>ERZ838516.403-NODE-403-length-69965-cov-8.075168_pt1 | contig 69965 bp, 53 predicted proteins | sample MGYA00519910_ERZ838516 | MGnify/ENA primary metagenome ERZ838516 (study PRJEB31850, sample SAMEA3708837) | human gut metagenome | biome: human gut; feature: human-associated habitat; material: faeces | place: China | collected 2014 ... | reverse complement strand
GATCCAAAGGAGTAACAGTTGTGAGTAGAACGACCTGGCAACAGATTTTATATAAAATGCATAAACCTCAAAAGCTAAAAGCGAAACCCCTGCGACGCCATGGAACTGCTTGCTTTTTCTCCCGAAATCCCGTATGATTTACATAGATATTACATTTTAACGGTAAATTTTACATGAAAAATGAGATAAAACAGAAATAACAGTCAGAAAGGGGCAATGCGGATGCCGAGACCTCAAGGTGGACGAAAAACAAACATTGATATGACGGAGGGAGTGATCTGGAAACAGCTGGTGTTGTTTGCAATCCCGCTGATCATGGGAAACGTATTCCAACAGCTCTACAATACCGTGGACAGCATCGTTGTGGGAAATTATCTCGGAACGTCGGCCCTGGCGGCTGTGGGAGCTACCACGGCGATCTGCAATACGCTGGTGAATTTCTTTAACGGAATCTCCATCGGAGCCGGCGTGGTGATCAGTACGAGTTTTGGCGCGAAAAACCACGAGAAGCTTCACGAGGCGGTGGAGACGACGATCCTCTTCGCGGTGATCGTCGGATGTTTTGTCTCCCTGATCTCTATCGGGGTCGTTCCGGTGATGTTAAAGTGGATGTCCACGCCGGATGATGTGGTCGGACCGGCGGGTGAGTATTTAAAGATCTACTTTGTCGGAGTTCCGGTGCTGTTCCTCTACAATATGGGAAGTGCGATCTTAAGGGCTGTGGGGGATACGAGACGTCCGCTCCTGTTCCTGATCATCAGCAGCTGCTTAAATATTGTTCTGGATATCCTTTTTGTGGCGGTATTCCACTGGGGGATCAGCGGTGTAGCGATCGCCACGGTGATGGCGGAGACAGTTTCTGCGTTCCTGGCCTGCATGACACTCACAAGAACAGATGGAGCCCATAAACTTGTCTTAAGAGATTTACATATCAATAAGACCTGTCTCGGTGAGATCTTCCGGATCGGACTTCCTGCCGGTGTCCAGCAGGGACTCACAGCGTTTTCCAATGCCCTGGTACAGGCATACGTCAACGGTCTTGGTTCCTCGGTGATCATGGCGGGCTGGAGCTGCCACTCGAAGATCGACCAGTTCGCGATCCTGCCGGCCCAGAGCATGGGCCAGGCGGCAACCACCTTCGTGGGACAGAACCTCGGCGCGAAGAACGTAAAGCGTGCCAGAAAAGGCGTCCGACAGGCGGTGTTCATGGGTGTCGGCGTACTGATCTGCATCTCCATTGTCATGGCACTCTCCGCGAGATCTCTGGTATCCCTTTTTAACAGGGATCCGTCGGTTCTGCATTACGGAACTCTGTTTATCCTGATGACCGTGCCGTTCCGCTTCTGCAGCTCCTTCAACCAGATCCTGGCTGGTTCCTTAAGAGGCTCCGGTGACGCGAAGGGTCCGATGTGCATCATGCTCTTCAGCTTCGTTGTCTGCAGACAGATCTATCTTTTCTTTGTGACAAAGATCGCCTTCAACGAGTACACCGTAGGCCTCGGCTATCCGGTGGGCTGGATCGTGTGCGCGGTTATCTCCTACTTTTACTATAAGAGAAGCAGATGGGAAGAGCAGGTGGAGAAAGAAGCATAAAATGAATAAAGATGTCCGCTGCCTGGTTCAACATGAACGGAATGTCATGGAAAACGGCAGCGGATTTTTGATTTTGTGTTCGTTGCGCTGATGGGAGATATGTGTTATACTTAACTGCGTATGTCGTTTTATATGAATACGATATGGTGTTATATCAGGCGGATTTGATGTGACATGACACTGACAAGAGAAAAGAGGCAGGCAGCTGGACTGAAAAAGCGGTTGGTTGTAAGGACAAAATGTTTGGACTTGGAACGATCATAAACATCGGTGTGGCCGTATTTTCCCTGGGCTTAAATAAAAAAGTAAATGCCGGCAAATACAGAGTCTGTATTTGCGGCTGAAAGATAAAAGAGCAGTTGTAAAAATAACTGCGGTGTACAAAAAGTATGCGGCTGTGAAGCTGTTACAGTGATAGAAACAGGAGGATTTTATGATATTATCCTGCAGCAATATCTGCAAATCATTCGGAAGTGACGATATTATCAAGAACGCTTCCTTTCATATTGAGGATCATGAAAAAGCTGCCATCGTCGGCATCAACGGAGCGGGAAAATCGACGCTCTTAAAGATCATTGTCGGCGAGCTGGCGCCGGACTCCGGCGAGGTGGTGCTTGGAAGCGGGAAGACGCTGGGCTACCTGGCGCAGAACCAGGATCTTTTGAGCCACCGGACCATCTATGAGGAGATGCTGGATGCGAAAAAGTCCGTCATCGCCATGGAAAATCGTCTGAGGGATCTGGAAAATTCCATGAAGACAGCATCCGGGGAAGAGCTGGAGACCATGATGAATCAGTACAGCCGTTTAAGCCACGAGTTTGAGCTCATCAACGGCTATGCCTGGAAGAGTGAGATCGTGGGCGTCTTAAAGGGACTTGGTTTTACGGAGGAGGAGTTCTCCAAGCAGATTTCCACACTTTCCGGCGGCCAAAAGACAAGAGTTTCCCTAGGCAAGCTTCTTCTCACAAACCCGGATATCATTCTTCTCGATGAGCCGACGAACCATCTGGACATGTCCTCCATCGCATGGCTGGAGACATATCTCCTGAACTACCGCGGTGCTGTTCTCATCGTTGCCCATGACCGGTATTTTCTCGATAAGATCGTCACAAAGGTCATTGAGCTGGACAATGGACATGCCGTTGTGTACTCCGGAAACTATACGGCCTACAGCGAGAAGCGGGCACAGATGCGCGCGATCCAGATGAAGGCGTACTTAAACCAGCAGCAGGAGATCAAGCACCAGGAAGCGGTCATCGAAAAGTTAAAATCCTTCAATCGGGAAAAATCCATCAAGAGAGCGGAGAGCCGGGAAAAGATGCTCGATAAGATCGAAGTTCTGGAGAAGCCGACGGAGGTCAACGACGCTATGGATATCCGCCTGGAGCCGAATATCTTAAGTGGAAACGATGTGCTGACGGTGAACAGTCTGGCGAAATCCTTTGGCTCCCAGACGCTGTTTACGGATCTGAGCTTTGATGTGAAGCGCGGTGAGCGCGTTGCGATCATCGGTGACAACGGAACGGGAAAGACAACGATCTTAAAGATCATTAACGGTCTCGTGGAGCCGGATGACGGCGAGATCATTCTTGGTTCCAGAGTCCACATCGGATATTATGACCAGGATCATCAGGTCCTTCATATGGAGAAGACGTTGTTTGAGGAGATCTCCGACGCCTACCCGGGAATGTCCAACACCCAGATCAGAAGTACGTTAGCGGCATTCCTCTTCACCGGGGACGATGTGTTTAAGCGGATCGGGGACTTAAGCGGCGGCGAGAGAGGCCGTGTTTCCCTTGCGAAGCTCATGCTCTCCGAGGCAAACTTCCTGATCCTCGATGAGCCGACGAACCATCTTGATATCACTTCGAAGGAGATTCTGGAAAATGCCTTAAGCCATTACGGCGGTACGGTGCTCTACGTCTCCCATGACCGGTATTTTATCAATAAGACCGCGACGAGGATCCTGGATCTCACCGGAAAGCGGATGATGAATTATATCGGTAACTACGATTATTATCTGGAAAAACATGAGGCCATGATGAATGCCCATTTCGGGACCGAGAACGTGGAAAGTACCGGCGGGATCGTAGGATTCGGCGCATCAAAGACGGGAGCGGCGGCTGAAATTTCCGGAAAAGCGGCGGAGTGCAGCGCGGACGCAGGCGGAAAGCTTGACTGGAAAGCACAGAAGGAAGAGCAGGCCCGCCAGAGAAAACGTCAGAATGACTTGAAAAAGGTCGAGGACGAGATCCACAGACTTGAGACGAGAGACGGTGAGATCGATGGACTCCTCTGCGACGAGAGTGTTTTCTCCGATGTGGCGAAGCTTATGGAATTAAACAGGGAAAAAGAGGATATCGCAGGGAAACTTGAGACTCTGTATGAAAAGTGGGAGGAGCTGGCTGAATAAGCCGGCTCTTTTTCTGCATGAATGACAGAAAGATAATTTGAGAAATACTCTCAATAAGGAAAACAAATAATCGAATTAAGTTTTTTATATAGCTGTCCTTCCATGGGACAGTTTGTCAAAGTTTTGTTAAGATGATACAATAATGAATATAAGGATGAAAGAATTTACGACAGTCAGAGTCGGAGCACCTGGCTTTCCGGATTGAAAAAGATATATGACTTTTCAATTCCGGAAGCGGTGCACCTGAGAGAGGAGCGATATTCATGGATCTTCGGGAACAGAAATATGTCTGCACATTGGCAGAGCTTGGAAACCTGACGAGAGCGGCAGAAAGACTTTATATTTCTCAGCCGGCTCTCAGCATTTATATCACAAATCTGGAAAAAAATCTTGGGACTCCTCTGTTTGACAGGAGCGGAAAGAAGTTTACACTGACTTATGCAGGGGAACAGTATGTGAAGAGAGCAGAAAAGATGCTCGAGCTGGAGCGGGAATTCAACGAGGAGATCGAAAAAATCTCCAGGGAGACGGCAGGGCGGATCCGTCTTGGAATCTCCCAGCGGCGAGGCTGCTTTTTCCTGCCTCCGGTGATCGCGGAATATGAGAGGCGCTGGCCGGAGATCGATCTGGTGATACGGGAGGGAAATCTCACAGATCTCGGGGAGATGTTTAAGAACGGCGAGCTTGATATGATTGTTCTGAATCGTATAGATGTAAAGGAGAATATGGACACAGAACTCTTATTCCGGGAGGAATTTCTCGCAGCGGTTCCGGTCTGTCACGAGATTAACGAAAAGTCGGAGTATGTGCCAGGAAGCCGTTTCCGAAAGCTCAAGCCGGAGTATCTGAATGGGGAAGTTCTGATCTTACATACAGCCTGGCAGAGCAGCAGAAAGATCGAGGACGCGATCCTGAGACAACATGGCGTGACGCCCGGGAAAGTCCGTGTAATTCGCAGCATGGAGACCGCGGTCCAGATGGCGGCGGAAGGTCTTGGGATCACCTTTATCCGGGAAGCGTATGCGGTGAATTTCCATTACCGGAAGCCGGTGAACTATTATATTCTGGATATCGAACGCCATAAACGCGACGTGGTCGTTGCATTCAAAAAAAATGGTGAGTTTCCGGCCTATATGAAAGGTCTGGTAGAGATCCTGAAAGAATTTGGACAGGACTATCTTGAACGATAGAAAATCATAATTGCCAATAGTAATCTTAAGTTTTATATATTTCACGGGCACCTCCGAGGTCTGGTATCATTGTGGTATCAAACAACGGAGGTGCTTTTTATGTTGAAAGAAGTCATGTTCCGGGATATTGATGGGATCCGGAATGAAATGACGGCTATGGCGGATGATATTTTTGACCATCCGGAGATCGGGCTGGAGGAGTTTCATGCGCAGAAAGTTCTTACGGACTGGCTGGAGAAGGAAGGCTTCGCGGTAGAGAGAGGAGTTGTCGGTGTCGAGACCGCGTTTAAGGCTGTCTACCGTCACGGTGAGGGCGGACCGAATATCGGACTGCTCTGTGAGTATGACGCTCTTCCGGGAATCGGACATGCCTGCGGACATCATATGCAGGGACCATCGATCCTGGCTGCCGCTAAGGCGCTGAAGGACGCAGAGATCAGGAAACCGTATACGATCACGGTTTATGGAACTCCGGCGGAGGAGAGCGTCAGCGGAAAGATCAGAATGATCCAGAATGGATGTACATTTGAGGAACTGGATGTGGCACTTATGATGCATGGCGGTCCGGCAACTCAGGTGGATGTGAAGTCTCTGGCAAATTCCAAGTACAAAGTGATCTTCCACGGGGTGAGCGCCCACGCGGCGATCAAGCCGGAGAAGGGAAGAAGTGCTCTTGATGCTCTGATCCTTGCATTTCAGGGGATCGAATTCCTGAGAGAGCATGTCAACTCTGACGTAAAGATCCATTACACAGTCGTAAACTGCGGAGGAACTCCGGCAAATGTGGTTCCTGCTTACGCGGAAGCGAGTGTGTATGTCCGCTCCTACAACCGTGCGTATCTCGATACCGTATGCAGACGGTTTGAGAAGGTCTTAAAGGGTGCTGCCATGATGACAGAGACTGAGGTGGAGATCATCGAGGAGAAGAAGGTAGACAACAAGATTCCGGTTCTCACCTTAAATGATCTTGTGATGAAGCAGGCTGAGGAAATCCATGCTCCGCAGATCGCTCCGGCGCGGGAGAAGACGGGTTCCACGGATTTCGGAAATGTCATGAGACGTGTTCCGGGAACATGTGCGAGAATCGCGTTTGTGGCACCGGGGGCTGCAGCCCATTCTCAGGAGTACATCGAAGCCGGCAAGACGGAAGCAGCCCATGATGCAGTGATCTACGGGGCAAAGATCCTCGCAGGGACTGCACTGGAGCTCATTGAGGATCCGGAGCTTTTAAAACAGGCGAAAGAGGAATTCAGGAAAAATCTGGCAAAAGAGAATTCCGAAGTTTAAAAGCAAAACAGATACCATCAGACACACCGGCAGAACAAAAACTGCCGGAACCTAAGAACAGGGGATTACTATGGAAAAAAAGAAATTTAAAATGCCGCATTCGTATGTTATTATCTTTATGCTTTTGATCTTTGTATCGATCATGACATACCTGATCCCGGCACATGAATATGACCGCGAGAAGAATGAGGCAGGCAACACCACAGTTATTGTAGAATCTTATCATGAAGTTGAGGGTGAACCGGTTCCAGTCTGGAAGATCCCGAACTTTGTTATGAAGGGACTTTCCAAACAGGCTGACATTATTTTCCCGTTGATCGTGATCGCCGGCTGCCTTGAGGTGATCTTATCCACAGGAATGTTCCATGCGTACTGTGGAAAGATGGCAATGAAGTGCAAAGGTAAGGAGAAAATATTCATACCTGCGATCCTGTTGATTTTTGCCTTTATCGGTATTACACAGTCCACAAATAAGTTCATCGGATTTGCTCCGCTGGGAGTTATGCTTGCCGCAACGCTTGGTTATGATGCGATCGTCGGTGTGGCGATCGTCCTTCTCGGTGTCGGCATTGGCTTCTCAACAGGTATTCTTGCGCCGACGACAGCCGTTGCGCAGGATCTCGCAGAGCTCCCGGCCTATTCCGGAATGTGGCTCCGTGTTGTGAGCTTCGTCCTCTTCTATGTTGTGACAGCCGCTTATATCATCTGGTACGGCGAGCGCTGCAAAAAGGACCCGACAAAGAGCGCGATTTACGGTGTGGAAGGTGTCAGCAGTTTTGATGTATCCGGCACACAGGTCGAGGTAAATAAGCGTCATCCGTACGTTTTGGCAGTATTTTTAATTTCCTTCGGAACATTAATGTACGGCTGCATCACCCGCGGTTGGGGGCTTGTTGAGACGGCTGTCTGCTTATTCTGGATGGCATTCATCGGCGGACTTATTTATGGATACGATCCGAGCACGATCGCAAAAAACTTTGTGAAAGGTGCGAAGAACATGACTTCCGCAGCCCTGATCGTTGGTCTCGGCGCTACGGTTGCCCTGATCCTTCAGTCCGCAAAGGTTCTTGACACGGTTGTTTACAGACTTGCAAATATGCTGTCCCTGTTCCCGAACTTCTTAAAACCGGCGGTTATGCTCGTCATGAACGTGATCGTCAACGGCTTCGTAACATCAGGTACCGGTCAGGCAGCAGTTGTTATGCCGGTTATGGTTCCGCTTGCTGACGTAGCGGGCGTGACAAGACAGACCGCCGTTCTTGCATATAAGTTCGGTGACGGCTTCTGTAACTACATTCTTCCGCACGCGTCTGCCCTTATGGGATTCCTTGGTGCTACCGGTATCGGTTATGACCGCTGGATGAAATTTATGGGCAAGCTGTTCGGAATCTGGATGCTTTTAGGATCTGCGATCCTGATCTTCGGTTACTTTGTACAGTACACGTAACGATCCGGCAGATCTGTGCAGCTGCACAGACTGATCAAACAGATATCGATAAATTCAAAAGAAAATGTTCCGTCCGGTCAGGGAGATCATGGATGGGACATTTTCTTTTTTTAATGGGACAGGGCAGTACCCGCGTTACTGTACCCGCCCCAATTCACTCAAATTCTTTGACAAGGATTTGACAAATAATATAGATATGAGTATAATAGATTCCATCGTTATATGAAAGTTTTGAGAAGGTGAAACCAGAAAATGACAGACGAAAGACAGATTTCAAAGGCGGTTATTTCCAGACTTCCGCGCTATTACAGATATCTGGGTGAGCTGATGGAGGAGGGGATCGAAAGGATTTCTTCCAATGAGCTGAGCGCCAGAATGAAGGTGACGGCGTCCCAGATCCGTCAGGATCTTAACAATTTCGGCGGCTTCGGCCAGCAGGGATACGGATATAATGTTAAGTATCTCTATACGGAGATCGCAAGGATTTTAGGAATCGACAGACAGCACAACCTCATTATCATCGGAGCCGGAAACCTTGGACAGGCCATCGCCAATTACACAAATTTTGAGAAGCGCGGATTTATAATCAAGGGAATGTTCGATACCAATCCGCGGCTGATCGGTCTCGTGGTCCGTGGTGTGGAAATCCGCGGGATCGATGACCTTGAACAGTTTATTATCGATAACGAGGTGCAGATCGCAGCCCTCACGATCCCGAAGTCCAAGGCTCCGGAGATCGCAGAGCGCCTGGTAAAGGCCGGAATCAAGGCGATCTGGAACTTTGCCCATACCGACCTAAATGTTCCGGATGATGTGGTCGTTGAGAATGTCCACCTCTCCGAGAGCCTGATGCGACTTTCCTATCGTGTCTGCAGCATGCAGGATGAGCGGGAGCGGAAAGCAAAGGAAAAAGCAGAACAGACGGGAACCAATGAGACATGTTGATTGGAGTTGGCTGTGATTTGATCGAAATTGAACGCGTAAAAAAAGCCTGTGATAAAGAGGCTTTTTTGTCGCGTATTTATACCGAGCGTGAGCGCCGGCAGGCAAAGGGAGATCCCCGGGTCCTTGCCGGCACTTTTGCCGTTAAAGAAGCAGTGGCGAAGGTGTTTGGAACGGGATTCCGGGAGTTTATGCCGATTCATGTGGAGGTCTTAAGAGATCCTCTTGGAAAGCCCTATGTGGAGCTTCATGAGGGAGCCGCAAAAATAGCCGAAGATCTCGGGATCACAAAGATCGAAGTGTCGATCTCAGACACGAAGGACCATGCGATGGCGTTTGCCGTCGGAGAGGGGGAGGCCGGATGAAAGCAGTTCTCAATGGAAAAGAAATGAAAGAGTTCGATGCAAGGTCCATCAAAGGGTATGGGATTCCATCCTTAGTCCTGATGGAACGGGCGGCGATGGCAGTTGCAGAGAAAGCAGAGGAGATACTGGAAAAAGAAGAGGCAGGGACTGTCTGGTCCGTCTGCGGCTTTGGAAATAACGGGGCGGATGGGGTTGCCGCCGCCAGAATGCTGTTTTTAAAGGGGTACGATGTGAAGATCGTTTTCCCGCAGCGGGACGGAAAAGGAAGCGAGGAACTGGAAGCTCAGCTGAATGTCGTAAAACGGCTGGGAATCCCGGTGATGACGGCGGAAGATCTGCCGGACCTGGTGGAAAAGCAGATCCCGGCGCAGCCGTTTAGAAAGGCCAGAGAGAGAAAAAGAAGCTGCCGGGGCGTGATTCTGGACGCAATCTTCGGGATCGGTCTTTCGAGAAATGTGGAGGGCGCATACCGGAAGCTGATCCGGTGGATCAATGGACAGGAAGACATGAAAGTCATTGCTGTCGATGTCCCGTCGGGCATCAGCTCCGATAACGGAAGCGTGATGGGAGATGCAGTCCGCGCAGATGTGACGGTCACGTTCGGAGAAAAGAAGCTTGGACAGGTGCTGTTTCCGGGGCGGGAGCTCTGCGGACATCTTCTCGTAAAAGATGTGGGCTTTGTGCCGGAGAGCAGCGCAGAACGGGAAAAACATGTCCAGATGCTGGATCGGGAAGATCTTTTGAGGATCCCGGCCCGCATGGCTGACTCTAATAAGGGAACGTACGGAAAGGTCCTTGTGATGGCCGGAGCGAAGAACATGGCGGGGGCTTCCCTGCTTTCCGCCAGAGCGGCATACCGGATGGGAGCCGGCCTCGTAAAGGTCTTTACCCCGGAGGAGAACCGGCTGATCGTACAGGAAAAGCTTCCGGAGGCCATTTTAGCTACCTACGACACGAAGGAGGCCGAGAAAGACCCGGAAAACTTTGCGCGAAAGATCGCGAGGGAGACGGAATGGGCGGATGTGATCGTTCTGGGACCTGGGATCGGGATGGAAGATTATGCCAGATGCATGGTGGAAAATGTCCTGAAGGACGCCTATGTTCCGATCATTCTTGACGCGGATGCCCTGAATCTTGCGGCGGAATACCGGGAACTGACCGGTTATTTTACGGAGAATATTATTGTGACGCCGCATATGAAGGAGATGTCGCGGCTCACAGGAATTCAGATAGAAGAAATGAAGGAGAATCCGGTCCGCACTGCTAGGGAGTTCGCGGATCAGTACGGCGTAGTTTGCGTCTTAAAGGATGCGGCGACGGTGATCGCCGGAAGAGACGGAAAGACGTTCGTGAACGGAAGCGGGACTCCGGCTATGGCCAAAGGCGGTTCCGGTGATGTGCTTACGGGCGTGATCGCCGGGCTCGTAGCGCTGGGACTGGAGGAGAGTGACGCGGCGGCCCTTGGCGTTTATGTACACGGTCTCGCCGGCGAGGCCGCTGAGAAACATTTTGGAGTCCACGGAGTGTTAGCAGGGGAGATCGCAGATTGCCTTCCGGAGGTATACAGAGATGGAATTTGACAGAATCTACGCAGAGGTGGATCTCGGGCGTATTGAAGAAAATATGAAGGCCATGAAGGAGCATCTTCGTCCGGGAACGAAGATGTACGGCGTGGTAAAGACGGACGCATACGGACACGGGGCAGTCCCGGTGGCGAGGACCATCGACCGTTTTGTCTGTGGGTACGCGGTGGCAACGGTGGATGAGGGGCTTAAGCTCAGGAGACATGGAATTGAAAAAGAGATCCTGAGTCTTGGTCCGGTTTCAGCCGGCCGCTATCAGGAATGTCTTGAAAATGACATCAGTCTGCCGGTGTTTGAATACCGGAGAGCAAAAGAATTATCAGATGCCGCTGTGGCAGAGGGAAAGACCGCGAAGATCCATATCGCGGTGGATACGGGAATGAGCCGTATCGGACTTTTCCCGGATGAGGGATCCGTGGAGATCGTAAAGGAGATCGCAGAGCTTCCGGCTCTCAGGATCGCCGGTATGTTTACCCACTTTGCACGGGCAGACGAGGCAGATAAGACGAATGCAGGGGAGCAGTACAGACGGTTTCGCGAGTTCTGCGATGATGTGAAGGCAGCCGGTGTGGCTGTCCCAGTCTGTCACTGTTCCAACAGCGCAGGAATCGTGGAGCTCCCGGATTTTAACATGGACGCGGTCCGCGCGGGAATCACGATCTACGGCATGTATCCGTCGGATGAGGTAAAACAGGATATCATTTCTCTGAAACCGGCGATGGCGTTAAAGAGCTTTATCACTTACATCAAAGAGATCGGACCGGGAACGGAGGTCAGCTACGGCGGAACCTTTAAGGCGGAGAAGACGATGCGGATCGCTACGGTCTCTGCAGGTTACGGGGACGGCTATCCGAGAAATCTCTCCGGAAAAGGAGAGGTGCTGATCCATGGAAAACTGGCAAAAATCTTAGGACGGATCTGCATGGACCAGTTTATGGCGGATCTTACGGGAATCCCGGAGGCCGAAGAGGGAGATCCCGTGACACTTGTGGGCATGGACGGGGATCAGGAGATCACTATGGAGGAGCTGGCAAATATTTCCGGCGGATTCCATTACGAGATCCCGTGCCTGATCGGAAAACGTGTGCCGCGGCGGTATGTGAAGAATGGAAAAGAAGTGGGCGGCATGATGTGCAGGGATGAAGAGTACGAAGGATTTTGACGGTCAGGCTCGAAAACCGGTACGTCTGAATAAAATATCATAAGTGGGAAATACTCTGGACTATAAGAAGCATGCGCGACAGGCTTCTTGAAGGAGCGCGGCAGCCGCCGGGGACAGGTGCAGGCACAGCCCCGGATCTGCTGACCGCATAGAAATTCAGGCGGAGTGTGAGACTTGTGATTATCAGACGGGGCGATATCTATTATGCGGATCTGAGACCGGTAGTCGGTTCGGAGCAGGGAGGCGTGCGGCCTGTGCTCGTGATCCAGAACGATGTGGGGAACAAGCACAGTCCCACGGTGATCTGTGCGGCGATCACATCAAGGATGAATAAGGCAAAACTTCCTACCCATGTGGAGCTTTCCGCCAGAGACTGTGACATGGTGAAGGACTCTGTGATCCTTTTAGAACAGCTTCGGACCATCGACAAGCAGAGGCTCAGGGAAAAGATCTGCCATATCGACGGGGAGCTGTTAGGCCGGGTGGACGAGGCGCTGAAGGTCAGCCTGGAACTTGGAGGCTATTAGGAAAATGCCTGTGAAAGGGGCGGAACCTGTTACATAATCGCGGGTGTATTCCTTGACGGGGCATGGATTTAATGCTATAGTGGACAAATAGTAACTGTTCAGTAGGTCTGCGCATTTACTGCGCTGACCGTAAGAAAACTTAGAATAGAAGGCAAAAATCCTATCGGCACAGCCGATTTGGAATGGATCTTTGAAACAATTCAGCCATGGATCTGGAAACGGCTGGATGCAGTACTGAAAATGATAAAGGAGTGTAGGTAATTCTCATGGACGATGGCAATTCGTGGATAGGAATTGTTTTATTTGCCGCATCGGTGATCCTGTTTGCGGTGATGTACGGATTCGGTGCGGCGGTTCAGGCGCTGAACACCAGTGCACTGGAGGATGAGCGCGACGAGGGGAATAAGAGGGCGGAAAAGCTTCTGAAGATCCAGGAGGATCCGTATCTCTTTATCCGCACAAACCAGCTGGCAACGAGTATCCTGACACTGGCAATGGGAGCGTCTTCCCTGCTGTTTGTGGTACGAAATCTGACGGCACTGCTCGGAGTGCGCACAAAGCTGCCGCATCTGGCAGCCGTTGGAATTTCATATGTCGCGGGACTTGTGGGAATCGCATTTCTGCTCACGGGACTGGGGATCGTGATCCCGAAGCGCATCGCTGCGAAAAGTCCGATCCTGTTCTGCTATAAGGTGCTTCCACTGGTGGAGCTTGTGGCGAAATTCCTCTTTCCGTTCGCGTGGCTGATGGATCAGTTCGCCTATATCTCCCTGAAGGCGGTGGGCATCAATATCCGCGAAAAAGATGACAATGTGACCGAGGAAGACATCATGTATATGGTCAATGAAGGTCATGAGCAGGGGGTCTTAGAGGCCAGTGAGGCGGAGATGATCACGAATATCTTCGAGTTCGATGATAAAGTGGCGGCGGATATCATGACGCACCGCACGGCTGTCCTTGCGTTGGACGGGGAGATCACGCTTAAGGAAGCGCTGGATTTCGTTGTGAAGGAAGCAAACTACTCGAGATTCCCGGTTTATGAGGAAGATATCGACAATATCATCGGTATTCTCCACATGCGGGACATGCTTCATTATACAGACTCGAAAGAACATTTAAATACGCCGATCAAAAAGATCAAGGGTCTGCTCAGAAGTCCACACTTTATTCCGGAGACGAAGAATATCAACTCTCTCTTTAAGGAGATGCAGTCCCAGAAGATCCATATCGAGCTGGTCGTGGATGAGTATGGTCAGCTTGCGGGTATCGTCACGATGGAGGATATCTTAGAGGAGATCGTCGGAAATATTCTGGACGAGTATGATAAGGAAGAGCCGGATATCGTTTCCAGAAAGAATGGTACATATGAGCTTACCGGTCTCACACTCTTAGATGATGTGGAGGAGACTCTTGGGGTGGAATTTGATAAGGAAGATAAGGATAACTTTGACACGTTGAACGGTTTCATGGTGTCCAGGCTTGGACATATCCCGAAAGCGGGAGAGAAGGGGAGTGTCCGGATCGGGGACTATCTGTTAAAGATCATGAAAGTGGAGAACAAGGTGATCCAGACGGTTCTTGCGATTCCGTTACCGAAAGAAGAGAAGAAATAGAAAGAAGAAATAGAAAACGGATACTCTGCACTCCGGCATTCCTGCCGGAAGCGAAAGTATCCGTTTTTACATTAGTCCTGTTCGCGGAATTTTACGGTGCCGGCAGCCGGGTCCATGGACTCAACGATGGCTAAGGACTCTAAGTGGTAGCCCAGATTTCTGATGACCTGTCCGCCGATCTGGAATCCTTTTTCTACCACGATGCCGATTCCTTCAACTGTAGCGCCCGCCTCATGGACAATGGAGATCAGTCCCTGAAGGGCATAACCGTTCGCAAGGAAGTCATCGATAATTAAAACATGGTCATCCGGGGAAAGGAATTTCTTGGAAACGATGACCTGATTTTTACATTTATGGGTGAAAGATTCTACCTCAGCAACATACATTTCGCCGTCAAGGTTTACGCTCTGGGATTTTTTCGCGAAAACGACCGGCACATGGAAATGCATTGCCGCGATACAGGCGATACCGATGCCGGATGCCTCGATGGTCAGGATCTTGTTGATATTTTCATTGGCAAAACGGCGCTTGAACTCCGCGCCCATCTCGTCAAAAAGTTCGATATCCATCTGATGGTTTAAAAAGCTGTCAACTTTTAATACGTTTCCCTCTTTTACAACACCGTCTTTCGCGATACGCTCTTCTAAAAAGTTCATGTTCTTTCCTCCGTAATTCCCCTTTTCGGGTGTATCTGTATTGTATCCAATTATAGCAATATTGGGGGGAGATTACAAGATGAAAAGCCGGGGAAAATATTACTGTACACGGGTAGGAATTTTCTGAACTGAAAATTCCGTACAATACAGTGGTGGTAGTGGATTTTGCCGATTCGGAATGCGAAGCATCGGCAAAATCAGTTACTGTTTGCGCAAAGCGTGAACAGTAACGGGAAAATGAATGGGCACAGGGATGGAAAAGCGACATCTTTTATAAAAGTTTATGGACTGCGGGCTTGCACGGAGAGCAGGAGCGTGATATTATGGAACAACAATAAATTCTTGATTCTGAATGATCTGATATTCGATATGCTCTTAGCTGCGCTGCGGCATCGTTTTTCTTTATGTTCCATTTGAATAATGCTTCAATAGCAGACTTTGCTCGATACTTTATCAGATTTGGAAAGGTATTATGCTTTTATGGATAAATATGAGGTATTAAAACAGTATTTCGGCTATGACGCTTTCCGGGACGGACAGGAAAAGATGATCGACGCGATCACCTCCGGCAGGGACGTACTTGGAATCATGCCGACGGGTGCGGGAAAGTCGCTCTGTTACCAGATCCCGGCGTTGATGGCAGGGGAGAACGGGGGAATTACGCTTGTGATCTCACCGTTAATTTCCTTAATGAAGGACCAGGTCAGCGCGCTGAACCAGGCGGGAGTCCATGCGGCCTATTTAAACAGTTCCCTGACGTCAGGGCAGTATTATAAAGCGCTGGGATATGCCCGCGAGGGTCGATATCCGATCATCTACGTCGCGCCGGAGCGCCTTCTGACACCGGAATTTCTCGATTTTGCCGTCTACGCGAAGATCGCTATGGTGGCGGTGGACGAGGCCCATTGTGTCTCCCAGTGGGGGCAGGATTTCAGGCCCGGTTACCTAAAAATAGAAGAATTTTTGTGTACACTCCCGAAACGTCCGGTAGTCAGCGCCTTCACGGCAACGGCGACGGCGGAGGTTCGGGATGATATTATCGATCTCCTGAAACTCCAGGATCCGGTGGTGACGACAACAGGATTCGACCGTCCAAACCTCTATTTCGAGGTCCAGAGCCCGAAGGACAAGTATGCGGCGGTAAAGACATATATCGAAGAACACGCCGGTCAGTGCGGCATCGTTTACTGCCTGACGAGAAAACTCGTGGAGGAGGTGACGGAGAAGCTGATGAAGGACGGCTTTTCCGTGACGAGATACCACGCGGGACTGTCCGACAGCGAGAGAAAACAGAATCAGGAGGATTTCATCTTCGACCGGGCGCAGATCATGGTGGCGACCAATGCCTTCGGCATGGGAATTGACAAGTCGAACGTCCGCTTTGTGATCCACTACAATATGCCGAAGAACATGGAGAGCTATTATCAGGAAGCCGGCCGCGCGGGGCGTGACGGGGAACCGGCGGACTGCCTGCTGCTCTACGGCGGCCGAGATGTGGTGACAAACCAGATGTTTATCGACAACAACCGGGATAATGAGGAGCTTGACGATGTGACGAGAGCGATCGTTGCGGAGAGAGACCGGGATCGCTTGAAAAAGATGACGTTCTACTGCTTTACGAACGACTGCCTGAGAGAGTATATCCTGCGGTATTTCGGGGAGTATGGAAGCGGATACTGCGGGAACTGCTCGAACTGCAAGACACAGTTTGAGGAGATGGATGTGACGGAGATTGCGAAGGCTATCGTGGGCTGCGTCGCAGAGTGCCGGGAGCGGTATGGAACCACGGTGATCCTGGATACTGTCCACGGGGCAGCGACGGTGAAGATCCGAAACTACCACATGGATGAGAATTCCCATTACGGAGAGTCATCGAAGGTTCCTACATACAGACTGCGCCAGATCTTAAATTTCCTCCAGGTGAAAGAATATCTTGTGGTGACCTCCGACGAGTACGCCATCGTAAAACTCGGAAAGAACGCGGCGGCCCTCTTAAACAGTGATGATGAGAAAGTCACGATGAAGCTCCCGAAGGAGCAGGAGAGAGTGAAGACTGGAAAGACTTCCGGTGCGAAGAAGACAAAGATGACGGCCGGAAGCGAGAACTTCACGGAGGAGGAGACGACGCTTTTCGACCTCTTAAAGGAACTTCGCAGGGAGATCGCAAAGGAAGAAAAAGTCCCGCCTTACATCGTATTCTCCGACAAGACGCTGGTACATATGTGCCTTATAAAACCGAAAAATAAGGGGGAAATGCTGAAGGTTTCCGGCGTTGGAGAGTTTAAGTTTGAGAAGTACGGGGAGAGGTTCCTGGATAAAATCAGGGATTCTTTGAGTGGGGAATTATAAATTTAAAAGCGCAGAAAGTTTCGAAATATCGAAATTTATGCGCTTTTTGCATAGATAAAAATAGGAAATCGACTTGACGAATCACAGAAACGGGTGTATGATAATGACAGTTTCACTCACACGCGTTAAAGCGTAACGCAACAACGCATTTAAGAACGGAATTCCGCATGAAGGAAAGGATTCCGAAAAGAGAAAAATTGAGGGGAGATCGATATTATGAAAAAAGTAACAGCACTTGCAATGGCAGCCGTCGTTGCGGCTTCTGCACTGACGGGCTGTGGATCCAGTTCCACAGCGGAGACAACAGCAGCAGCCACAGAGGCAAAAACAGAAGCTGCGGCAGCAGCTTCCACTGAGGCGGCAAAAGAGGACGGCAAGACTTATAACGTAGGTATCTGCCAGTTAGTCCAGCATCCGGCACTTGACGCGGCGACAGAAGGCTTTGAGGCTGCATTAAAAGATAAACTCGGTGACAATGTTAAATTTGATCTTCAGAACGCATCCGGCGATTCCGCAACATGCGCAACGATCATCAACCAGTTCGTTTCCAACGATGTTGATCTGATTCTTGCAAACGCGACTGCAGCACTTCAGGCCGCTGCGGCAGGAACCAGCGAGATCCCGATCCTCGGAACCTCCATCACGGACTACGCGACTGCTCTTGACATCGATAATTGGACCGGTACGACTGGTCTTAACATTTCCGGAACCTCCGATCTCGCTCCACTTGACCAGCAGGCTGCAATGCTCAACGAGCTGTTCCCGGAGGCAAAGAATGTCGGCTTATTATACTGCTCCGCAGAGCCGAACTCCAAATATCAGGCAACAACCGTAAAAGGATATCTTGAGGATCTCGGATATACCTGTAAGGAATACACCTTCGCAGACTCCAACGATATCGCTTCCGTAACAACAACAGCAGCAGGAGAGAACGATGTTCTCTATGTTCCGACTGACAATACGGCTGCTTCCAATGCAGAGATCATAAACAATATCTGCCTTCCGGCGAAAGTTCCGGTAATTGCAGGTGAAGAAGGAATCTGCTCCGGATGCGGCGTTGCAACTCTTTCCATCGACTACTACGACATCGGATACAAAGCCGGTGAGATGGGCGCAGAGATCCTGATGGACGGCAAAGATGTAAAGGAAATGCCGATCGAGTTTGCACCGGAGGTAACAAAGAAATACAATAAGGCAAACTGTGAGGCACTTGGAATCACGGTTCCGGATGACTACGTTGTGATCGAAGAATAATAACGACTTGAAATTATGAGGACATCAGGGTGGCAAACAGCAAAAAAATTTGTCACCCTGTTTGTTATCATTAGCCATAGGAGGAAAGAAACGTGAATTTTGCAACATTGTTTAATGCATTGCCGGGTGCCTGTGCACAGGGACTCATCTGGGGCATCATGGCGATCGGCGTTTATATTACATATAAGATCCTTGATCTTGCGGATCTTACCGTGGACGGAACCATGTGTACGGGTGGTGCTGTCTGCATTATTTTCATGTTAAACGGGCATTCCGTAGGGGTATCCCTGTTTGCAGCCTTTATCGCGGGAATGATCGCGGGTCTGGTGACCGGAATCTTTCACACGGCGATGGGGATCCCGGCGATCCTCGCGGGAATCCTGACTCAGCTTGGTCTCTACTCCATCAACCTTCGCATTATGGGTGGTAAGGCAAATCAGGCCATCAGCGTGGATAAGTATGATCTTTTAGTGTCTCTCCGTTATGTAAAGGGAGTCGCTTTTTATAAGAACACGATCTTCGTGACGGCATTAATCATTGTGATCCTGATCGGAGTCCTCTACTGGTTCTTCGGAACGGAGATCGGATGTTCCATCCGTGCCACAGGCTCCAATCAGAATATGTCACGTGCCCAGGGTATCAATACCGATTTCACAAAGATCTTAGGTCTTATGATCTCCAACGGGATCGTTGCCTTTGCGAGCGGCTTATATGCCCAGTATCAGGGCTTTGCGGATGTCAACGCAGGCCGCGGTGCCATCGTGATCGGTCTTGCAGCCGTTATCATCGGTGAGGTCGTTTTCGGAAAGATCAGCCAGAACTTCGGCTTCAAGCTGTTCTCCGTTGCCTTCGGCGCGATCATTTACTATCTGGTCCTTCAGGTCGTACTCTGGATGGGATTAAATTCCAACGATTTAAAACTCCTGTCAGCTCTTGTCGTTGCGGTATTCCTTGCGATCCCGTACATGAAAGGCAAATATTTCTCTAAACCGGTAAAAAGAGGAGGTGCACCTCGTGCTTGATCTTCACAGTATTTATAAAACCTTCAACGCGGGAACCGTCAATGAAAAGACTGCGTTAAACGGATTAAATCTTCATTTAAACGAAGGCGATTTTGTCACCGTCATCGGTGGAAACGGAGCCGGAAAATCTACCATGTTAAATGCAGTTGCAGGAACGTGGTTTGTGGATGAGGGAAAGATCACCATCGATGATATCGACGTGACAAAGCTCCCGGAGCACAAGCGTGCGAAGTATCTCGGACGCGTATTCCAGGACCCGATGACAGGAACGGCTGCCACCATGCAGATCGAGGAGAACATGGCGTTGGCGGCGAGAAGAGGAATGACACGTTCTCTGAAGGCCGGAATCACCGCAAAAGAGCGTGAGTTCTACAGGGAGCAGTTAAAGATCTTAGGCCTTGGTCTTGAGGACCGCCTCACATCAAAAGTCGGACTTCTTTCCGGCGGACAGAGACAGGCGCTGACCCTTCTCATGGCAACCTTAAAGAAGCCGAGACTTCTCCTTTTAGACGAGCACACGGCAGCCCTCGACCCGAAGACGGCAGCGAAGGTTCTTGAGACAACCGATACGATCGTAAACAGTGAGCATCTGACAACACTCATGATTACCCATAATATGCGCGATGCGATCGCCCACGGAAACCGTCTGATCATGATGAACGCAGGCCACGTGATCTATGATGTGGCCGGAGAGGAGAAGAAACACCTGACAGTCCAGGATCTTCTTGCGAAGTTTGAGGAAGCTGCAGGCGGCGAACTTGCGAACGACCGTATGATCCTGTCGTAGGGGCCATATATATAGAAGAAACAGGTCGAAAAGTAGATAAACGGCAGCGGATATCTGTAAGCAGATTGCAGAGTTTGCTGCCGTTTTTTGTGTAATAGGAAATTCCGAGGAATTCTCTATTACACAAAAGGCACTCATGTGCCAATGATGCGCACTCGCGCGAAGATGTAGATTGTCGCAAGCGACCGCGCGAGGCGCGAAAATGTGCCAAGGCACATTCTTTATTATTGCTTTTTTGCGTATTCCGTTGTATAAATGATGTGCAGCCTAAAAGGATTAAATACCGGACTGCGGGCAGATGCGGCGCAGGGAAAAGGCTGTGTTCAGGAGGAAATATTTATGAGCAGATCTGCAAAAAATGATAAAACAAAGACAAATGTGATGCGGCTTTTAGATGCTGCGAAAATCCCTTACGAGGCGAAGGAGTACCCGGTGGATGAGAACGATCTCTCCGGAAGCCATGCGGCGGACATGTTGGGTGTGGATCATGGAAGCGTGTTTAAGACCCTTGTACTGAAGGGAGAACGCACCGGATTTCTCGTCTGCTGTATTCCTGTGGACGGTGAAGTAGATTTAAAAAAGGCGGCGAAAGCGGCGGGAGATAAGAAGGTGGAGATGCTTCCGATGAAGGATCTTTTAGCCACAACGGGGTACATCCGCGGTGGCTGTTCTCCTATCGGAATGAAGAAAAAGTTCCCGACTTTTATTGATGAGGCGGCGTTAAAATACGAAACGATCGCTGTCAGCGCGGGCCAGAGGGGATTCCAGGTACTGCTTTCCCCGCAGGCTCTCGCGGACTATGTGGGAGCAAAACTGCTGGATTTGCAGCAAAATGGTTAACATAAATGAAAAAGTTATCGGAAACCACCTGAAAGTGGGGAATCAATATTTAACAAAATTGTAACATTTGCAATATTTTATACTTGCCAATACCACCAAAAATTTAGGTTTTATGCCGATAATATTTGGAAAAGATATTAATAAAATGTAACAATCATTAAAAAACGGGCTGTAAAATGTAACAAAGTTGGCCATGGCTTATTGACATTTGCCCTCTCATTCTCCTATAATCACAGACACCGGCCGGAAAACGGTCGGAATGAACAACCGGCGACAGGACGGAGAAAGAGGGTATTCAAAAATGAATCCATGGAACTCATTTCTTCAGACAGTCTTTCAGTTTGTGAAATCACTCTTCACCGGTGTGACAAAGAAGATGCACCGGAATGCGGCAATTCTCACGATGGGCGCAACACTGATTGCAGTGATTCCATTTACAGCGGTGGACTTCCAGGGCGGAGGCAAAAACGCGATCGTAGCGTTTGCAGAGACGCAGGGAGGTTCGGATGAAGACAGTCTGGAGGAGACAGAAGATACTGCTCTTCCGGAAACAGACGGAAATGTTTTAGAGGATGAGACGACGGCGGATGAAGCATCATCCGCGGAGACGGAAGCAGATATCGAGAAAGAAACTGAAAATACAGAGACGAATGATAAGAACAGCGCCGAGGACGCAGGAGCTTCGGAAAAAGCAGACGAGAGCAATGGGGCTCAGGATGAGTCTGCGGGGCCGGAAGTGGAAACTGCGGGAAACGCAGAGGCCGGAGCTGTGCAGGTTGAGGCGGAAGCAGAAGGCTCACCTGTGACAGAGGTACAGGCGGAAGCGGAAGAGACTGCGGCGGAGGAGCCTGCAAGGGAAGTTTTCACCGGCTACTCTGACAGCGACTACGATGTTCTTCTACGGATCGTGCAGGCGGAAGCTGGAAACTGTGACATGGAAGGCCGTGTCATGGTGGCGAACGTGATCTTAAACCGTGTGGAGAATGACTCATTCCCGAACACGATCACGAAAGTTGTCTACCAGAAACACCAGTTTTCACCGGTGTCCAACGGCTCCATCAAGAGATGCAGGGTCACAGCCGAGACGGTGGAGGCCGTAGGGCGGGCGCTCTCAGGTGAAGACCTGACGGACGGTGCCCTGTATTTTATGAACCGGCATGCGTCATCAAAAAAGAACGCCAGCTGGTTTGACAGACATCTGGAATTCCTGTTTAAACATGGAAATCACGAGTTTTTCCGGTAAACTCCGGGTCAGATAAAAAGGATAAGGGAAAGGCGGCATGTGCCAGAACCGTAAAAAAGCGGTTCTGGTGGGTGCCGCTTTTTTACAGCTGCAGATCTGAAATAGAAGACAGGTGATATATCCTGTCGGTTTGAAAACGAAAAGTCGACAGCCATGGAAAATAGTGGAGGTTGGCGGAAGGGCAGTACAGGATTTTATAATTGACATTTAAATGGGAGCATGGGATAATAAAACTCATGAAATTGGAAATACGTGAAAGAGGAAAAATGATGAAGTTAAAAAGAGTATTTTTTGATCTTGACGGCACACTGACGGATTCCATGCCAGGGATCACGAGGGGTGTTCAGTATGCGCTGAAACATTACGGCATCCATGTGGATGACCTTTCGGTCTTGAAACCGTTTGTGGGACCGCCGCTCTTCGACAGCTTTAAGAGATATTATAATTTTTCAGATAAGGACGCAAATGATGCGATCTATGTGTTCCGGGAATACTACGATGTGAAAGGCTGGATGGATAGTGCGCCGTTCGATGGCGTGGAAGATATGTTAAAGACCTTAAAGGAGGCTGGCCTCGAACTCTATGTGGCAACATCGAAGCCGGAGGAGACCGCAAAGAAAGTCCTGGAATATTTCCAACTGACAGAGTATTTTAAATTTATCGGCGGCGCGTCCATGGATGAAGCGCGTGTGAATAAGGACGATGTGATCCGCTATGTCCTGGAAGAAAACTGCATCAGAGAGGAGGAGAAGCCTTCCGTGATCATGGTGGGTGACCGGGAACATGATGTATACGGTGCGAAGAAAACGGGACTTTCCGTGATCGGCGTGCTTTACGGATATGGAAGCCGTGAAGAACTCCAGAGCGCCGGGGCAGATTACCTCTGTGAGACACCGGAGGAGACAGCAAAGCTCTTAAAAGGTATGATGTAAAAAAAGATCAGCCGATATTTGGGATGCTTTGTCTGTGTAAAAGACAAGACAGACAGTACAGCAGGGATCGAAGATCCGGTTTACAGCTATGTCGGGAGTTGTAATTATGAGTCGCAGAAAAATACATGACACCAGGAAATGGAACTTGAAAAATGATCCGTGATGCGCTATAATAGTTCTCAGTTAAAGGGAATGTGATTCCTGGGATGTTCGACACTCCTGTCTATTTTGAACCTACATTTTGACATACGGGATTCCTATATTCTTGAACGGATGTCAGGCCTCCAAAGAGTGGAAGGCAGATGTTTAAGTGCGGATGCCCACCTAGCACTGCTAGGCGTCAATTATTCAGGAAACGGCATTTTGGGATTGCGAAAGATAAAAAAGCAGCGAGAGATCGCTGCTTCTTTTCATGTAACAGGAAATTCCGAGAAATTTCCTGTTACATAAAAAGGCACTAACGTGCCAGTGATGCGCACTCGCGCGAAGATATAGATTGTCGCAAGCGACCGCGCGAGGCGCGAGAATGCGCCAAGGCACATTCTTTTCACTTTATAGGAAAGACCGCCTGCGAGGATTTCCAAACGACGGTTTTGGAATGCGGGGAATGTTCAGATTCTGTTAATACTCTTTTCTAAATGATCGAAGTATGATATTATGGGTGCAAACAGGCTTCGCCACCCGTGGCAGGGGTGAGAGAAGCTGCTGCAAAGGAGAAACTTTTTTTATGAAAAATGAACGGTTCGAACGATACATTTACATGGGGGTGACGGCAATCCTTGTACTGATCGCAGCGGTGTTTGTCGTCTTTCTGTTTCTGGAGAGGAATGCAGTGTTTGCCTTTCTGGGAAAAGTACGGTTTGTCCTGGCACCGGTGATCTACGGCGCTGTACTTGCTTTTTTAATGTCTCCGGTCTATAACCGGTGCTACAATACAGTCGTGTATGTGCATGATGACGACAAGAAAAAAGAGGACGAGGAAAAGAAGATCGCGCCAAAGAAACGGTTCAAGAGTGAATCCTTCGGCAATTTCCTTGGAAAAGCCGTTGGAACAGTGATAAGCCTTGCGTTTCTGATCGTGGTGGTCGTAAGCCTTTCCAGCATGATCATCCCGCAGCTCTATTCCAGTATCGTGGGGATCATCAACATGATGCCGGTTTATTTCCAGAACGTGTATGACTGGCTGACGGAATTCTTCGTGAACAACCCGCCGGTGGAGCAGGCAATCTTAAATATTTACGAGCAGTCAGCCCAGTATTTTCAGAGCTGGATGGAGACGGACTTAATGTCGAATCTCTCCAATTTCCAGAACTTCCAGAATATTGAGAAGATTGTCGGCGGCGTATCCAGCGGAGTCATGAATGTGATCACGCTGACAAAAAACATGCTGATCGGATTGATCGTTATGATCTATCTGTTAAATATCAAGGAATCCCTATCAGCGCAGGGAAAAAAATTTATTTATTCCGTTCTTCCACTGAAAGCGGCCAATATCGTTGTGGCTGAATTCCAGTTTATTAAAAAAGCGTTTTCCGGCTTTATTATCGGAAAACTGATCGATTCCCTGATCATCGGAATTCTCTGCTTTATCCTGATGCATCTGTTTAAGCTGCCGTATGAGCTGCTGATCAGCGTGATCATCGGAGTGACGAATGTGATACCGTTCTTCGGACCATTTATTGGAGCAGCTCCGTGCGCGATCCTCGTATTCCTCATCAGTCCGAAACAGTGTCTGTACTTTATTGGGCTGATCCTTGTGCTTCAGCAGTTTGACGGAAATATTTTAGGACCGAAGATCCTGGGAAATTCCACAGGTGTTTCCAGCTTTGGTGTACTGTTTTCGATCCTGCTGTTCGGCGGATTGTGCGGATTTGTGGGAATGATCATTGCGGTTCCGTTGATGGCAGTCATCATTCATATTTATAATCAGATTCAGGAATATCTCCTTTCAAAGAAGAGTCTGAGCATAAAAGAAGAGGACTATGTAAATCTGAAGCGGATCGACGAACAGAACGGCGAGTATAAAAAACACGGTGACGAACAGTAGCTGGTTCTGGTCGGGAAAGGAATTATGAACGAGAGAAGGAAACTGATAAACTGGATGGCGGGAGTCACGACGTTCATCGTGGTTCTGCTGATCGTGATCGTACTTCTGGACAGGGAAGAGGATGGAGTCTCCCTGGCAGCGGCATCCCGGACGGTGGCACTGACACTGGAGTCGGGGAATGGAATTCTTGAAAATGCGCCGGAGACGTCGAATTTTGATGAAGATCTATCGGACCAGTGGTATGTGAAATATATGGACTACCTCTATGGTCAGGGATATCTTGACAGCGGATCGGTCAAAGCGGACGAGCGGAGCGCTACGTCCGCAGTTACATACGCGGTTCTTTCGGACTGGGCGAAAAAGGCATCGGAAGAGGGAAAAGGGGAAACAGATGCGCTCCTTTCTTATGTGGATTCCGGTGACCGGGCGAAAAAGGCGGTCTCCAGTGAGAATTTCTGGAAGTTCTATGACGCGTTCCTCGCGGCGGTGGATCCGGACAGAGCTGTGGCCGAGGTGGAGACGGACCTTTACGGAACACCGGACAATGTGGATGGTGCGTCTGCATGGACAGCCTACACGAGGGACGGTATTTTTCAGTTTGAGGGACTTTACCTCGACGGATATATTGACCAGAAGATCCGGTTTCTGGCGAGAGACGATGAGATCTTAAAGGTGGAGGAGATGGTCTCGGACGAGATCGTCTACGAGAATGCCTGGATCTCGGGATTCTCCGGAAAGACAGTGACGGTCTTTATCGGAAATATCCAGAGGGAATTTCCGGTAAAGGGAGTTTTAAAGGATGAGAGCGAGATCTCCGGTCAGATCGGAGATCTGTACTTAAAGGGCGGAACCCCAAAACGACTGGTGCTGAAGAAAGAGAAGATCACCGGAACGGTCCTTGCGGTCCGCGACACAGAGATTGAGATCGACGGCTACGGCAGCGTGCCGCTGGCGGATCAGTTTAAGATCTATCGGACCTACGGTGTTCTCAGGGAACAGCAGAAGAAGGATATTCTCGTCGGCTACCACATGCAGGAATTTGTGGTGGCGGATGGAAAGATCTGTGCGGCCCTGACGACGGAGAAACCGGATATCGACATGATCCGCGTGCTTATCATGACGAACGGATTTAAGTCACTGTTCCATGATACGATCACACTTTCCTGCGACTCCATGGCAGTGTTGGAGTACGGAGATGAGAAGGATGCAAAGACGGAGTCCATCGCAGCAGGGGAGACGGTGACGATAAAACCGGGAGATTCAAGGGTCGCAAGTGGGCGTCTCACATTCCGTTCCGCAAATGAAGGCGGAATGATCACGGTACACAGTCTGGAGCGCGCTCAGGGAATGCCCGTCTATCCGGGACATATGGAGATCACGGAGGAGAGCGACGGCCTGCTTCTCTTAAACGAGGTGGATCTCGAGGAATATTTAAAGCGGGTGACACCGAGCGAGATGCCGCCGACTTATGAGCTGGAGGCGCTGAAGGCCCAGGCGGTCTGTGCGAGAACCTACGCATGGAGGCAGATTCAGGGCAATGCCTACTCGACCTACGGTGCCCATGTGGATGACAGCACGAATTTCCAGGTGTACAACAACACGCTGACCTTCGATTCCACGGATACCGCTGTGAATGAGACCTTTGGTCAGCTTCTGGAATACAACGGGGATCCCATCGAGGCGTTCTATTACTCCACATCTGACGGGCATGGAACCGACGGAAGTGTGTGGGGAGCGGATGCGTCCAACACGCCGTACCTCAGGGCAGTCACGATCAACAACAAGGCGAAGAAGCTGGATCTGACATCCAACGAGGCCTTTGAGAGCTTTATCAAGGACGAGAACACAGATGCCTACGACTCTGACTTCCCGATGTTCCGTTGGAACACGAAGACCACCAGCACGATCCTGGACGAAAAGATCGGCGGGGTCGGCAGGATCACGGGACTTACGATCACATCCAGGGGAGCGGGTGGATACGCGAAGACCCTGAAGGTCGTTGGAACGGAAGGTTCCAAGACATTTTCCGGGCAGAGCAGGATCCGCAGCATTCTCGGAAATGTATCACTTGTATACAACAGGAAAGACGGTTCCACATCTACGGGATGGGATACGCTTCCCAGCGGTTTCATCTATATCGAGAACAACGGAACCGATGAAAATCAGGTGACGACCTTCACAATCTACGGAGGCGGCTTCGGACACGGTGTCGGCATGAGCCAGAACGGTGCCCAGGGCATGGCAAAGCAGGGAAAGACCTGCCAGGAGATTTTAAAGTTCTTCTATGACGGGTGCGGGCTGATGGATATTAGTGAAGTGAATTAATGGAATATGAAAAATAAACAGCTCTGTGCAGCAGTTAAATGGAAAAGTGGATTTCGTTTGGCAGCGGTGCAGGGCTGTTTCGATCTTGAATAAGTCTGGGACAGGAAGTGGGAGAGTTCTTACCAAGGAAAGAAAAGGAAAAAGCCCGTGGAAGCATGTTTTCACGGGCTTTTGCTTTTGTTGAAGAGTTTTGTTAAAATTCGCGGTTATGGGTGATAATACCAAACTTACTTTCTGTACAGGTATTTCGGCACCCCGTTCTCCATCACGCGCTTCGGCTCGCCCTGGATCAGCGGGAGAGCGTAAGCTGAGAAGTCATCGGTGATATCGTTTCCTGCCGCGTTGATCCATTCCTTTGGGAATTTCTTTTCCTGATTGCAGATGAGGCTTACATCCTCCGGTGTGCAGTGCATCTTGTACGGCATGTCGGAGTCACGCTTGAAGGCGATCATCTTCTTTGTCTCCCCGGCGAGAACTGCCTTCACACCGGCAGCGCCTGCCATGGCAGCTTCCTCGATATCCGTCTCAGATACCATCATGCCGCTGCAGCGCTGGTTGACATTTAACTCGATGGAGCGGACTTTCACGCCGAACTTGTCGCGGACAAAGCTTTCCAAGACCTCACCGCAGCCGGTGAGCATCTTGTGACCGAAGGAATCGAGCTTCGCTGCGTCGGAGTACTCGCAGACAAAGGTGCCGCCCTCATCGGCAATTCCCTCGGAGACGCAGACAACGAGGTTCGGGGATTTCTTGAATGCAGCGTCCAGGTCATTATAGAACTGCTCTAAGGAGAACGGAGTCTCCGGGAGGTAGATAAGGCATGGGTTGTCGCCCTCATATTTTCTTGCAAGCCTGGAAGCAGCGGTGAGCCATCCTGCGTGGCGTCCCATGATCTCGACGATGGTGACGGATCTCTGCTGATAGACGGAGGCGTCGAGGACGATCTCGCGGACGGTGGAGGCAACATACTTTGCGGCGCTTCCGAAGCCCGGTGTGTGGTCGGTGAGGACAAGATCGTTGTCGATGGTCTTCGGGATTCCGATGAATTTCACATCGCTTCCAATCTTCTCCGCATAGCGGGAGAGCTTGTCCACGGTATCCATGGAGTCGTTTCCGCCCACATAGAGGAAGTATCCGATGTTCATCTCACGGAAGTTATCGAAGATCGCAGGGTAAACTTCACTGTCTAAATCTGCCGGAAGTTTATAACGGCAGGAACCAAGGTATGCGGCCGGAGTGAGCTTTAAGAGCTCAAGTTCCTTGTCAGAGAGGTCCGTGGAAAGGTCCATCACATGGTCAGCGAGGAATCCCTCGATTCCGTTGATCATTCCGAGAACATGTCCGTCCGCGCCGGATTCCCTGAATGCTTTTACCGCACCATAAAGGCTCGCGTTGATGACGGCGGTAGGTCCGCCGGACTGTCCGATTACAAGATTTTTCATAATTTCTGTATTCTCCAATCTGAATGTATTCCGTAAGCTTATTATAAAAAAATGTGTATGGAAAATCAATGATGAATGTATAAAAACGGAAAAACGGGCAATCCTATGACCAGTACAAAAGAAAAAGATTAATACTTATCCTCCCCTTTTTAGTACCCTGTTCGCTGCCCCTATAGAGACAGCGGGCGGGGTATTTTTTGAATGAAAATCAGAAAAAAGGAGAAGCTAAAAGGCGGGGAGCGCAGAAAAAACTTTTGCGTTCAAAATATTTGAATGGAAAGCTTGACAAAGCCCGTGGAAAGGATTACTATCAAAAGCAGCAATATAGTTATGAAAACTACATGATACGGAATGTAGAAATGAAATAAACAGGAAAGGAAACCAGAAACGATGAGCAAAAAAGGATGGAAAGCCGGAGCAGTTCTGGCGGCCGGAGCTGGAATCACAGCGGTACTCGCGGCGAAGAAGCGCGGAAACATGGAAATGGATAAGATGAAAAAGACTTCCCATGGAAGCAGATCCGATTACCGCAACACAGAACTCGGAAAACATGATAAGAACAGCAAGGGAATCTACTACACAAACGGAAACTACGAAGCGTTCGCCCGCCCGGAGAAGCCGGCGGGAATCGAGGAGAAGTCCGCGTACCTTGTGGGAAGCGGTCTCGCATCCCTGGCAGCGGCATGCTTTCTCGTCCGCGATGCCCAGATGCCGGGAAAGAACATCCACATCTTAGAGGCCATGGATATCGCCGGAGGTGCCTGCGACGGAATCGATGATCCGACAAGAGGATATGTGATGCGCGGCGGCCGCGAAATGGAGGATCATTTCGAGTGCCTCTGGGATCTGTTCCACAGCATCCCGTCCCTGGAGGTTCCAGGCGCGTCCGTTCTCGATGAGTATTACTGGTTAAACAAGCATGACCCGAACTATTCTCTCTGTCGTGCCACAGAGCGCCGCGGCGAGGATGCCCATACGGACGGAAAGTTTGGTCTGAGCCAGAAGGGCAGTATGGAGATCATGAAGCTCTTTTTCACGAAGGATGAGGATCTCTATGACAAAACCATCGAGGATGTGTTCGATGATGAGGTATTCGGCTCCCAATTCTGGTTTTACTGGAGAACCATGTTCGCCTTTGAAAACTGGCACAGCGCCCTGGAGATGAAGCGGTACTTCCAGAGATTTATCCACCATATCGGCGGCCTTCCGGACTTCTCCGCTCTGAAATTCACCCGCTACAACCAGTACGAATCCCTGATTCTGCCGATGCAGAAATACCTGGAGGCGGCAGGCGTGGAGTTTCGGTTCGGCACAGAGGTCACAAACGTCCGCTTTGAGATCACGGACGGAAAGAAGACGGCCCGCGCTATCGAGTGCCGCACGAAGAACGGGGACACGGAGATCCCGCTGACGGAAAAGGACCTTGTGTTTATCACAAACGGAAGCTGTACAGAAGGGACGATCTACGGTGACCAGAACCATGCGCCGGTGGGTGACGCGGAAGTGAGAAGCAGCGGCTGCTGGAGCCTCTGGAAGAAAATTGCAGCACAGGATCCGTCCTTCGGTCATCCGGAAAAATTCTGCTCCGATATCGAGAAGACGAACTGGGAGTCTGCGACGGTCACCACCGCAAATGAAGAGATCATCGACCAGATCAAGAAAATCTGCAAGCGCGACCCGAGGACAGGCAAAGTTGTTACCGGCGGTATCGTGAGCTGCCGCGATTCCAAGTGGCTTTTGAGCTGGACCATCAACCGCCAGGGACAGTTCAAGAATCAGAAGAAGGACGAGGTGTGTGTATGGGTATACAGCCTGTTCACCGATGTCCCGGGCGACTATGTGAAGAAACCCATGAAGGAGTGTACCGGTAAGGAGATCACCGCCGAGTGGCTGTATCATCTCGGAATCCCGGTGGAGGACATCGGGAGACTATCAGGAGAAGAGTGCAACTGCACACCGACCATGATGCCGTATATCACCGCATTCTTTATGCCGAGGTCTGCCGGAGACCGCCCGGATGTAATTCCGGACGGTTCTGTAAATGCCGCTTTCCTTGGACAGTTTGCGGAGACTCCGAGAGATACGATCTTTACCACAGAGTATTCTGTCCGTACCGCCATGGAGGCAGTATACGGACTCTGTGGAGTGGACCGCGGTGTGCCGGAGGTATGGGGCAGTGTCTATGATGTGAGAGAGCTCTTAGACAGCACGGTGAAGCTCATGGACGGAAAGTCCCCGCTTGAGATGAAGCTTCCGATGCCGTTTGAAATGTTGAAAAAGCCGCTGCTCAGAAAGATCGATAAGACGATCGTTGGAAAACTTCTGCGTGATCACGATGTTTTGAAGGATTGGATGCTGTAGAGACGCGGCGCGCAGATAAAATAGATATATGAGAATATGATGAAAATGCCGGAAATGGGGAACTGCCTGTTTCCGGTATTTTTATGCCCAAATATGCCGAAATTTTTTGCAAGAGGGGGAGATCCGCTGTACGTTCTGTTTTCTTCCGCTTTGTTTTAAGAATTCGTAAGGGAAAAGAAATGGATTCCCCGGAGCATGTGCGATAAGATAAGGCTATAAAAAGGAATAATCCTGATACAGGAAAATTTCGGCTGCAAAGGGAAACAGAATGTGAATGCTGCATGTCATCGGCAAATAAAATCGAATGGTTATAAAAATTGATAAAGGGAGGAAACAGTATGAGAAAATATGGTCTATATCTCCTGATCGCAATGAGTCTCATGACCGGCTGTCAGAAAAAAGATATAGTGACGGTGGATACAGCGGCGGAGACGACACAGGAGAGCGGTGAGACTGGATCCACAGCGGAACGTGAGCCGGAGAGTGCGGTGGAGAGCATATCGGGCACTGATCAAAATGGGAATACGGGCGCGGATGCCCAGACGGACCGCTTCACCCTGATCCCTATCGCGGTAAGCGGGGAATATGACGGGGAATGGGATGACACAGACCAGACTCCGATCATCACATCGCGCTGCGACAAGGTCTATGTACAGGGGGACGGATATGATGCGCTGAAGCAGTCGCTCATTTTCCTGAATAAAAACCTGGTCAGCCAGAATAAAGAGGAGTATGCCTCCTATAAAAAAGAAGCTGAGGATATGCGGAACAATTACCCGGATATGAAGCAGTCATATGTCTGCAATTATGAATTTAATCCGGTCCGCTTCGACCATACGGTCGTCAGTATGTACTGGCTGAAATATTATGATCTGGGAGGTGCCCATCCCAGCTCTGTGACGGAATACCACAATTTCGATACGCAGACGGGAAAAGAGCTGGAACTTGGCGATGTGGTAAAAGATCTTCCGGGATTCCGGATATATGTGAAGGGGGAACTTTCTGACCAGAAAGAGGAGAAAGGATTATTCGAAGATTATGAAACGACCGTGGACAGTCTGTTTGCGGGGACGGATGGATATGGGCCATTGGAATGGTGCATCACAAGAACAGGTGTGCGCATTCATTTTGACCAGTATGTTATCGCCTCATATGCGGCAGGAGCTGTTGAAGTGGAGGTTCCGTTTGCCGGAAATGAAGCGATGTTCCAGACAGACTATATAGGGAAAGCTTCAGAAGGCTGGGCAGAAAAGATCAGTCCCTGGGAGGCTGTGACGTATGAGCACGAGGAAAACGATACTTCTGTGAGTTATCATTTTGATGATGCCGCAGACGGGTATGACACGAGAAATATCACGATCGAGCGGGAACAGGGTGGAAAGAAGAAAGAATTCACGATGGAACTCTATGGACAGCCCCAGTACGGCTGGATCGTCATGACAGATGACGGGCACCCATATCTCTACACGGAGATCCAGAGTGAGAATGACTGGAGGACCATGGAAGTCTTTGACCTGAAGGGAGAAGAGATCCGTCATGTTGGTACATCGAATGACAGCCCTCATGGTGCCCTCTTAAATGATCCGGATGGATTTTACCTTACCCGCAGGGTGGACGCTCTGGGAACATACGACGCTTACCGGAAATTCCATGTGGGTGAGAGCGGGATGCCGGTGGCAGAGAATGATGTGTATACAAAAGTCAATGTCTGCGACTCGAAGGAGGACGAGGCGGCGCTGGTATCCACGAGGGAGCTTCCGGTGACGATGATGGAAGCAGACGGCAGTGAAAAAGAGGAGAAACTTCCAGTGGGAACAAAGTACTATGTCCGGGCGACAGATCTGGAAAACTTTGTGGACATGGAGCTCTCCGATGGACGCAGATGCCGTCTGGCAGTGAAAAAGTCGGATAAAGGATGGGGATTCGAGATCGACGGGGTGTATGAAGAGGATTGTTTTGAATTTATCCCGTATGCTGGATAAAAAGAATGTGTCATGGTGAATTTCCACACCGAACGCGCTCGCCTGCTGTGATCTGCATCTTTTCGCGAACACGCATTCAGGAATGGGCGGAATCCGGGAAAAACGTCGAAATGCATTGACAAAACATATCCTCATGTTAAAATGGACTTATATGACGATTTGTAGCTGTGAAAATACCAGGCAGTTACGATTATTTGAAATACAGGAGGGGGAACCAATGAAGTTTTTCATTGATACAGCCAATGTGGATGAAATCCGCAAAGCAAATGACATGGGAGTGATCTGCGGAGTTACAACAAATCCGTCCCTGATCGCAAAAGAAGGAAAAGATTATGTTGAGACTTTAAAAGAGATCGCTTCTATCGTAGACGGACCGATCAGCGGTGAGGTAAAGGCAACAACAACAGACGCGGAGGGAATGATCGCGGAGGGCCGCGAGATCGCGAAGATCCACCCGAATATGGTCGTTAAGATCCCGATGACCATCGAAGGATTAAAGGCAACAAAAGTTCTTGCATCGGAAGGAATCAAGGTAAACGTGACTCTGATCTTCTCTGCAAATCAGGCGCTTCTCGCAGCTAGAGCAGGCGCAGCTTATGTATCCCCGTTCTTAGGACGCCTCGATGATATTTCCCAGCCGGGTATCGACCTCATCGACACCGTTGCAGAGATCTTCGCTCTCCATGATATTGAGACGGAGATCATCGCGGCAAGCGTACGACACACCATGCATGTAACAGAGTGCGCACTCGCAGGTGCCGATATCGCGACGGTTCCGTACAAAGTAATCGAGCAGATGACACATCACCCGTTAACTGACCAGGGAATTGAGAAATTCCGTAAAGACTATGAAGCAGTTTTCGGCAAATAAGGAAAATTCATGAGGACGCCTTCGGGCGTCCTTTTTTTGTGCGCTTTTCTGTGATAAAGAGGTAGTGGAAAGAACAGAAAACGCGAACAATTGCGAAGGCGGAAACATTAAATGATACAAAATACATAAACAATACAAACAATAATAGACAACAATAAACAGCACACAAAGAGAAAGGTAACAAAACAAATGGAAACATCAGAAACAAAACAGAACAAGGCGGCATCTGTCGTTATCCAGACTGCGGTTATCCTGTTCGGTCTCACGGTCTACGCTGCGGGAGTCGTCCTCTTCATTCTGCCGTTGGACATGATCGCCGCGGGAACCACAGGACTTGGCCTTATGGCACAGCATTTCTTCGGGATCCCTCTTTCCGGCTTCGTGGCGGTCTTCAATATCGCCATGTTCGGTCTCGGCTGGCTGGAGCTGGGGAAAAAATTTGCGGCGACGACCCTGCTTGCGACATTTTATTACCCGTTCATCCTTGACCGCCTGACCGCCCTGGCGGGAGACTTCGTATTCACAACGGATCCCATGCTCTGTGCCATCTTTGCCGGGATCATGATCGGATTCGCTCTGGGGTTCGTGATCCGCTCCGGTGCCTCCACCGGCGGCATGGACATCCCTCCGCTTGTCCTGCAGAAACGCTTTAAGTTCCCGGTATCCGTGTCCATGTATGTTTTCGATGTGGCGATCCTCTTATCCCAGCTTTTGTTCCGCGACCGGGAAAAGATCCTTTACGGAATCATCATGGTCATGGTTTACACCGTGATCCTCGACAAGATGCTTATGATGGGCAAAAAGCAGGTACAGGCGAAGATCATCAGCGAGAAATACGCGGAGATCAACATCGCGGTGCAGGAACAGCTTGACCGTGGAACCACATTGTTCCAGATCGAGGGCGGGCATTTAAGAAAGCCGTCCATGGCCGTCATCACCGTGGTTTCCGGCAGGGAACTTCAGAAATTAAACCGCATCGTCATGGACATCGACAGCGAGGCCTTCATGGTCGTTCATCAGGTCGGAGAGGTCCGGGGACGCGGATTTACGGATGTGAAACGCCATCTGGAAGCAGCTGGTTTAAAAAATTAAGCGCAGTTACAGGACCACGTTAGAAAAAAAGTTTCTTAATTTTTTCTGACGAAAAAGCATAAAAATATTGTTAAGGCAGGGAAAAACTCCTTGAATTTTACATCAAATCCGTTTATTATTACACTAGGCAGAAATTTGATTTTCGTCAATTTAAGGAATAATGGAGGACAGCAAAATGACAAAAACGTCGGCAATCAACAGAATTCATGAATTGCTTGATGACAACAGCTTTGTTGAGGTTGGTGCTTATATTACTGCCAGAAGCACTGATTACAACATGCAGTCTCAGGAAACCCCTGCAGATGGTGTTGTTACCGGTTATGGTACGATCAATGGTGCTCTCGTCTATGTGTACAGCCAGGACGCGTCTGTAATGGGTGGATCCATCGGCGAAATGCACGCAAAGAAGATCGAGAAGCTCTATAGTATGGCCATGAAAATGGGCGCACCCATTGTTGCCCTGGTAGACTGTGCAGGATTCAGACTCCAGGAAAGCATGGATGCCCTGGACGGCTTCGGCAAACTTTATGTCTGCCAGGCAATGGCATCCGGTGTGATCCCGCAGATCCAGGCTGTGTTTGGAAACTGCGGCGGTGGAATGGCTGTGGCATCTGAAATGGCTGATTTTACATTTATGGAACAGGAAGCAAAAATGTTTGTGAATGCTCCGTTTGTAATCGCTGAGAACGATGCTGACAATTCCAGCGCTGAGTACCAGGCAAAAGAGACAGGAAACGTATGCGCGACTGGCTCCGAGAAAGAAATTTTCACCGAGATCAGAAACCTTGTTTCCATCCTTCCGGCTAACAACGAGGATGACATGTCTTACAGCGAATGTGAGGATGACTTAAACAGAATCTGCACAGATATCGAGAACTGCGCAGGCGATACATCCATCGCACTGTCCATGATCTCTGATGACAGCTTCTACATGGAAATGAAGAAGGACTACGCACCGGAGATGGTAACGGCATTTATCCGCTTAAACGGAGCTACCGTTGGCTGTGTTGCAAATCGCAGCGAAGTTTATACAGACGGCGAGAAGACTGCTACTTATGACGCAGCCCTTACCGCAGCAGGATGTGAGAAAGCAGCAGCATTTGTAAACTTCTGCAACGCTTTCGAGATCCCGGTACTTACACTCGTCAATGTAGATGGTTACAAGAACTGCAAATGCAACGAGAAGAAGATCGCGAAGGCGGCAGCACGCCTGACCTACGCGTTCGCAAACGCTGACGTTCCGAAGGTAACTGTCGTTGTCGGCAAGGCAAACGGAACAGCAGGTCTTACCATGAACAGCAAGTCTATCGGTTCTGACATTGTATACGCATGGAAGAACGCGAAGATCGGCGTTATGGAAGCAGCACCGGCTGTGAAGATCATGTATGCTGACGAGATCGCAAAGGCTGACAATGCGGCAGCCCTGATCAATGAAAAAGCAGCACAGTATAATGAGATGCAGGCAAGTGCACTTGCGGCAGCAAAGAGAGGATATGTAGACGATATCATCGAGGCTTCCGAGACAAGACAGCGTGTAGTTGCTGCATTTGAGATGCTGTTCACAAAAAGAGAGGATCGTCCGTCCAAAAAGCACGGAACGATCTAATATGAGGTGGCTGAAATATGAAACAGAGAATTAGAAGAATCTGGCTTGCACTCTGCATGGCAGTTTGTCTCTTCGCGCTTGCAGGATGCTCTGCAGTCGCTGACACCGCTGAAACAATCGATCCGCAGATCGAAATGGCGATGCAGTCCGGCTCCCAGCAGTACCTGGATCTGTTCAACCAGATGGATGATGCTTCCATCGAACAGGCCCTTGCAACAAGCGTAAAGAACAAAGATACTGTTATGGAGAATGCGTTAAAATCCTGGGATTCCATTAAGGATGACCTTGGCGCGTTCGTTTCCAGCGAGACAGCAGTCGTTACAAAAGGTGATGACGGCTATATCGCAAGAATGAACACCGTTTACGAGAAGAGAGCGATGGAATTCACTCTGATCGCGGACGAAGATCTCAGCAAAGTTGAGACAATTTCCTTCTCCCCGGTTTACACAACAGGCGAGAAGATGGCGAAAGCCGGAATGAATACCTTAATGGGTATGGGCGTTGTATTCGCAGTCCTGATCTTCATCAGCTGGCTGATCAGCATGTTCAAATACATCAGCGTATTTGAGGCGAAGATGAAAGCAAAGAAAAATGCGGCAGCGGCAGCACCTGTGGCAGCACCGGCAGCTCCGGCCCCTGCAGCAGCACCGGCTCCGACAGCAGCTCCGGCTGAGGAGGAGAACCTTACCGATGATACAGAACTCGTTTCCGTGATCACAGCAGCAATTGCAGCTTACGAGGGAAAAGAGACTGTTGACAACGGACTTGTAGTCCGCTCCATCAAACGTGTTTCTAACAGAAACTGGAATTAATATTATCAGGAGGAAATCACAATGAAAAATTATACAATCACAGTAAACGGTAATGTATATGAAGTAACAGTAGAAGAGGGCTTCACAGGCGCAGCTTCCGCACCGAAGGCAGCAGCACCGGCACCGAAGGCAGCACCGGCAGCAGCACCGAAGGCAGCTCCGGCACCGGCAGCAGCTCCGGCAGCTCCGGCTGGCGCAGCAGGCGCAGTAGCAGTTACAGCTCCGATGCCGGGTAAGATCCTTGGCGTTAAGGCATCTGCAGGTCAGGCTGTTAAGAGAGGTCAGGTTCTCCTGATCCTTGAAGCTATGAAGATGGAGAACGAGATCGTTGCTCCGCAGGACGGCACTGTTGCAACAATCAACGTTGCTGTTGGTGATTCCGTAGAGCCGGGTGCTACACTCGCTACATTAAACTAATTTTCTGCTGACTGCAGATTCCACATGGAGGGATTAACATGGAATACATTCAAAATACACTTTTGAATCTTCTTCAGCAGACAGCATTCCTGAATTTAAGCGTAGGAAACCTGATCATGATCTTAGTTGCGTGTATCTTCCTTTACCTTGCGATCGGAAAAGGATTTGAGCCGCTTCTTCTTGTACCGATTTCCTTTGGTATGCTGCTTGTAAATATCTACCCGGATATTATGCTGAGCATTGAAGATTCTTCTAACGGAGTTGGAGGACTTCTTCACTACTTCTATTTACTGGATGAGTGGAGTATTCTTCCGTCCCTGATCTTCATGGGTGTAGGCGCGATGACAGACTTCGGTCCGCTGATCGCTAACCCGAAGAGCTTCCTTTTAGGCGCTGCCGCACAGTTCGGTATCTACGCCGCTTACTTTATGGCTATTTTCATGGGCTTCAATGACAAGGCAGCCGCAGCGATCTCCATCATCGGCGGTGCTGATGGCCCGACATCCATCTTCCTTGCAGGTAAGCTTGGACAGACTGAGTTCATGGGACCGATCGCCGTAGCAGCTTACTCCTACATGGCTCTCGTTCCGATCATTCAGCCGCCGATCATGAAACTCTTAACAACGGAAGAAGAGAGAAAGATCAAGATGGAACAGCTTCGTCCGGTATCCAAACTTGAGAAGATCCTCTTCCCGGTTATCGTTACGATCGTAGTTTGTATGATCCTTCCGACAACAGCTCCGCTCGTTGGTATGCTTATGGTTGGTAACCTCTTCCGTGAGTCCGGCGTTGTTAAACAGTTACAGGAGACAGCTTCCAACGCTCTTATGTACATCGTTGTAATCGTTCTCGGTCTTTCCGTTGGCGCTACAACAAGTGCTGAGAGATTCTTAAAAGTTACAACTATCAAGATCGTTATCCTTGGACTTATTGCGTTCGCGTTCGGTACAGCAGCCGGCGTTATCTTCGGTAAGCTCATGTGCAAGGTAACTGGTGGTAAGGTTAACCCGTTAATCGGTTCTGCCGGAGTATCCGCAGTTCCGATGGCAGCCCGTGTATCCCAGAAGGTTGGTTCTGAGGCAGATCCGACAAACTTCCTTCTTATGCACGCAATGGGACCGAACGTAGCCGGCGTTATCGGTACAGCAGTTGCTGCAGGTACCTTTATGGCTATCTTCGGAGTTTAATTGGAACCGAAACTTTTAATATAGGGGAGGTCTGCCCGGGCAGATCTCCCGGTAGGAGGATAATAAAATGGCAGAAGTTCAGAAAAAGCCGGTTAAGATCGTTGAGACCGTTCTTCGTGATGCACATCAGTCTCTCCTTGCAACAAGAATGACGACTGATCAGATGCTTCCGATCGTTGACAAAATGGATAAAGTTGGCTACTACGCAGTAGAATGCTGGGGCGGCGCTACTTTTGATGCCTGCCTGCGTTTCCTGAAGGAAGATCCGTGGGAGAGACTCAGAAAACTGAGAGCTGGATTCAAGAACACGAAGCTCCAGATGCTGTTCCGTGGTCAGAATATCCTTGGATACAATCATTATGCAGATGATGTGGTTGAGTACTTTGTACAGAAATCCATCGCAAATGGTATTGATATTATCCGTATTTTTGACTGCCTGAATGATATCAGAAACCTTGAGACTGCCGTTAAGGCAACAAAAAAGGAAGGCGGACATGCCCAGATCGCCCTTTGCTATACATTAGGCGATGCGTATACACTTGATTACTGGAAGAATATCGCTTCCGAGATCGAGAGCATGGGCGCTGATTCCCTCTGCATCAAGGATATGGCAGGTCTGTTAACTCCGTATGCGGCTACTGAGCTTGTTACGGCATTAAAACAGGGTACAAAGCTGCCGATCGACCTGCACACGCACTATACCTCCGGTGTTGCTTCCATGACATATTTAAAGGCTGTGGAAGCAGGCTGCGATATCATTGACTGCGCAATGTCTCCGCTGGCTCTCGGTACATCCCAGCCGGCAACTGAAGTTATGGTTGAGACATTCCGCGGCACCAAGTATGATACTGGCTATGACCAGAATCTGCTTGCAGAGATCACCGATTACTTCACACCGATCCGTGAGGAAGCTTTAAAGAGCGGCCTTCTGAACCCGAAGGTTCTCGGTGTAAACATCAAGACGCTCCAGTATCAGGTACCGGGCGGAATGCTTTCCAACCTTGTTTCCCAGTTAAAGGAAGCTGGCCAGGAAGACAAGTACCGCGCAGTGCTTGAGGAGATCCCGAGAGTAAGAAAAGACTTCGGTGAGCCGCCGCTTGTAACTCCGTCCTCCCAGATCGTTGGTACACAGGCTGTATTGAACGTTCTTGCCGGCGAGAGATATAAGATGGTTCCGAAGGAGTCCAAGAAGATCATGATGGGCGAATTTGGTAAGACGGTAAAACCGTTCAACAAAGAAGTCCAGAAGAAGATCATCGGCGATGCAACTCCGATCACCTGTCGTCCAGCAGACCTGATCGAGCCGCAGCTGCCGAAATTCGAGAAGGAATGCGCACAGTGGAAGCAGCAGGATGAGGATGTATTATCCTATGCTCTGTTCCCGGCTGTAGCAAAAGACTTCTTCGAGTACCGTGAAGCCCAGCAGACGAAGGTTGACCAGAAGACTGCAGACAAAGCAAATAAAGCTTACCCGGTATAATTTTGCAGTAAATCTGAAGTGTAATTGACGAAAAAACATGAGGCCCGGCGTTTCCATGAGGAGATGCCGGGCTTTTGTGCTGTCATGCATTCGAAAGAAACTGGCGGTGGAAGCTTCTGCAGGTTATAGTTTCTTTTTTAAGTTTTTATTAAGAAAATGCGGCAATATTTGGAATTTGTGTGAAGTTTCTCCTGCGCGGTTGACAGAAAAGTGCCTTTATCATTATAATGGATATGATGTCGATTTTATGCAAAATTTCACGAAACCGGCAGTGGGAGAGAAGAAAAACATGACAAAGAGACAAAAAAGATTTCTGGCGCTGATGCTGGGGGCGGTCCTTTTGGGAGATTGTGCGGCTCACACCGGAACGATGATATCCGGGCTGTCTTCCGTATACGCGGCGACAGGCTCGGCGACAGTAAATGCCACGACTCTGAATGTGCGGAGTACACCGGGGACGACGGGATCTATCGTAAAAAAACTTGCCTACGGAGCTGCTGTGACCGTGGTTTCCGAGACAACGGGATCCGACGGGAAGATCTGGTATAAGATCCAGTTTTCCTCCGGTTCAGGGACACAGGGAGGCTATGTCCGTTCAGACTATATTAAATTCCCGGTATCCTACAGCTATGACGCGAACTTTGAGAGCTATTTAAACAGCCAGGGATTCCCGGAAAGCTACAAGACGTCTCTGCGGACCCTTCACACGGAACATCCGACCTGGGTCTTCCAGGCCCAGAAGACGGGGCTTAACTGGAGCGATGTGATGGAGGCGGAAGGAGCAGTCGGAACGAATCTGGTATCGAAGGCGAGCATTTCATCCTGGAAATCCACAGACTACGGCGCTTACGACTGGAATACAAGCACCTGGACCGGATTCGACGGTTCTTCCTGGGTGGCGGCATCCAAGGACATTGTCGCCTACTATATGGATCCGAGAAATTTCCTAAACGATACCTATGTATTCCAGTTTCTGCATCACGCCTTCGACAGCAATACCCAGACGAGAGCGGGACTTACGAGCCTGATCACGGGAACATTCCTGGAAAAGACGCCGGAGGAGACGACGGCAGCCCAGAGTATCCAGGAGACTTCGGGGTCCGGTACAGCGGCAGTCATAAACAGTAAAACGAATACTGAAGCTTCCGGCTCCCTGCAGCAGGGGGAAAACTACGGACCGGGAATGAGTTCTGGAACGTCCGGCGGAAGTCCTTATGGAAGCGGCAACATAAGCTCTGGCAGCGAAAATCAGGGTGTGAGCCTTGAGGGGCCGGGTTCTACGGTGAGCTCCACGATCAGCCAGAGAAAGATGTATACAACGGCACTCCCGGAGGTAGAGTATGGTCCGGGAATGGACGCGTCTGCCATCACCGATGACAATACCGGCGCGTCAAACACTTCACCGGTACCGACGGGACAGACTTATGTGGATATTATTATGAAGGCGGCGGCCCAGACTGGCGTCAACCCGTATGTCCTTGGCGCTATGATCCTTCAGGAGCAGGGGATAGGTAAATCCGGAAGTATTTCAGGAAAGACCTCAGGCTATGAAGGTTACTATAATTTCTTTAATATCGGCGCTTTCGCCTCCGGCTCCATGTCAGCCATCACGAGAGGTCTCTGGTACGCGTCCCAGTCTGGAAGCTACGGAAGACCGTGGAATTCTATCGAGAAGTCCATCATCGGCGGCGCGACCTACTACAGTGAGAATTTCCTGAAAAATGGACAGGATACCTTCTATTTAAAGAAGTTTAATGTGCAGGGCAGCAGCCCTTACAAGCATCAGTATATGACAAACGTGGAAGGCGCGGCCGGAGAGGGCGCGAAGCTCGCGAGAGCCTATACGGATGAGATGAAGAAACAGGCGCTCGTGTTCAAGATCCCGGTATTCAACAATATGCCGGAAACTGCCTGCGCAAAGCCGACCGTAACGGGAAGCCCGAACAACAAGCTGTCAGGAATCACCATCGACGGATATTCCCTGACACCAACCTTCAATAAAGATACGGAGAAGTATGATCTCGTTGTGGACTCTTCTGTTTCCTCTGTAAATATCCGTGCAACGGCAATCGACTCCAAGTCAACAGTCAGCGGAGCGGGATCGATCAGCCTCGGAAGCGGAACGACGATCGTGAAGATTCAGGTGAAGGCAGAGAACGGTGATGTCCGCACATACCAGGTTTCCATTGCGAAAAGAAACGGAAACGGCAGCACCACCGTAGTTTCCCCGTCGACAGGAAGCTCCACAGGTTCTTCGACCTCGGGCTCTACGACGACCGGATCTACAGTAGGACCTGGCGGATCGACCGAAACATCGAACAGCGGAAGCAGTTCCGGAACCACCGGCCCTGGAAGTACAAATTCCGGATCACAGAGCTCTTATCCGGAAGGCGCATCCGGGTCTGGAAAGCTAGTGACGTCATCGACGGGAACGAGTGGTTCTTATCCGGAGGGCGCGACCGGCAGCGGAAAACTTGTGATCGGTAACTGATATGGGAATATCTGGTCATAATAAGATCCATTTCTGGAAAGACTATGCTTAGAAGTACAGGCGGAAATTATGAAAACAAGATAATGCCCAGCCTGGAAAAAGCTGGAATAGGAGATAAAGAAATATGAATAAATACATGAAAAAACTGGCGGCGGGGCTGTTGGCGTTCGCGCTGATGGTCATGCTGCTACCGGCTGGCGTGGTGGTTTCATTTGCGGCCAGCGGAAAACTTTCGTTTTCCGACCCGACCGCTTCGGTGGGAGACCAGATATCCGTCACGATGAAGATTGCCGCGGACGCAGCACTCGGTTCCTCCGATGTGATGCTTCAGTATGATGCGGATGCCCTTGAATTTGTCAGCGGTACGAACTCCAATGGCGGAGCAGGATCTGTCCGCGTCATCGGTTCTGCGGAGGCTGCGGACCAGAAGACGTTCAGCTTTACATTAAAATTTAATGCCTTAAAGGCTGGAACTTCCTCTATCACGGTGAAATCCCAGGAAGTTTACGATGCCGACTCCAAAGCAGTGACTCTCGACCATATTGGAAGCTCTTCCGTAAAGATCAATGCGGCGGATACTTCTTCCAAGGACGCGTCCTTAGCGTCCCTCACGATCTCACCGGGTACTTTAAAACCTGCGTTCTCCGCGGATGTGACCGAGTATACCGCTGCGGTTCCCAGTGATGTGACATCCATCACGGTCAGTGCGCCGGCAAAGGACGGCGGCGCGAAGGTGGCTGTCAGCGGAAATGATGATCTCCAGGACGGAGAGAACACTATCACCTGTACCGTAACAGCGGAGGATGGGGAGACAACAAAGACCTACACCATCATGGTCACAAAGTCTGACGATGCAGCGGCTTCCAACAGTGAGACAGATGCGGGTTCTGCAGAGACAAACGCAGGAGTCATCGGTGAGGACGGCAGCTGGACTGTTGCGGATACCTTTGATGATTCTGAACTTCCGTCAGGATTTACAGCGACGGAGATCGAGTATGAGGGCAGAAGCGTAAAGGCAGCTACAGATGACTCTGGAATGACCTTACTTTATATGACAGATGATTCCGGCAACGGGGACTTCTTTGTATACAACAGCGAGACAGGCACTTTATCTGCTTATGTAGTCGTGAAGATGGCAGAGAAGACAGTCGTAGTGCTTCCGCCTGAGTGCATCCCGGAGGGAACAGCACTCCCGGACGGTTTTGCCGAGTGCACCATCGATATCGGAGATCACACAGTCCACGGCTGGATCTGGAAAGACAGCGGAGATTCCGCACCGGAGTATTGTGTCGTTTACGGACGTAACGAGAACGGTGAGGAAGGCTTCTACCGCTACGATCAGAAGGAGATGACGCTCCAGCGTTACTTCCAGGATCCGGACGCAGCAGATGCCCGCAGCAAGTACTTAAAGGTTGCTGAGGATTACAACAGTCTGCTTAAGGATTACGAGATCCGCGGAATGTTCGTGATCGGGCTTTTTGCACTCAGTATTCTCTTAGTGATCATCATTATCGTTCTCTTACTCAGAAAGCCGAAGGCACCGAAGAATCCGGGCCGCGGCGGATATGATGACGATTACGGTGACTACGAGGGCGGACGGAAAAACAGAAAGTCCGAGCCGAAAAAGGCGCAGAAGACCGGAAAGTCCGAGAAAGCGCCAGAGAGAAGAGCTGCGTCCAGACCGGCTGCCCGCGGGGAAGAGCTTTTCGATGAGGAAGAGGAAGAAATCCAGATCCCGCGAAGAAGACCGGAGGCAGCCGAGACATGCCGGCCGGCAGCGAAGAGACGGGAAGCTGTGAGGACAGAGAATGTTCCAGAGAGAACAGACACTCCGGAGAGACCGGTGAGAAAGAATGTGGCGGATATGGAAAAAGATCTGTCAAAGAACCTCGCGAAGGAGGCCGCGAAGGCAGCGCCGAAAGCGGCACCGGCTGAGAAGAGGAACGAGGATGACGATGACTTCGAGTTTATCGATCTGGATCTGTAAAAGAGTATAATAAAAATGCCGTGAGAGGTAAAAGCAATCTTCTCACGGCATTTTTCGGTTGTCGCGTACTCGAAACAAACTATTGGCAACAATTTTTCAGCGGCATCAGAACGGTATATCAGATCGATTTAAAAAGAAAAATTTGGATGAAAAAGAAAAAGGTCTGATTTCTGCTGAAACTCAGACCTTTTCTCTCATACGGAGCAAATTTGTAATTACCGGTTCATCTCACTGACAGGTCCTGTGGAATGATGCTCATGGATGATCCGGTCGATTTCCTTGAAGTCAGAGGACGGGAGGTCGCCCGGAACGGTGTTCTTGACGCTGGATGTGGCGTTTCCGAACTGCATGGCCTTTTCCGGATCTCCATATTTTAAGAGACCGAAGAGAACACCGGCGACATAGGCATCACCGGAACCGATGCGGTCGATCACATCGATATCGTTGTACGGCGCTTCCGTGTAAAATTTATCGGAGCGGGCATCGTAGACGATGGAGGTGAAGTTGTGTTTTCTTGGACTGATGACCGTGCGCTGGGTGGTGGCAACGATCTTTACGCCGTAATCAGTGGCATAGCTCTTCATGATATCCTTCAGGTCACCGGTCTTCTTGAACATGCGGCGGCTTGTCTCCTCAGATACGAAGAGAACATCGACTAACGGAAGGATCTCCTCGATGGTTTTTCTCGCTTCCTCCTCACCCCATAAGTTCGCACGGTAGTTTACGTCGAAGGAGATCGTAGCTCCGGCAGATTTGAACCTTCGGATCAGCTCCACAGCGACATTCTGCATGTTCTGGCAGAGAGCCAGGGAGATTCCGCTTGTGTGGAACATTCTCGCGGAGTGGTAGATGTCCTCCGGGATCTCGCTCATCTTGATCCTTGTGACGGAAGCCTGGTGGCGGTCATACACGATCGTAGGCTTTCTCGGAGCGGCGCCCATCTCGTAGTAGTAGAGACCGAGTCTTGCGTCCGGCGTATCATCGTAGACCAGATAGTCATCGGATACTCCGACAAAACGGATCCTGTTCTTGATAAAAGTTCCGAGCTCATTCTGCGGAAGCTTGGAAACGATACCGGTACGAAGTCCCAAAAGGGCAACGCCGGAAGCAACGTTGAGTTCTGCTCCGCCGGCACGTTTTTCAAAAATATCGCCATCGACGATGCGGGCATGGCGCGGCGGGGAGAGACGCAGCATAATCTCGCCAAATGTGATCAGATCGAAAGAATTCTTATCCATATCATTTCCTCCGGGTTCTATATGTTTTGTGAAATTTTTAGCATACTATACTCACAGTATAATCCCAGAAACGGAATTCGTCAAAGGATTTTCTGTGTTTTTCACCTATAATTTTCAAGAAAACTGAAAGAACCGACCGGAATGCAGATGCAGGAATCAATTTGATGGAAACATGAGAAAAACATGTGAAATTTCCCCTTTAATTCTTCGGAAAAATGTGATAGTATTAAATATTATATATAACAGTTCGATATCTGGTCCTGCTGGAAAATGGCGGGAGTTAAAATAATAGAAGAAAGATGTACGGGCATGTTATTGAAAAAACGAAATGGAGGAATTGATATGGCTGAGAATATGACACCGGCTGAGGAAACAAAAGAAGTAGTTTCCAAAAACTTTATCGAGCAGGAAATCGATAAAGATCTTGCGGAAGGAGTATATGACCATGTCCAGACCCGGTTCCCACCGGAGCCAAACGGCTACCTTCATATCGGACATGCAAAATCGATCATCTTGAACTCCGGTCTCGCAAAAGAGTACGGCGGAAAGTTCAATCTTCGTTTTGATGATACGAACCCGACGAAGGAGAAGACGGAGTTCGTGCACTCCATCACGGAGGATGTAAAGTGGCTCGGAGCTGACTTTGAGGACAGACTGTTCTTTGCTTCCGACTACTTCGATACGATGTACGAGTGCGCTGTAAAGTTAATTAAAAAGGGAAAAGCTTTCGTCTGTGATCTCACTGCTGATCAGATCAAGGAATACCGTGGTGACTTCACAACACCTGGTAAGAACAGCCCGTACCGTGACCGTTCTGTCGAGGAAAACCTCCAGTTATTTGAGAACATGAAGAACGGCATGTACAAGGACGGAGAGAAGGTTCTCCGCGCAAAGATCGATATGGCATCGCCGAATATCAACATGCGTGATCCGGTCATCTACCGTGTCGCTCACATGACACACCACAATACCGGTGACAAGTGGTGCATCTATCCGATGTACGACTTCGCTCATCCGATCGAGGACGCGGTTGAGCACATCACACACTCTATCTGTACTCTTGAGTTCGAGGATCACAGACCGCTCTACGACTGGGTCGTAAGAGAGTGCGAGTTCGAGAACCCGCCGCGCCAGATCGAGTTTGCGAAGATGTACCTGACAAACGTGGTAACGGGTAAGCGTTATATTAAGAAGCTCGTTGAGGATGGAATCGTAGACGGCTGGGATGACCCGCGTCTTGTAACGATCGCAGCCCTCAGAAGAAGAGGATACACACCGGAAGCTCTGAGAATGTTCGTAGAACTCGTGGGCGTTTCCAAGGCAAACAGCTCCGTAGACTACGCGATGCTGGAGTACTGTATCCGCGAGGATCTGAAGTTAAAACGTCCGAGAATGATGGCTGTCCTTGATCCGGTAAAGCTGATCATTGACAACTATCCGGAAGGACAGACAGAGATGTTGAGCATCCCGAATAACCTTGAGAATCCGGAGATGGGCGAGCGTGAGGTTCCGTTCTCCAGAGAACTCTATATCGAGCGTGAGGACTTCATGGAGAATCCGCCGAAGAAGTATTTCCGCCTTTTCCCGGGCAACGAAGTACGTCTCATGGGCGCATATTTCGTGACATGCACAGGCTTCGAGAAGGACGAGAACGGAAATGTGACAGAGATCCACTGCACATACGATCCGGAGACAAAGAGTGGTTCCGGCTTTACCGGCAGAAAGGTAAAAGGAACGATCCACTGGGTATCCGCTCCGACAGCCGGAAAGGTAGAGTGCCGTCTCTACGAGAATATCGTCGATGAGGAGAAAGGCAAGCTGAACGCTGACGGAACCCTGAACTTAAATCCGAACTCCAAGACAATCACAACTGCCTATGTAGAGCCAAAACTCATGGAAGCAAAGGCATACGACAGCTTCCAGTTCATGAGAAACGGTTACTACTGCGTAGACTGCAAGGACAGCAAGGAAGGACAGCCGGTATATAACCGTATCGTTTCCTTAAAGAGCTCCTTCAAGCTTCCGAAATAAAGATTTATGGAATTGATCGTACCGTTAAACGTACAGGGGGGGAGACCCTTGTACGAACAGATCTATCAGTATATCAAAGATGAGATCCGAAAGGGCAATATCAGGCCGGAAAAGCAGCTCCCTTCATCTAGGGAGCTTGCGAAGAGCCTGAAGGTCAGCCGGAGCACAACGCAGCTCGCCTACGAGCAGCTGGTGTCCGAGGGCTACCTTGAGGCGGTTCCGAGAAAAGGCTATTTTGCGGCGTCACTGGACGGAATCTTTCCGCCGGTGGCGCAGTCTGTTGCTGCCCGGCCGGATCAGAAAAAAGAGCTGTCTTTGGGCATGAAAAAGGAAAGTGTCCGGGGGCAGCTTTTTCGTGAAAAATTTGAAGTCGATTTTTCTCCCAGAGGCATCGATCTGGAAGGATTTCCCTATGCGACCTGGAGAAAGATCAGCCGCTCGGTCTTAAAAGAAGAGGACCGGGAGCTGTTTTTGAAGGGAGAGCCCCAGGGAGATCTGATCCTCAGGGAGGCGATCCGGGAGTATCTCCATGCAGCCCGCGGCGTAAACTGCGATGTTTCCCAGATCATCATTGGCGCGGGAAACGAATATCTTCTGATGCTGCTTTCCCAGATCATCGGAAGGGACGCGGTGATCGCCATGGAGAATCCCACCTACCGCCAGGCATACCGGGTGCTATCCGGTGTGGGACATAAGGTACTGCCGGTGGGGATCGATAAGAATGGATTCTGCGTGAAGGAACTTGAGGGGCAGGATGTACAGGCAGCCTATGTGATGCCGTCCCACCAGTTCCCGACAGGAACCGTAATGCCGGTGAGAAGAAGACAGGAGCTCCTTTTCTGGGCGGGAGAGCAACCCGGAAGATACCTGATCGAGGATGACTATGACAGTGAATTCCGTTACAAGGGAAAACCGATCCCGGCACTTCAGGGGATGGACCAGAACGGATGTGTCATCTACATGGGAACATTCTCGAAGGCCATTGCTCCGGCAATCCGTGTGGGATATATGGTGCTGCCGGAGGCGCTGCTGTCGGTATACCTGGCGAAAGGAAGATTTTATTCCTCCACCGTGTCCAGGGTCGACCAGAGGATCCTGGCGAAATTTATTTCCGGCGGATATTTTGAGCGCCATCTGAACAGGATGCGCGAGATCTATAAGGGAAAACATGACGCGCTTTTAGGGGAATTAAAGCCGCTGGAAAAGCGGTTTGAGATCACAGGAGAATTCGCGGGACTTCATGTGCTCTTAAAAGACAGGAAGAAGGAGCCGGAACAGCAGCTTTTAGAAAAAGCAGCAGAAAAAAAAGTCCGCGTCTACGGACTTTCCGGGTTCTATATGGAGAGAGCGCAGGCGAAGGAGATGAGTACGATCGTTCTCGGATATGCAGGACTCACGGAGGAGGAAATCCGAAAAGGAGTAGACCTTTTACGGAAAGCTCTTGAGTAAAGAATAAGCGGATTGGATAGAAGAAAGCTGGTATGCAAAGACGCGCGCCAGCTTTTTTCGGACTTAAGTCAAGATTAGGTTTTACAGACAGCTGCACTGGGGGAGAGATTGGGACAGGGCATATGCTTGTGACCAGGCGTGCATGGGAACAAAGCGCAAAAAAACGGGATACGCATCCGAAAATGCGTATCCCAAGGATTGATTCCGTTTACTGGAACACATCATGCTTCTCATATCCGAGATCGGCGGAGAGGGATGATGCGTAGAACTGTACGAGATCTTTCTGGGTGTCAAGAAACTCCGGAGTATCGACCCGGATCTCCGGGGCGATGATTCCAATGGAACCGGCGAGTTCACCGTCGGAGTTGAAGACCGGTGCCCCGATTCCAAGGGCGTCGGTGACATACTCTCCGTGAGTGATGGCGTAGCCATCCTGGCGGATCTTTTTTAATTCCTCGCGCAGGTCATCCGGGCGGACATGAGGGAAAGCCTGATCGTGGAGAATAATGTTTTTGAAGTATTCGTCGATGAAGGCCGGTGTCTGCCATGCGAGGAGGACCTTACGGATCGCGCCGCAGTGCATATACATCTCATAGCCGAACTCTTCAACAACTTTTAAGTGGCTCGGACCATCTACCTTTTCAATCACAAGTCCCTTATTTCCCACTGGAATTACGAGGTATGCGTCTTCTTTTGTCTGTTTTGCCAGCTGTGCCAGGATACCGTGGGCGGCATCCTGGAGACGGATCCCTCTTGCAGCGGCTTTTCCCAGAGGAATCAGCGCCGGGCCAAGACGGTAGGTGTGGGATCTGTCGTCGCGGATCACATATTTCTTCTCACAGAATGTCTGCAGAATCCGGTGAACCGTGCTCGGGGGCAGATCCATCGCCTCCGCCAGTTCCGCAATTGAGAAATTGCGGTTTTTTTCTTTCAGGACTTCCAATAGCTCCATGGAGCGGAGAAGACTTTGTATCATTCGGTTTTTCCTTCCTCCGTATCGTCCTCAACTACAACGGAGGATGTTTTTTCTTCCGGTACGTTTTCCTCTTTTACAGAGTCTTTTTCGTCTGTGGGTTCCGGACATGCCGTCTCTTCGGAATCTTTAGTCTCTTCTTTTTTTACGGAATCATCCGCAGCGTTTGTGTCTTTTCCGGAATTGATCGTAATATAAGTTCTCTCTGGAGCAGGTTCCGTCTTTTCTTCTGTTTCCTCAGAAGGGGTCTCCTCTTCCTCGTATTCATGAAAATCCTGGTCCAGCTCATCGTTGAAGGATTTTAATTTCAGATAGTAGGAGATACCGGCCGCAACTGCGCCGCCGAGCATCGCGCCAAATGCGATAAGAAGGCCTGATTTCTTTTTTGACATGGTTTATTCTCCTTTCCGCTGCATTACGCGGTTCCGAAAATCTGAGGATTCCGCCTGCAGCCGCCAGTCTGCTATTTATAATCATAATCGAATTCCAGGGAAAATGAAAGACATAATTATGAAAAAAGTTAAAAAAATGTATAAATTATTCAAGTAAATTGCCGGATTTCACCAGAAAACGGGAACTAGACAGCACAGCGGCATGCAGACCCGCAGAGAGGTTCACAAATTTTTCATAAAATAATTAGCACTCGTGACTTGACAGTGCTAACAACATGTGCTATAACATGACTTGTGACGAGGGGTCAGGGAAAAGACCTGAGTCAGACTGAAGAAGATAAAAATGAAAAAGAATTGTGACTGAAATTACAGGATAGTCGCAAGAGCTTGTAAAATGACAAGGAGGAGTCAGTAATGAAATTAGTACCATTATTTGACAGAGTTGTTTTAAAACAGTTAGTTGCAGAAGAGACCACAAAATCCGGTATCGTTCTTCCGGGTCAGGCAAAGGAAAAACCGCAGCAGGCAGAAGTGATCGCTGTTGGTCCTGGTGGAGTTGTTGACGGCAAAGAGATCAAGATGCAGGTAAAACCGGGCGATAAGGTAATCTACTCCAAGTACTCCGGAACAGAAGTAAAGGTAGAGGAAGAGGATTATATCATCGTTAAGCAGAATGATATCCTTGCAGTGATCGAATAATCGGAGAAATTATATCCGGGACCGCGTGTGCGAAGCGCTCAGGGCGGTCTGAAATTCAGAATTCAGAACGAAGTAACCAGAAAATGGTTACAGGAAATCTTGATTGGAGGAATTTTAACATGGCTAAGGAAATTAAATATGGCGTTGAAGCCAGAAAAGCTCTTGAAGCTGGTGTAAATAAACTTGCTGATACTGTCCGCGTAACGATCGGACCGAAAGGAAGAAACGTTGTTCTCGATAAATCCTTCGGCGCTCCGCTGATCACAAACGATGGTGTTACCATCGCGAAAGAGATCGAGTTAGAAGACCCGTTTGAGAACATGGGCGCACAGCTCTTAAAAGAGGTTGCCACAAAGACAAACGATGTTGCCGGTGATGGTACAACAACAGCTACCGTTCTCGCACAGGCGATGGTAAACGAAGGTATGAAGAACCTGGCTGCAGGCGCTAACCCGATCGTATTAAGAAAGGGTATGAAGAAAGCCACAGACGAGGCTGTCAAAGCAATCGCAGAGATGAGCGAGCCGATCAGCAGCAAAGACCAGATCGCAAGAGTTGCAGCAATCTCTGCAGCAAGCGATGAGGTCGGTGAGATGGTTGCAGACGCAATGGAGAAGGTTACAAACGACGGCGTTATCACCATCGAAGAGTCCAAGACAATGAAGACAGAGCTTGACCTTGTAGAAGGTATGCAGTTCGACCGTGGATACATTTCCGCATATATGTGCACAGATATGGAGAAGATGGAGGCAACTCTTGACGATCCGTATATCCTGATCACAGACAAGAAGATCGCTAACATCAACGATATCCTTCCGCTCCTTGAGCAGATCGTAAAGACAGGCGCAAAGCTTCTTATCATCGCTGAAGATATCGAGGGTGAGGCTCTCACAACTCTTATCGTCAACAAGTTAAGAGGTACATTCAGCGTTGTAGGTGTTAAGGCACCGGGCTACGGCGACAGAAGAAAAGAGATGTTAAAGGATATCGCGATCTTAACAGGCGGTACTGTGATCTCCGATGAGCTTGGTCTTGACCTCAAGGATGCTACAATGGAGCAGCTTGGCCGTGCAAAATCCGTTAAGGTTCAGAAAGAGAACACCATCATCGTGGACGGCCTCGGCGACAAGAAAGAGATCGCTGACAGAGTTGCCCAGATCAAGGGCCAGATCGAAGAGACAAAGTCCGATTTCGACAGAGAGAAACTTCAGGAGAGACTTGCGAAACTCGCCGGTGGCGTTGCAGTTATCCGCGTAGGTGCTGCTACTGAAACAGAGATGAAGGAAGCAAAGCTCCGTATGGAAGATGCTCTTGCAGCTACGAAGGCAGCTGTTGAGGAAGGTATCATCGCAGGCGGCGGATCTGCTTATGTTCACGCAGCAGAGAAGGTTGCAGCTGTTGTAAATGAGATGGAAGGCGATGAGAAGACAGGCGGAAAGATCATCTTAAAGGCTCTTGAAGCTCCGTTATTCCATATCGTATCCAACGCAGGCCTTGAGGGCGCTGTGATCGTTAACAAAGTTAAAGAGCTCCCGGTTGGCCAGGGCTTCGATGCTTACAATGAGATTTTTGTTGATATGATCAAAGCTGGTATCCTTGATCCGGCTAAGGTTACAAGAAGTGCATTACAGAACGCAACAAGCGTTGCTTCCACACTTCTTACAACAGAGTCTGTTGTTGCAAACATCAAAGAAGAGACTCCGGCAATGCCGGCAGGTGCAGGCGGAATGGGCGGAATGATGTAATCCATCTCCGAAACTGCAAAATTTTAGGAAAATTAATAAAGCCATCGGCGGTTCTGTGAGCCGTCGGTGGCCTTTTTCATGTAACAGGAAATTCCCTGTCATATAAAAATACGAACAGTTCAGGGCATTTTTGAGAGCCTGCTGTTCTGGTATTCCCCGGACCAGGTTACATCCCGGTCGAACCAGGAGAGAGGCGGGAATTCTCTGGCATCCTCCTCGCTGGTAAACTCGATCTCCGCAAGCATGAGACCGGCGAATTTTCCCTCGAAGACATCGAATTCCACAGTGAGATCCTCACGACCCGGAACCGGGATCAGGTAGCGCTTTTTTGTGAGAATATTTCCGTCAGCTTTTGTGAGAAGATGGGTGTAGGCTTCTTTTGTCAGTGGGAGATTATATTCCTCTCTGGCGAGAAGTCCTTTGGACTTGTAGGTGAGGTAGCAGGTATCGTCCTCTTTACGTACCCGGACTACCGGCTCTGTGCAGAGGTAGGCCTGTTCGATCTCATGACAGGGGAAAAACTCGTAGTTTTCAGGCGGGGTCGTGACAAGAAATTTACGTTCGATTTCCATAATTATTTCCTTTCTGGATCCTGTATATGGGTAGAATTTTCTGAACTGAAAATTCTGTACAATACAGAGGTGATAGTGGATTTGGCCGATTTGGAATACGAAGTATCGGCAGAATCGGTTATTGTCTGCGCAAGGCAGGAACAGTGACATATTGTAATAAATCATACCATATTGCAAGAAAAAAGTAAGGTCTTTTATTCGCAAATATGGTACAATCATTGTAAGAAAAGTTGCTGTTTGTGAATGAAAAATCCCGGAATGGCAACAGGAAAGGAAAAATATCTGGCAACTGGTCATACTTTGATGATGAAAACAGAAGGAGGAACAGCGTATGTGGACAAGGGCAGAATTAAAAGACAGAGCGAAAATGTGTCTGAGCCGTTATTACTGGGCAGCGTTTCTTGTGAGCCTGATCTTTGCGATCCTCAGCGGATTTGGCGGATCGAACGCGAATACCCAGAGGATTACAAGTTATCTGGAGCAGAATGAATCAGGAAACGGTCAGACCGATCAGAGCAGTCTCATCCCTGGCGAGCTGGGAGGAGATGGAAGCCTTAGCGGAAATACTGGGAGTGATCTTGCCAGCGGGATCGAGCTTGTCCCGGGACTTGGTGATGCCTACGGACCGGGAGCCGGAAATGCCGGATCTATGGTTGCGAGCAACCTGTTTTACCGGCTTTTTGCGGGGGCTGTGGTCGTTATTGTGATCATTTCCGTCGTGATCGGAATTTTTGTACAGCCATTGTTTGAGATCGGACGAAACAGATTTTATATGGAGAGCCGCGTGACGGGACAGTCGGCGGGCATTGGAAAACTCTTCTGGGGATTTTCCAACGGATATTTAAAGCTTGTGGGGACCCAGTTCCTTCGCTCTTTGATCACAGAGGGCATCGTGTTCCTGTGCATGGCACCGGGATTACTGACACTTGCATTTAATAGGTTCCTGATTGACTGGATGGGAAGCGCTGTTCTGATGGCATGTGGCGCCGTGGTGGGAACCTGTTTTTCCATCTACTTCCAGTACTGTTATCTGATGGTGCCGTATATTCTTGCCGAAAATCCGGATATGAAGGCGAGAGAGGCTTTAAGACTCTCAAAAGAGATGATGGACGGACAGAAGTGGAACGCGTTCGTTCTCGGCCTTTCCTTCATAGGATGGCAGCTTCTCGGAACGTTGCTCTGCGGTATCGGTACCTTTTTTGTTCAGCCGTATGTTGACGCGACCTTCGCGGAACTCTACGCAGTTCTCCGCGGACCGTATTCCGGGCGTCTGAATGGATTCGGCGGGGAACCGTTTGTACAGAATAACGCCCGCTACGGCGGTCAGTACGTGGAGCCGGATAGTGTGAGAGATGTCGGTGAAAGAGGAAATTACAGTGGTTATGGTTCCTATGGAAATGGAGATCCGAATGGCGGATACGGCGCGTATGGAAACGGAAATATGAATGGAGGTTACGGACAGAATAACGGAAACGGGTATTCTTATGGACAGAACCAGAACAGCGCTCCGGACAGCTGGAGTGATGTGCCGAAGGAGACATATAAGTACAACGGACCGGAGCAGACCATCAATCCGTCTGTTTCAGGGCAGGCCGCTGCAAATGACCGCGGAACGGATGTGAAAAAATCGGAAGGTGGACCGGGACGCGGATATTATCTGAATGGAAAATTTTATTCGTATACGGATGATGAGAAAAGCGAGCAGTAACCTCTGGAAAACTTCCGGAGGCAGATTGGCAAAGAAAGGTGAGAAGTTTTAAATGGCAAAAGTATACGCGTTTGTTGCAGACGGAATGGAAGAGGTAGAATGCCTGGCTGTGTGTGATTGCTTGAGAAGAGCGAAGGTGGATGTGAAGCTTGTATCCATCATGGGAAGAAAGATGGTGACAGGTTCCCATGGATTTAAGATCGAGGCGGACAGCCTGTTCGAGGAAATCACGGACGATGCTGACGTATTGTTCCTTCCGGGCGGACTTGCCGGAACGAACAATCTGAAGGCGCATGAGGGACTTGCAGAGATGTTAAAAGCCCATGCGGCAGCAGGAAAACGCCTGGCTGCGATCTGCGCGGCACCGAGTATCTTAGGGGAGCTTGGCCTCGTGAAAGGCCACCGCGCCACATGCTATCCGGGCTTTGAGACGAAGATGGAGGGCGCGGACTGCAGAGGTGACGGCATCATCACAGACCGCCTGATCAGCACCGGGCGCGGTATGGGCTGGGCAATCGACCTTGGTTTAGAGCTTATCAAACTCCTGGTCAGCGAAGAAGAGGCTGAAAGGATCAAGGCAGCGATCCAATACATAAAATAGCCGTATGTTTGTGTAAATACAGGTATTCATCAGAAAGTTTTGGAATGCCCGGTGCACCAGGGCATTCCTTTTTGGCGCGGCAGGCCGCTGAAAGAATGTCAGGAACAGCAGATACGGCAGATACGGCAGTCTGCGCCTGGAAAAAATTAAGGAAAACCGTAAAACCCCTGTGTTTTTCTGGAATTTTTACAATTTAGGTCTGGTCTTTTCAAACGTCTTATGTTATAATTCCAAGCGGTGCTATGTGCGCGTGACGGAGAAGTGATGCCTGCGGGCGGATTTTTCGCTGAGCGGCGGTCATAATGCCGGAAAACGTGTAACGCCAAAAAGCGGCAGTTACGAGATTATACGGGCGGGAAATTTCTATTCCCCGCTATCGATATATTTAAGGAGGAACTCATAAAATGAGCGTACAGGTGGAGAATTTAGAGAAGAATACGGCAAAACTTACAATCGAAGTGCCGGCAGAAAAGTTTGAGGAGGCTGTACAGCACTCCTATAATAAGAATAAGGGTAAATTCAATATCCCGGGCTTCAGAAAAGGAAAAGCTCCGTTCAACATGATCAAAAAAATGTACGGTGTTGGCGTATTCTACGAGGATGCTGTTGATGAAGTGATCGACGCAAGCTATCCGGACGCTGCAAAAGAGAGCGGTCTTGAGATCGTTTCCCGTCCGTCTATTTCCATTGAGGAGATCGAGGAAGGCAAAGCTTTCGTTTACACAGCAGTTGTAGCTGTTAAGCCGGAAGTTACTCTTGGCGAGTACAAGGGCGTAGAAGTCCAGAAGACAAAATCTGAGGTTACAGAGGAAGATATCGAGACAGAGATCAAGCGCGCAAGAGAGAAAAACTCCCGCCTCATCACTGTTGAGGACAGAGGTATCGAGGATGGAGATCAGGTAACGATCGATTTCGACGGTTCCGTAGACGGAAAGAGATTTGAGGGCGGAAAGGCTGAGGATTATCCGCTTACGATCGGTTCCCACACATTTATCGATAACTTCGAGGAGCAGTTAATCGGTAAGACAACTGGCGAAGAGTGCGAAGTAAACGTAACATTCCCGGCTGAGTACCATGTAGAAGAGTTAAAGAACAAACCGGCTGTATTCAAAGTAAAAGTAAAAGAGATCCAGAGAAAAGAGCTTCCGGAAGCTAACGATGATTTCGCAAGCGAGGTATCTGATTTCGATACAATGGAAGAGTACAAGAAAGACCTTACAGAGAAGTTACAGGCTGAGAAGATTGAAGCAGCTAAGACAGCAGACGAGGACAAGGTCGTTGCTAAGGTGATTGAGAACGCAACAATGGAGATTCCGGATCAGATGGTTGAGGAGCAGGTAAACGGCATGGTGAACGACTATGCGCGCAGACTTGAGAGCCAGGGAATTTCCTTCAAGCAGTACGTTGAGATCACAGGCATGACAGCTGAGAAGATCGGCGAGCAGATGAAGCCGCAGGCGATCAAGAGAATCCAGACAAGACTCGTTCTTGAGGCAGTTGTAAAGGCTGAGAACATCCAGGCTGACGACGCAGCGGTTGAAGAGCAGTTCGACAAGATGGCTGAGGACTTCAAGATGGATAAAGAACAGATCAAGGGTATGTTCGGCGAAGAGCAGATGGCACAGTTAAAGGAAGATCTTGCAGTTCAGAAAGCAATCGACTTCCTTGTAGCTGAGGCTAAGTTCGTTGACTAAGTAAAGCAACATACTTTATGACTAATCTGCACGGAAAACATGGTGGGGAATGGTCCGACAGAGGAACAGAAACCACATACAGAGGGGGTTGCTGCGGAGAGTTTTTCTGCGGCAATCCCTAATCGGTTATACAGGGATAGTTCCAAAATATGTGAAAAAAGGTGGATTTCTGCCGGGCCGGTCCCAGACACAGGTGACAGCTTCACCGGAAAAGTTACTGTTCACGCCTTGCGCAAACAGTAACTGATTTTGCCGATGCTTCGCATTCCGAATCGGCAAAATCCACTACCACCACTGTATTGTACGGAATTTTCAGTTCAGAAAATTCCTACCCGTGTACAGTAACCCGGAAAATGCATAAAAAGGAATACTTTGGTAACAGATATAAAAGAAAAGATGGAGGAAAAAATATGAGCTTAGTACCTTACGTGCTTGAATCTACAAGCAGAGGAGAGCGTTCCTACGATATCTATTCCAGATTATTAAAAGACCGTATCATTTTCCTCGGGGAGGAAGTAAATGACGTGACAGCAAGCCTTGTTGTTGCACAGCTTCTTTTCCTGGAGTCCGAGGATCCGAATAAGGACATCAACCTTTACATCAACAGCCCGGGTGGTTCTGTAACGGCCGGTATGGCGATCTATGATACGATGAATTACATTAAATGTGACGTGTGCACCACCTGTATCGGTATGGCTGCAAGTATGGGCGCGTTCCTTCTCTCCAGCGGCGCGAAGGGCAAACGCTTCGCACTTCCGAATGCTGAGGTCATGATCCATCAGCCGTCCGGTGGAGCCCAGGGACAGGCGACAGAGATCAAGATCGTTGCAGAGCAGATCTTAAAGACAAAAGAGAAGCTCAACAAGATCCTGGCTGCAAACACAGGTCAGCCACTTGACGTGATTGCCCGCGACACAGAGAGAGACAACTATATGACAGCCGAGGAAGCTGCCGCATACGGTCTGATCGACCGCGTGATCTCCGGCCACTAGGACCGGACGGCGCGAAGGCGGAAAACAGTGCCGGAGCGCAGCGAGACATAAAGAATTTAGAATTGAGGTGCGAACATGCCAGTAAGACCAGAGGAAAAGATCAGATGTTCCTTCTGCGGAAAGAATCAGGATCAGGTCAGAAAAATGATCGCCGGTACCAACGGCGTCTATATCTGTGATGAGTGTATCGAACTCTGCAGTGAGATCCTTGAGGAAGAACTCGGAAACGAGGAGGAGGAGAGACCGGATTTCTCCGGAATCAACCTCTTAAAACCGAAGGAGATCAAAGAATTTCTGGACGACTATGTGATCGGACAGGATGAGGCGAAGAAAGTTCTTTCCGTGGCTGTTTACAATCATTATAAGAGAATCACATCGAAGATGGAAAGTGATGTTGATCTTCAGAAGAGCAACATCCTGATGCTCGGTCCGACCGGCTCCGGCAAGACTTATCTTGCGCAGACACTTGCGAAGCTTTTAGGTGTTCCGTTTGCAATCGCAGATGCAACGACGCTGACTGAGGCCGGTTATGTCGGCGAGGACGTGGAGAACATCCTCTTAAAATTGATCCAGGCAGCAGATAATGATGTGAGCCGTGCGGAGTACGGTATTATTTACATCGATGAGATCGATAAGATCACAAAAAAATCCGAGAATGTGTCCATTACCCGTGATGTTTCCGGCGAGGGCGTCCAGCAGGCGCTGTTAAAGATTCTGGAAGGTACTGTTGCAAGCGTTCCGCCTCAGGGCGGCAGAAAGCATCCGCAGCAGGAACTGATCCAGATCGATACGACAAACATCCTGTTCATCTGCGGAGGTGCTTTCGACGGTCTGGAGCGGATCATCGAATCCAGACTGGAGACAAGTTCCATCGGTTTCGGCGCGAAGATCGTGGATAAGAAAAATACGGATATCAGCAAGCTGTTAAAGCAGGCGATGCCGCAGGATCTCACGAAATTCGGCCTGATCCCGGAGTTTGTGGGAAGAGTTCCGGTTATGGTATCCTTAGACCTTCTGGATGAGGATGCCCTTGTGCGGATCCTCACAGAGCCGAAGAATGCCCTCGTAAAGCAGTACCAGAAGTTATTCGAGCTGGATGATGTGAAGCTGGAGTTCACTCCGGATGCCGTCCACGAGATCGCCCATATGGCGGTTGAGAGAAAGACAGGTGCCAGAGGACTCCGCGCGATCATGGAATCCGTCATGATGGATACGATGTACGAGGTTCCGTCTGATTCCAACGTGGGAATCTGCACCGTGACGAAGGACGCGGTGGACGGAAAGGAAAAGCCGGAAGTCGTTTACCGCGACGTGACGGTGCCGAAAAAAGCATTGGTCGGAAGATCCAGAAAAGAGAGTAACGGGGAGATCGCGTAACGGACGGCGTTCCCGTATGAGAAAAATTGTACCTGCAGGACCCGTATCCCGCAGATAAGAGGGGCTGCTGCGCACAGAAATGTCACGGCAGCCTTTTTACACAACAGAAATTTGCCCGTAACTGTTGACAGGCATCGGAAAGAAGCCGGGCAGTTGCGTTCATAGGAGAAATAATGGAAGATAAGAAAATTACGATGCCGGCGGTGGCACTCCGCGGACTCACGATCCTTCCGGGAATGGTACAGCATTTCGACATCAGCCGGGAAAAATCGATCCGCGCCATTGAGACAGCCATGATGGGAAACCAGAAGGTATATCTCGTGACCCAGCGTCATCCGGAGCAGGAAACACCTGCGGTCGCGGATCTGTACCAGATGGGAACGATCTCCCAGATCAAACAGCTCGTGAAAATGCCGGGCGGTATCATCCGTGTGATGGTGGAAGGCGATAAGAGAGCGGCGCTTCTCACTCTGTTTGAGGAGGGACCGTATCTGGAAGCTGAGGTCGAGGAAGCACCGATGCAGGAAGAACAGCTTACCGACACTGTGAAGGAAGCCATGAGCCGGATCGTCAAGGAAAAATTAGAGGAATTCGGAAACGCGAATCCGAAGGCTGTGAAAGATTTTATCGGAAGTCTTCTTGTGATCACGGATCTGGAGCAGCTTCTGACCCAGACAGCAAATGAATTTCCGTGGGATTTTGCTGTGAAGCAGGAGATGCTGGAGTGTGATTACTGGAGCCATCTGTATGACCGGATCGTGTACTACCTGATGCGGGAACTCGAGATCCTTATGATCAAGCGGGATTATCAGGGAAAAGTGAAGGAGCACATCGATAAGAACCAGAGGGATTATATTTTAAGGGAAGAATTAAAAGTGATCCGTGAGGAACTGGGAGATGACAGCGGGACGGAAGATGCCGATGGATATATGGAACAGCTGGAAAAGCTGAACGCGGACAAGGAAACGAAGGAAAAGATCAAAAAAGAGATCCAGCGTTTCAAGGGCATGCCGGGAGGAAGTCAGGAGGCGAATGTTCTCCGTACCTATATCGAGACGGTGCTTGAGATGCCGTGGAAGAAGGTCTCAAGGGATAATCAGGATATCATTCACGCGAAAGAGATCCTGGAGGAGGATCATTATGGTCTGGAGAAGGTTAAGGACCGTGTACTGGAATTCCTTGCGGTCCGTGCCCTCACAAAGAAAGGCACAAGCCCGATCCTCTGCCTTGTGGGACCGCCCGGAACAGGTAAGACCTCCATCGCGAGATCGGTTGCCCGCGCCCTCGGAAAGAAGTATGTCCGGATCAGCCTTGGCGGCATTCACGACGAGGCGGAGATACGCGGACACAGAAAGACATACGTGGGAGCGATGCCGGGCCGTATCGCCGATGCAATGCGTCAGGCAGGCGTGGCAAACCCGTTAATGCTTTTAGATGAGATCGATAAGGTCTCTGCCGACTATCGGGGAGATGTCTCCTCAGCACTTTTGGAGGTCCTTGATGGGGAGCAGAACGTGAAGTTCCGCGACCACTATCTGGAGATCCCGCTGGATCTCTCAGGCGTTCTCTTTATCGCGACGGCAAATGATGCGTCGACGATCCCGAGACCGCTCCTTGACCGTATGGAGGTTATCGAGGTATCCAGCTATACAGAGAACGAGAAGTTCCATATCGCAAAGAAGTATCTCATTCCGAAACAGTTAGAGAGAAACGGCCTTACGGAGGAGATGCTTTCCTTCAGCGATAAGGCATTGGAGAAGATCATCCACAACTATACGAGAGAGGCCGGTGTGAGAAATCTGGAGCGCCGGATCGGTGAAATCTGCAGAAAAGCGGCGAGGGAGTTTCTGGAAAAGAAGAAAAAAACTGTGCATGTCACAGAGGGAAATCTTCAGAAGTATCTCGGAAAAGAGAAGATCACCTTCGAGAATGCCAATGAGGAGGACGAGGTCGGAATCGTAAGAGGTCTTGCGTGGACAAGCGTCGGCGGCGACACACTTCAGATCGAAGTGAATGTAATGCCGGGTGATGGAAAGCTTCAGATGACAGGACAGATGGGTGATGTCATGAAGGAATCCGCGCAGATCGCGCTGACTTACGTTCGTTCCGTGGCAGACCGGTACGGTGTGGAGAGCAGGTATTTTAAGGAACATGACCTGCATTTACATATCCCGGAGGGTGCCGTGCCGAAAGATGGTCCGTCTGCGGGCATTACGATGGCAACAGCCATGCTCTCCGCGGTGACCGGAAAGAAGGTTTGCGCAAGCGTTGCCATGACCGGTGAGATCACATTGAGAGGCCGGGTACTGCCGATCGGCGGTTTAAAGGAAAAGACATTGGCAGCAAGAATGGCACATATGAAGAAGGTTCTCGTGCCGGATAAGAACCGTCCGGATATGGCAGAGATCTCGAAGGAGATCACGAAGGGCATGGAGATCGTGTTTGTGAAGACTATGGATGACGTAGTACGCGAGGCGTTCGTGTAATGCCAGGATACAAAGGTTTACGGCTTTCTGACAGGTTCTGCCTGTTGGAGAGCTGCTGACTTTGGTATGCAAAAACAAGGGTAACGGTTCAGCGGATCCGCGCACGTGCTGCGCCGACTGTAAGAAAGTATAGTTTGGCAGGCAGAAATCCCATCGACAAAGTCATTCTAAAAGGGATTTTTGCGTGCAACAGGGAAAGCGCTGAAGTGTTACATACAAGGAGAAATATATGGTAATCAGAAATGTGGAACTTGAGACCGTCTGCGGTGTGACGAGCACGCTGCCGGAGAACACGCTGCCGGAGTTCGCCTTCGCGGGAAAATCAAACGTGGGAAAATCTTCCCTGATCAATGCGCTCATGAACCGGAAGGCGTTGGCGAGAACGTCCTCCCAGCCGGGAAAGACCCAGACGATCAACTTTTATAATATCAACGGAGATCTCTACTATGTGGATCTCCCCGGCTACGGTTACGCGAAGGTTCCGCAGTCTGAGAAGGTAAAATGGGGCAAGATGATCGAGAACTATCTCCACAAGTCCCAGATGTTGAAATGCGTCTTCCTTCTTGTGGACATCCGCCACGAGCCGTCCGCCAACGATAAGACCATGTACGACTGGATCGTTTACAACGGCTTCCGTCCGGTCATCATCGCTACAAAGCTCGACAAGATCAAGCGCAGCCAGATCCAGAAGCAGGTAAAACTCATCCGCACCGGTCTCGGCATGGAAAAACAGGATATCCTGATCCCGTTCTCCGCCGAGACAAAACAGGGAAGAGAGGACATCTGGAACCTCATCGACAAGATGGCAGCAGGAGAAGATCTTCTGACTGCCGAGGAGGAGATCCAGGCGGAGAAAGCTGCGGAGTGGGCGGCGAAAGAGGCGCAGCAGAACCTTTAAATTTTAGAAGTACTGAAAAACGGCATCCGCCGCAGAAATTTCCCTGCGGCAGGTGCCGTTTTCGCGTACAATTCAGAAAATTTGCCGGAGGCAGACTTCAAAACGCATATCTTAACCTTTCATCAAGGTCTTCATCACATAAGCGTAGATATCCTGACTCCGCTCCTTCCAGTGGCTGGCCATAGTCTCAGCCTGATCCTTGTCGGGGACGGAGAGGTCGAAGCCGATGAGGACAGATTTGCCTTCCCGGACTTCACAGTGGACGATATAGTCCTGATTTGTGGATTTATAGAAATCGGAGATGACGCCGACCTCGTTTCTTAAGCGGAATTTGTTCTCCTTTAAGTAGCTGTCGATATCCTCGATGATTGCCGGGGAGATGTTGTTTCCGAAGAAGGAGAGAGTGTCATCGCCCTCTTTGGTGATCTCATAGCGGGAGGAGTTGTGGGTGGATTCCATCCGGATCAGCCCCGCTTCTTTTAACTCGTTTAGCGCCTGCTGGAGCGTAAAGTATGTCGTATATTCGTGATCCAGGAAAAAATCCGTGAGCTGGGAGTTTGTCAGGGGAAAATTGACGTGGTCCAGCATGTAGAGGATCATTAATTTGTAGAGCGTGATCGGATCAGATAACATACGCAGGGGCTCCTTTGGCAAAAAATCGTTGGTAACGGTGAAAAATACAGTTACACGGAATCCAGTGATCAGGCGGAACCGGTCTTACAGGCAGAACACGGGAAGCTCCTTATAATCACTGCGAATACATCTATTTTACAGGTTTCCACAGCGGTATTCAAGCCCTTTTTCTTCCATCATATGAAAAAGGTCGAAATTTGTAGTGAATTTGATCAGGAAATGTGCTATGATGATACCACGTAATAAATCAGCAGGTCTGAGCATATGCCTGCGATGACCATAAGAAAGTTCAGACCGGCAGCTGGTTCTGACGATGCGGAATCGGAAGCGTTGGCGGAACCTGCAGCCTTCGTACATAATCGGATTATAAATATAAGGTGAAAAATATATGAGAGAACGGATCATGCGCCTTTCCAGAGGAATCGTGGACGCGGAGATGCCGAAGCTGTTTCTGGATCCTGTGAAGATCGAGGAGACTCTGGGGAGCGATACGGTTTATAAAAGAGAGCTATACTTAGCAAGTGAGAACAATTTATATATCAAAGGCCTTGCCTACTCAAGCCACAGCCGCGTGAAGATCTTAAAGAACGCATTCGGGGGCCTAAGAAACCATATTGTCTACGAAGTCGACACCTCCTGGTGCGAGAACGGAGACCTGATCAAGGGAAACTTCACGCTTGTAACAAACAGCGGAGAACTGGAGGTTCCTTTTCTTTTTCGTGTGGAAATGATCGAGTCTGTCCGTGTCCTGTCCACATTAAAATCTATGGATGATTTTGTGGAGCTGGCGAAAAAGGATATGGAACTGGCGCTGCGCCTCATGGAGTACCGGGATTTTACGGAAGCGCCGCTGTTTAAGGATCTGCGGATCCGCACGATCTATGAAGGCTTAAGGGGACACGGAAACCGCCAGAATGCGCTGGAGGAATTCTTTCTGGCAACGGGAGTGAAGGAACCCATCGAGCTGACCTTATCTACGGCAAAGAAGGTCTATGACAAGCCGAAGGATATCGTGAATGACAAGGTCGTCCTGCGGAAAAATACCTGGGGATATCTCTACATGGAAGTCCGCGCTGACGGCGATTTCATCGAGATCCCGAAGAAGGTCATCACTCAGGCGGATTTTGAAGAGGACCGTCTGGATCTGCGATTCAGGATCCACCCGGAGAGGATGCACAAGGGAAAGAACCTCGGTGCGATCCGCCTTCTTACCGTCCACGGTGACACCGTGATCCGGATCGAGGCTATGGGAGAGGAGCCGGATCGAAAGCGCGCTGAGGGCGAGATCAGCAAAGCCGGTGTCTGCCGGTACATGAAACTCCGTGAGGCCTACGAGAGCGGTCTCTACGAGAAAAAAGCTGTCCTCGGAAAGATCCAGAACGAGCTGGATGCCATTCGCGGCGCAAACGGCGGTTCTGTGATCCTGTCCCTCCTGCAGGCGGAGACTTATCTGGACGCGGAGAGACCGGATCAGGCGGCTTTATGTCTGGACGATGCGTGGGATACCGTTTCTGCCCTCAGAGACCGGATCGGAACACTCTATTGTTATTACCAGTACCTGCAGTACCGTCTGGAACCGGACGAGGAGAAGAAGGACGCTGTGGTCCGCCTGTTCAGGAAAAAGCTGGAGGACGTCAACGGCCGGTTCTATCTGCAGCTTTTGCAGTTAAAGATGCTGCCGGAGATGTACGAGGAGGAGGAAGCCCTCGCGGAGAGCTTTAAGATGCAGTATAAGAATGGCTGCCGCAGCCCGTTCCTCTATATTGAGACGGTGCGTCTCTTCGGGAAGAATCCGGAACTCTTAAAGACGATGGATGCCTTTGAGATCCATGCCCTCTACTACGGAGTCATGAATGGCCTCGTGGGGCAGGAGCTGGCGGAGCGGATCTGCGCGCTGGCACCGGGAGCGAAGTTCTTCCACCGCCTGTATTACCGCCTGCTTGCAAAGCTCTACGAGAAATACCCGACGAAGGACATGCTGACGGCGGTGTGCTGTCTGTTAATTAAGGGAAATGTCCGCGGAAAAGAGAGCTTCTCCTGGTATGAGAAGGGAATCAATGAGGAGATCAGCCTCACGAGGATCTACGAATATTTCCTCTACGCTCTGCCGGATGACTATGAGAAGATGATGCCGCGCCAGGTATTGCTGTACTTCTCCTATGAGTGCGCCCATCTGGACCAGAAGAGCCGTGCAGCCCTCTATGCCAATGTGGCGGCCTATATTCCGCAGGACGATCCGCTCTATAAAAAGTACGAGCGGGAGATGGAAAAGTTTGCCATGGAGCAGCTTTTCGAGTCCCGGATCAACAGGAGACTTGCGGTGATCTACAAACATATCATTTACCGCGATATGATCGATAATCAGGTGGCCCGGGTGCTGCCCGGTATCTTAAAGGCAAACCGGATCCAGGTGAAGGATGCGGCGATGAAGTATGTGATCGTTTCCAACGAGATCCTGACCGGTGAGGATGCCTACCCGCTGCAGAATCAGACCGCCTATGTGCCGTTGTTCTTTGAAGACAGCGTGATCATGTTCCAGGATACCTTCGGAAACAGGTACATGGACGTGGAATATACAAAGGAACCGGTTCTCGATGAGAAGGAACTGGAAGAAAAATGCTTTGAGATGTACCCGGACCACCCGATGTTAAAGATGAAGGCGTGTCTGGAGATCATGGAGAAAAAGGACCTTGAGAAGGAAGATGTGACCGGGATCGAGACTGCTCTGGATACACTCCCGGTGAAGCCGGCCTACCAGCAGAAAATGCTGACGAGGATCATTTCTTACTACCGTGCGGCGCTTTTCGGCGACGATGAAGCCATGGATGCGGAGGGTGGAGCGTACCTCTTAAAGCTTGACAAGAGGACACTCTCCAGACCGGAACGTGTGGATGTCTGCGAGACACTGATCGTCCAGAATTACATGGTTCAGGCATACGAGATGATAAAGGAGTTCGGCGAGGAGCAGATCCGTGTGAAACGTCTCGCGGCTCTGGTATCCCAGCTGATCTTAGACCGGATGTTCGAGGAGGATGACCTGCTCCTCCACCTTGCGGGGCGTGTATTTTCGGACGGACACGGGGACAGCGTGATCCTGGATTATCTCTGCGAGCATTATAACGGCAGCGGGGAATCCATGTTCAGGATCCTTGCGGAAGCAGTGAAGACCCATGTGGAGACATACGACCTTGAGGAGCGCCTGCTGGCCCAGTGCCTTTTCTCCGGCTGTGAGAAGCATATGGACACGGTATTTGACCTTTACGCGTCGAGAAAAGAGACCAGTGATGTGATCGTGAAGGCGTACTTTACAGTGAAGTGTACGGAATACTTCCTGCGTGACACAGTCCCGGGGGATAAGGTATTCGCGTATCTGGAAGGCGCGATCCACGGTATGGAGCTTCGGAAGGTGCCGGAGATCTATCTTCTGGCGCTGGCGAAATTTTATTCGACTCTGGCACAGATCACTGAGGAGCAGAAGGCCTTGCTATCCCGGATGATGGATATCCTTTCCGCCAGAGGCATGGTATTTGCGTGGTACAAGGATCTTGCAAAATATGTGGATATGCCGGGCGAGGTTATGGATAAGGAGATCATCGAGTACCATGGACGGCCGGACGGAAGACCGATCTTAAAGATCCGGATCCTGCCGGATGAGGAAGAGTTCCATGAGGAAGAGATGAACATGGTCTATAAAGGGATCTATGTGCGCCAGAAACTCCTGTTTGACGGTGAGATCATGGAGTACGAGATCTGGGAGAATGAGGACGGAAGACTGGTGAAAAAGGCGGAGGGCGAAGTGACCTGCAGCGAACCGGCAACGGGGGATAAAGGAAACCGCTTCACGGCTTTAAATGCCATGAACCTCTATCTCGGAATGAAGGATGACCGGAAATTAAAAGAAAGCATGACAGAATACGTGACGGACAGTCAGATCGCGAAAAAGCTGTTCTGTCTGGCATAATGAGGACAAATAAATGGAGAAACTGATCGTTGGCATCGACCTCTGTGATACCTACACTCAGGCGGCTGTTCTGGGCCGTGAGGAGGCGTGGATGCTCCCGACCGTCATCTGCAGAAAAAAATCCGCGGAAGAGTGGTATGTGGGGGAAGATGCATATAAATATACGCTGGTGGGCGAGGGCGTCATCGTTGATAAGCTCCTAAGCCTGGCGGCAAAAGAAGGAACATCCACCATTGGAGGCGTAAAGTACGGTGGAATGGAACTGCTGCAGAGATTTTTAGGCAGCATCCTCGCCATGGTGTGTGCGGAGTATGCCGGACAGAAGATCGATGAGCTGGTCATCAGCCTCAAAAATTTGGAGATGAAGCTTTTGGAGGGACTTACGGCCAGCGTGGAAGCTCTTGGGATCCCGAGAGGAAATGTCCATATTGCAAGCCACACGGAATGCTTCGTCTACTATGTGCTGAACCAGAGAAGAGATGTCTGGGGCGGTCAGGTTGGCATGTTTTCCTTATCCGATGAGGACCTGCGTTACTATGAACTGAAGGTCACGAGAGGACCGCGCCGGATGACAGCCATCGCGGAGCATGAGGAGCTGGAAGAGGGTTTCAGCCTCAGCGTTCTCGATACAGGCTCCGGGGCAAAGATGGCAGACAAGATCCTGTGTGCCTGTGGAGAACGGTTTTTACAGAAAAAGATCTTTTCCTCAATCTTCCTGACGGGAAAAGGTTTCGCGAGAACCGACTGGGCGCCGGAATTTATGAGACAGATCTGCAACCGGAGAAGAGTCTTCGTGGAGACAGCCATCTTCGCAAAAGGTGCGGCCATGAAGGCTGAGGATTACTTAAACGAGAGCGGTTCCGGATCCTTTGTATGTCTCTGCGAGGGAAAATTAAAGTCCACGGTCTCTCTGGAGGTTATGAAGCGGGATACAAAGACGGAGATCAGTCTGGCATCCGCCGGTGAGAGCTGGTACGAGGCGAGAAGTGTGGTGGAAGTGATCCCGGACGGGGAGAAGGAGATCTGCTTTACGATCACACCGCAGCAGGAGCCGAAGAAAAAACGGACCGTGAAGATCCCCCTGGAGGGATTTCCGGACCGCCCGAACAAAACGACGAAGATCCGGGTGGCTGTGGGATTTTTGGATGAGAAGACCATGGTGGTCAAGCTCACGGACCAGGGATTTGGGGAACTGTTCCCGAAAACGGACG
>ERZ838516.400-NODE-400-length-70327-cov-12.934213_pt1 | contig 70327 bp, 45 predicted proteins | sample MGYA00519910_ERZ838516 | MGnify/ENA primary metagenome ERZ838516 (study PRJEB31850, sample SAMEA3708837) | human gut metagenome | biome: human gut; feature: human-associated habitat; material: faeces | place: China | collected 2014 ... | reverse complement strand
GTTTCACCACAGGAAACTAGAAGTTCAAGCAAATGAAACTAAAGGTTCAAGCAGGGGAAACTAGAGTTTCAGGCAGATGAAACCAAAGTTTCAAGCAGGAGAAACAAAAGTTTCAAGCGGGTGAAACTAAAGTTTCATACGCAGGAAACAATTGGCGAAAAGCTGGATGGCAAGGAAAAGTGTGTAAGGATAAGTAAAGCAAGGCATAAGGATGAGCGAGGGAAAGGTGTAGGATACACCGTATCTGCAACCATCCTACACCACTATCCTACACACTACTAACATACTAGTATTCAACAACATAAGGTGCGGTTGGTGTAGGATGGCAGATGATTTGTCCATTCAAATACACAGAGAAGAGAATACAAGGACATTTACCGAGGGATATTCTGAAAAATAACTGGCGAGAACCAATTGCCGGTTATAAATGCGATATGCTAAACGAGAATTTTGTGCATTGAGTAAAAATTTAGTTTAGCGTAGAACATTAGAATTCCCACAAAAACACTCTTTCTGTTAAAACCGGCAAACCTCTAAAACAAAAATAAGTTCAGGCTGTTACATAGTCAGCTTAAACATATTAACCTAAACATTAAATTATGGCTAGAGAAAGTGTAAAAATCCTACAAGGGAAATTAGATGTAAAAAGTTTGATTTCACAGTTGAACGCAGCATTGGCTGAAGAATGGTTGGCATACTACCAATATTGGGTAGGTGCATTAGTAGTAGAAGGAGCTATGCGTGCCGATGTGCAGAGCGAGTTTGAGGAACATGCTGAAGAAGAGCGCAGACATGCACAATTGCTTGCCAACCGCATCATCGAACTAGAAGGTGTTCCGGTGCTCGATCCTAAGAAATGGTTTGAACTGGCGAGATGCAAATATGATGCTCCACAAGAGTTTGATTCCATTAGTTTACTAAAAGACAACGTTGCTTCCGAACGCTGTGCAATCCTTCGTTATCAGGAGATTGCCGACTTTACCAATGGGAAAGATTTCACTACCTGCGACATCGCAAAACATATTCTTGCCGAAGAGGAGGAACATGAACAAGATTTACAAGATTATCTGACTGACATCGCCAGAATGAAGAAATCATTTCTTGATAAGTAAATTCTAAAATAATAATGATTAGGTAAGAGAGGGCGTATCCTACACGGGATAATCCCTCTTTTATGCATATTAGTACGATAAAAACAAAACTATTTTAGCGTAAATCAAGAAGAAATCTTTCTTTTTTCGTATTTTTGTCCCAATATGCACGTTTCATCCAAGTAGATAACGAACATTAGGGAAAAGAATGAAAGTAATTGATTTAATACATAACAACAAAAAAACGGCTTTTTCTTTCGAAATCCTGCCGCCACTGAAAGGAACCGGAATAGAAAAGCTATATCAGACAGTCGATACACTTCGGGAATTCGATCCGAAGTATATTAATATCACGACCCATCGCAGCGAATACGTTTACAAAGATCTCGGCAACGGGCTATTCCAACGAAACCGCTTGAGAAGACGTCCGGGCACTGTTGCTGTGGCTGCCGCCATCCAAAACAAATATAATATCACAGTCGTTCCGCATATCCTATGCAGTGGCTTCACACGCGAAGAGACGGAATATGTACTGCTCGACCTGCAATTTTTGAACATCACTGATTTGTTAGTGCTACGTGGGGACAAGGCAAAACATGAATCTGTTTTCACCCCCGAAGGCGACGGATATCATCACGCAATCGAGTTGCAGGAACAAATCAACAATTTCAATAAGGGTATCTTTGTGGACGGTTCGGAAATGAAAGTGACCAACAGCCCCTTTTCTTATGGTGTGGCATGCTACCCGGAGAAACATGAAGAGGCTCCCAATATTGAATCCGACCTTTATTGGCTAAAGAAAAAAGTGGAAGCAGGCGCAGAATATGCCGTAACACAATTATTCTACGATAACAAAAAATATTTTGAGTTTGTAGAACAAGCCAAAGCGGCAGGCATCAATGTTCCAATCATTCCGGGAATCAAGCCGTTCAAGAAACTGTCCCAACTGAGCATGATTCCCAAGACATTCAAGGTGGATTTGCCGGAAGAACTCGTGAAAGAGGCTTTGAAATGCAAAACGGATGCGGAAGCCGAACAAGTGGGTATCGAATGGTGTGTAGCCCAATGCAAGGAATTGATGTCTCACGGAGTACCAAGCATCCATTTCTACTCCATCGGAGCGGTGGACAGTATCAAGGAAGTAGCCAAAATCATTTATTGATATGTTTTTCAGAGACGTAATCGGACAGGAAGAAGTCAAGCAACGGCTCATTCAGGAGGTGAATGAAGGACGCATCCCACACGCCCAGCTCATTTGCGGTCCGGAAGGGGTGGGAAAAATGCCATTGACCATTGCATACGCACGCTATATCAGTTGCTCCAACCGGAGTGAAACGGATGCCTGCGGTGTATGTCCGTCCTGCGTGAAGTTTAACAAGCTGGTACATCCGGATGTGCATTTTGTATTTCCGATCGTGAACAAGGCGAAAAGTCCCAAAGTATCGGTCTGTGCCGATTTTCTTCCGCAATGGAGAGAACAACTGCTCACCTCCCCTTACTTCAACTTGAATCATTGGTTGAACAATATTGGAGCGGAGAATAAGCAAGCGCAGATATTCGCCAACGAGAGTGATGAGATTCTGAAAAAACTCAGTCTGAAATCCAGTGAGGGAGGATTCAAGATTACAATCGTGTGGCTACCGGAAAAATTGCATCCGGTGTGTGCCAACAAACTGTTGAAACTGCTTGAAGAGCCGCCCGAAAGAACTATTTTCCTGCTGGTATCGGAAATGCCGGACATGATTCTGCCCACCATCCAAAGCCGCACGCAACGCATGAACGTGCGGAAAATTGACGAGGCAAGCATTGACCGGGTGCTACAAACGAAGTACAGCATTCAACCTGCCGACAGCCTTTCCATCGCCCATCTGGCAAATGGAAATTTTATCAAGGCACTCGAAACGATTCATCTGAACGAAGAGAATCAACTGTTCTTCGATTTATTCGTCAGCCTGATGCGGTTGTCCTATCAACGGAAAATCAGGGAGATGAAGATGTGGAGCGAACAGGTGGCAGGCATGGGACGCGAACGCCAAAAGAATTTTCTGGAATATTGCCAACGCATGATTCGGGAAAACTTCATCTTTAACCTGCACCAACGTGATCTTACCTATATGACGATCAGTGAACAGAACTTTGCAACCCGCTTCGCCCCGTTTGTCAACGAACGTAATGTAATGGGAATCATGGATGAGCTAAGCGAAGCGCAAATACATATTGAACAGAATGTAAACGCTAAAATGGTATTCTTCGACTTCTCGCTGAAGATGATTGTACTGTTGAAGCAATAATTAATATATAAACACTATGGAATATAAACTTCATAATGGGAGCGGCGGTCTTTGCTGCAAAGGATGCTCCCGACAAGATAAACAACTGAACACCTACGATTGGCTGGCGGATATACCGGGCAATGCGGAAGAGAGTGACATGGTTGAGGTACAATTTAAGAACACCCGGAAGGGATATTATCGCAACAGTAACAAAATCAAACTTGAAAAGGGCGATGTGGTGGCTGTTGAAGCTGCTCCGGGACATGATATAGGTGTGGTGACGCTGACCGGCAGACTGGTTCCCCTGCAAATGAAGAAAGCGAACTTCAAGGCGGACACGGAAATCAAACGCATCTACCGGAAAGCCAAACCGGTGGATATGGAGAAGTTCAACGAGGCGAAAAGCAAGGAACATGGCACTATGATCCGTGCACGCCAGATTGCGTTAAGTCTCAATCTGAACATGAAAATCGGAGATGTAGAGTACCAGGGGGATGGCAATAAGGCTATCTTCTATTACATTGCCGATGAGCGCGTGGACTTCCGCCAATTGATCAAGGTATTGGCTGAAGCATTCCGCGTACGTATCGAGATGAAACAGATCGGCGCCCGTCAGGAAGCGGGACGTATCGGAGGCATCGGGCCTTGCGGACGTGAGCTTTGCTGTGCGACGTGGATGACCAGCTTTGTTTCCGTATCTACGAGTGCCGCACGTTATCAGGATATTTCCCTGAACCCACAAAAGCTTGCCGGACAATGCGCCAAGCTGAAATGTTGCCTGAACTATGAAGTAGATTGCTATGTGGAAGCTCAAAAACGTCTTCCGTCCAAAGAGATAGAACTGGAAACGAAGGATGGTACTTTCTATTTCTTCAAAGCGGATATCTTAAGCAATCAGATCTCTTATTCCACAGACAAGAATTTCCCGGCAAATCTGGTTACCATCAGCGGGAAGCGCGCTTTTGAAGTGATTTCGATGAATAGAAAAGGTATGAAACCGGACAGCCTGTTCGAAGAAGAAAGAAAGCCGGAACTGAAGAAACCGATTGATTTGCTGGAGCAGGAAAGCGTTACCCGCTTTGACCGTAACCGCAATAAAGAGGGTGGCAATAATGCGAACCGAAATAATAAGAAGAAGAAAAAAGGAGCTAATAACGACAACCGCCCTCAATCGGCTGAAAACGCTAACAGGGGAGAAAGAGAGAACCGACCGAGAAATAATAATAATCGGAACAGAGGACAGAATCAGGGACGGAATAATGAAAACAGACGACCGGAAAGAGGGATGAATCAAGAAAGACCACAAGCTCAAGAAAGGCCGGAAAAGCCTGAAAGACCGGTCAAAGAGCCGAATAAAGAGAAACCGAAACCGCAAACCAATAATGAAAAGCCTGTTCAGGAATAGTTTATTTTGCCTTTTCACCGCTTGCCTAACGGCGGCATGCAACGAGAATACCGTGTATCACTCTTATCAATCCCTTCCCGACAACGGGTGGGGAAAGAGTGACACACTCTCCTTTTTTGTTCCTATCACAGACAGCCTCCCTCCGACTTTGAGACTATTTGCGGAAGTCCGTAACCGTACGGATTATCCTTATCAGGACCTTCATTTATTTATCAGTCAGAATCTACAGGATTCCACTGTGTGGCGCACCGATACCATCGCTATTCACTTAACTGACTCTACAGGAAGATGGTTCGGCAAAGGCTGGGGCAGTGTCTATCAGTCGGAGACTTTCATACGCTCGGTTCGCCCGCTACATCCAGGAAACTATACTTTTAAGGTAGTATCCGGTATGAAAGACGACGTATTGCAGGGGATAAATGATGTGGGGATACGGATATCACGGTAAGCAGAAAATAAAACTTAAATATTTATCAAAATCTAAGAATATAAAAGATATCGTTATGAGCGAAAGTCAGAATATTGAATATAAAGAGTCTTGGCATGACGAGTATCTGAAATGGATATGCGGTTTTGCCAATGCACAAGGTGGCTGTATTTATATAGGTATAAATGATAAGCAACAGGTAATTGGCCTCCCCGACTCCAAAAGATTGTTGGAAGACATACCTAACAAAATTGTCAACTATTTAGGTATCGTGGCCGACGTCAACTTATTACAATCAAAAGAAGGTAAAGAATATATCGAGATTGTAGTGGAACCAAGTAATATGCCCATTGCTTACCATGGGGCATATCACTACCGTAGTGGTTCCACGAAACAAGAATTGAAAGGCGTTGCACTTCAACAATTCATATTAAAGAAAATGGGACGTTCTTGGGATGAACTATTAGAAGATAGGGCAACACTCAATGATATTGATCGAAAAGCTATAGATTATTTTCTTCGAAAAGCCATTGAAGCGCATCGTATTAACCCCGAGCTTAAAGATGAAGATACCCGAACTGTATTGGAAAATCTAAAACTGATTGATAACAATGGAGTGCTCACCAATGCTGCGATACTATTATTCGGAAAAGACCCTCTTCGCTTCTTTCCCGGTGTGGAATTCCGTATCGGACGCTTCGGGATAGATGAATCAGATCTTATTTTCCAAGACGTAGTAAACGGAAATATTATTCAGATGGCTGATAAAGTCGTCACTTTATTACGTTCCAAGTACCTCATATCCCCCATTCACTATGAAGGTATGCAACGGCTTGAACCATTGGAAATTCCAGAAGATGCTTTACGAGAAATGCTCTACAATAGCATTGTACACAAACGGTATGCAGGTGTTCACATACAGATGTGGATATTCAATGACCACATTGAGCTATGGAACGAGGGTAAACTACCCGACGAACTTACAATAGATGCACTTAAAGGAAAGCACTCCTCACATCCTCGTAACATTTTATTAGCTTCCGTATTCTACAAAGCCGGGTTTATAGAAACGTGGGGACGTGGTATTAGCAAAATATGTAACGCTTTTAAAGCGATAGGAATAGAAGAACCCGTCTTTAAGCAATCAGAGGGTGGTATGCTAATTACGTTCAAAAGAAATTATCCTACAATGACAAATGAGAAATCACATAGTAGAGCGAATGACCCAATAAATGACCCAATAAATGACCCAATAAATGACCCAATAAATGACCCAATAAAATTATCATCAGTTGACATAAATGTATTACATATATTATCAACGAATACAAAATTAACCTACAATACTCTTGCTGAAGCCTTGTCATCATCAAGTGCTACAGCGAAACGATCATTGCAGAATTTAAAAGCTTATGGATACATAACCCGTCAAGGGTCCAACAAAGCAGGTTATTGGCAACTCACCGAGAAAGGAAAGATTTTTATAATTAAAGAACAAAGACTATAAAATACATAAGCTGGGCGTTGCGGGTGAAGGGGATACCCTCGTGAAGCTGCACGAATCAACTTATCCACACCACCATCATGAAACAATAAAACTTAAATATTAATATTGGTCTTTATTTACCCAATCACCTCTGCCAAAACATCCTCTAACAAGAACGGAATCACCCCCACATACATTACACCGTCCTCGTCCGTCCAAAGCTTGCGGCTACCGTCCAGCACAACAATCTTGCGAAAGAAGTCGCCAGTATTTCTCAAAGAAAATTAATCGGTTCTTAAAGAGAGTTGAGAGTAGAAACGACTTACCCGAACGTCTTATACCGGTCACAATCTTTACCTTTCCGTTCCAACATTTTGTGAGTAACTGTTCAACATATTCGTTTCTATCTATTATCATAATAGCGCATTCTTAGGATGGTTATGAAAATTCGGTCGCATATTACGACCATTTTGTCAGTACAAAAATACTCTTTTTCTTCTGACTACCCAAAACAATGCAATAATTAATATCCCAGATTCATATAGAAGGAACGACTATTCGCTCACATAAGGGGATGCGATTTTGTATTGCATGAAATGAGGATTACCGCTGGAAGTCCACCCAGCTTACAACACACGATTATACGTTCAGAATGAATTACTATAGTTTATCACAAATAATTATTATTGTGTCCCTATGTCCTATTTACCCGCCAATATAATATTCGCCCTCCAACACTCCTATTTCCTTGTTTCCTACACGTAAACTCACATTGGTGTCTCCCCTCCGCCAGCCATTAAACTGCCGCCATCTATATTGAAAATCACGAATAGGAATATCCAGCCATTTGGGCGAGAGTAGAGACTGTCCGTCTTTCACCTCCGCGCCATCCTTCCCAAAAGTTTTCCATTCACCCGATACGGTTTGAGCGAGATAAAGCCAACTTAGCCGCTGATTAGCACTATAATTACCCACTCCTCGTAGTCTGAACTCAAACAACTTCTTATAATTGGCCGGCAAAATCTCTTCGTTCTCACTGCTTTTCATCCCCCACAGTCCGTCCTGCTTAAATAGAAAGCCACGATGGGTGATATAATAATCTTCAAAGGGACCGTATAGTTCAGGAGATTCCACAGTATACCCATTACCTATTCCCCATGCGTAGGTAGAATAAATCATACCATCGCAATAAATATAAAGGCTGTCCTTACCAGCTCTAATGGTATAAATTGTTCCTGCGCCAACAATGTCTACCTCCCTATCCCAGTATGATTTATTTTGCTTCAACTTTTCCTTTAGAATGGAACGGTTGTCCTTTTCATAAGAGAGGAAAGGGCACTCCTTATCAGGCTCATCCGGTTTATAATATATGTCCCGACGATAGAAAGTTTTTTTGCCATTCAATTCACCGATATACCCAAACAGCTCTTTATGCCAATACATCGTATCGTAGATAGCGGGAATGATATCATAACGCGCCTCCATCTGACGACACAGTCCCCACTTCTTCCCTTTCACTACGAACTCCATCCCATTATCCTGTTCTGCAACAGGAATGTATTTGGTACAAGCTATCATACCTAATGCAATTAGCACAAATAATATAGCCTTCCCCTTAAAAATAAAATGCAACAGGTCTTTCATATATTCGACTTTTAACAGTTTACTATTTTTAATATGCACCTTTCCAATATGCCCACGGATGAACGATGTAATCACCAATCGCTTCCAAATCATTCGATTCCCAAACACAAGCAAAATAATTATCGTTTAATTCAGGATGAAGAATGTCATCAATACCTTTCTCACCAATCAATGCGCAAGTACGTTCCTTCACATCAAGCCCCACAGCTATACCGTTAACAAAAGGAGTTACTAACAAATATCCGTAAATTTTCCCATTAAAATATAGATGTAGCGTATCTTCCAGCCCTTCCTTTGTCAATGCGTGAGATTTATAAACACGCTCTCCATCTAAATCGAAAGTGGAAAAAGCTATAGAATAATCAGAGCCATAAAAAGGATAAGGACCAGCCTTCGTTCTGCCATATTTAAACTCTATATCACGATTGACCGCCGCTATTTTTTCTTTCCCATTCTTATCACACCAACCTATTTTATTATCTTCCGTTTTAAAATAATACCAATTGCCGTCATTCTCCAAACGAGTATATATTGGCTCTATCAGAATTTTCCCCTTACCATCCACCAAACCGTACCTACTATCTTTATAAAATACTGCACAATCATTTTGGTCAAACTCGAGGGGAAGATCTTTGGAAATATAATCGACCACCAGCTCTCCTTTAAAGTTAATAGCACCAATAAGTCCTTCTTCATTCTTCACACTTGCCTTTCCTCGAAGTGGCGGAGTCTTGACGTATTGCGTAACCGCTCTCGCTATATCCTCACGGGGCTCTACCAAAATTTCTCCTTTTGAATTAAATACACCAATATTGCCATCGGCCGCCATAAAATAGGCTACTCCTTCATAAAAAGCAGTCAATGGTCTGCCAGCCAATTCAAACAAGACTTCACCCTTCTTGTTAATGGCCGTGGCACGTGTTCTGTCTTCAAGACTTCCTCCTTGAACAAAAGCTATTCCTTCGGAAAAGTCAGAACATTTGGCATATTCCGCATATTCACCGAAAACCTTTGCGAAAACTTCCTCAACATTAAGCACCAATGTGCCATTGCGATCGAAAAAATAGACATCACGTACCTTCAGCAAACCATCTTTAAAGAACCCCGAACCTAAACTATAATTTAAATTTGGCTTCCAGCCTATAGCTGCAAGTTCTCCGGAAAGTGCATCCATTTTCTCCCCATTCTCATCTACATAATAAAAACCAGTCTTACTCATACAAGGAATAGGGAAAAAGCTACGTTGAGGTCGTTGGGTATTACTTCCACACGCAGAAAATAAAGTCACCACACAAATAAGCGACAGATAAAACAATGTTTTCATGCTCATAATTACTTTCTTGTTATCTATTTATCACAAAATATAACTGACTGTTTACTCTTCAAACCGACGATCGATATAAAAGCAAGCGACTTTTGCCTCCGGCTTAAAGTCTTCCGGAGTCAGTTGAATCGATTTACCCTCCAATTCGGATGTTTTAGCCAAATCGCCATTCGCAGTCATGGCAAGAGCTTTCATTTTGGTTTGCTCCGTCAAGTCATCCAGTTCTTCGTTTACCACATTGATGCGCAGATTTTTCCCATAAGCGATGTATATTATTCCTTGGTCGAACATCTCATCATACATTATCATCGCTTCCATTCCTTTTTTCGTCACCGCTTCCCGTAAAGGCATTCCCACCTTAACACCGTTCTCCAAAGAGACGTATGGAGAAGTGACGGTCAGTTCTTCTATAGGAGACAATTGCTTTTCCAACATAAAATTAGCAACTTCCACATCATCACAATATAAGGTATAAGTTTGAAGCGTCATAGCGGCAGGTTCATAATAAAAAGTCCCTTTCTCTACCTTATTATATAGTCCTTCATCAGTATCAGACATATTTTTGAAAGGATGCTTCATCCGCAAACTTCCCACACCATCCTCTGTGAGGATAAACGGTTTCACTCCCGCATTGGCTTCCACCTCCGCCTGCACGGCAGAAGGATCAGCGTTCGTCTGTTTCTTACTATTACTACAAGAGAATAAACACATTGCTATAGCAATGAGGTTGATCATAAAAATCTGTTTCATTTCAATTTATCATTAAAGTTATACATTAGGACTATTCATACATAATTACGTTTCCTTGATTCAATTGTTTTTTCGTATTAGGCAAAACAATGAGATGCTCACCCACCATATGTATAAATCACCAAAGGCATTATTCCCGACTCTTACGAGTCAGAAACAATGCCTCCTTTATATGTTTTCAAAGAATATTTAGCTAATAGATGTTCACTTGTGTGTGTGTGTGTGTGTGTGTGTGTGTGTGTTATACAAACATTACACATACGCAAGCTTTTAACATTATTTTTGTTGCTATTTCCTTGTGCTATCATAGTATTTCCCTTATTTCGATTCAAAAATAAGACTTTTTAGCATAGAAAGCAACAAAATACCAAAATATTACACCAAAAAGGAAATCATTGACTGATAAAAGTGTAGCTAAAATACATTTTTATCAGGATACAAGTGTTATTCGAAAGATAAACAATTTGTTAGAGTCTTCTACTCCGTCCCGCATCAATACGCAGGAAGATGAACAACAGTATCGTAAAGCCCCATAAGGAAGAACCTCCGTAGCTAAAGAAAGGTAATGGGATACCGATGACCGGAGTAAGTCCCAGCACCATGCCTATATTAATAAATAGGTGAAACAGGAAAATGCTGAGGACTGAATAGCCATAGACCCGACCGAAGGTGGAGGGTTGACGCTCCGACAAGAAAATCAAGCGGAAAATCAAGATCAGGAAAGCTATCAAGACGGCTGCCGAACCGACAAAACCTTGCTCCTCTCCCACCGTACAGAAGATGAAATCAGTATCCTGTTCGGGAACATATTTCAGTTTGGTCTGCGTACCATTCAGGAAACCTTTCCCTGTCAATCCACCGGAACCGATGGCAATCTTGGATTGGTTGACGTTGTATCCCGCACCGGTCAAATCTTCTTCCAAGCCCAATACCACTTTGATGCGGACTTGTTGATGGGGCTCCAATACGCTATCGAATACATAATTGCTGGAATATAAAAATCCGATAGAGCCGATGGTAAATAAAGCAATTAGAAAGTAAGCACGCTGACGCTCACTTAATGCTAAATAAATCAAATAGCCTATCGCAACAGCACACAGTCCCCACTGCACCCAGACCAGACTAAAGTGTACCCAATATTCCGAGATCAAATAGGCAATCAACAATATTCCCAGACTTCCACCGATAATATTGCGGGCAGCCGCCCACTTCTTACGATATACCCACACCATGCCACCGGCAAACAATAAAATCAGCAACAATACAATAAACTCTCCCAACGGCGTAGGGGTATCTGCAATAAAGACCTCGTCAAAACGAATACCGACCACAAAGTAGATTACCGCACAGACACCTGCAAAAAGTACTACTCCCGGCATTCCTTCCCGATAAAGCACCAAGAAAAAGGCGAGATATACCAATGCAGATCCTGTTTCCCTCTGCCCGATAATCAATAACATCGGCAGAAGAATAATCAATCCCAAAGCTAAAGCACACTTTTCTTTCTTGATACTGAATGAGTAGGCATTCATATATTTGGCCAATGCCAAAGCTGTAGCAAACTTAGCAAACTCGGCGGGTTGCAGGCTGACCGGCCCCATCACCAACCAGGAACGGGAACCTTTTGTATCCGGAGCAATAAAAATCGTGACAATCAACAGAAGAATCATCCCTATATATATAATGTACGCGAACATATCGTACATCCGGTCTTCCAACATCAGCAACACAAATCCTAGCCCGAAAGAACAGATAATCCAAACGAACTGCTTACCGGCACGAGTCGAGAAGTCGAGAAAATCACGCTCGCCATAGTCATAGCTGGCTCCGCACACGCTGAACCATCCGCCAATAATCAGGAGCAGGTAAATACAAATCGTCACCCAGTCCAAAGATTTCCACAAACTATCGCTCCTCGTTACCATACAATATCACTCTGTTACTAATTTCTTCCGCTCTTATCTCATTTTCCGGCGACAACTTGCCTTTCATATATTGTTCCATCATCAAAGCACCGACCGGCACTCCGTATGTGGCTCCCCATCCTCCATTTTCCACATAGACGGCAATGGCTATTTTCGGCTTGTTCATTGGCGCAAAGCCCATAAACACCGAATGGTCATGTCCGCGATTCTGTGCCGTACCTGTCTTTCCGCAGGCTTCCAATTCCGGGACCATCATTGACAGCATACGGCAAGTTCCTCCGGTAGCGGCCGCACGCATACCTTCCACCACCGACTCATAATGTCTTTTTTCAATCGTAGTATAACGAGGAGTGCGATAAAGACTGTCTATCCGGTTATCCTGAATTTCTTTCACGATATGAGGCGTGACAAAATATCCTCTATTGGCAATCGTCGCTCCCAGATTGGCTATCTGAAGAGGGGTAGACAAAATTTCTCCCTGACCGATAGAAATACTGATCACCGTCAATCCGTTCCAATGCCCGCGATAAGCCTTGTCATAGAACTGTGCATTCGGAATCAACCCCCGTTTTTCTCCCGGCAGGTCGACTCCCAGTTTGTAACCGAACCCTTGCGAAACCATGTGATCTTTCCATACGGTAATAGCATTTTGCGGTGAGCCATACTTACGGTCACCGAACATACGAAACAGCCCCCAACAGAAATAAGAGTTGCACGATGTAGCAATGGCGGGTATCAGCGGAAGCGGCGCTCCATGACTATGGCAACCTACCGTCAGCCTGCCGTAATGGAATCCGCGCGAACAGGGAAAAGTCGGACTTTGCTCTGTTATAATACCTTCTTGTAAGAAAGTCAGCCCTTGTGCTGTCTTGAAAGTAGAGCCCGGAGGGTAGACTCCCATCAAAGCACGGTTCAACAATGGTTTCATCTTGTCGCGTTGCAACATCAGATGATTCTTACCACGCTGACGACCGATCATCAAATGCGGATCATAATTCGGGGAAGATACCAGGCAAAGGATCTCACCGGTCTCCGGCTCGATAGCTACAATACTTCCGATCTTGTTCTTCAACAAGCGTTCACCCAAAATCTGCAAATCAATATCCAGACTCAATGTCAGGTTCTTGCCGGGAACAGAGGGACGGTCGTAGGCCCCATCCATATAGTGCCCCTGGATACGGCCATGCGCATCACGAAGCAGAATCTCAATCCCTTTTTCTCCACGCAGGTACTTCTCATACGATTTCTCTACGCCTAACTTCCCGACATAATCTCCACGAATGTAGTATCCGTCTTCATCCGCTTCCATCTCTTTGGCAGATACCTCTCCGATGTCGCCCAGCGCATGGGCAGCCGCATTGTAAGAATATTGGCGGATCGTACGACGTTGGATATAAAAGCCACGAAACTTAAATAGCTTTTCCTGAAAGACACCGCATTCCTCCGCCGACAACTGCGACATAAACACTTGATTCGTGTAACGGGAATATCCCGGATTGCGGCGACGGTCTTTCATATCGCTCATAATCTTCAAAAATTGGGCACGGGTGATATTCAACGACTGGCACAAGTCGAGCGTATCGAGATCCTCGACTTCCTTCGGAACAATCGAAATGTCGTATGCAGGCTGATTGAATACCAACAGTTTCCCGGTCCGGTCGTAAATCGCTCCACGCGAAGGATATTGGATCTTATTCAGAAAAGCATTACTGTCAGCATTCTTCTTATAGTCATCTGTTGTGATCTGCAATGCGAAAAGTCGTACCAGATAAATCAAGACAATAGACAGGGCAATGCCTCCGATAACAAATTTACGTTTCTCTAATCTATAATCTTTTGCCATTTTTTACTTCCTTATGCCTTCAACAGCTACAATACAGGTTACAGTCAGAATGGTGCAAAGTAACACCCGCAGCAGCAACAGCCAAATACTGGAAAACGAGAAGAACTCAATGGAGAGTAACGCCAGGCTATGTACAAAAACACTTGCAGTCGTATACTTAAGAAAAGGAGTAATCCCTATCGTCTTGAAAGACGGGATGAAGCTATCCAGATTATCGCGAGGTGTGAACAGTCGCAGTAAAGAAGGACGGAGAAAAGCAAGCAGCACCGTCGCAGCCGCATTCATTCCCGGAGTATCAGCAAATACATCGATAGTCAGTCCGAAAAAGAAAGCCCACAACATCAACTCATTCCGCGAAGTGCCGGAGTCAAACTTTAGGATAAAATAAATATAAAGAAAAGGAGTAGCATAACCTGCTATATGGACATTATTCAGGATAAGCACTTGAAGAAGCACCAAGCCGATAAACCATCCGATTCTATGTATATAGGTGATAATCATTCTTTCGTTACCTTATTTTCAAGTTTCTTCTGCTCTTCCTGCCCATTCCGGGCTATCACACGGACATCGCCGAGCTTTCCGAAATCGGTAGCCAGCTTGATTTTCAGCAGGTAGGACAACCCGTCATTAGAGTCGGACATATCATCCACCGTACCTACCATAATGCCTTCCGGGAATACGGTCGAGAATCCGCTGGTCACTACGGTATCGCCCAAATTGAATTCCGCATGACGGGGCAGGTCTTTCAGATAAGCGTAACGCGAATCTCCATGTTCCCATTTCAGATAGCCGAAATAATCACTGCCTATAATCTTGCAACTTATATTGGACTTGCTGTTCAGTACAGAAATCACCACCGAATAAGATGGAGAAGTTTCATACACGATACCTACAATTCCGTTACCGTCTATCACTCCCATCTCAGAGCGAATGCCGGAGGAAGAACCTTTGTCGAGCGTGATATAGTTATCGGGCAGTGTCAGACTGTTTTTTATCACATGAGCCTTGAACAGCTGATAGTCACTTTGAGGCATCTGCCGGACACTGTTAATGGTAATAGAGTCCACCTGGCGTTCTTTCAACGCTTTCTCCAGATTGGAGATCTGCTGTTCGAGCAACATATTCCGGTCCAGTAAATCCTCATTGACCGATTTCAAATGAAAGTAAGAGGAAATGCCTCCCGACACATCATAAACCGCCCCCACAACCGTATTGGCAGAAGTGAAAAAAGCACTCTGCTGATAACGGTTGAACCGAAATAACAAAACAAAACTGGCTACCTCTAATAAGATAAAGAGGAACCAGTAATTGTATTTCAGAAGGAAGTTTATTAAATTCCGCATCCCTGAGTTATCTCATTAAGAAAGAGAAACGATCTACATTCTTTAATGCAACTCCCGTGCCTTTAGCTACAGCGTGCAAAGGATCTTCCGCAATGTGGAAAGGAATATTGATCTTATCAGTCAGTCGCTTATCCAACCCACGAAGCAATGCGCCACCACCGGAAAGATAGATACCGTTGTGCACAATATCAGCATAAAGTTCAGGAGGTGTACTTTCCAACGCACTCAAGATAGCCGTTTCTATTTTCGAGATTGATTTTTCCAGACAGTGAGCCACTTCCTGATAGCATACAGGTACCTCCATCGGAAGAGCCGTGATACGGTTAGGACCGTGAACGATATAATCTTCCGGAGCTCCTTCACCCAATTCGGTTAAGGCAGCGCCCACATTTATCTTGATACGTTCCGCCATACGTTCGCTGACTTTCACGTTATGCTGACGGCTCATGTATTCACGGATGTCTTCCGTCAGATCATCACCCGCCACACGGATGGAGTTGTTGGAAACAATACCTCCCAAAGAAATAACGGCAATTTCCGTAGAACCACCACCTATGTCCACAATCATATTCCCTTCCGGAGCCTCTACGTCAATGCCGATACCAATAGCCGCAGCCATCGGTTCGAAGATCAGATAGACATCCCGTCCGCCGGCATGTTCGGCAGAGTCACGAACGGCACGGAGTTCAACTTCCGTACTTCCCGAAGGAACACCGATCACCATACGAAGAGAGGGTGAGAATAAGTGATTGCGTGTATTCACCCGCTTAATCAAACCGCGCATCATCTGCTCGCAAGCGTAGAAGTCGGCAATCACACCATCTCTCAACGGACGGATAGTGCGTATGTTTTCGTGGGTCTTTTCGTGCATCAACTTCGCCTTTTCCCCCACGGCTATCATCTTATCCGTACGACGGTCCAAAGCCACAACCGAAGGCTCATCCACCACGATTTTCCCGTTCGTGATGATGATGGTATTGGCTGTACCCAAGTCCATCGCTATTTCTTGTGTAAAAGAGAACAATCCCATTCTTAATTATTATTTTTAGTGTTTAAAATGACGGATACCGGTAGTCACCATCGCCATGCCATGCTCATTGCAATAAGCAAAAGACAAATCATCTTTTACCGAGCCGCCCGGTTGGATTACTGCCGTAATACCTTCCTTATCCGCAATTTCCACACAATCGGGGAAAGGAAAGAAGGCATCCGAAGCCATCACCGCGCCATTCAAGTCGAATCCGAATGACTTAGCTTTTTCAATTGCTTGTTTCAATGCATCTACACGTGAGGTCTGTCCGACACCGCTTGCGAGAAGCTGCTTGCCTTTTGCCAATACAATGGCGTTTGACTTACTGTTCTTCACAATCTTGTTGGCAAACAACATATCTTCCACCTCTTCCGGAGTAGGAGCTTTGTCTGTTACGGTTTTGAGGTCGGCTACCGTTTCAATATTAGTATCTTTATCCTGCACCAATACGCCATTCAGCAAAGCACGGAATTGCTTCTTCGGCAATTTGGCTTCCTTGCGAACGAGAATGATGCGGTTCTTTTTCTGTCCAAGGATTTCGAGTGCGTCCACATCATAATCCGGTGCGATAATCACTTCAAAGAAAATCTTGTTGATTTCTTCGGCTGCTTCTTTGTCAACAACCCCATTTGTAATCAACACGCCTCCGAAAGCGGAAACAGGATCACCGGCCAATGCATCTTTCCATGCATCCAGCACAGTAGACCGTGAAGCCAGACCGCAAGCGTTATTATGTTTCAGAATAGCGAAAGTGAGGTCGTCAAATTCATCAATCAAATCAACGGCAGCGTTGATATCGAGAAGATTATTATAAGAGATTTCCTTTCCGTGAATCTGGTCGAACATCGCTTCCAGATTTCCGTAGAAATAGCCCTTCTGATGCGGGTTCTCACCATAACGAAGTTGTTTTTGGCTATTGACAGAGCAACGGAAAGCAGAACCTTCGCCTGCATCAAAATAATTGAAGATCGCTGAATCGTAGTGAGAAGAAACGGCAAACGCTTCTTTTGCCATCCAACGGCGTTCTTCGAGTGAGGAAGTAGCGCCGTGCTCCATCAACATATCCAGCAACGGTTTGTATTGTGCCTGAGAAGCAACGATAATTACGTCGTTGTAGTTCTTGGCTGCGGCACGAATCAGAGAGATTCCGCCTATATCGATTTTCTCAATAATATCTGCTTCGGATGCACCGGAAGCTACGGTAGCTTCAAACGGATACAGGTCAACAATGACTAAATCTATTTCAGGGATTTCATACTTTTCAATCTGTTGCAGATCTTGCTCCAGCCCGCGACGACAAAGAATACCTCCGAATATTTTCGGATGTAACGTCTTTACCCGACCACCGAGAATAGAAGGGTAAGTGGTCAAATCTTCCACTGCCTTACAAGGATATCCCAATGATTCAATAAACTGACGAGTTCCTCCTGTTGACAAGAACTCTACTCCTTCTTCGTGAAGTTTGGTAATAATTTCATCCAAACCTTCTTTGTGGTATACAGATACCAATGCAGTTTTTATTCTTTTAGACTCTGACATTGAATTGCTTATTAAGTATTTGGTGTGCAAAGTTACGAAATATTGTTTATCGTACGTAATAAATAAGGTGTGAATTAATAAAAAAAAGCGTTGACTCTCTCAAACGGAAAATCAACGCTTCTTCGCAAAGTATATTTTTGTTCAAAAACTATTACCAGATGGATACCCGTTTGTCTTTAGCCACGAACATAGGATCCTGCTCAGTAATATTGAATGCTTCGTACCAGTTTCCAATATGGGGAAGTGCACCGTCTACACGCCACTTGCCTAATGAGTGAGGATCGAGTTTTGTCAATCGGAGAATTTCTTCCGGACGGATATTTCCTGCCCATACATTAGCATAAGCAAGGAAGAAACGTTGTTCGGGAGTAAATCCGTCTACTGTTTCAAGCGGTGCATTAGCTGTCGCGTTCTTGAAAGCCTGGAAAGAAACTTGCAGACCGCCATGATCGGCAATATTTTCACCCAAAGTCAACTGACCGTTAGCATGCACACCAGGAGCTACTTCAATACTGTCAAAGAAGTTCACCATTACTTGGGCACGTTCCTTGAACTTTTCAGCATCCTCTTCCGTCCACCACTCTTTCAGGTTTCCGTCTTTGTCATATTGACGTCCCTGATCGTCGAATCCATGTGTCATCTCATGCCCGATAACGACTCCGATAGCACCGTAATTCATTGCATCATCGGCGTTCATATCGAAAAATGGCGGCTGCAGGATAGCTGCGGGGAAGCAGATCTCATTGGTAGTAGGATTGTAATAAGCATTAACAGTCTGCGGTGTCATCAACCATTCATCCTTATCTACCGACTGACCGGCTTTGGCAATCATTTCATTGTAATCCCATTGACTGGCACGCTCGATATTCGCCCAATAAGAATCATTCTTAATCTCCAAAGCCGAATAATCTTTCCACTTGTCCGGATAACCGATCTTTACATGAAAAGCATCCAGTTTCTCCAATGCTTTCACCTTAGTCGGTTCGCTCATCCATTCCAGCGCCTTGATACGTTCGCCCAAAGAAGTTTGCAGATTCTTCACTAAGGTAACCATACGCTCTTTTGCAGCAGCCGGAAAGTATTTTTCTACATACATCTGTCCTACCACTTCACCGAGAACAGCGTCTACCGTACTTACCGAACGCTTCCAACGAGGCTGCATTTCTTTCTTACCGGACATCGTCCTACTATAAAAATCGAAGTTCTGAGCTTCAAAGTCATCGCTAAGATATGAAGCGGCAGCATCTATCAAGCCCCATTGCAAGTACAATTTCTGATCGTCCAATGATACAGTGTTAATCACATCGGCAACTTCTTTCATAGCAACAGGCTGCCCTATGTTCACTTCCTTCAGGTCTTTCAAACCTGAAACAGCGAAATAAGTATCCCAGTCGAAAGTCGGGATGTTCTTTTTCAGCGTTTCCATATCCATCTTATTATAATTGGCATGAGGATCACGCAATTCCACTTGTGAACGGGCCGCTTTAGCCAAACGGGTTTCAATGTTCATTACAGCTTTTACCGCTTTCTGTGCAGCAGCCTCATCATAACCTGCCAACCGGAACATCTTGGCGATGTGTTCCTGATATTTGTTACGGATGTTGGTAGTCTGTTCGTCTTCTTCCAGATAATAATCGCGTTGTCCCATTCCGATACCACCCTGATAGGTCTGTACTATATTCATCGAACTGTTCATATCATCCGCACCGACAAACATCGTGAAGTAAGGCCGTATACCTCTCTTCTGACTTTCGGCAATGTATGCGTAGATTTCGTTCTTGTCTTTCAGCGCATCGATAGCGGCCAATTCGTCTTTAATCGGAGCTACTCCCTCCTGGTTCAACTTCACACTGTCCATTGCGATATTGTAAAGGTCGCCAACTTTCTGAGCGGCGCTTCCCGGAGCATTGTCCGTCTTTGCGGCCAGTTCGGCAATCAGGGATTTCAATTGTTCACGGCTGTTCTCACGCAACATATCGAATGTTCCGAAACGGGAATATTCGTCAGTCAACGGGTGATCTTTCACCCAACCACCACACGCATATTGATAAAAACTTGTACCCGGCACAGCCGTGGTATCCAGATTAGCAAGGTCGATACCGGACGTCAGTACGGCCTCTTTCTTACTGTTACATCCTGTTGTCATAAGGCATACCGCAAGAATTGGTAAATACTTGGTTACTTTCATACTTAATATAATATATTATAGAATTATCATGTTATGCGAAGGAAGGCCCTAGCCTTTCACTTCTTCCAGTTCCATCGACACCCGTTCCCACTCTTCAACGATTGTGTCCAACTGTTGTTTCAGTTTCTGATGGCGTTCATATAGCTGCATATCCGAAGCCCCTTCCGGAGTCGCCATCTTCTCTTCCACAATGGCAATCGCGGCTTCCGTCTCTTCTATCGAGGCTTCACAGTCCGCTACCTGACGTTCGAGTTTCTTAATCTTCTTATTCAACTCTTTCTGTGCCTCATAAGAAAGTTTGTTTTCCGAAGGTTGCACGGCTTCCTGTTCTCCATTTCCTTTGACTGTTGCCGTAGGAGAAGCAGACAATCCGGCGCCTTTTTGAAGTTCATTCAGGCTATCTATCTTTTTCTTTTGCAGAAATTCATAAATACCTCCGAGATGCTCTTTCACCACTCCTCCACCGAACTCATATACTTTAGTCGCAAGTCCGTCCAAAAAATCACGGTCGTGACTGACAAGAATGACTGTACCGTCAAATTCACGGATCGCTTCTTTCAACACATCCTTTGAACGCATATCCAAGTGATTGGTCGGTTCGTCAAGAATCAGGAAGTTTACAGGTTCAAGAAGAAGTTTGATCATTGCCAATCGGGTACGTTCTCCACCGGAAAGGACTTTGACTTTCTTGTCCGAAGCTTCGCCGCCAAACATGAAGGCACCCAAAATATCCCGTATCTTCAAACGGATATCTCCCGTTGCTACCCGGTCTATGGTATCAAACACCGTCAGATTCTCATCCAACATCTGTGCCTGATTCTGTGCAAAATAACCAATCTGAACATTATGACCGATGGTCAGTTTGCCGTCAAAGTCAATCTCACCCATTATACATTTCACCAATGTAGATTTACCTTCACCGTTCTTACCGACAAAAGCTACTTTCTCTCCCCGATTGATAGTGAGGTTTACATCATGAAAAACAACATGATTACCATACGCTTTGCGCACGTCTTCGCAAATCACCGGATAGTTTCCGCTACGGCTGGCAGGAGGAAATTTCAAGCGAAGCGAGGAGTTGTCTTCTTCATCCACTTCGATACGCTCTATCTTTTCCAATTGCTTGATGCGGCTTTGTACCTGCACGGCTTTAGTTGCTTTATAACGGAAGCGTTCAATGAAATCTTCCGTATCCTGTATCTGTTTCTGTTGATTCTCGTAAGCGCGGAGCTGCTGTTCGCGACGTTCCTTACGCAAGACAACAAATTCGTCATACTTCACTTTGTAATCATAAATCTGCCCACAGGTAATTTCGATAGTACGTGTGGTTACGTTGTTCAAGAAAGCGCGGTCGTGGCTGACTAGTACGACAGCATTGGCACGAGTTGCCAGAAAATTTTCCAGCCATTGGATACTTTCGATATCAAGATGATTGGTCGGCTCGTCGAGCAGCAGCACATCCGGACGGCGCAACAACAATTTTGCCAATTCGATACGCATACGCCAACCACCGGAAAACTCTGAAGTAGGACGATCAAAATCCTCACGGCTGAATCCCAGTCCGAGAAGTGTCCGTTCGATTTCCGCCTGATAGTTCGTGCCCCCCATCATCAGGAAGCGGTCGTTCTCATGCGTGAAACGGTCTATCAACTGATGGTATTCTTCCGAATCATAGTCTGTCCGTTCAGCCAGTTCCTGATTCATTCGTTCCAACTTCGCCTGAAGTTCAAAAATATGTTCGAATGCCTGTTCCGCTTCTCCCATCACCGTCCGGTTGTCGGAAAGAATCATGACCTGAGGCAAATATCCGATAGTTACATCTTTCGGAGTAGCTACAACTCCATGTGTCGGCGATTGTAAACCTGCCAATATCTTCAACATGGTCGATTTGCCCGCACCATTCTTGCCGACTAACGCAATGCGGTCTTTCTTATTGATAACATAACTGACATCCTCAAAAAGGGGTGTCGCATTAAATTCTACTGATAATCCTTCTACTGAAATCACTTCTGTCTCTGATTTATAAGATTTTGGACTGCAAAGATAATGAATAATTATTGCATAAATGTCAGTATCATCCGTTATCAAAAACAAAAAAGCAGCCATTCCGAACGAATGACTGCTTCCTATCTTAATCTAAGTCCCTCTTTAGAACAATTTAGCAGGATATTCACCGGCATCTACCAATGCCTGAATCTTGTCTACTACACTCTGGCGATCTTCCGGATAAGTAACACCGAACCATTTACTAGTAGTATCCAGCACTTCAACAGTAGCGGTTCCGTCATTAATCAATTTATCCACCATCAATGGAATGAAGAATTCGCTCTTCAGATTTTCCATGTTCTTCGGATCGCTCAGGAAAGTTTTAAAGAACTCCTCGCTGTAAGCGAAGTAATCTGGAGTGAAGCCCCAGAAATTCATACTTACCGGAGTTGTGTCGGGGGTAGCAGTCCATTCACCATTATCATCGATATATTTCACTTCACCGTCCAAGCGTTGAATCTTCGTACGTTCTACAACAGAAGTCAGCAATCCTTTCGCATCTGTGCTACAGATTCCACGAGATACCGTACCGCTTTCACTCAAGGTATTTCCTACGCGGAAGCCTACCATTGAATAAACATTCTTCGAACCTTCGGGAAGAGCAGCCAAATATTTACCCATCACCTGGAAAGAATCGCGACCATAGAAGTCATCACAGTTAATTACAGCAAACGGTTCTTTAATCACATCGGCACCCATCATTACCGCATGGTTAGTACCCCAGGGTTTTGTACGGTCTGCCGGACAAGTAAAACCTTCGGGAAGAGCATCCAATGCTTGGAATACAAGTTCGCAAGGAATATGGCCTTCATATTTGGAAATAATTTTCTCACGGAAATCCTGTTCAAAGTCTTTGCGGATTACAAATACAAGTTTGCCGAATCCGGCATTGATAGCGTCATAGATTGAATAATCCATAATAGTTTCGCCATTAGGACCCAGACCGTCCAATTGTTTCAAGCCTCCATAGCGGCTGCCCATACCGGCTGCCAATAAGAATAAAGTTGGTTTCATAAATTGTGTAATATTAAAAGGTTAGTGATGTCAACGGCATCAGATTTCGTTGCAAAAGTACAAAAATAGTTGAATCCGACAGGACAAATATCGTTCATTCTTTTCAAGAATCATCCAAAACTCTTGAAAAACAACCTCTATTCTTACCCTTAACGCACTTTTATCACATATAATTTTAACAAACAGTATGCAACACTAATTGAACAACCTCCAAACTTCTCTCATTACGAGCCTGCGACTGCAACAATAACTCTAACTTTGTTTTCAGGACTCTACGGACGTTTTTTTTCTTCAAATCCACTATGGTGTTCCTCGTTCTTACGATTTAGAAGTAATTGAATATAGTCTTTAGTTATATCATTTACTTGGCTATATTCTAAAAATGAGGCTATACTTGTACCCTGCCTATCAATTACATCAATATCTGCGCCACTATCTACAAGAAATTTTGCCGCCAGATAATTATTATTCAGCAATGCCAAAAATAGAGGATAGGTAACGTAGTCAAACCCTTGATAACCACAGCCATTAGGATTTGCTCCAGCCTTAATAAGCATTTTTACCTTTTCCAAAGCAGAAAAGTCATCTTCGGAACTCGCAGCCTCACTAACTAGACTTAATCCATTTTCGGTATACGGCAGGTTTATATCTTGATAGTGATTATTTTCTAATAGGTATTCTAGCACACAAGGAGAACAATAACGTGTGACCATAAAAATAGCATCGTATTGAAAGTAGCCATCTTCGGCACACCAAAGCGAGGCCCCACTTTTTATGATTCGTTTAATTTCCTGATAATCATTATCATGACAAGCTTTTCCAAGTTCCGTGTACTTCATCCCTTCGTCATGATAAACAAAATCCAATTCCTTTTTTTGCGAAGCACCGTATGCAGCAACATCAACGCTTTCAACATAAAAACAATCTAAATTATTTAAATCCTCCCAAATTAGAGGATTATCATTGGTCCTATAAAGGAAAGTAGTAGCAATACCCTTGGACCTACGACTCCACAGCTCCGCTTTAGTATCTCCTACAAGATTCTTCACACATACCGTATCATATTTAGCTCCTCTTACAAATTTTATTTCAATTCGTATTACATCCTCTGTTTTGTTTCTTACCAATACTTTCTCTATCTCATATATACCCGTACTGTCTGGCTCATTACAGAAGAAAGGACCTCTATATATTGCCTCTTCATTTTTTATTTGTATATAACAGGTTGTATCTATACCACTTTCATCTACTCCAAAGAATGTTCTATTCATACTTTTTACCTCGTGAAATTGACTTAAATCATTGAACAAATTATCATAAGTCATGTATCCAGAACGCACAAGATCCACACTATCTATCAACAATGCATTGTCCCCCATCTGTGGCCCGTTCCATTGCCAAATGAACTCGTCAATGCGAGATATAGTAATATCTTCAGGAGAATCGAGTTTGTTTGAAATCTTTCCATATGTTGTAGTATCAGCCAATATAGATATTGAATCGTATAGATGTGTATAATAGACAAAATCTGTCAATGAAAAGCTAATAAAATTGCTATTTTCTACATAATTGTCTATTAAATAAAGATAAGGTTCCATTACAGCATCATTCATAAGCATAATGCCATTTTTAATCTTCACTGTAGACATTGAAATTATATAAGAATCTGACCGTTTCTCTGCTTTGTAGAATATCCGTTCATTATTAACATTACGCTCAGGCTGGAAATCAGCACAATGAGTAGTAACGACTGTACAGGTCACCGATTGAAAACAAAGTAACCACGTGATAACACCCCCAATTAGAATGACAGTCAAAGCTATAAATAAAGTTCTCCTTTTCATTGGAACAGATTTGTAATTTTTCATAAGTACTTTACTATCGACTGACTCCCACTCCTTATGGGACGTTTGTGAAATATATCGCTTTCTGATTCAGCAGTTTGCAAATATATGAAAAATACACGAAACAATTACTATATAAAAAATAACATCTGTACCTAATAAACTATTTTAGTATTTATAATATCTCCTGTTAGAAGGGATAACCGATAGCAAAATGTATTCCCAAATTTTTCATAAAGGCTCCGGTAACATTGTAATACCCACTTCTATCCGTATCGTAAGGCAGATGCAAAGGTACACCGAAATCGAGACGGAACACAAGAATATCCATATCATAACGGAAACCGACACCTGTACCCAAAGCAATCTGTTTCGGGAAAGTCTTCAGTTCGAGTTGTGAATTCGGACGAGCCTCATCTTTACGCATCAGCCAGACATTTCCCGCATCCAGGAAAGTGGCTCCCCAAATACTTTTATAAATACGGAAACGATATTCCACATTTGCCTCAAAGCGGAACGTACCTGTCTGATCGAGGTAAGAATAACGACTTTCCGCCGGATGATATCCACCGGGACCTATGCTACGCACCGTAAAAGCACGGATACTGTTAGCACCTCCGACATAAAACTGTTCGCTATAAGGAGCTATCGTGGCATTTCCATAAGAGAAGAGTGCTCCCAATGCCACACGGGACGCAATTCTGTTATTCTTATCAATATTCCATAAATGACGGAATTCCGTATTTAACTTCACGAATTGTGCAAAAGGAACATTCAGCAATCGTTTATCTTCTTTATTAAAAGGCTGACCGAAAGCACGATAGATCACTGAGGTCAGATTTCCGGCAGAAGTCACTGTAGATTGCCACCAGATAGGATTCTTTATTCTCCGCGTCGAAGCATTGTCATACGTATACGTGTATTCCATAGCAGGAATAAACTGGTCTTTCAAACTGATATACAATGCCGGATTCTCCTGAGCGATCTCCTTAAACTCTTCCGACTGATGTTGCAGGACGTTGAATGTCAATTTGAAAGGAGTGATACTATGACGGCTTGTACGTGTCGGCTGGAAATCATATGTCGCATTTCCACCGAATGACAACAATTTATAATATCTCGCACGGTTCAACTGATCGATATACAACCGGAAAGTTGTGGTTGCCGGAAAGTCAAATTCCATTTTGCCCCAACGTGGGAACACAACTCTGGGAAAAGTCAGTGATGTGGAAAGTCCCATCTCCCAACTGTTCATCAAAGAACTTTTCTCTCCACCTCCAGTCTGCCACTCATAAGAGCCTTTAAGCTTTACATTCCAGCTTTCTCCACCACCGAAAACGTTGTTACGGGTAACACCAAAAGCAGCACCGGGACCGGTCTGATCGTTGCTCTTAGTTACTACGTTCAACTCCAACTCGGCATCCAACGGCTTGGCAAAAGTGGCTTGTACACTCACATTCAGCGTATCACAAACTGCTGTCGTGTCCTTAGGAGCATATTGTATATCCAAATAGCTGAATATACCCAACTGGCTTAACTTTTCCTGAACCTGCTCTTGCCTGTATTGACTGTAAAGCCTAGTACGATTGGAAGCACGCATCTGTGCATTACGTACAAACTGTTGATAATTCAACCAACGATAAAGCATATTAGGACGAACCTGCAACTTCTTATAATAGTGAATATTCAGGTTCTTATACATCATGCTGTCATTCGGGGCTTCTCCATTCTTTCCAAACAGGTAAACAGAACCATTGCCTACATAATAAGGACGTTGCGCGGCAGCAGGCAAACCGGGTATGGGAATCAGCCGGAGGCTGATATGCCCACCGGGCACTAAGGTGGTATCCGCCTGATAAGTCATATAGTCGGGACGGAAATAGAAGTATCCCCGATTACGCAACAACGTACTGATACGTGTACGCTCGTCATCCAGGTCCACAACATTGAATTGTTCGCCGGGACTTATATAGGAATACCTGCGTCCCCGCTCCATAATCCGCAATGTCTGCGGAGTGAAACGCTCATAATACACCGTATCTATGAAATAGGGATTCTTCATATCCACCGTGTAAAGAATACCGGCTTTCAAGCTATCCTTCTTATCCGCCAATGTTTCGTAAGTTACTTTTCCATTGAAATAGCCATAATCATGCAACAGATTGGTGGCGACTTTGATGCGCACCTCCGGATTGACAGTAGAAATAAAAACAGGAGGATTGGCTGCAAAACGGTTGAACATCCATTTCCCGAATCCTTTCTTGTACTTCACAAAATCATTGTACATCCACATTTTAAAAGGAATGGGCAGAAACAGAATCTTCGTACTCGGAGCCTTGTCAAGCGCCGCTTCTATCTCGGTCAATGCCGTCTGACCTACCGAAGTGTTCGATTTATTCTGAATAACCGTTTTATTCCCGGTATAGAGTATTTCGCCTTCGGGCAAATGCTTCGTCACCGAACACCCCGAAAACAACATGATACCAATCAGACAGCCTACTAATATGTTACTATATATTCCTTTCATTCTTACTTCTTTTTCTTAAAGATGAACAGTTCACTGAGTTTATCCAGTTTCTTGCGAAGTACCAGACCGACTCCGGTCTCCGTAATCTCGCCTTCGAGCACGCTCTCATAGTTCTTATCGTAGAACAGACGGACATAGCGGGTTCCTGTCCTATCCAGACGGTATTCCAAAGAGATATTGTCGATGAATGACTCGGCATTATTCGTCGCATTCTCACCCGTAGAGACCTTACCGCCAATAACGATCTGGAACCGGTTATTGAAGAGACGTTGCGAGTAACGGAAGCTGTAATCCGTACGCTTACCACCGGTATCTGAAAGATCATGATCTTCGATACCCACCGAGACACTTGCATTCTTCAAATTGCCCATCAACGAGTTAATCTGACTACTCAATACGGAGTTCAAGGCAGACCCCATATTCAGCTTGCCTACTCCACCACCTCCACCGCCAATCGGTCCGGTACCGAGATAGGTTTTCATCACCATGATATAAAGTGCCTGTTTGCCGCGTTCTTCCGCTCCCATAGCCGTAAGTTCATTTTGTATGGTCGCGTCTTCGGGAGCCGACACATCAAATGCAAACGAAAGATTATCCAACCGGTTCTTGATTACAATGGAAACATCGAAATTAACCGTACGTGTTCCACCATTCTCTCCTTCGGATACGGAAGCGCGGATACGGTCGGTCGCCTTAAAGTTCAACATCGGGTCCATCGGATTGCCTGTCCATTCTACGTAACTGCCGTTATCTATGGCAAACTCTTTGGCTGCAATCACCGGCAAAGCATATTTCATCAAACCACCGCTCAAGGTATAACGTCCTGTCAGGGTCAAGTCACCCTGCGGAGTATATTTCATGGAAAGGTCACCTCCCCCTTCCAGTTCGATACGATTGTCATTGCTCGCATCCAAATCTACTTTCAAACGGACGGAAGGATCAATATGTACCATCATAACCATGTCCAGACCACCTAAAGAAACTGTCGGCACTTCCTGACGGACAACGGTAGTAGTATCGCTAAACGAAGTAAAAGTGACCAAACTACCCAGACGATCCTGTACTGTCAACGGTGAGTCTGTCAGTATATACGAAACATCGGTATTACCCAGCAGACTGATGTTTCCCCGCATATTCAATCCATCCAAAGGTCCCTTTACTGTTGCACGGAAATCGGCAAATACCTTTCCATAAACCAAACTTTCACGGGTACGCTTAGCATCCAAAAGCGTATAATTCTGCGCAAGCATATTCAGATTTGCCATCGGACGACTCATATCGCGGAAATCTACATAGCCATCAATCGTAAACGGATTTTTCGATGTAGTGTAAATTGCAAATTTATCAAATAACAGACGGTTATTATTTATCTGCACCGGACGATTATCGAACATAAAACGAGCACCATACTGTCGGGAAAGAACAGCTACACTATCCAATGACAGTTCTCCGTTAATCAGAGGTTGTTCGGTGCTGCCCGTTATTTTCAGATTACCATCCAAATCGCCCGATAAAGTGACCATCTGATCGGGAACAAACACATTAGCTACCCGAAGCGGGAAATGCTCCAGTTCCGTATTCACCTCCAAGCTGTCTTTCCCCGTCCCGGTAGGTATCAACTTACCATCCGCCAGCAATACTTCCACTTGGTCGTGATTCAAGTACGCATTCAGATACTGCTTTCCCTGTTCGCCCGGTAGCCATGTAGCCCCTAGCGTAACATCTCCAATACGTTGCCGTTCGTATGTCAACTCATCGATAGACAACTCCGCAGACAGTTGAAGGTCCTTTTCCGTCTGTACATAATGAGCTTCCGCAGAGAACAGTCCGGTTATCTCCGGGAAATAGGGAAGTACACTGCTAAGCTCCGCCAAACGGATTCTCCGGATTTCAACATCGATATTCTGTAAAGACACGGTATCTCCCGGAACGGAATGAATACGGAAACCCATCCCTTCATCATCCCACATATCCACATTGGCATATACACGCATATTCTTATGCAGATAGATCCAGTTATGCTTCTCATTGAAATGGAATTTCTGGAAAGCGATAATCGGGTTTTCCGGGATTAAGGTAAAAGCAATACCGTTGCCTTTTCCGTGTCCTTCAAATAAAGGACGGGCATTGACACCCAACAGTACGCCTGTTTCTCCTTTTTCGTTTTTATAATCGACCAGCAACTCCGCATCCCGGTCACGAATTTCTCCCGTTATAGCAGTCGAGAAAGAGAACTGCGGATTCTTCGGTCCGTTAATCACTCCGGCACGCAGCTTCATGGAGGTAGTATCTTGCTTGACAGTAAAGAATATGGTATCCAGTTGCAAAGTATCGACCTTCAATGTATGAATGGCTGCCTTACCATTAATACCCCAGTCCGGAGCGGTTCCGAACTTCATGGATGCATCCTGATAGGATATGTTCTGGGTAGCCAGGAAATAGGCTAACGGATTCTCTTTTCCTGCAGAGAAAGAGAGTATAGCAGTCGGCAAAGCTTCACGCAATTCGGCATGATCCAATGCTTTTTCATCAATTTGTCTCATCAGCACATCCACAAAATGAGTAGACTGCCGAATCAACGGTTCCACTCCGGAGCGTGCACTCAAGTTGAGTTTCATATCTCCGGACACCAAATGGGTAAACACCCGATTCTGGCGGGCTTCCGCAGAAAAGTTAAAAGCAAGCGGATGCTTCATCGGCTGCGACATTAATCCCAACTCATGCAAATCCAATTGAGTGACATCCATTGTCACTTTTCCATCGGGATAACTGTGTGCCAAGTTATATTCGGCCTCAGTCGTCATCTTCAGCAAAGCATTGTCACTGGTCAGACGGGCTGTTACCAATGCCCCTTTCAAAGCTCCTGTCAAATCAACATTCGAGAGGTGATATTGGGCATAATGAAGCTGATCTAACGACAGATTCAATTTGGCAAAAGAACGATAGGACATCACATCCAATCCTCGCCCTTCAGCGTCAGCCGAAAGTGAAAGTTCATAAATTGAATCTTTCGGCAGGAAATTATGCAGTTGAAGGTTGTTTATTTTCAAGTCTGCCTTGTAGACCTCAGTGAGCATATTCAATGCCGCGTCCATATCCATAGTACCCTGCCCTTCTCTCAGTTTCAAATTGGCCTTATATGCAGGACCGTTTATATCAACCTTCGCAACCAGATCCATACTATCGGGAATTACAATAGTCCCATTGGGAGCCTCACCGGACAAAGCAGTCAGGAAGTTCAGATTCTGGGTGGTCATCTTCAACCCGACCGTTCCCGAGCGCGTGATACTGTCCGCCAGATTTTCAAGAAGCCCACCGCCCTCTAAAGAAAATGCTCCCGGCAAATCTACCGTAAAGCGCGAAATCTGCATCTCTTTCAGATTACCGTCCGTACCCGCACGAATAACAAGAGGACGGAAAGGATAGGCTTCTTTGAAACTATCCGGCAGCCCACCCGTAAACAGCATAACATCCTCTTTACCGATGTATGCGTTGAGATTGGCGGACAAACGTCCCGTAGTAGGGATGTTGACAAGTTCCCAATACGTATGGGCAGACAAATCGATTTCAGAATGAGGAGTCTGCAGCTTTAAGCCCGGAACACTGATAATTGAATCATTAGAATAAGCCCTGCCCGCCAACGAGGTAATGCTCAGTCCCGAACGTTCATTCATTGAAAATTCACGGAGCACGGCATTCATATCCCTACCTTTATATAATAAGGAGTCCAAACCGATCCGGATATCACGGACCGCAATATGAGAAGCATCGAAGCCTTCGACCGGTTTAGCAGCTCCGGTATCATAATTGGCAGAGCCTCCCGACAACAGGAATTGTTTCAAGCTATAAAACTGATTCTTCAGATCTGCTTGCGCATCATTTACAGACGCTTCGCCGATGTGGGCTGCCATACGCATGGAATCAGCCGGAAGCTGCATACTGAATGACACATTTTCCAAATTCAACTGATGAAGGTCTACTTTCCAATTAACAGGAGCGGAAGCGGTCGTGTCTTTAGGAGCGGTCGTGGTGTCGTTCATTACCAATTGGACATGGGTATCTGATAAATCGACCTGATTAATAATCGCTATTTCATTGGATAAATCCACCCCATGACTCTGCAGAAAGAAACGTCCCAAGACACCTTTTATCTTCATTCCCTCTATCAGACCTGCGGAATTGACTGCAACCTGATTTAGTGTAACTTCATCGACTTCTACTTTTCCTTTGATAAGTGGCCACGCCTGCACCCGCACATTCAAGCTCTCTAAAGACAACAAAGTATCCGGCTGTTGAATGACTTCTACACCACGAACTAACAGATTGAGCGGAAAACGAAGGTCAATCCGTTCCACCTGAATCTGCATACCGGTTGCTTCAGAAGCGTATGCGGTTACTTCCCGGCGTAAAAGATTTTGTACGGGAGGAATATAAAGTAATACCATCAGTATTACAAAGAGTATTATTGGAGTAAGCAATATCCAGCTTACCCATCGTATCCATTTTCGTTTCATGCAAAGCGTGTCAGTGTAAATTGAAGACACAAAGTAAACAATTTATTTTGAGAAAAGGTTTGGATAACGATAAGAAAGATACTCTTTTGCCTCACTAATTATATGCGGAACCATTGCCAGCACTGTAAGCGTTGTTTGCTTTATCTCGTCAACGAACATCTCTCCACGACAACTTTCCAAATATTTTAAAGGAGCAATTGTTTCGGATGCGCCAATCAGTGTGAAAAGCGGAAGAAGTTTATGAGCCATAGCAGCTATCCCGTCCGTATCTTCATTGTCTAAGGCTTGTTGCATCCGGTCAACATTTTTCCCAGTCTCTTCGATGAAAGTCTCAATAATGGAACACGCCGCCTCCGGGTCGTCCTCCGAATAGGCTGTCAATGCGGAGAAATTCATCAATCCGCTTCCCATATCTTCTGTGATATGCGCTTCATCCGCAGCCAATTGTCCTTCATTGATCGTCTGCAACAATTCCTTTACCGTAAATGGTTTATGCAGACATCCGGCAAATCCATGTTCGTTCAACGCAGCCTTATCCATCTCACTACGGGCAGTAACAGCAATCACGGGGATCGTTTTTGCCTGCGGAATATTGGAAGCGCGAAGTAGTTTCACCAAATCAAAACCATTGATGGCCGGCATTTGTATATCGGTCAGTAATACATCAAAAACAGAAGTGCGAAGTTGTTCTATAAGTTCCTCCAATTGCTCGCAACAAACAGCATCAATGCCGTGCTGTTTCAGCATAGCTGCCGTCAAGCTGAGTTGGATTTTATCGTCATCAATCAAAAGAACACGGATCACCTTCATCGGAAGAATGGTAGCTGGCTCTTGGATAGATTCCCCTTTATCACTTTCCGAGAGTTCACCCTCCATTACCGATTTCCCCACCGGATAAAGAGGAAGAGTCACCGTAAAGCAACTTCCTTCTCCCGGCGTGCTTTGCACATCAATTTCTCCTTCGAGTAAAGTTACCAGTTTCTTCACGATGGACAATCCGAGCCCGAACCCCTCTTCACCTTGTGCACCGGACAAACGGGTAAACTCCTGAAAGATGCGTTCGCGGTCTGACGGAGCCATCCCTTTTCCGGTATCTGCAATGGCTATTGTCAACCTTGAAGAGTCGTATGTAGCCGTCAATGTTATCTTACCTTTTTGAGTGAACTTAACGGCATTGGATAAAAGGTTGTTCACAATCTGACGGAGACGCAAAGGGTCACTAATAAATCTCCCATTCAAATCGGAAGCGACATTACTTTGTAAAGTCAATCCTTTAGCGGCAGTCAAAGGCTCAAAACTAATATAAATTTCATCAAATAGCTGCGAAGGATTAAAGGTGACGCGATTCACCTCCGCTTTATTAAGGTCGAGCCGATGAAAATCGAGCAGGTCACTGACTAACTTCAAGAGATGTTCCGAAGAACTCTTCATATTTTCAAGATAGAAACGCTGCCGTTCATCTCGAGTCAACCGGGATAGCAGTTCGGTATACCCCATAATAGAGCCCAACGGTGCTTTAAAGTCATGAGTAATGGCAAGCATTAATTTTTCACGGGCGACAAGCAAATCCTCCGCCCGCTTGTTGGCTTCCTCCAGTTGTCGACGATAGCGGTTGCTCCGAGATATATCGCGTATGATCAATATCAAGAAAAAGGCAGACAGAAACACCGCCCCAATAGCGATTCCCGAAATAGTACGTGCCGAACGCATCCTTACTGCTTGTTGCTGCTCCGCATCCTGGAGTGCACGCTGGGTCATTTCTTCCTCATACCCCTTTATCAAGCTATCCATTCTTGCAGTCAACTGCGTATTCATCCGCTGATACTTCGTACTGGTACGCCGGATGGTCTTTTTCCGTTGCAAACGTTTTTCCTCCGTAGCCATACGGATCTTTTGCTGTAAGGAATCCTTAGAAGTGGCAGGTTCCAGAATCGTATCCGTAGCTACTTCCAAAGAAGTGTTGACAAGTACGGCACTATCCTGTTTAGAAGGGACAAATACTTCCGCTAACCTCTTGAAGAAACCTTTCTTCTTCGGAGCAGTCAGCAGAGAATCGCGTTTGGTTATGACACGATGTTGTACCCGTTGGTGGGTAATGACGGAATCCTGTTCGGAAATAATTTCCTCAATCTCCGATGCGGAAAGAAGGCTATCGTTCGCTTCGCTCAACACTCGTAACATTTGAATTGTATTCCGGTCTTTCTCGTGGAGAAGGGCCAACAAGCTATCTGTACGCAAATTCTGCTGGTTGTCCGCAGCCGATAACGCTTCCATCTCACGATGCACGAACACCAACGAGAAAAGAAGAATAGCCAGTAGCAAAGTGTAACCGATGGTTATTTTGAGTTTTGTAGAACGGTAGGAAGCCATAGGAACTACGAATTACAAGTTATTGTCGGAGGGCAGGCTGTTTCGTCATGTAGTGGAAACGCCACCAAAGCATCAGCCCTGCACTTGTCAGTCCAAAAGGGAACGCCATCCATACGCCTACAACACCCCATCCCATCACGAAACCGCAAAAATAGCCTACGGGCAACGAGATAATGAAATAAGCGATAAAAGCGATGACCATCATCAGCTTGACGTCCGCAATTCCACGCAAGGCGTTGGCAAAAGTGATCTGCAAGCCGTCGCCAAACTGGTAGACAAGGAAAGGAAATATTAACGAAGTAACCATAGCGGCAACTTCAGAACTGTCGGTAAACCAACCTCCCAGATAATTCCGACAAAGAAAAACAATGAAAGACAACACGACACCCAATGCCATCATCAGATGGAAACCGGCATAGGCGGAACGACGCACATTCACCATATCATCCTGACCATTGAAATTACTTACCCGGACAGCAACGGCAGCTCCCATCCCGTAGTACATCATAAAAGTAAATTGTGAAATTGCCAACATGACTTGATGGGAAGCCAACGCAATCGTCCCCAACCAGCCAATCATGATGGCACTCAGACTGAAGGAAGCCGTCTCCATTCCCATCTGAAAGGCAACCGGCCATCCTAATCCGTTCAAACGGCTGAAAACAGCACGCGACCATCCCAAACGGAAAAAGCCGACCTTATAACGAATGAAGCGCGGACTACGCATAAAGATGATTACAAAGACAACGACCATCACTATACGTGAAAACAGAGTACTGATACCTGCTCCCAACAATCCCAATTCAGGAAAGCCGAGCTTTCCATAAATCAGAATATAGTTTCCGATGATGTTCAATACATTTCCGCCAAGCAAGATCCACATGGCTGTTTTAGTATCTGTAATTCCATCCGTAAATTGCTTGAAGCCATTGAAAAGCATAACAAACACCAAAGAAGCAAGTAAAACCAGATAATAAGGTTTAATCAGAGGAATCAATTCCTCCGGTTGACCAAGACGCTCTATATTCAGGAATAACAGCGTCATACATATAGTCAGCAGAAGCGCAACCATCAGATTGGCCAGCAAACTATTACGCAATGCCTGTCCGGCAGGGGCAAATTGGTGGGTTCCATACAGCCCTCCCACGATAGGTGTCAACCCGTACGAGAATCCCGTACTGAAAATAATAGCCAGATTAAACACATTATTCACGAAAGAAGCCGCACCCAACTCTATCGTGCTATGGTGACCAATCATCAATGTATCTGCGAATCCAAGTATGATCACTCCTATCTGTCCGATGACAATAGGAAGTCCAAGATAGAATAACGCCTTGTAATGCTCTCTGTATGTTCTATAAATATTTCTCATTTACTTTTATAATAGAGTATAACCCCGTTCTCCCGCCGGAAAGCCGATTGGGCTACAGCCTGCAACTGTTCCGCAGCGACAGAGCGATAACGTTCCACCTCCCGTTCCATGCCTTCCGCCCGTCCGAGCAGTTCGAACCAGGCAAGGTTAGTCGCCACATTCAAATAATTGATATTACCGAATATCTGAGTAGACTCAAATTTGTTCTTTACTTTTTCCAACTCCTGTTCACTGACAAGTTCCTGTTGCAGGCGATCCAATTCTTCGCGAACGGCAGCTTCCGCCTGTTCCAGTGCCACGCCTGCCGACGGCTTTCCGGCAATATGGAACAAACCCGCATCTACACTGCCGGATATATAAGCGTCAATACTTGAGAATAACTGCCTTTCCTGCACGAGACGCTGGTTCAGGCGACTGGAACGCCCGTTGCTTAATATATCCGAAAGGATATCAAAGGCATAGTAATCAGGGTGATGATGGTCACACATATGATACCCCATGAACAACGCATCAAGAGGAACATTCCGCTCTACCGTTAATCGTCGTTCTTCCGTCTGTTCCGGTTCCTGCGGCAAGTTCCGTTGGGGAACCTCCCGACGGGGAATAGGGCCGAACCATTTCTCCGTCAGTGTCACCGCCTCCTCGAAAGAGATGTTGCCGGTGACAGCCAGTATCGCATTATTCGGAGCATAAAATCGGAAAAAGAATGCTTTCACCTCTTCCAACGTTGCATTGGCGATATGTGACAGTTCCTTACCGATGGTAGGCCATTGGTAAGGGTGCGACCGGTAAGCCAATGGCCTCAGGAGATGTCCTACATCTCCATAAGGCTGATTCAGACAACGTTGCTTAAATTCCTCCATTACCACCCCTCGCTGCACTTCCAGACTCCGTTCGCTGAAATCAAGACTCAACATACGGTCTGATTCCAGCCAAAAGCCGGTTTCCACATTCTGGCGGGGAACAGTGAGGTAATAGTTGGTAATATCATTATTCGTCCAGGCATTATTCTCCCCACCCGCCAATTGGAGCGGCATATCATAATCGGGAATGTTGACCGATCCGCCGAACATCAAATGTTCAAACAAATGCGCGAAACCGGTATGTTCGGGATGCTCATCACGAGCTCCCACCTTATATAATATATTAAGAGCTACCATCTGCGTACTTTCATCCTGCGAATGCACCAGACGCAACCCATTGTCAAGAATATGCCTGTTGATTTTCATATCATTTAGTCAAGTATGATCGCTTTTATTATCTTCACATCTTCTTCGGGACGGTCGCTACGGTCAGTTTTTACCTGCTGGATTTTGTCTACTACATCCATCCCTTCCACTACTTCGCCGAATACGGTATACTCACCATCCAGATGCGGGGTACCACCTACCGTAGTATATGCTTCAATCTGCTCCGGAGTGAAATGAAATTCCGGTTGCTTGGCAGCCATCTCCTGTGCTTCTGCAAACAGTTTTTCCTGCAAGTCATAAAGCCCGTTTTCATCGTTTGCTTTCCGCATCTTATAAATTTCTTTCATGTGCTTCTGCGCCAATGTATTGAAAATAACATTAATCTTATTCTCATTCATCTGGCTCTCCATACTTAACAACGTAGAATCATTATAAACTTTTCCTGTCACGATATAGAACTGACAGCCGGAAGACTCTTTCTTCGGGTTCACATTATCTCCTTGACGGGCTGCCGAAAGAGCACCTTTCTTATGGAAGAATTTCGGATATACAAATTCTGCCGGAATGGTGTAACCTACATCACCGGCACCCAACATCTTGCCCTTCGGAGCATTCTTCGAATCCGGGTCACCCGCCTGAATCATAAAATCTTTGATAACGCGGTGAAACAGTGTACCTTCATACATTCCGTCTTTCACCAATTTAATAAAATTATCACGATGTTTGGGAGTCTCATTATACAACTTCACTTTGATGTCTCCCGCAGTTGTCTCAATCTTTACCAATGTTTCTTTATCCATGTCTTCTCCTTTTTTAGTTCCGGTCTTGCAGGCAATAAGTCCGCAAAACGATATGGTTAATAATATCAATACAATCTTTTTCATAACGCTTTTATTTAATTTAAGTTTGCAAATATACCACTTTCGCCTAAATCCTCTTACCTTTGTGACTTAAAAGAATCAAAACCTGACATGATGAGATCCATATTGATCGTTGAAGATGATATAACTTTTGGAATGATGCTCAAAACCTGGCTAGGCAAAAAAGGATTTGAAGTATCATCAGTAAGTACCATTGCACGTGCCCGGAAGCATATCGAAAGCCAAACTGTAGATTTGATATTATCAGATCTGCGGTTGCCCGATCATGAAGGCATCGATTTACTGAAATGGATGAATGAACAGGGAAAAGCCATTCCTCTGATTATTATGACTGGTTATGCGGATATCCAGTCCGCCGTACTGGCAATGAAACTCGGGGCACGGGATTATATTGCCAAACCCGTGAATCCAGAAGAATTACTGAAGAAGATATCTGAAGCTTTACAAGATTCTCCATCACAAGTTTCCTCATCGCAAACTACTTCAAAAGCTACAGACGAAGGGCAGCACTCTTATCTAGAAGGAGAGAGTGACGCCGCCAAACAACTTTATAATTATGTAGGTCTGGTAGCTCCGACTAATATGTCCGTTCTTATCAACGGTTCGAGTGGAACGGGAAAGGAATATGTAGCACACCGCATCCACCAACTCAGCAAGCGGAACAATAAACCGTTCATTGCCGTAGATTGCGGTTCCATCCCCAAAGAATTGGCAGCTTCCGAATTTTTCGGTCATGTGAAAGGTTCCTTTACAGGAGCGTTGACGGACAAGACAGGCGCTTTCGTCGCAGCCAACGGCGGTACTATCTTTTTAGATGAAATCGGAAATCTCAGTTATGAAGTACAGATACAATTGCTCCGTGCTTTGCAAGAGAGAAAGATACGTCCGGTCGGCTCTACACAGGAAATTTCGGTAGATATTCGTTTGATATCCGCAACGAACGAGAATCTGGAGCAAGCTATCGAAAAGGGGACATTCCGTGAGGACCTCTATCATCGTATCAACGAATTTACCCTACGAATGCCTGACTTGAAAGAGCGGAAAGAGGATATTTTGCTTTTTGCCAACTTCTTCCTCGATCAGGCAAACAAAGAGCTGGATAAACATCTGATCGGTTTTGATCCGAAAGCTTCGCAGGCTTTACAAAGTTATCATTGGCCGGGTAATCTGCGGCAGATGAAGAACATCGTTAAAAGAGCGACGTTATTGGCGCAAGGCAGTTTTATCACATTGGCAGAACTCGGGACAGAGTTATTGGAGGCTCCCTCATTTAATACTACAAATATGGCCCTTCGCAACGAGGAGACTGAAAAAGAGCATATTCTGGAAGCATTGCGTCAAACAGGAAACAACAAAAGCAAAGCTGCGCAATTGTTGGATATTGACCGGAAGACTTTATATAATAAGCTGAAGCTATATAATATAGATTTATAGTAACCACAATTCTTGTCAATCACACAAGAAGAAATTTTAAAGCGGAGAGTGTGGAATAGTTCTACACTCTCCGCCACATTTTCCACACATTCCTCAGTAAATTCCACACAGAAGCAGTCATCAATCGGCCATTACACATCTAATTATCAAATATTTACGAATATATCTTTTCTTTTGGCACACCCTTTGATCTTTATTAGAGGACAGTGTTTAAAGCAACAACCAATTCCTTAACACAAGAGAGAGAATTGAAAACATATATCTAACAGTCTTAAAACAAACGATTATGAAAAAATTAGTATTAGTAGTAGCAATGTTTATGTTTGTTTGTGGTGGTTCATTCCTTGTCAAGGCCCAGAACTCTGAGAAAGCTGTGACAGCCCAGACAGAAGTTAATGCAGCAGTTATCGTTAATGACACAGTAGCAAAAGATACTGTAACCAAGAAAAACGAACCTGCCAAAGCAGAACTGAGTGCATCAACCGCATTTGTCAATGATGTAGCAGTCGCAGATACTGCAACCAAAGACAAACCGGCTGAGCCTGTCAAGGAATAACCTTTCCAACAGCAAGCAGGACATAGTCTGCCGAAGAATAGTAAGCACACTACAACAAAAAAAGCCATCCCTACTTCGTCTATTCCGGGGATGGCTTTTTTATTATCCTATCTTTTTACTATCATTCTGTCGGAGAAGTCTCTTCTAATATAGGATCCGGCTTCCAAGTCGAAACAACTTTGGCAGCTTCCGCTTCAAAACTCTTTTCTGCAAGAGAAACAAACGTTTTCGTATTACCGTTTCCATTATTGAACAACCAGTTGGCAACCAATCCCTCTTTATTTTCACTCAGGATTTTGCCACTCTGCCCGGCAACTTGTTCACCGGACAAAGCTGCTGTCCAAATGCGGGCATAGCTAATAGAGCCATTCAACCGGCGTTTACCATCAGATTGACCAATAAAGAAGTTAGAAGTAAGATTGATATCTTTCAAATTATTCGGTTCACCATTCGAAAGTTGGAGAGTTTCCTTGACACCGTTCACATACAATGCAATTCGCTCGCTACCACTCTTGCTGCCGTCCAATACTACAGCAACATCATACCATTGATTGGTTTCTATCTTCGTTGAACCTTCATAACGGATACCGCCTTTATCATCTGCTGATAACTGCAGGAAGCGTTCTTCATTTTTAACACCTTTATGGATATCTACACGCAATAGGAAAATTTTCTCTATCCCCATTATTGTATTAATTTGCGCATCCCCATCTCCATTCAAAGACTCGATATTAAAACGAGCTTCAAATGTTATCGCATTCAAGTTCTTTAATGATTCATCTACCACACCATTATATTCAAATGGTACTTTAAAGTAGTTACCACTGCCCAAGTATGCCACTTTATCTGCCTGTACAACCGTTACAGTCAAGCTCAACTCCTGTTCTGCCGCATCTTTGACTAGTATTGTAGTAACCCCTGCTTTCTTACCTACTAAATTGAAATGAGTGTCATCCAATTGCTGTATATCTACAATCGTCTCATCCTCAGCAGTCAGAGTATAACCACCATTTCCTTTTTCTACGGTAATCATTACTTTATTATTCACTCCGACTCTTGGGGTCAGGTTGGAAACATCAATAGAAATAGGATTCACAGTCACCTGAACTATTGCCTGCTTCCCTTTATGATCTGTGAAAGTCACCGTTGTATGCCCACTCTTCAACCCTGTCAAGGTATAGAAAGGACGGAATACATCGGTATTCACCATGCTAACAATAGTTTCATCTTCCACAGTAAAGGAGAGTTCATCATTACTGGAGAAATTTCCCATACTGACAATCAATTGCTTTTCATCCCCAACTTCCAACGTAACTTGAGGTTCATTCACCTCCAACTCAAATACACCTACATTGACAGAAATATCAGCAGTCACTCCTTCACCATCCATCACCTCCACAGTAGTTGCTCCGTTCTGCGAACCACTTTTTATTATAATCTGTTCGCCAGAAACCGCAGCAGTCGCAATCGCACTGTTAAAGCTTCTCACTGTATAGTCTCCATTTCCCACCACTATATTCACCTTGACTTCTTCATTCTGACCGATACGTACCACCGGTTTATTTACTATCACCTCTATCAAGTCTTTAGCAACACCGTTATCATCATCGTCGTCACATCCTGCAACGGCAAACGAGCATACGGACAAAAGCAACAGACACATATATGTATAGATTCGTTTCATCTGATTTTCTTTTTTAAGTTATACATTCCTATCGTTTACCATCCGGGATTTTGCTCAATAGACGGTGTCTTCTGTAATTCACTCTGACGAATAGGGAATAAATAATGCTGAATAGAGAAAACACGTTCTTCCACACAGAAACGTTCCATCCTGTATTTCACACCGCCAACAGAAATTGCACCATTCTCATCTTGCACCGGACGCATACCGTTAATCATTCGCTGGCAACGAGGCAATGCACCGTTATTGGCAGCCCAATACTTCTGTGTGCGTTTTGAATTATCACTTGCGCTGGACTTCCAAAGACTTTCTTTTGCCAGTTCCTCCTTACTGGTCGGTTCCAAATACAAACGACAGGTCCAAGGTCGTTTTCCCTCATAAAAGAGTTCCACACGGCGTTCACGCTGAATATATTCACGCATCAAAGGCTGATTAGTCTTCACTTCCGGCGGCATCGGTTTCATGAATGAACGTTCACGAACTATATTCACCTGTTTATAAGCCTCATCTATATCTTCTCCCAACTCATTGCAAGCCTCTGCATAAATATAGATAAACTCAGGCAGACGCCAGATAGCAGGCGCATTGATACTGAAGTTACCCGACTTATTCCAAGACTCTTGCTGGAACTTACGCAAATAATACCCTGTAGTAGTCGCATTGGTTGCCCCAATCTTATCGGAACCACTAGCAGTATTAATTATCTTCGACTCATTATTGTTATTACGGTAAGGAGCACCGTGATAAATAATATCACGGTAGAAACGCGGGTCACGAGTTCCTTTCACATATGGGTTCGCATCATCATAGCCACCCTTGCGGGCTTCCGCTGAATAGACCGGATAACCATAATCACCTACAATATATTCATATTCGTCCACTTGTTCCTGCACGGGCTGCTGACGTGAGCTACCTTCACGGCTAGGTGGATAGATATCGCCCTGCCAAGCTTGATCCTTACTTTTCGTCATAAAGAATACATACTCATTAGCAAACGCGTCCATATCATAGAACATATCCCACAAACGGGCATATACACGGCTATCATTCAGATTACCGTCAGCAGGGTCTTTAAAATCATTCGCATCATGTTTGGTATAGAGAGAATAACGCTTTGTTCCACCAACCTCAAAATCCATAACAGCCTTAGCGGCTTCTTTCGCCCTTCTCCAACGATTGATATCATACGCATATTCATTCTCAAATACACGGCGCAGATTATATCCATACTGAGAAGCACCGTTCCACAATGGAGTAGCGGCAACCCACCGGACAAAAGCAATCAACCCCAGACAAGCACCTTTATCTACACGACCAAAGTTCTCGGAAGTTTTCACATATTTATTAGGCACCATGCTATAAGCAGTCTGTGCATCCGCCACAATCTTTTCTACCATCGCATGAACCGATTCTTTCTTAAAGTCCATATTATCTCCCGCATGAACCACATAATCAATATAAGGAGCTTCTCCATACATACGCATCAACAACATGTGAAAATAGCCACGCATAAAATACATCTCTCCGATGCGGTTGCGCAAGTCACCATCTTGCTGAGGATTGTCGGGAGTATTGTATTTCTCCACATTTTCTATAATCAGGTTCGCCTTACGGATGCCTTCATAAAGAGCCTCCCAATATTGCCCTACGCTACCGGGTAAAGAATTCGGATTCCAGGCACCGTTATTGAAGTTATTCGTAATGTTTCCTTCTACATTGGTTCCTTCACATTCGTCCGTAATGGCACTGTTGCTGAAGTGTTCGAAGAATACCAGCGGACGGTCTGCTTTCTTTGCAGCCGCATATACATCGGAAACTAGTCCGTTCACTTTTTCGTAACGGGCAAATACGTCCGCTTCTGTTATGTTATCATCGTCGTCACGGTCCAGGTAGTCACTGCACGAAGTGAGAGACAACGACAGGACTGAGAACACGATTGTTGAATATCTATATAACTTTTTCATATTTCTATCTTATTTAGAATGTAATATCAATACCGAAATTGAATACCTTTTGAATCGGATACCAAGAAGCTCCATCACCGGATTTCGTTTCCGGGTCTATATCCACATCCCCCAGTTTATCGAAAGTCAGCAGATTCAAACCTTGCACGTAGATACGAGCCTGTTGTACGTGGAACTTACGCAACCAATTAGGAGATACATTATAACCTATTTCCACATTTTTCAGACGAAGATAGGAAGCATCATACAAGAATAAACTGCTGTTCCCGTTCTTATTATTATCATGCGTTCCATAGTGCAGCGCCGGATATTTGGCAGTAGCAGCAGTCTCCGGTGTCCACCGGTCCAAGTGCATCTTCTTCACACGGCCGATCTTATCCTGTTCAAACTGCGGGAAGTCAAATACGGCAGCCCCATTCAGCAAGATAGAAGTATTAGTTGCTCCCTGCAACAATACGCTAAAGTCAAAATTCTTATATTGGAAACCGAAAGGAATACCGAACATCAACTCCGGGCTACGAGGATTTCCCATTGCCGTACGGTCTTCATCGTCAATCACCCCATTGCGGTCTAAATCTTTGTATACCACATCTCCCGGAATCAATTGTCCCCACGGTTGATACCCAATCTTATTCAGACGGTCGGCTTCATCCTGATTGGCTACGAAATGGTCGAACACATAAACAAAGTTCTCATACAGACGTTTGCCTGTCTCCTTACGCCAGGAGTTCTTACGGGCAACTTCCGCTTTATACTCCAGACGGTTACGGGAAAAAGTAAGATTCGGACGGATATAATAACGAAAATCTTTTCCAATCTTATCGTTCCAGCTCAACTCTACATCCACACCTCGGTTACTGACTTCACCCAGATTCTGTAAAGCCGCATCTTTACCTACGATATCCGGATACCCCATGATACCGTCACCGTTCATATCCGTAATAATATCGAAGCGATATTCATAGAAGGCATCAACAGTCAAAGCCAAGCGTTGATTCAACGTAGTAAAGTCAATACCGACATTCAATTTACGGGCTTTCTCCCATGTCAGATTCTCATTCGCCAGATTTCCTTCAGAAGTGCCGCCGACCTCAGTACCGAAATTATTTCCGAAGTGATAGCCGCTACCTCCGCCGTAGAAAGCCAAATAAGGAAAACGGCTGCTTACATTATCGCTACCTACCAATCCATAAGAAGCCCTTACTTTCAAGAAGTCAATCCAAGAGGCTTTTTTCATAAAAGGCTCCTCCGAAATAACCCAACCGATAGAACCGGCAGGAAAGAATCCATAGCGTTTACCCGGAGCGAAATTCTCGGAACCATTATAACCGCAATTGAACTCCATCAGATATTTCTGGTTGTAATAGTAGGCAAAACGTCCGGTAATACCCTGACTATGATAAGCTAACTCATTATTGACTGTACGGTTACCGCGATTGGCCAGTAACATGGCCGTCACTTCATGACGATCCTTAAATACTCTATTGTAGTCCACACGTGCCTGTATATACGTCCGCCCGTCAGAAGCATTGTGACTGAACCCGTTACCGATGGTCTGGTCTATGTCATACTTATTGCCGGTCTTGTAAGCACCGGTATAGTGTCCTCCTTCCATATAAGCGTCAGAACCTTCAATCGGCATAAACGTAGCATATTTCGGATATTCACGGTAACCGTCTTTATAAGTATCCAGCTTACGGTTAATCCAACGTCCTTCGGAAGCGTCATAAGAAAACATTATCTCTGCTTTTAACCCTTTCGTCAGAAATCCCATATCCAGATTCATGGCAAAACTACCGTTCAGATAAGTATTCTTTTCATTCAGATAACCGGTGCGGCTCAATTCTCCCAGAATATTGTAGCGATAAATGTTATCGCCATAAAGCATACCACGGGAATTCTGCTGTATGTATTCTTCATTCTGCGGATGGGAGTTTTCCTCTACCAAAATAGGCAGATAAGGAGGCTGTGTCGCACAAATTGTCATCAAACGACCGGCAGTCGTACCCGGTGCGTTACGGTCGGTAATACGGGCACCTAAATCCAGACGAGTACTCAAATAACGATTAATGTTAATATCAATATTCGAACGAAAGTTGTAACGTGTGAATCTGGTCTGTGAATCATATTCACCGGCATCCGAATACTTATAGTTGCCTCCTTGTGAGAAATAATTAGCTAGCACATAATAGCGTACTTTGTCCGTACCACCACGTATAGAGAGGCTGACATCTTCCTGCATACCAGGTTTAAAAGCAAAATCGTAATAATCCCAATCATATCCCAATCCATCGGAATTATCTCCTTTGGCACGGCGGAAGTTATCAATAGCCTGTTGTGAAAAAAGATTCAAACTGCTTACATCAGCTCCTGTCATCTTCGCATCATTCAACCGCGCTTCATTATACAAAGTCGCATAATCGGCAGAACCTAAATACTCAGGAAATCCAATAGGCTGATTGATACCGATAGAAGCTTTCAGGTTTACGGTTGCTTTCTCGGCAGCTTTACCACGTTTAGTTGTAATGACTATCACACCGTTCGCACCACGAATACCGTAAGCGGCCGTTGCGGAAGCATCTTTCAAAATAGTAAACGTTTCTATTTCATCCGGTGCAAGATAACTCATGTCACGTTCGATTCCGTCGACAATGACAATAGCACTCTGGTTACCGTAAGTCGCCTTACCACGAATAAACAATTCACTTTGGTCAACTCCCGGTTCACCACCGGCATATTGATTGACGACCAAACCCGGCAAACGTCCGGCAAGTGCATTGTTAATATTAGCTGTAGGACTCTGTGTCAAGTCTTTTGTGGTAATCGTAGCTACCGAACCGACCATCGTCTCCTTACGCTGCTTAGTGTAACCTACTACCACCACCTCCTGCAAGGCTTTTGTATCTTCCTGCAACAAGACAGTCAGCTCTTTTTTAGCACCGGGAATAATTTCCTGCGGTTGGTATCCCAGATAGGAAAAAACCAACGGAGCTTCCGCGTATGGTAACTTCAACGTAAACTTACCGTCCATATCGGTAATCGTACCAGCATTAGCCACTCCTTTCACTACAACAGATACACCAATCAAAGGCTCATTTGTCGTCTTATCCAATACTGTACCGGACACCGTTATCTTTTGATTTTGAGAAGCTTGTGTCCTTGCCGTTCTGCCTGTTTGCGCCATACTTTGCGTAGGGGCACTTGCCAGCAGAACGCAAGAAACAGCCATCAGACAAATATTTCTTCTTATATGTTTCATCTTTCTTTTCGATTTTCTATGTATAATGAATCTTATTCCTCTGCTTTCTTTCCGAACTCCGGTCCAATCCAATTGGCTTTCTCGGTAGTTTTACCTTGTACCCAATCTTCATATCGGGCACGAATCTCAATCAGTGTCGCTCCGGGCACTTCCGCATTCAGAGAGATTGTCAGACGGTCTTCCCTATTGTTACGATTACCAAAGGTAGGTGCCTTTGCCCAATCATATTCCCATACATAATAACCTTCAGGGTGAGCCAATGTCCAAAGTACATCGGAACAACTACGCAATGCTGCGATAAATTTAGTCTTTGTCTTTTCCGGATAAAGGCTGCTGACAGGCTGTTTCACCATATCCAGGAAGTAACGGACAAATATACCACGAAACAAAAGATTATCCCCCGAATTTCCTTCTCCACTGAAAACCGGATAATTGGAATCCATCTTCTTATTTACCTGATAAGAACCGAAAGCAACAGCATTACGAAGATACTCTTCTTCACCGGTAGCATTATACAAAGCCAAAGCAGAAGCCATAAACGTACCCTGATTATAAGACAGAGCCACCTTATCCGGATCGCCCGGAGTACCATCATCTCTAATGCCCAGATTATCATATACCTGACCGGTAGAAGTATCACACAAATAAGCAGTCATCCAATTGTATACTTCTTTAGCAAAATTCAAATAATAAGCGGCTTTATCCTCCCATCCGTCTTTGGCTTCCGTCACAGTCAGTTGATACAACTTCATAGCCAGAAGACATCCGGGACCATTTGAACAAGACATACGCGAGGCCGGCAAATCTGTTTTCCATGCCATTCCTCCTACACCTTTATAATCATTCTTTGCTCCTTTGATATGATCCCACATTTTCATCAAAGCACTGTAATAATCTTGATCTCCTGTCAACTCGTATACACGCAGACAAGCCAATGCCATCCACTCCATATCATCATAAAAGTTATTCCAGAAATCATTACCTCCATAACCGCAAGTCCTGTTCCATTCATCGAAAGCCGGCAAGAAAGGTTTCATGATATTTTCATACAGATAAGTCTGATACTCGGAATTATCCGCATGGCGCACATAAGCGTCTGTCACTATATCCAATGCGTGTCCCTGCGACCATCCGCCACTACCGCCCGTACTCACCGGCTCTCCGGTTTCCGGTGTATTCGGTTTCTCCCAATAGATCTCTCCCGCAAAAGTATTCCGCCCACCGGCATTCTCAAAGAAATACTTGATATAAGTTTCCGTACTCTTATTGGCGGCCTCTGTCCAATTAACATCCGACACATATTCACCGGAGGAGCTCCCTTTGTAGATATCCGCCAGATCTCCGTCATCACAAGAAGTGAACATTACAAACGCACCACCAAGCAGTAATGCTTTTTTTGATAATGATATATAGTTCTTCATATTATTATTCAGTTTTAATCTTTATTCGTTTCCGAAGCTACCCAACGATGGGTATAAGTTCCAAATTCTGCATTGAAATAAAGAGTAACATCTGTCTTCACTGTAGCATAAAAGATATTTCCCTGTATTTCACCCCATTGGAGCAATTCATCACAGAAACGGAAACTGTAGTCCCATGGGTCTGTACCCAACGCAAGCTGGTACAGATTATAATAGCTCTTATCTGTCGACAAATTCGGTTGTCCCTTATCTCTATCTTTATGTCCCCAGCGATAGGTTGTTCCGTTTATCTCCATTTTAAAGCTATGACGAGTTTCACCACTTCCCGCCCAATCTTCTTTCTTTTTCTGTGCGGTATAATTCTTCACTCCCCATTTACCTTGTCCTAAATAGTCAAAAGTCTTTTTATATCCTCCAGAGTGGTTATAGAGATAAACCTCCCCTATTTCATCATAACTGATAGTCTGTTCACCCATATTGATAGTGATACGGTAGATGCCTGATTTAGGCACAGTAATCGTGTAATCCTCATCGTTGTTACGCTCACGCAATACACCATTATCATCCACATAATAATAGCATTTGCGTCCCCCGACTGTAGACATAAATACAAAGGGCTGTTCAGCTTTCAGTTGGGTGAAAGTCTGATAAATTCCATCATTCTGACGAAGCATCTGTTGCGCTTCCGCCTCATCTCCGTTATCTTCCGTTCCTACACCGGTAATGTAAACAGGCTCAGTTTCCGTTGGTAGATCATCAATGCCATCCATCATAAAAATAACGAAATACCCCTCCAGACTGCTTAGTGCTTGATCTAATCCGCAATATGCACGGACTTTCCAACGCAAAGTACCATTAGTATTACAACGGAACTTAGCCAATTTACCAATCGTATTTGCTTGATAATGTGTCAAAGTCAGTTGAGGTTCCAAACCGTTATTATCAGAAAAGACCGTCTCTACAGGTTTTGTAAAGTCACCTCCGATGGTGTCAATCAATACTTCATAACGATATACAGTGTTACCGTGCGCTTCGGTAGGAGTCCACTTCAGTGTGATATCCGTGAGTGATGCACCCGAAAGCACAACTCGCTCACCACTAGCCATTGCATCCATCGTCCGGACCGGTTCAGGCGGAACAATCGGTTCATAATCATCCGGATCAAATCCAGGATTCAACTTATTGTCACAAGCCGTCAGACCGATAAGACAAAACAGCAGGGCAAATTTGATTAAATTCTTTGTTATCATATTGTTTCTCATGTTATTACATTTCTTGTTTAGTATGAATGGGGACATTCTACCGGTTTATAGCGATCTGCTGCGATAGTAGAAGGTTTTGCGCCATTATGATCACCAACTTTTGCATTCATCTCATGTCCTGATAAGTCTTCATATTCAGACTTTTCAATACCATCGGAAAATATCCAATATCCTACCAAATCATCCGTATTGTATCCGGATTTCAATTCACATAAATTTTCCTTTATTTCCTGCTCCGTTCGAGCTGTTTTCCAGATACGAGCCTGATAAACACGTATCAACCCATTACGATAATCATTATTATTTGCACGTCCTATCATGAAATAATTATCAGCATTCATAATCGTTAAGTCCATTGAACTATTGGGAGCCTTATTACTATAGTCCTCTTTCCCAGTTAGTTTCTCCGGTACTCCATTTATATAGAGCTTATATGCCTCCATGATATTCGGTTGTGTTCCATCATAGACCAACGCGACATGATACCATTTACCCGGTTTTTTAGCATTAGCATCTTTACGGTCTGAATAGACAACCTGCTCACTCAACAAATATGGATTACTAAGACCATTAGCTTTAAAGGCTATTTGGAAATGCGGATTAGTATCACGCCCTTCCTCCGAACGTAACAATAAGTTACCTTCCAATCCCATAAAAGTTTGTAAGCCACGTGTATCATTAGGATAAAAAATTATTTCATAAGTCACCTGACTTAAATGCTGCAAACCTAGTTCCGGAATTCTGTGGTTCAGGTTCTTTACATCCATATAAAAATAACGATCGCCTCCGATATCGGCAGCCACCGGATTTACGCTCACCGGTAACGTCAATTTTTCACCGGCTTGGTCTGTAATAACAAGATTTGTAGCCCCTAGTTTTTTTGCTGTCACCTTATAAGTTCCTTCATCTAAAACTATTACATCCATCAATTCTTGATCTGCTTCCGACAACGCCTGTAAGACATATTCACCATTACCTTTCACAATCGAAAATTCCGTTGAAGCTTTAAAGCCTCCAATTGATACAGTCTCCACACTTGCTTTGAGCTTATACGGGTTCACTTTCACCGCAATCACTTCTTCTGATCCTTTCTGATCTGTCACTATCACCTTTACATCACCTCTGGCTTTAGGCTTTAGTGTAATCAAATTTTCATCTTCCGAAGCCTCAACAATGGTCGCATCCGCAGTCGGTTCCCCACCTTCCACCTGATAGGTAAAAGTATATCCGCCATTACCTTTTTCAATAGCGATATATTGCGACTCGGCATCCGGTTCAGCAAAAATAGCTTCATTACTTTTCAATGTTAAATCAACAATATTCACCACAATAGGAATAACAACTGTTTTATCTTTCTTATCTGTGATCGTTATTTCAATCGGATGATCTGTCTCCGTCTCAAACTTGGCTGTCACCGGGAACGTCTGTCCGGAAAGTTCACCCACTTCCAGATACTTATCGGCACCTTCCGGCACAGATATCTGATAATCGCCATTACCAGTCAGAATCTTAATCAAACGTTTTTCACCGATAAACAAATCGAAGCCCTCTTCCGGCGTATCGACAGTCAAATTCCAAAGCTTGGCAACCTGCACCTGAATTCTAGCAACTTTCTTACGCCCGTCTATCACCAATACGGTGGTTTCTATACGGTTATTTTCTTCAAGCTCACTATTTTCCGTAGCTTTAATGGTTACCTTATTGCCATTCACAGTAGCCGTAGCCACACTTTCATCGAACGGTTTCACATAATAATCGCCATTACCGGAGGTGATACCCACCGTAATTTCGTCTCCTTGCAGCAATGTTACCGAGCTATTATCAACCACTAAATCGGCTGCCGGTTTCACTTCCTGTTCTTCTTTATCATCACTACAAGAAACCATCAAAAATGGAATGGTTAATGCTGAGAGAAATAAAAAACTAAGTTTCCTTTTCATTAGATTAAAGATTAAATAAATTAATACCTTATCGAGTTTATCTACTTAAAAACTTCGATGGAGCAAAGATAAAATCCCTAAACTCTATCAAAAGAAGATTAAACCTCCTTTTTTACCTTTTGGCACGGATATTTACTACATTAACACGGATATTTACTTCCTATTTTACCTCCTCCAACTGCTTCATCCTAAACTCTTTTGGCGTACAATCATACTTCTCACGAAACGCCTTAAAGAAAGTAACTTTATTAGAGAAGCCCGAGTCAAACACAATTTCATCAATTGTCTTTTTTGTGGTCAGCAACAGATCTTTCGCTATGTGCAAACGGCACTCTTTTATCAAATCAGTCGGACTGTCCTCCCCTATCTCTTCCATCTTCCGATACAGACTTCGTGGGCTGATAGCCAACCGATCGGCGATGTAACGTGGCGTTAATTCCTTGTTTGTTATATTATCATTAATAATCTTCAGAACAGACTGAAGAAACTTCTTCGACTCTTTATGTGTCAACTTTCCATCCGACTTCTCAAAAGAGCTGATCGGTGAACTGAAATAATTCTTCAGGATCTCTTTTCGTTCCATCACCTGACACACTGAAATACGAAGATATTCCGCACTAAACGGTTTGGTTATATACATCTCCGCACCGGCAGAAAGAGCTGCCATTTGCTGTTCCATTTCGTGCCGTCCGGATACGATAATAATAGGAATATGTGCCGTTTCTTTCACAGACTTTATCCGTTGTGTCAATTCAATGCCACCGACTCCAGGCATCATGACATCACAAATGATCACATTCGGATAAACCTCATTCATTACCTGATCGAGCCGTTCAGGATCCTGCAAAGTAACCACATTGAAATCTCCGGAAAAGATCTCTCCTATAAACCATAACATTTCTATTTCATCGTCGACTACAAGAAGCGTCGGACGCATTTTGTCAAATTCATATTGAGGAAGTTTCAAAATTGGCTGGGTATCGATTTTAGGAATATATTCCGCCGTAGCTTGTTTTATCTCCTGCATTCCGGTAGTCAACTCCATCATCGGCAAAGTCAATGTAAACATCACCCATCCGTCAGACGTATTTTCCACCTTTAAAGTACCATTCAGCAGTTTTGCCATATTATAAGAGATGGCCAGCCCCAATCCGTTGCGCGAGAAATTCCTTTCATCCTGATTTTCGAAATTATCTAAAATAGCATACCGGTTGAAGATATACTGGAAGTCCTTCTCCTTAATGCTACTCCCCTCATTTGCCACACGAAGAATCAGCACATTTTCTTCGGTCGTATCAAGTTCTATCTTAATGCCTTGCCCCTCAGGAGTATATTTAAACGCATTCGAAATCAGATTTATGATAATAGTATTCAGGAAGCCTTTATCAGAGTTCCACATCACTTGTTCGGGTATCTTGCTCAAGAAAGTAATATTTCTGGATTTAGCCATCTCCACAAAAGTTTTGGCTATTCCTTTCATAATAGAGGATACATTCAGTGACTCCACACGCACTTCCCTGTTACCAGTTTCAATACGACGGAATTCAATCAGTTCGTGAATCAGATTATTGAGACGTTCGGCATTCGTCTGAATCATCTGTACGTAATCAGCCACAAATTTACTAAGTCCTTTTGATGAAAGAATTCGTCCACAAGGACCATAAATCAAAGTCAATGGTGTACAGAACTCATGCGCTATATTAGTAAAGAAACGGAGCTTGGATTCAAATACATTCTTCTGATGGCGTTTCTCTATTTCATTCAGCAATTCCTGTTTTTTACGCTTCGAACGCAATATAAATGAACGAATCAACAAGCCCGCCAGCAAGAGCAAGCATAAAGCATAAATTAAGTAAGCCCACCAGGAAGCATACCAGGGATCACCTATACGGATAACCAAAGAGTAAACATCGCTTTCCTTATCAAAAACGCTATTATAATATTTCACTAACAGCGTATATTCGCCGGGAGCCATATTGGTAAAGGATACAGCACTTTCCGAACCATTATTCACCCATTGGTCGCTCAGCCCTTTCAATTTATAAAAATAGGTGCAGTTATTACCATTCAGATAATCCACAGAAGCGAACGAAACAGAGAAGAAATTCTGATCATATTGCAAATTCAACACCTCAGTTTCTTCTTTCCGAGTAAGGAATTCTCCCAGATTGTATTGTTTACCAAAGATTGACAACTTATCGAAATAAACCGGAGGCATATAAAGCTGTTCGGGACGACCGTCTGCCCGGATTGCAACAAAACCGTTGATTCCTCCAAAGAATAGTGTACCGGTGTCAGGGTCCCGAAAAGCAGCGCCATCACTGAACTCCACAACCTTCAAACCATCGCTGAAGCCATACGAACGAAACACATTCCGCTTTGTATCAAAGTTAATTAATCCCAGATTAGTGCTTAACCAGAAGTTATCAGGAGAATTTTTGAGAATAGCATGAACCGTATTATTCAAGAAGCCATTCTTAGCATTAAAAAGCTGATAAGAAGTTTCCGAAGTATATTTTATCAGCCCGTAACTTGTTCCAAACAGATAATTATTACTACTGTCCTTACTGATGGCAAGTATATTGTTCAAAGTCATGTTTTCATACTTATGAGTAGATACTGGCTCCAACCCATTAGTTGTTTTATTAAAACGGAAAACTCCATATCCCTTATTACCAAATAATAAATTAGCTTCATTCTCCGCATAAATAGTGAAGAAATAATTCGATCCCAGTTCACCATCATTAATAATGTAACGTTGGGCATCTACAATGAGCGGATTATCCGGCGTCCCGGCAATACGAGCTCTTACAACTCCCATCCCGACACTTGCCAGCCAGAGTTCGGAGTCTGCCGTTTCGTAAATATCATGTATGTACTTGAACTCTTCATTCCCTATCCGCACCGGCAGACGCTTAATACGTTTTTCCCGATACGAGTAATAGGTCAACCCTTCTTCTTCTCCTATCCACAACAAATTACGATGGCTTCGGGCAAAACAATAAACAGCATTGCTACCCAAAGCACTATTGGAGGTAGTCAAAACCTCAGCCCGGCAATCGGATAAATTCTTATCAGCCTCATAATCATAGATTTTAAGGATACCGTTGCCCTTTGTCCCGACCCAGAACGTACGTTCATCATCCTGTAACAAAGCACGCACGGGGCGTTCTATTTTTTCAGTATAATTACCAAGCACCACTGATTTAATAGAATAGAGGGGATTGGAATAAAGATATACACCTTGCCCGTCCGTACCGATCCAGACAATATCCTGAAAACGGTCTTTCTTGAGACAGAACACACCACTATTGACCGGCAGCGGTTGAATCCGGTAATGACTCGTATTTTTTTGCTTTTCCAACAATAGAATGCCGTCCATCAAGAACCCTACAAAGAAACTATCATGATAATGAACGATAGAAGAAACCTTTCCTCGCATCTGTATCTCCTTCTCAAGATTAGCTATAAACTCATTTTTCTGTGTCGGAATATGGAAAGCATAAAAGTTATAATCCTTATCAATATAATAAAGAGATTCCGCATCATTAAAACAATAAATCAACGAAGTGCGATAAATCAATCCGGTCTTCTGAGGCAATAGGGTGATATCCCCCGAAGTAGGCTCCTGCTGTATGTCATAACAGCGATTGTATCCTTTCATTACTACCCACATCCGATTAGTGGCGTCAATAAAGAAGTCCACAATGTCGGAAATAGGGATTCCCGTAATATTGATTTTTCTAAAAACACCCTCCTTTTTGTGATAGTAATAGATGCAGTTGCTATCCTGAATAATGAACAGGTTACCGTTATTATCCTTATTCATAAAAAAAAGTTTCTGAAACTCATTATAGTGCGTAATAGCATTCGTTCTCCGATCCAAACGGTTCAAACCATAGTAGGTTTGAATCCAGTAAATATCTTCACCTGTATATACTATATTGTCAATCAAATTACCGGACAAGTAATCCTCCTTGTCACGGATTTTAAATTCCTCAATCTCCTGTCCATCATAAATGTTCAGTCCGTCGCAAGTACCGATCCACATCAGTCCGCGCTCATCCTGGCAAAGAGATGTAATAGAACTGTTAGACATATATTCCTTATCAGCAATCTGCTTTAGGTTATATGCAGATGCATTATATATCAACAAATTAAGGATACATAAACAGATAAAAACGAATGGTCTTCTCATAGTGCATTTTTCTTGGGTTTGCTATATGACAAAGGTAAACAAAAAAATATTTCCGGTTCTTTTTTGGCGAGAATATAAGTAAAGATCCGTGCCAGAGTAGTTCATTCTAGCGACAAGAGACGATTTAGCTCTACTATTCCTAAAAGCACATCTCTTTTCTCCCTATTTTCGTCGTAGAAATTATTTTCAAATCTATAAATTCATTTGTTCATGAAAACACATTTTTCTTTCAAACACTTGTTATTTCTTGGAAGTGCCGTACTATACAGCCTGCAATCTTCTGCCGTAAAGAACCCGGTAGATTATGTCAGTACTCTGGTAGGTACTCAATCCAAGTTTGAATTGTCTACCGGGAACACATATCCCGCCACAGCATTGCCGTGGGGGATGAATTTCTGGACACCGCAGACCGGTGAGATGGGCAATGGCTGGGCATACACATATAATGCCGACAAAATTCGGGGATTCAAGCAAACCCACCAACCCAGTCCCTGGATGAATGACTACGGTCAGTTTGCCATCATGCCTATCACAGGCGGACTGGTATTCGACCAAGACCGACGTGCCAGTTGGTTCTCTCACAAAGCGGAAGTGAGCAGACCTTATTATTATAAGGTGTATCTGGCCGATCATGATGTGACCACCGAACTCGCCCCCACCGAACGTGCCGTGATGTTCCGTTTCACATATCCGGAGACCAAGAATTCCTACGTTATCGTAGACGCATTTGATAAGGGTTCTTATGTAAAAGTAATTCCGGAAGAAAACAAAATTATCGGTTATTCGACAAAAAACAGTGGCGGTGTACCGGAAAACTTCAAGAACTACTTTGTCATTTACTTCGACAAACCGTTCACATTTGTTTCCGCAGTTTCCGAAAATAATATTCTTCCGAATGAAACGGAAGTAAAAGGAAACCACACTGGCGCTATCATCGGATTTGCCACAAAAAAAGGTGAAATAGTTCATGCCCGTGTAGCCTCTTCTTTTATCAGTCCGGAACAGGCGGAACTCAATCTCAAGGAACTCGGCAATCATACCTTCGACCAACTAGTAAGCAATGGAAAAGCCGTCTGGAATCGTGAGATGAGTAAAATAGAGATTGAGGACGACAACATTGACAATCTACGCACCTTCTATTCTTGCCTATACCGTTCCATGCTTTTTCCACGCAGTTTTTACGAGATAGATGCAAAAGGGCAAGTGATGCATTACAGTCCCTACAATGGCAAAGTGCTTCCCGGTTATATGTTCACCGACACCGGATTTTGGGACACATTCCGTTGCTTGTTTCCTTTTCTCAATCTAATGTATCCGTCAATGAACCTGAAAATGCAGGAGGGATTGGTGAATGCTTACAAAGAAAGCGGCTTCCTGCCGGAATGGGCCAGTCCCGGTCATCGGGATTGTATGGTAGGCAACAACTCGGCTTCTGTAGTAGCCGATGCTTACATCAAAGGTTTACGGGGATATGATATTGAGGTGCTTTGGGAGGCGCTGAAACATGGCACGAATGCCCATCTTCAAGGTACTGCTTCCGGTCGTCTCGGTTACGAATCTTACAACAAGCTAGGATATGTAGCCAATAACATAGGAATCGGACAAAACGTAGCCCGCACACTAGAGTATGCTTATAACGACTGGGCGATCTACACATTAGGTAAAAAGCTAGGGAAACCGGCCGGCGAAATCGACATTTACAAGAAACGCGCCTTGAACTATAAGAATGTTTACCATCCGGAACGCAAACTGATGGTCGGCAAGGATGACAAAGGAGTATTCAACCGTAATTTCGATGCGGTAGACTGGAGTGGTGAATTCTGCGAGGGGAACAGCTGGCATTGGAGTTTCTGTGTATTCCATGACCCACAAGGACTTATTAACTTGATGGGCGGCAAGAAAGAATTTAATACTATGATGGATTCCGTCTTTGTGATTCCGGGCAAACTAGGCATGGAGAGTCGCGGCATGATTCACGAAATGCGTGAAATGCAAGTAATGAACATGGGACAATATGCACACGGTAACCAACCGATTCAACACATGGTGTATCTCTACAATTATTCCGGTGAGCCTTGGAAAACTCAATACCGGGTACGCGAAATTATGAACAAACTCTACACTGCTACCCCCGACGGATATTGTGGCGACGAAGATAACGGACAGACTTCCGCTTGGTACGTATTCTCCGCACTAGGTTTCTACCCTGTTTGCCCGGGAACGGATGAATATATCTTGGGGACTCCTTTGTTCAAATCAGCAAAACTGCATCTGGAAAACGGGAAGACAATAACCATCAAGGCGGAAAACAATGAAGCCGACAATTGCTACATCAAGGATATGAAAATAAACGGAAAATCATACTCCCGCAATTATCTTACACATGCCCAACTGATGAAAGGTGCCAATATTCAATTCCAAATGAGCCCTAAGCCCAACAAACAACGGGGAATTACAGAAAAAGACGTGCCTTATTCTCTTTCATTTGAATAAAATATCGTATTTTTGAGGGTCAAGAAATCTATTATACAAACCATAAAAACATGAAACTTAAAAATCTTTTACTAATTGTCCTTGTTTCGGCAGTCCTTTGTGCTTGCCACAGCAACTACCAGCCCACTACGCTTACTGTTGCTTCCTATAATCTGAGAAATGCCAACGGTAGCGATTCAGCCCGTGGAAACGGTTGGGGGCAACGTTATCCGGTCATCGCCCAAATAGTACAATACCACGATTTCGATATTTTCGGGACGCAGGAATGCTTTCTCCATCAATTGAAAGATATGAAAAAAGCATTACCCGGATATGATTACATCGGCGTAGGGCGTGATGACGGTAAAGAGAAAGGAGAACATTCCGCTATTTTCTATCGTACCGACAAATTCGATATTATAGAAAAGGGGGACTTCTGGCTTTCGGAGACTCCCGACGTACCGAGTAAAGGTTGGGATGCCGTATTACCGCGTATTTGCAGTTGGGGACACTTCAAATGTAAGGATACCGGTTTTGAATTCCTGTTCTTCAACCTGCATATGGACCACATCGGTAAGAAAGCCCGTGTAGAAAGTGCATTTCTTGTACAAGACAAGATGAAAGAACTCGGCAAAGGTAAAAATCTTCCGGTAATCCTGACCGGTGATTTCAATGTCGACCAAACTCATCAGTCATACGACGCTTTCGTAAGCAAAGGTGTATTGTGCGACTCATACGAGAAGTGCGATTTCCGTTATGCGACCAACGGAACATTCAATGATTTCGATCCGAACAGCTTTACAGAAAGTCGTATCGACCATGTATTCGTTTCTCCTTCTTTCCATGTGAAAAGATATGGTGTACTGACGGATACTTACCGGAGTATCGTAGGCAATGGTGAAAAAAAGAACGCCAATGACTGCCCGGAAGAAATCGACATCAAAGTTTATCAAGCTCGCACTCCCTCTGACCATTTCCCTGTAAAGGTAGAACTGGAGTTTGACCAACATCGGCAGAAATAATCCTTTCAGCAAACAAACCGGAAAGTTTCACCACACAACCTGATATTCGCATGAAAAATATATGTATCCTCGTATGTATGTTGTTCAGCCTTGCTTCCGCAACTGGAAAGACACCGAAGAATAATCGCTATCTTTCCATTGCCGACTCGGTGTTAAACAATGTCTTGAATTTATACCATACCGCAGACGGGCTGCTCACAGAGACCTATCCCGTCAACCCCGACCAGAAAATCACTTACCTGGCGGGAGGTATACAACAAAACGGAATGCTAAAAGCTTCTTTCTTGTGGCCTTACTCAGGAATGATGTCGGGTTGTGTGGCGCTGTACAAGGCCACCGGAAACAAAAAGTACAAGAAAATACTAGAAAACAGAATTCTCGCAGGAATGAACCAGTATTGGGACGACAGCCGCCAACCGGCTTGTTATCAGTCATATCCTACCAAGTACGGACAGCACGGACGCTATTATGATGATAACATCTGGATTGCTTTGGATTATTGCGACTATTACGGTCTCACTCATCATCCGGCTTATCTGGAGAAGGCTGTTGCCTTGTATCAATACATCTACAGCGGATGGAGCGACGAACTGGGTGGTGGAATCTTCTGGTGTGAACAGCAGAAAGAGGGAAAGCACACTTGTTCCAATGCACCGTCTGCGGTGCTGGGTGTCAAGTTGTACCGGTTGACCAAAGACAGCAAGTATCTGGAAAAAGCCAAAGAGACTTATGCTTGGACAAAGAAAAATCTCTGCGATCCCAACGATCATCTCTATTGGGACAATATCAACCTGAAAGGAAATATCGCCAAAGAAAAATATGCGTACAACAGCGGGCAAATGATTCAGGCAGGCGTACTACTTTATGAGGAAACAGGAGACGAGCAGTACTTGCGTGACGCTCAGCAAACGGCTGCAGGAACGGACACATTTTTCCGTACAAAAGCTGATAAGAAAGATCCGACATTCAAGGTACACAAAGACATGGCCTGGTTTAACGTTATCTTATTCAGAGGGTTGAAAGCTCTATATAAGATTGACAAGAATCCCGCCTATGTCAATGCGATGGTGGAAAATGTACTTCATGCTTGGGAAAACTATCGGGATGAAAACGGACTATTAGGAAGAGATTGGTCGGGGCACAAAGAAGAACCGTATAAATGGTTGCTAGACAATGCCTGCCTCATTGAGTTTTTTGCCGAAATAAATTAACCTTAGTCATTACTCATTCATCATTTATTTTAAAACAATTACCATGAATATAACAAAAGCCATAGGTTTATCTATAGTACTGTTTGGCGCAACCAGCGCACAAGCGATGGCAAACAGTGAAATAGTCATCCAACAAGACAATACTAAAATCAATAATTACCGGAGTAATCGTCCGGAAGCTACCAAACGTCTGTTTGTCTCACAAGCCGTAGAAGAACAGATTGCGCATATCAAGCAATTGCTGACTAACGCCAAACTAGCATGGATGTTTGAGAACTGTTTCCCAAACACATTGGATACCACTGTCCATTTTGACGGGAAAGGCGACACATTTGTGTATACAGGTGATATCCATGCCATGTGGTTGCGTGACTCCGGAGCACAAGTATGGCCTTACGTGCAACTCGCCAACAAAGACCCGGAACTGAAAAAGATGTTGGCAGGCGTTATCAACCGCCAGTTCAAATGCATTAACATCGATCCGTATGCCAATGCTTTCAATATGAATGCCGAAGGGGGCGAATGGATGAGCGACCTTACTGACATGAAGCCCGAACTGCATGAACGTAAATGGGAAATCGACTCACTTTGTTATCCTATCCGGCTCGCTTACCATTACTGGAAGACAACGGGAGACGCCAGTATATTCTCCGACGAATGGCTTACAGCCATCGCCAAGGTTCTGAAAACGTTTAAGGAACAGCAACGAAAAGAAAATCCGAAAGGTCCTTATCGTTTCCAACGCAAAACGGAACGCGCACTTGACACAATGACAAACGACGGTTGGGGTAACCCGGTGAAACCGGTCGGGCTGATAGCTTCCGCTTTCCGTCCCTCTGATGACGCCACGACTTTCCAATTCCTCGTTCCGTCTAACTTCTTTGCCGTTACTTCCCTGCGCAAAGCTGCCGAAATTCTGAATACCGTTAATAAAAAGCCGGCTTTAGCCAAAGAATGCACCACACTGGCAGACGAAGTAGAGAAAGCCTTGAAAAAGTACGCTGTCTACAATCATCCGAAATATGGTAAGATCTATGCTTTTGAGGTGGATGGCTTCGGCAATCAGCTGTTAATGGATGACGCCAATGTGCCGAGCCTTATCGCCCTGCCTTATCTGGGGGATGTCAAAGTGAGTGATCCGATTTACCAGAATACCCGCAAATTTGTTTGGAGTGAAGACAATCCTTATTTCTTCAAAGGTACGGCCGGCGAAGGTATCGGTGGTCCACATATCGGATATGACATGATTTGGCCTATGAGTATCATGATGAAAGCATTTACCAGCCAGAACGATGCGGAAATCAAGACTTGTATCAAAATGCTGATGGATACGGATGCCGGAACAGGTTTCATGCACGAATCTTTCCATAAAAATGATCCCAAAAACTTCACCCGAGCATGGTTTGCATGGCAAAATACATTGTTTGGAGAACTGATTCTAAAGCTTGTCAATGAAGGAAAGGTCGATTTACTGAATAGTATCCGGTAGGCTCCTGCTACTTTCTTATCGGATTCTGCTTATGAAGTAACCGTCTCTAATGTCGAATCCCCACAGTTCCTGAATGGTTTCAAGGCATTGAAACTACAGTTTCAAGCGAACGAAACTAGAGTTTCCCGGTGAGGAAACTAAAGTTTCTTACCGATGAAACAAAAGTTTCAACCGAGATAACTTTTGTTTCATGCACTGAGAACTTTTCGGGAACAAGTATCTTCATTGCAGAAAAGTAATAGAATCCCAATCTTGAACAAAGTGACAGCAACATAATCGTCACATTGCTATCACACCATGCTGTCACATAATAATATATTTAGGATCAATCATTTGCACCCGATCATGTGACAGATGACAGCATTTATTTATTTTCTAACTTGTATGTAGAGAATATCTGTCCTCTAAAAAAGGAATAACCTATATAATATGAACAACGATTAAATAATATACAATAAGCAATATGAAACCAATTTTTTTATTCCTATTTGTTACGACTATGATGACCTGTACCATTCACGGACAGTCCTCCCAACATAAAGAAAATCAGTTACCCGACTGGGCTTTCGGAGGTTTTGAACGCCCAAAGAATGTGAATCCGGTAATCTCCCCTATTGAAAATACTAAGTTTTATTGTCCGTTAACCAAAGATTCCATCGCTTGGGAATCAAACGATACGTTCAATCCGGCAGCCACACTCTACAACGGAGAGATTGTTGTATTATACCGTGCAGAAGACAAATCCGGAGTCGGTATCGGCCACCGTACTTCCCGTCTCGGCTATGCCACTTCCACCGACGGCACCCATTTTAAACGAGAAAAAGCACCTGTATTCTATCCCGACACTGATTCGCAGAAAGAACTGGAATGGCCGGGTGGCTGCGAAGATCCTCGAGTAGCAGTCACAGAAGACGGATTATATGTGATGATGTATACACAATGGAACCGCCACATTCCCCGCCTGGCCGTAGCAACTTCCCGTAACCTGAAAGAATGGACGAAACATGGTCCCGCTTTTGCCAAAGCATATGATGGAAAGTTCTTCAACTTGGGTTGTAAGTCCGGCTCTATCTTGACCGAAGTTGTTAAAGGGAAACAGCTCATCAAGAAAATCAACGGGAAATACTTCATGTACTGGGGAGAAGGGCATGTCTTTGCAGCTACTTCCGATGATTTGATCAATTGGACACCGATTGTAAACATTGACGGTTCTCTGAAGAAATTATTCTCCCCCCGCGACGGCTATTTCGACAGTCACCTCACCGAATGTGGACCTCCTGCTATCTACACCCCGAAAGGTATTGTCCTCCTTTATAATGGTAAGAACCATTCTGGAAGAGGTGACAAACGCTATACCGCCAATGTCTATGCTGCCGGACAAGCACTCTTCGACGCCAACGACCCAACTCGCTTTATCACCCGTCTCGATGAACCGTTCTTCCGTCCGATGGACAGTTTTGAGAAGAGTGGTCAATATGTGGACGGCACTGTCTTTATCGAAGGAATGGTTTACTTCAAAAACAAATGGTATCTGTATTACGGCTGTGCTGACTCCAAAGTGGGAGTAGCTGTTTATGACCCGAAACGACCGGCAAAGGCTGATCCACTGCCATAAGCGATGAAATAGCAAATGGTTATTTATAAAAAAGAATATCTTACCTCAAATCACAGAATATAACAAATATTGGGGCTGACTAAAAAGAAAGAACTATTGATCATCTCCCCGCAAGTATCTGTAGAAGGGATAAAATCAACTTTTCGATCTTCTTAGTCAGCCTCTTATGGAACTATATAGAAATGCATTGTAGACATTTTCTTCATTCAAATTCAGCAGATACTATGAGTTATTCTATAAAACAGAAGTAGATTCAATTAATAAAGATTATATTTGCAGGAAACAAAATAAATTCATCATGAAGAAACTTTTACTAATCATTTTAGCTACAACTTTAGGAAGCAACCTGTTTGCACAAAATTTCAACAAAGAGAAAGATCACTTAACTGCATTATCCAAAGAAAAAGAAAATCATGTTTATGTTGATTTCCTCAACAAATTAGACTTTGGTCAAGAGATAGGAATTGGAGAACCAGCAGTTAATTATATAGCTTATAAAGAAACAAAGAAACTAGATAAACATGGGAATATTATATTAAAAAAACATCCATATTTTTCAAGTTTCCGTTATAATGTATCAAATGGCATAGTAGGGTCTATTACTCTGAATATAAATCCCCAAAAAGTTGAGTATGTCAATGAATTATTAACTTCTTTATACGGAGCAGCTGATCAGATATCATATGGGCATTTAGGACAATCCATTTTTTTCGTCCCTAATAAATACTATATGAGATTCAAAACCCACGACAATTATAATTCATCAGCTAATAGTTTTTTAACGATTTACTCTCTGGATTTTATGGAAAACTATACAAAATATGATGAATTCTCAAAAGTTGGAATGGTATATTATAATTTCACTCCTATAAAAAGAGTAAATGATGCCACATATAACAGTCTATACTTCATTTATACATTTAACAAAAAAGAAAATTATAAAGGTTACGCTATAAAAAATGAATTTGTTGGAAGTGATTGGTTATTCATTGACAAAATTGATTTTTTAATTGATGATGATGAGGTTATTACATTTAATGTAGAGCCTAATCGCAAAGTTAATAAACTTTTCACAGTATCATGTACCGAGAATTCCATCAACACAGTATCCTCAGAATTTATAGATAAGATATTAAATGCAAAAACGGTTAAAGTAAAAATTTGCGGTAAGAGTAATTTTATTAAATTTGACCTTACTCCCTTACATAAATATCAAATAGCAACTGCAAAGTATTATTATGATAATGATATAATACCAGCAAATTAATAAAAGAAGAAAATAAAGAGAATAAATGGGGATGTATCAAAACTTCCCTTTTATCGAAATCACCCTCGTTACAACTTTCTGTGGCGAGGGTGATTTTTAGTTTATGAGAGTTTCGACACACCCTCAAATTGTAACCTGACAATTATCTGAATCTTATTACCTATTGAGAATTGTCTTCTTATTCATTTATTTCGTTCAAAACAATCGGCCTGTTTGCCGGAGCCTTACCAAAATTCTTATTAGGCTTTTTACCCATTACAAATTTCAGAGTACTACCATTAATAATATCATCATAAGTGATATAACTCTTATTATATGACTTGCCATTTAAATACACTTTCTGAATATAAATATTCTCCTTACTATTGTTAGGTGCTTCTACTGTAAATGTATTACCGCCACGTACTTTCATTTCAACCTTCTTGAAACATGGGCTACCGAAAACAAATATACCGTCTGACGGATTCACTTGGTAAAGTCCCATAGATGAAAGAAGATACCAAGCAGACATCTGACCACAGTCTTCATTGCCGATGATTCCATCCGGTCGGTCCGTATAAAATTCATCCATAATGAAACGAACCTTCTCTGCAGTTTTCCATTGTTCACCGGCATATGCATACAAGTAAGCAACATGATGGCTAGGTTCATTTCCATGTGCGTATTGACCGATAAGTCCGGTAATATCACTGGATGCGCCCTCACCCATACTATCGGTATTAGTGAAGAAATCATCGAGTTTGGCAGTAAACGGTTTATCACCGCCAAACAATTCTATCAATCCGTAAGGATCTTGCGGAGCGAAGAACGTATATTGCCAACCATTACCCTCACAGAAATCTCCAACAGTGTGGATAGACCTTGCCGGATCATAGGGAGTGCGCCAAGAACCGTCTTCCAACTTCGGACGAATGAAGTGAATCGAAGAATCGAAATAGTTCTTATAGTAATGTGCACGCTTGGCATAAGTTACCGCATCTTCGACTTTTCCCATTTTATGTGCCATAGCAGCAATTCCCCAATCATCTACTGCATACTCCATCGCTATTGAAGTGGCTTCATGAACTTTATCAGCAGGGATATATCCTTTCTCCAACACATAAGGAACGCCCTTCTGTTTCTCATAAGTGGCAGTGGCTTTCATTGCCTGCAATGCTTCTTCCGCATCAAATCCGGTAAACCCTTTCAGATAAGCATCGGCAATCACCGGAACGGAACTATAACCCGGCATCTGATTGGTTTCTCCACTCATCAAAGGCCAAATAGGAAGTTTATCCTGCTGACGGTAGATGGAAAGCATGGAATTAATCACATCATCTACCATTTCAGGCTGAATGATTGTCATTAAAGGATGTAGGGCACGATAGGTGTCCCATAAAGAAAGAGTGGTATAATTGACCTTTTTCAGATCGGTATAAATCATATCATTCATACCTCTATATTCTCCGTTTACATCACAGAACAATGTGGGTGCAATCATAGTGTGATAATGCGCTGTATAAAAGATACGTTTGGCCGGTTCATCGTCTGTCTCAACACTCATTCTCGCAAGCTCCCGGTTCCATCGGTCGGCACTCATCTTTACTATTTCGTCAAAGTCCCAGTGTGATAGTTCCGTTTGCAGGTTCATTGCGGCATTGGCACAACTCACAGAAGAAATAGAAACTTTAATCTTTACCTCTTTCACATCACCGAAAGTAAGGACGCTCTTTACAGATGCTACTTTCAACTGTTCCCAAGGCTTAGGAGTATTATCATCATAAGCCGTAAACTGTTCTATCTTCTTATCGCTTTTCAATACGAAATAGACTTTACGGGAAGGGCTCCAACCTCTTACATAACGGTAGCCTTCTACTGTATAATCATCTATTTTACGGATATAGCTGTCATAGGCGTTCGACCCGTTTCCTTCGCGCAAATCTATCAATACAGAAGCTGGTTTACCTTCGGGATATGTATAGCGGTGGAACCCTACACGGTCTGTCGCTGTCAATTCCGCCTTTATCTGATAGCGGTCGAGAAGCAGTGAATAATATTCGGGACGGGCTATCTCGTTGTCGTGTGAGTAGCGGGAAGCATAACCGTCATGTATATCATCCTGATTTCCTCTTGGAGTACGGATTTCATTCAACGGCATAATGAGGATATCACCCAAGTCGGTACAGCCCGTACCACTCAGATGGGTATGAGAAAAACCGATCAGGATACTGTCGGAATAATGATAACCCGAACACCAGTCCCATCCTTTATGGATATTGCTAGGTCCCAGTTGCACCATTCCATACGGAACGCTTGTGCCCACAAAGACGTGTCCATGATAACCCGACCCGATATACGGATCAACATACTGTAATAATCCTTCACTCTTTGAATAATCCTGTTGTGCCGCTACATTTCCTGCAGAGAACAGAAAGCAGGAAGTAAGTGCAAGTAGTTTTAATGCCTTCATTCGTATTTTCTTTAGTATAAACTGAATATGGTAATTAGCGAATGATGCAAATATAACAGGTATTGGGGAATTTACCGGTTGTCACCGGAATTAACTATAGAAATGGCAGACAAACTTACTCTTTTGGCAAAAAGGTAAAGGATTTGTACTGATTAAAACAGTTCAAATCCTTTCCATAAATTACCTTCGGGAAGAGGAGCTTCAAGCTCTATCAACTCTTTGGATACCGGATGGACAAACCGTATCCTTCGGGCATGCAAACAAATGCTTCCATCGGGATTGGAACGTGGAGAGCCATATTTCAAATCGCCTTTGATAGGACATCCCATCTTTGCCAACTGACAACGGATCTGATGATGACGTCCGGTTTTCAAATCGACCTCAAGCAAATAGTAGTTCTCCGACCGACCGATTAAACGGTAATCTAAAATCGCTTTCTTGCTTTTCGGCACTTCTTTATCATACGCATAACTCTTATTTTGCTTTTCATTGCGTACAAGGAAATGCACCAGTTCACCTTCCGGCTCTTTCGGAGCATTCTTCACCACTGCCCAATAAGTCTTTTTCACCTCGCTCGTACGAAACATTTCATTGAGCCGGGTGAGTGCCTTACTCGTTTTTGCAAAAACAACAAGACCGCTTACGGGGCGGTCCAGCCGGTGTGTCACACCGAGGAAAACATTTCCGGGTTTCTGATACTTCTCTTTCAGATACTGTTTCACAGTCTCCGAAAGCGGCGTATCCCCCGTCTTGTCTGCCTGGACAATCTCGGAAGCGGTCTTGTTGACTACAATGATATGGTTGTCTTCGTATACAACAGTCATTCTGTTCGATTACATATTCATACCACCATCTACCTGAATCACCTGACCTGATACGTATGATGACATATCAGATGCAAGGAAGGTAGCGATGTTTGCCACATCTTCAGGAGTTCCACCACGACGCAAAGGTATCTTCTTTGCCCATTCAGCTCTTACTTCTTCAGAGAGGGCAGCTGTCATGTCTGTCAGAATGAAGCCCGGAGCAATGGCGTTGGCACGGATACCACGAGAACCGAGTTCTTGTGCGATAGATTTAGCCAATGCGATCATACCGGCTTTAGAAGCAGCATAGTTAGCCTGCCCTGCATTACCGTGAACACCTACTACAGATGCCATATTAATAATGCTACCAGCTTTCTGACGCATCATAACCGGCGTACAAGCGTGGATAAAATTAAATGCCGACTTCAAGTTCACATTGATAACCATGTCCCATTGCTGTTCACTCATACGCATCATCAAACCGTCACGCGTAATACCAGCATTGTTTACCAAAATATCAATACGTCCGAAGTCTTTGTGTATTTCTTCTACAACCTTTGCAGTATCTTCGAAGTTAGCTGCATTAGAAGCATAACCTTTGGCTTTCACGCCCATTGCTTCAAGTTCCTTTGCTGTATTTTCTGCATTTTCGTCAATGACAAGGTCAGTAAATGCGATGTTTGCACCTTCGGCAGCAAACTTAAGAGCGATAGCCTTACCAATACCGCGAGCAGCACCGGTTACAATGGCTGTTTTTCCGTCTAATAATCCCATACTAAAAGTTATTTAATTAAATTTCTGTTCTATGCAGTGCGCCAAACACAATGTTGGACACATATTTATTTCTTGTATCTTCATCCAAATGTGCGCCTATATGTCCACGAATATATGGAACTTCGATCCCTTTCACACAATAATGTATCAGATCGGCTGTCATCTCCACGTCATCAATATGGAAAACGCCTTTTGCCTGCCCTTCCAAAAGAACGGCTTTAAAGAGCTGCACTTCCTTCGCGTCAAACTTCTTGCGAACTTTCTCCACCCTCCATATATCACGGAAGAAGTAAGCACGCAAGGTTCCGTTTCGATAGACTACCTCTTTTACCGCATCCAACCGGGTATATATCATCTCCAGCAACTTCTCGTCCGGTGAGATATTCTTCTCGGCTACCCGCTTCATCATATCCGACAAAATATCCAATTCCGATTCCACAACAGCCAGGTAGATCTCATCCTTACTTTTAAAATAGGTATACAAGGTTCTTCTACCTTTTTTAGAAGCAAGAGCGATATCATTCATAGTTGTGTTCTCTACCCCCATCTTTGCAAAAAGCTGACGGGCTACATCTACTAATTTGGCTTTTGTCTTGGATACGGTCATAGGTTACAAATTGCACATTGCTGAATATTTTGAGCAAAAGTAATTCTTTTCTTTAGACCATACAAGAAAATAGAGAGAATATTAACATTTGTATATTAATAGGTGCTAAGAAAAAGTTTCATCATTATTTCATTCATTCTCAACCAAATAAGAAAAAAGTGATGATTTATTCGAAAAATATTCGGCTAATTATTTGTTTGTTTCAAAAAAAGCCGTACCTTTGCACCCGTTAAACATCGCGGAGTGGAGCAGTTGGTAGCTCGTTGGGCTCATAACCCAAAGGTCATTCGTTCGAGTCGGATCTCCGCAACTAAAGATAAGAAGAATCGCAGAAATGCGGTTCTTCTTTTTTATGACGACTCTTCTTTACTGACTTTATTCACAACCTAATTTCAGTTATCAACAAGGATATCAACAAAGTTATCAACAGGTTAATTTGCTTATAATAAAGCAATTAACTATATAGATTCCTTTTCTATCAACAAGGCAGTATTTAGTTATTCACCATACAAAAGCCGGCTGATCCCTCATGAATCAGCCGGCTTTTATGTTCCTTCGAAAAAGGGTATCCTATTGATGTTTATAAAACTTCAGTATCTTTTTCGCATAACGTTTTCCTAATAACAGTTGTGCTTCCGTATTAAAATGAGGGTCTTTCTCATCTTTATACCATCCCAATCCTTTCGATGATACCCAATCGGAATAGGGAATAAATGAAGAAACTTTTTTAATCATCTGATTAAAGGGGACTGTACCTGCTTCTCTTTTCGTCCAGTTCCATTGAGAAATCTGTCCTACAACAACCGGTAGATTCGGCATGCCCAGATCTTCCCGCAAGTCTTTCACCAAAGAAATCAGTTTCTGTTTATAC
>ERZ838516.394-NODE-394-length-71198-cov-12.858482_pt1 | contig 71198 bp, 47 predicted proteins | sample MGYA00519910_ERZ838516 | MGnify/ENA primary metagenome ERZ838516 (study PRJEB31850, sample SAMEA3708837) | human gut metagenome | biome: human gut; feature: human-associated habitat; material: faeces | place: China | collected 2014 ... | reverse complement strand
AGCATTTTTTTCCGTGGTTGCAAGCTACTCAAATCTGTCCACACTTTCATTTCGGGTGCAAAGATAAAGAGATTTCGGAGATAATGAGTATCTTTGACCCGTATTTAACACATAAATAGATTTAAAATGATTCTAAATAAGAAATTAAAAACGCTCTTAGTCCTGGCGCTTTATATAGGCTTTACGATTGCCATCTATGCCATTGTCTGCCATTTCATTGACAGACCGTTCCAGGAGATTCATCTGCTGTATGCAATATTGATAGGCTGCATTGCCTATTTGCCGGTATTTATTGCGGAGAAAAAGAAGAAATAAGTTCCCGCATCGTCTTCCCCAATACCGGATGTACCAGTTCCGGAGCTATTTCCACCAACGGTTTCATCACGAAGTCACGTTCCGTCATCAGCGGGTGGGGGAGATTCAATTCCGCCCCGGACGGAGTGACTGCAGAGAGAATCAGATCCTCATAAAGCAACAGGTCAATATCAATCAGGCGGTCGCTATAAGCGCCATTGACCGACTTCTTCGTGCGTCCCAATTCGCATTCAATCGACTGCGTTTTCTGCAACACATCCAAAGGAGACAGTTCCGTTTCCACACAAGCCGCCGCATTCAGGAAACTATTCTCAGAGGTAAAGCCCCAAGGGGCAGTTATGTAAAAAGCAGACAGGGAAACGACTTTCCCTATCTGCTCTTCTATTTTTTGCACGGCAACTTTAAGATTCTGTTCTTTATCTCCCAAGTTAGTGCCGAGTCCTACATACACTTTCGCCATTATTTATCCAGAATCAGCATTGCATCTCCATACGTACCGAAGCGGTAACCTTCTTTCAGCGCTACATGATAAGCATCCATCACCTGTTCATAACCGCCAAAGGCAGCTACAATCATCAGCAAGGTAGAAAGCGGCATATGGAAGTTGGAAATCATTGAATTGGCTACGGTGAATTCATACGGAGGGAAGATAAACTTATTAGTCCAACCCTCAAATTCCTTCAGATGTCCGTCCGTGCTGACCGCACTTTCAATCGCACGCATCACTGTCGTACCTACCGCACACACATTCTTTCCATTATCTTTCGCACGGTTGACAGTCTTCACAGCCGCTTCATCCACAAACATCTGTTCCGAATCCATCTTATGCTTTGTCAGGTCTTCCACATCGATATCGCGGAAGTTGCCCAAACCGGCGTGCAGAGTGATGTAAGCAAAGTCCACTCCTTTGATCTCCAAACGCTTCATCAACTCACGGCTGAAATGCAGGCTGGCAGTCGGGGCAGTCACCGCACCTTCGTTCTTCGCAAAGATAGACTGGAAACGCTCCGCATCTTCCGGCTCTACCGGACGGTTGATAATCGTATGGGGCAGGGGAGTCTCGCCCAATTCATATAAAGCTTTCTTGAACTCGTCATGAGGTCCGTCATAAAGGAAACGGAGCGTACGGCCACGCGAAGTAGTATTGTCAATCACCTCAGCCACCATCGAATCGTCCGGTCCGAAATACAGCTTATTACCGATACGGATTTTACGGGCCGGATCCACCAACACGTCCCACAGGCGTAGTTCCTCATTCAACTCACGCAACAAGAACACTTCGATACGGGCACCAGTCTTCTCCTTGTTACCATACAAACGAGCCGGAAATACCTTTGTATCGTTGAATATAAACACATCCTTATCATCAAAATACTCCAGAACTTCCTTGAACATCTTGTGCTCAATCTTACCTGTATTACGATGCAATACCATCAAACGCGACTCATCTCTATATTTCATAGGATGTAGAGCGATCTTATCCTCGGGTAACTTAAATTTGAATTGTGATAATTTCATATCTATTCCTTATTACGTTAATTATTTTCTTCCTCATTTTCTATTTCCTGCCGGTCTATCCACTCTTTAAAGTGTTCAGGGTCCAGACAGTCTTCCAGACGGACATCGCCCACACGTGTACGAATCAATCCCGTCAGATGCGCTCCGCTGTGGAGTGCTTCGCCAATGTCGCGTGCCAACGCACGGATATACGTTCCCTTGCTGCATACCACACGAATCCGAATCATCGGCTCCGGTGTCTCCAGACAGCATTCCAGCAATTCAATCTCGTCGATAACAAGCTGCTTCGCCTTTAGTTCGACTTCCTCGCCTTTCCGTGCCAACTCATAAGCACGTTTTCCATCCACCATGCAGGCGGAGAAGGCAGGGGGAACCTGTTCTATCGTACCTATAAAATGTGTCAACACTTCTTCCACCATCTCCCGCGTGATATGTCCGGTAGGGTAGGTGGCATCTATCTCGTGTTCCAGATCGTACGACGGCGTAGTAGCCCCCAGCCGGAGCGTGGCGATATACTCCTTCGTATGATATTGAAACTCTTCTATCCTCTTCGTGGCCTTACCCGTACATACTATCATCACCCCCGTTGCAAGAGGATCCAGCGTACCGGCGTGCCCGACTTTCAGTTTTTTCACTCCTATCCGGTGACAGATATGATAGCGGGCATGTCCCACTACTTTAAATGAAGTCCACCCGAGAGGTTTATTAAAAAACAGTACTTCTCCTTTTTTAAAATTCATCAGCCTTTATTTATAACTCATCCGCTTCTGTTACAACTCATCCAAAGCCCATCAGCCTATTTGCAGATTATATCCCATCAACAACATCACCAGAATAGCTCCACCCACGATAATCCGGTACCAGCCGAATGCCTTAAAGCCATATTTGGTCACGAAGTTTATAAAGAACTTTATAGCAAGCAAAGCGACGATAAAAGCCACTACATTACCAATGATAAGTGCCGGCATATTATTCATCAGTACTTCAGTCCCTCCATCCAGAAAGAGTTTCAGCACCTTATATCCGGTTGCCGCAAACATCGTCGGCACCGCCAGGAAAAACGAAAACTCGGCTGCTTCCTTACGTGTCAGTTTCTGCGCCATACCGCCCACAATGGTAGCCATCGAACGCGAAACGCCCGGTATCATGGCAATACACTGAAACAAGCCGATATTGAATGCTTTCTTCTCTGTCAGCACCGTATCTTCACTTCCTTTCGTGAATATTCTGTCGCAAAACAACATGAACACTCCGCCAATCACCAGCATAACGGCCACCACCGTCACACTCTCCAACAATTCATCTATCTTATCACTGAATAAGAAGCCCAATATAGCCGCAGGGATAAAAGCGACCAACAGCTTCCAATAGAAATCGAACCGATGCAGCAAACGCTTCAGCCAGGAAGTACCGGCAGGCACCGGAGTGTTGTTCAACCGGAAGAACCGTTTCCAATAAAGGCAGACAACCGAAAGAATCGCGCCAAACTGAATAATAACTGTGAAAGCCTTCACGAATTCCGTACTCTCTACTCCCAGTATGTTTTGTGTTATAATCATGTGTCCCGTAGAAGAAACCGGAAGAAACTCCGTCAATCCCTCCACAATAGCGATGATAATTGTTTCAAATGTAGTCAGATCCCCCATCTTTATTTCTCTGTCTTTTGAGTTTTAGGTTTGCGTAACACAGCGTATATCATAGACAAGAAGCCAAACAGGCAAACAGCAGGCGCTATCTTTATTCTACGTACACTGAAAATATCCGGTTCAAAGGCTGTTTCGGACGACGAAGGTCCCGCCATCAGCAGGAACCCGATGATAACAATCGCCATTCCTATTGCTAGCAAGATAAAGTTCACTTTATCAAAGGCAAATTTCTGCTTGTCAGACATAGTTTCAATTAAAAATTATAAATTAAAAATTATAAATTAAAGTCGCAAACGACGTGTCTCACTACCTCAACTTATTACTTATCACTCATTATCCGCTAAATATAGTACAGGCTGTTCGCCCTCATTCTCAGATATTTATTGATTGACACATAGGCGCAGAGCCATGTAATCACAACTCCAAACACCAATACGCTTGCACATACAATCAACATCACCTCGGGCGTGATGACCTGGAGCAGCTCCGGCTCGTATGTCACCGCCCAATAAGCAGTTCCCATCAATACCGTATCTGCCACAACCGCCGCCAACACTCCGCTCCACACATTCTTCCGGAGGAATGGGCCACGAATAAATCCCCAACTCGCACCTACCAGTTTCATGGTGTGAATGAGGAACCGCTTGGAGTAAATGGCCAGCCTTATCGTATTGTTTATCAATGCAAAAGAGATAAAGGTAAGCACTACTGCCAACGCCAGCAGCACCAGGCTGATATTCCGTATATTATCATTCACCGCGTCAATCAGCTCCTTCCGATAGAGCACATCCTGTATGTTGGTATTCCTCTTGATTTTCTTCTCTATCTTCGCGATACTGTCGGAATTCGCATACTCGGAATGGAGCTTGATTTCGATAGAAGCGGTGAAAGGATTATAACCCAGAAACTCTTCGGGGTCAGTACCCATCGCCTCCGTCTGCTCTTTCAAAGCCTGCTTCTTAGAGATGTATTCGGACTCTTTCACGAAAGATTCGCCGTTCAGCTTCTTCTGAAGTTTCAATATGTCGGCCTCCTTCATATCGTCACTGATAAGAATAGAGAAACTGATATTCTCACGAACATAGACGGAAAGATTGTGTGCCGTCAACACGAAAAAGACGACCAGTCCCAGCAACAGCAACACCAGTGTCGTACTGATACTCGACGTAATGAACTGCATGTCGAAAATCGAACCTGACTTATACTTGTTTTTATTTCCCATGCGTTATCTCTTTTTTCGGAATACGTAAATCATAGAACTGCTTCGTTCCTTTCGTCCCAAAGCGTTGAACCAAGCCAGCGTGCCTGCATACATCCCTTTCAGGAAACTACACGAACTGCCACGATGTTTCTCGCTCAGCATAGATACGTAAAACGCATCGAACGGCATCGGATGGCGTGCTGCCATAATAAAACCGTGACGGGAAGCCAACTGCTGTATAGTGCCCGGAGTAAAATGCCAAAGGTGGCGGGGAACGTCGTATGCCGCCCAATATTCGCCATAACGCTTGGCGTCGTACGAAGAACAGTTGGGCACTGCCACAATCAATACTCCTTTTTCCGTCAACAGCTCACGGAGTCGTTCCCACACCTCACTGAGATGTTCCAAATGCTCCATCACGTGCCAAAGGGTAATGACATCAAAGCTATCGGGAGCAAACTCTTTCAGTGCCGGCTCCGACTTTACGTCCAGATTGAAATGCGCTTTTGCAAATTCACGTGCCTGCGGACTTTTCTCTATCGCCTCCACTTTCCAACCACGACGTACCATCGTATCGGCAAAGTAACCGGTTCCCGTACCTATATCGAGCAAACGTCCCGTCTTGCGATGCGCTTCTCTGGCTACCAGACGCGCTTTGCGGCCCAGCATATAGGAACGTACGTAATGATAGATATTATTCATCGCGCCCTTGCGCGTATCAGTGTGGGAGATGTAATCGGGAGTCTCATAATACTTGCCTATCTCTGCTTCTACCGGAACTCCTTGCGTGAACGTAAAGCTGCAATCGTCACACGAATACAGCTCAAACTGTTCGCCCGAAGCATAAAAATCCGTACAAGTCATGACGCGTTTCAAGTGCGTACAGCCACACACCGGACAAGCATTTATACTGAGTTTCTCCATTAATCCTAAAACAAAATTAAGTGCTGCCTCAATGCAAGAAGCAACACTATACCCTAATTTGGTGCAAAGAAACAAATAAAATGTGATGGATTGGGCTTTCGTTAAGGACTTTTAATAGAAATCAGAAATATAAACCCTGCATGATTTTGCTAAATCTTGAGAGATAAAATGATAAAGCAACCTGTTGGGAGAAAGAAGTATACCAGTGAGTATCTAATCCTCCTGCGGTTGTTTATCGGTTGATATACTTTCCTAGCCAGATATAAGCCGCATTATTAAATTGTTTATACGGCTTACTTAACATAATCATGCGCCTTGTTTAATGTATTTTTCCGGCAATTAGTATTCGTTTGACGTACATGAACCATTCGGTTCACCTGCGAGAACCGGAAAGTCTACGTACGTCATCCGAATGCTTCACATACGTGAAACGGGAACGTAGTGCCTACAAAACATATTAGTAGTGCCTTGTTGTATGTTAAGCCTACCGGGTTTTGTTTTAATTCCCACACCATATGCAGAGAACATAGCCGTCCAACAACAACTTTACCGGAAGGAAAACACTGCGAAAACGCAATCTTACGGTCAAAAAGGGCATTCTTAATATAAAGAAATTAATGGTCGGATTATAAACCAAGCTATTAGTAATCAGATATATAAATTGCATAGTAGTAATAAATAAGGTGATAATAGGAAAGACGAAGCTTTCTATTATCACCTTATTATCACTGGCTATTGTCACTAAATTGCATTTGATTATCAGAGAATTAAGTCTGAAAAGTGACAAGTGATAATAAAAAGAGAATTTTAAAACTCTATGAGAGGTCAGCGTTGCAACACACTCCTTTCAGTGTAGCCGAACTAGCTTCCGTGATACGTACGTTCACGAAGTCGCCGACACGATGTGTGCCCCGATCGAACACTACGACACGGTTCTGTTCCGTACGGCCGAACAACTGGTCACGCGAGCGCTTGGAGACTCCTTCCACGAGGACTTCGTACGTCTTTCCGATACAACGCTGGTTGGACTCGGCGGACAGACGGTTCTGCAAGGCGATAATCTCGTTGAGGCGACGCACTTTCACCTCTTCGGGCACATTGTCTTCAAGATGTTTCGAGGCATACGTCCCCGGACGTTCAGAATATTTGAACATGAAAGCCGCATCGTATCCGCACTCTTCCATCAAAGAGAGCGACATGGCGTGATCTTCCTCCGTCTCGGAATGAAAACCGGAGAAGATATCCGTTGTCAGTCCACAGTCGGGGATGATACGTTTGATAGCCGCCACCCGGTCCAGATACCATTCGCGGGTATACTTGCGGTTCATCAGCTTCAGAATGCGGGAACTACCGCTCTGCACGGGCAAGTGGATATGCTTGCACACATTGGGAACCTGTGCGATTACTTCAAGCGTTTCGTCGCTCATATCCTTCGGATGGGAGGTCGTGAAACGGATACGTACACCCGGAGCCGCCTCCGCCACAGTACGCAGCAACATCGGGAAAGTGACTGTCTCGCCCGTCGGTTTCTCAAAACGGTAGGAGTTGACGTTCTGCCCCAGCAATGTCACCTCCTTATAACCTTTCGCCACCAGGTCAGCCACTTCGTTCAGGATACTCTCTACATCACGGCTACGCTCACGCCCGCGAGTATAGGGCACGATACAGTAGGTACAGAAGTTGTTGCAACCGCGCATGATGGACACGAATCCGGAAATATGGTTGCCGCAGATACGCGACGGAATCACATCCCGATAAGTTTCGGTAGTGGAGAGTTCCACATTGATCGCCTTCTCTCCGGCTTCTACGGCGGCAATCAGATCGGGCAATGTCAGATAAGCGTCCGGCCCCACCACGAGGTCTACGTGATGATTCGTTATCAGATCGTCCTTCACCCGCTCGGCCATACATCCCAGTACGCCCACAATCAAGTGTTTTTTCTTTTTCTTCAACGAATGGAAGAACTCCAGACGGTTCAGGATTTTCTGCTCCGCATTGTCACGGATAGAACAAGTGTTCATAAACACGGCATCGGCCTCCTCAAGCGTTTCCGCCACAGAGTAACCGGCCATTTGCATCACTGAGGCAATCACCTCGCTGTCGGCCACATTCATCTGGCAGCCGTAAGTCTCGATAAACAGCTTTTTGCTGTCATCAGCAGTTGCGGATTTAAAGTCCGCTCCCGTTAATTCGTTCATACTCAAATCTAAATTAAAAATCCGGTTGCAAAGATACGGCTTCGCTTTTAATAAGATACAAATCAGCGCAAAAATAACACCAAAACTTACGATTAAGTCACATAACCTGTAATTAATGTTAAGGGAATAAACATTTTCCGGCAGTATTCTTGGCAATTTTAATTTTATTTTTCACATTTGTGCAATGAAAGAAACATTAGATTTTTTCATAGTTAAGGTTTAGGTTAAAAAAATTAAGGGGAGCTGTGAAGCTGCCCTTTTTTCATACTGAAAAGTTATCCTGAATCAGATTTAATACGTAACTTTGGCAGATAACTAAATAGCAGTGAAACACAATGGAAGATTTCTTAAAATTTCTCTTGATAGCAGGTGTCATTCTTGTGGGAATATTTAAAGAGGTGAATAAGAATAAAAAGCCCGGCAAACGCCCCGTTTCCCCTATGCCATCGTCCGACGAAATAAAACCGGACGCAGTTCCTATGCCCGAAGCGTGGAGTAACCCCAAACGGAAAAAGAAACGGGAAGAAGTATCCGTAGCCGCCTCCATAGCGAACAGCGCCGCACAGGACAAACGCAATATCCGGCAAAACTCCCAATACAACGCTCCCGACGAGTCGTCGCCCGGCAACGAACAGGATTTCGCAATCCGCTCGGCGGAAGAAGCCCGACGCGCCATTATCTGGGGAGAAATTCTTCAACGAAAATATTAAGCGATAATTAACCCTGAAATATCAACTGTATTTTAACACGAAATTGTACTATTTATGCCACTAAATCGTATCTCGGCAGCGGAAGCTGCAAGCCTGATCAAACATGGCTACAACATCGGCCTTAGCGGATTTACTCCCGCCGGAACGGCCAAGGCTGTCACAGCCGAACTCGCAAAAATCGCTGAAGCGGAACACGCGAAAGGAAACCCGTTTCAAGTAGGAATTTTTACAGGTGCATCTACCGGAGAATCTTGTGACGGCATACTATCACGTGCCAAAGCCATCCGTTACCGCGCTCCTTACACTACCAACGTCGATTTCCGCAAGGCTGTGAACAACGGAGAAATTGCCTACAACGACATACATCTTTCACAGATGGCGCAGGAGGTGCGCTACGGATTCATGGGCAAAGTGAACGTTGCCATCATCGAAGCTTGCGAGGTGACTCCGGACGGAAAGATCTACCTGACTGCCGCCGGCGGTATCGCCCCGACCATCTGTCGCCTGGCAGACCAGATTATTATCGAGCTGAACAGTGCGCACAGTAAATCCGGTATGGGACTGCACGACGTATACGAACCTCTGGATCCTCCTTATCGTCGCGAGATTCCGATCTACAAGCCGAGTGACCGCATCGGACTGCCGTACGTGCAGGTAGATCCGAAAAAGATTGTCGGTGTGGTGGAAACCAACTGGCCGGACGAAGCCCGTTCTTTCGCCGCCGCCGATCCGCTGACCGACAAAATCGGGCAGAACGTGGCCGACTTCCTTGCCGCGGATATGAAACGCGGTATCATTCCGGCTACATTCCTTCCGTTGCAGTCGGGCGTGGGAAACATCGCTAACGCCGTACTCGGCGCATTGGGACGCGACAAAACAATTCCCCCTTTCGAAATGTACACTGAGGTGATTCAGAACTCCGTGATCGGTCTGATCCGCGAAGGACGTATCAAGTTCGGCAGCGCCTGCTCACTGACTGTCACCAACGACTGCCTTGAAGGTATTTACAACGATATGGATTTCTTCCGCGACAAGCTGGTGCTCCGTCCGTCGGAAATATCAAACAGCCCCGAAGTGGTTCGCCGTCTCGGTGTAATTTCCATCAATACGGCTATCGAGGCGGATATTTACGGTAACGTGAACTCTACCCACATCGGTGGCACGAAGATGATGAACGGTATCGGCGGCTCGGGCGACTTTACCCGCAACGCTTATATCTCTATCTTCACTTGTCCGTCTGTGGCTAAGGAAGGCAAGATCAGCGCTATCGTTCCGATGGTGTCTCACCTTGACCACAGCGAGCATTCTGTAAATATCATCATCACCGAACAGGGTGTTGCCGACCTTCGTGGCAAGAGTCCGAAAGAACGTGCGCAGGCCATCATCGAGAATTGTGCGCATCCCGACTACAAACAGTTGCTTTGGGATTATCTCAAACTGGCCGACGGCAAAGCCCAGACTCCACACGCCATCCAAGCTGCACTCGGAATGCACGCAGAACTGGCTAAGAGCGGTGATATGAAGAATACGAACTGGGCTGAATACGCTAAATAAATAGAATATAGAATTTACAGTATTCTAGGCCAAATAGATATAATTGTATTCTCTGGTAAACAAAATCCGGTTATTTTTGTTTATTAGAGAATACAATTGTATTTTTGTAGAGGAATTAATAAACCACTCCTATGAAACAACTATTTGCCACATTCTATCAACTAAGAGAACGGGTCTCATTAGACTTCGTAAGATATCTGTATCATGAGATTCGTTGGAACAACCGGTTAATAGCCATAACAGGCGCTCGTGGAACGGGGAAGACAACCCTCATGCTTCAATATATAAAAGAGCATTACCCTGGTTATGACAATGATACACTTTATGTTTCATTGGACAATATTTGGTTTACTACCCACTCTCTATTTGAGTTGGCGGATGAGTTTCAGAAAATGGGAGGGAAAGCTTTGTTTTTGGACGAAGTGCATAAATACCCAAGTTGGTCAAGAGAAATAAAGAATATCTACGACAGTTTTCCGGATATAAAAATAGTATTCATCGGCTCTTCTTTGCTCGAAATACATAAAGGTGAAGCCGATCTTTCAAGAAGAGCCGTTACCTATCATTTGCACGGACTTTCTTTCCGTGAGTTCCTGCAATTTGAATATGGATATAAAATGGAAGCTCTCCCGCTTTCCGATATATTGACCAAGCATATAGAACTGGCCATGAACGTAAGCAAACAGTTGAAACCGCTTGTAGCATTCAACGAATACTTAACTTACGGTTACTTCCCTCTTTATAAAGAAGATAAGATATTGTATCACGAGAGGTTATTAGCCACCTTGAATACAATTCTAGATGTAGACTTACCTTCTACTGAAAAAATAGATTATTATTCCATTGGTAAAATAAAAAAGCTATTTTCCATCCTCGCAGGACTTGTGCCATATATTCCCAATATATCAATGCTCAGCAAAGAAATAGAAGTCAGTCGCATCAGTCTGTTGAATTATCTATCCTATCTCCAAAAAGCCCAAGCCCTCTTGCTGCTCGACAAAGAAGCTTCCGGCATCAAACAACTGGCAAAACCGGAAAAGATTTATTTAGGTAATACAAACTATGCATACGCACTGGGAGGAGAAAAAACAGACATAGGAAATGTCCGCGAAACATTCTTCTTCAATCAAACAGCCGTAAAACATAAAGTTACCTATTCCTCTCAAATAGATTTCACGCTGAATGAGACATACAATTTCGAGATTGGCGGTAAAAACAAAACTCAAAAACAATTAGCAGGAGTGGAGAACGGATATCTGGCTCTTGACAACATAGAAATTGGATTCAATAACGAGATTCCACTTTGGTTGTTCGGATTAATGTATTAACGGAGGGATGACATCACCATAGACCTTATAAAGAGAGGAAAGCGCAGACTTTATCCTGAAAAGCTCTTGCCTTAGCAGCCGAAAGTACATTCTGGTTCATGATGGCGAATGCCACCTCGTGCCCGTTCTTCATGCGCAGATAACCCGCAAGCGTATTAATCGCTGTAAACGATCCCGTCTTGGCATGAACGTTTCGAAATACAGGCGCACTCTTCATTCTGTTTTTTAACGTACCGTCTACCCCGCCAACGGGAAGAGACTTGTATAACTTCTGAAAAATATCCGTCCGCGAATAGGCATATTTCAAGAAATCGACCAATAGGGCGGGAGAGAGGTAATTATAATTGGACAGTCCGCAACCATCCGCAATCTTATAGTCTTTCGGGTCGTGCCCCAGCCGACGGATGAGCTTCATAATCTCGACAATCCCGTCTTCGGCAGCTACTTGCTTCTTTCCCGTAGCCTGCGCGCCCAGACGGCAAAGCAAGGCTTCCGCATTCAGGTTATCACTCTCTTTCATCAACTGGTTCAACACTTTCTGCACGGAAGTATTCCAGCACGCCATCTGCTCCACTTTCACGCTGTCACGGGGCAACTCGGCGAAATCATACGACGGAGGAACGGCGATTCCTTCTCCCCGAAGACGTTCAAGAAAGGTGTGCATGAAGAAACGGGGAGAGTCATAAATATTGATATCATCTTTTCTGATCGAAGTGACATTGCCCGAAACAGTCAGATTATTCCCGTTCGTCAGCCAATCTCTGGTGAAAGAGAACTTTTCGGCGGAGGAAGCGCGTGTTCTCGTCCGGTTTGTCAAAGTATAATAAGAAGATACGGGCTGGCAGGAGACGCTTGCCGCATCGCCCAGCATGGTGGAGGGAACTACCGATATCCGCACTGTTCCCTTGCAGAACATCAACGGAGAGAGATAGGGCTGATAACCTGCCGGAGTATCATCCCATGCCCATCCATGCCCCCAGTAAAGGGAATCTTTCATCGAAATATCCCCATACACTTGCCCGTTAATCACAGAAAACGGGTAACTGATCACTTTCTTAACCAACGAATCCATTGCCTGGCTGTCAAATTCTGGATCGAATCCGCCTACCACATACAGGTTGCCTTGCAAGGTATCATGTTCTATCACTCCGTCGTGCCACACTTCCGTACGGAAAGGTTCATCGGCTTCGGGACGGGAGAGGGCGGTAATGGCAGTCAGCAGTTTCATGGTAGAGGCGGGACGGGACAGCTTCTCCGCACGATAGTCATAAAGCGGTTTCTTAGCCGTCAAGTCGTAGACGGAAATGCCGACTTCGGATGATTCGGGAAGCAGTTGCTTGATAAGCGAATCTATTTGGGAGAAGTCCTTTTGTCCCCATAAGGGAAGAAAACAGAAAGAAAAAAGAACTGATAAAATAATATTCTTCATAGAAATTAAAATATATAGAATAAATCATCTCTGCAAATATAACATCTTCTTGTCAAAAGAGCTCAAAAAGCTTCATATTTCAGCTTTTAGCCATTAATAAAGATATAAATTATTATTGCTAAACTAGTCGCAAACAGAATACACTGTAAGAAAAAATACAAATCTCTTTTCAGGGATATTCCTAAACTATTGCAGCTTAAACTAAGGCTCATAAATAAGAGATAAATACTTGGATAATCTTCATTGGATTAGCAAATAACCTGTGTTAGAATTTTCTTACCATATATTGGGGGAGATTTTTACCCTAAGCACAAGAGAGGACCTGTACTTTCTCATGCGAGGTGCTTCGATTCAACCTTGCATTCACGAAGAAAGGTGAAGCAGAACTTCACAATCCATATTATCAGTACCGCTCCCCCCCCCTTATTCTTCATTATTCACCTATAGTTTTTTGTTGAGATTCTTATATACTTTTCATTTTTAATTTACCACACATCTTACAGATTTCAAGTCTTTACTATTTCCACCAATCATAATCTCAAATTCTCCAGGTTCAAATACATATTTGAGGTCATAATTATAAAATTTCAATAGTTCTACTGTAATCTTAAAATATACTGTCCTAGATTCTCCTGCCTTCAGAAATACCTTTTCAAAACCTTTTAATTCTTTCACCGGACGTGTAACACTACCCATCACATCCCGAAGATATAATTGTACCACTTCAGCCCCATCAATATTACCCGTATTCGTAACATCAACACTAACAATCAATTCTCCATGAGTATCTATAGAAGAAGAACTTAGCTTTATATCACCATATTCAAAGCTAGTATAACTTAAACCATAGCCAAATGGATAAAGAGGCTCATTACTGACATCCAAATAATTACTTCTGAACTTCTCAAACCACTTCCCTGGAGATAGCGGACGTCCTGTATTCTTATGATTGTAATATAAAGGAATCTGTCCCACATTCTGAGGATAAGTCATAGGGAGCTTTCCACTGGGATTCACATCACCAAATAACACATCAGCAATGGCAGATGCCGCTTCTGTACCACCAAACCAAACATTCAATATAGCAGGTACATGCTCATTTTCCCACCTAAGTGTCAACGGACGACCTGAAAACAAAACAAGTACAACAGGTTTTCCAGTTTGAAGTAACTTCTGAAGCAATGTTACTTGAACATCTGGAATTCCTATATCAGTACGACTACTTGACTCACCGCTCATCTCTGATGCTTCTCCTAATGCGGCAACTATAACATCAGCACTTTCAGCTACCGTTAATGCTTCTGCCAACATCTGTTCATTTGTTCGTATTTCTTGCTCTCTACCTAATGAACGACCGAATAATGTAGCATTATTTTCCGATAAGACATCATTCATAAGATGGCTACCCTTCGCATAGACAACATGTACTTTTTTTCCTGCAACAGACTGAATTCCCTCAATTAGTGTCATGGGTTTATCCAAATCAGCAGCTACACTCCATGTACCGAGCATATTCGATCTCGAGTTTGCCAAAGGCCCTATTACAGCAATCGTACCTTGTTTTTTAAGGGGTAATACATTATCTTTATTTCTTAAAAGAACAAAACTTTCAGCAGCAATTTGCCTTGCTATCTTCCGATGCTCCAAAGTAAATATATCCTTTTCAGGTCTGCCTATCTCACAATATTTATAAGGATTATCAAACAGTCCTAATTTATATTTGGCTTGTAATATGCGCTGACAGGCTCTGTCTATTTCCTCTTGGAAGATTTTACCCTCCTTCAACGAATTACTTAATGTTTGAAATCCTTCACTCACCATATCCATATCAATGCCTGCTTTCAATGCACGGACAGATACATCAGGCAAATCGCCTATACCATGGTCCACCATCTCACTGATACCGGTATAATCCGTTACCACGAAACCATCAAAATTCCATTGTTGACGTAACACATCCGTCAATAACCATTTATTAGCAGTAGCAGGCACACCGTCGACTTCATTAAATGAAGCCATCACACTACCTGCCCCAGCATCTATCGCAGCTTTATAAGGATACATATATTCATTGAACATACGAATTCGGCTCATATCTACCGTGTTATAGTCACGTCCCGATTCACTAGCCCCATATAGTGCATAATGTTTAACACAAGCCATAATATTCGAATTTAGTCTATATGCTTGTTCTCCTTTTCCCTGATAGCCATTTACCATAGCTTTAGCTATCTGTCCACCAAGATACGAGTCCTCTCCATTTCCTTCCGCCACACGTCCCCAACGAGGATCGCGGCTAATGTCCACCATCGGACTAAAAGTCCAGCAAATACCATCTGCGCTGGCCTCAACAGCAGCTATGCGCGCCGATTCTTCAATAGCTTTCATATTCCAAGTTGCAGCAAGTCCCAACGGAATAGGAAAAACAGTCTCATACCCATGTATAACATCCATACCAAACAATAAAGGTATTTTCAACCGACTCTCTTCGACAGCAATACGTTGCATTTCCCGTATCTTATCTTGCCCCTTTATATTGAACAGGCCGCCAACTTTACCCTCACGTATTTTTGTTGCGACATCGCTAGTCTTTGCCTGTCCTGTTACAATATCCCCTGATACAGGAAGATTCAATTGACCTATTTTCTCTTCAATAGTCATTTTCGACATCAAGGAATGGATATATTTGTCCATTTCATCTGATCTTCCATCCACATGACTTTGTCCCCATACAGAAGCTACAGAAAATATCAAACAAGAAAAAATGAAAAGATTCTTCATCATTTTAGTTTTTAATGTGATCACTTGAAAAGCCGATTCTTTTCAATCCATCTTTGATTTCAGGAATATTCATAAACAGATTCCATAATAATTTTGAACGATAGTTTTCTACCATAACGATAACTGGGCCCTCGTCAACAGATATATATTCTGTACTATACCATTTTTTACTTAGGTTGAATCCTGTCACAAAACCATTGTCACCCCATATCCGGTCACCCAATTTATAATAATAATAACGCAAAGCCGCCATCGATTCGTCCGGCGTATAGGGCATAGCCGATATGGCCGCATACGGAGCTATCACTCCATAATCTTTGGCCGGTGAGAATTCCACATAACCTTCATTACCATTACAAGCGGACAATCCCCAGCAGTTTGCCCCATAGCCCACATATTGTTTGGGGTTATCAATGCAGTAGAGATAATTGATTTTGGCCTGATTGAAAACTTGTTTTTCATAATCATTTCCATACATATCTGCCAAACCGTGAGGATCAATGCCCATGAATGAGAAGAAAGTAAAAAACAACGGCCCGCCATATTCTCTGCCAAATGGCAATGTCAATCCGTAGTACTCTTCATTGGTCACTATCTGCTGGTCTGCCAGCCAACCATACCGATACGCATCAACAGGTATAGAATGAGTAGGAGACAGCATTGCCAGCAAATAGGTGATAAAGCATTCATTCCAACCTGAAATTGGCATTCCCATTTCCCATCCATGATTCGGACTCCAGTGCCAGCGGAGTTGAGTCTTCTGTTCATTAAGATACCAGTCCCACTCTACATTTTCCCAAATGGAAGTAATATCAGTACACAAATCTTTCTCGCCAGCATCTTCGGAATCGAAATAAGCCCTTGCTGTCAATAAACCTTGTATCAGGAAAGATGTCTCAACCAGATCGGCACCGTCATCTTTCTCACTGTATGCCCAAGTTTCTCCGGTATTTCCATTCATCCAATGGGAATAAGCTCCATGATAAGTGGTGCATCTGTCTTTAAGGAATGATACAATCTTACGAATATGATTAAATCCTTCGTTACGAGTGATAAAATGACGTTCTATAGCCACAATAGTGGCCATGATTCCAAATCCAGTAGCTCCGGTAGCTACTTTATCTATTGAATTCGGCAAAGATATCTCACGCGGCATACCACATACGGGGTGAGCATTCTCGTAGAAGTATCTGAAGGTCTGTCTTTGTACAAGATTGAGCAATTCTTCATCGCTAATTGTCGGAAACTTGTCCGATTCATCAATTCCTATAGCGACCGGATAACTTTTTCCGGAAGCAATCATTGCGCCCGATGCAGATTGCAAATCCTGCCAGACAATCAATGTATAAGATGCTTGTTCTATCAATCTCTCACTGTTTGTCAAGGTTATTTTTGTCCCGCTAAAAGCCATATCAAAAGGCTCTTTCAAACCTAAAGAATTGACCACATATATGTTCTCATGCGCTGAAGTTTCAGCCGGATTCTGTGAGAAGGTTAGTTCAAACTTCAACGGAGTCTCAAAACCATCTCCACTTCGCTTAAAATCTGTGACGGAAAAGCTTGTATCGGGCTGAACCAGTTTATCTTTTTCACATGCCACCATGATGGGGAGTATCAACAGATATAATAATATATATTTTCTCATAACTTCTATCCTTTATTTCAGTCGTTATTTAGTCTTTCGAATTATACAACTCATTCACTTCGGCAGGGGACAAAGCACGATCATAAAAAAAGAAGTGATCTAACATCCCTGTATAATATCCTGCCCAATCCTGAACTCCGGTTCCCGATGTAGAACTGGGAACTGTCTGAAATTGCAATGTGCCGATTATTATATTACCCACATTGTCAAATTGCAGTCTGTCCATATTATCAAAAACCTGACGAAATATCTGCACACTGTTATGATAAGCTCTGAATGTTGAAGTAGAGCCATCATAAGTAAAAGTCACATGCGTCCATTTATCAAAAGCATTTGTGAACCATATCGGCTCTACCCACACTTCCTGTCTGCCCGTATTGCGTACACTAACCAAATGCAACTTGAAATATACATCATCTTGATGGATAAGATCATTCTCATCCTTCTTTTCCATGAATATTTCAAGATTACCCCAAAACTGAGTCGTTTCGGGAATACTGAATATACCAATAGTCTTATCATTTTGGGGAGCTTTCATCCAAAAGGATACAGTCCATCCGTCAAGATTGGAAAGTTCGTTTAGTACACTATTCTTGATTGACGGATAGGGTTTATACACTATGTAAGGAGATGCTCCCGAAAGTTTGGCTGCCAACCCGTTCATTCCTATACCATAATTCAATTCAACGCCTTCGGAAAGAACCGGAATAAACTGATAACTACTTCTATCAAACGGATCACCCTCGAAAAGTATTCCAAGTTTTAGAGATTCATGCTCACCTGTCGGTTCAGAACTAGATTCCGGATAATTAAAATCCGGTTCATTGTCCATATCCTGATAGCAAGCTTGTATAACAAAAATTGATACTAAAAAGAAATATATTATCTTTTTCATTTTACAGTCTTTTTATTGATTATTGTAAATAATTGGGATTCTGTACCAGCACACCATTGCAACGATCTATCTCATTTTGCGGGATAGGAAGCAATGCATGTTTAGTTTGATAACCTTTAGGACCAAGCACAGTGGAAGCAATATCCCACCTAACCAAATCATAAAAACGTCCATATTCCATGCCTAATTCTACACGGCGTTCGTGGCGGATTGCATCACGTAACCTTATCAGGTCTGTATCCGTCACTTTTGGCAATACCTTCAATGTTCCTCTAGCACGCGCACGTATCATCTCCAACCAATCCAAGGCTTCCGAAGTATGTCCCAATTCATTAGCCGATTCAGCTGCCATCAACACTACATCCGCATAACGTATCAGCCGGATATTCACCCAATAACCATGAAGTGAATAACGCGTACGCAACTCCGGACTACAATAAACTTTCTTATTATTATAGGGTGAAATAACGTCGCCACCTGTAATTGGTTTTTCTCCCCAAGGTTTGTTTGCCGGAATACGACTCAACTCACCAGCACCACGCGCTACATAGAGAAACGTTTCATCTCTTCGTGGATCTCCTGCTTCGAACTCCTCATAAAGCGACTGGGTAGGTACGTTCCATCCCCACCCCAAGTCCCAGGAACCCACACCACGTACTCCCTGCATTTCTGCTATTTGACTACCTATTCTAGTGTCCTGTTTCATGGCATCAGTAGCAGTACACTGTAATTCGAACACGGATTCACTACTGTTTTCCCCTTCTTCACGAAATATCTTTTCATAAGGAGTATCAAGATTGTAAAGATGAGAATTGATAACCTGCTTAGACAATGTATACATATTATTCCAGTCACTACGCATCATATAAGTACGAGCATGCAGAGCAACTGCCGCCCCCCACGTCAAACGACCGAGATATTGCGAAGGCCACGATTGAGGAAGATATTTAGTGGCAAAGTCAAGATCATTGTCAATCAAGGTATAAATTTCTGAAGACGGAGATTTTGGAATAATCGTTTCCTCTGGACTTTCCACTTTAAAATCAATTTTAGGCACATCACCGAATGCACGCACAAGGTTAAAAAAAGCATAAGCACGGAAAAAACGAGCTTCTGCCTTACTTATTGAATCTGTTTCTACAGAAGGTCCCTGATTAATAGCATCAATCACAGTATTTGCTCTGTTAATGACCTCATAGTTAGTAGTCCAGTACCGTTGCAGATACTCATTGGAAGTAAGATACTGGAAATTATCATACATAGCCTCTTGGTCAGAACCATCGCTGGCAGTACTTCCCTTGTCCGCATCATCTGAACGTACACTTTCTACCAACAAAGCGGGAAGTCCTGCTGTAATCCCCCAATCACGCATCAAACCGTAAATTACGAACACCTGCGATTCATACGAGCCTGCCGGAGTGTTCTCTTCATTGGCAATACCCTGCGGTTTCAAATCAAACCAGTCGGAGCATCCACTTACAATCACTGTTATTGCAATAATAATCAAGTATCTATATCTATTTCTCATATCCTAATATTTTTACAGGTTAAAAAACTATGTTTAATCCGAAAGTATAAACTGCCGACACAGGGTATGTATTGCCATCGTCAACGCCGAAACGTATGGCGCTCCCACTGATCTCGGGAGTATAAGCAGAGTTCTTTTTCCATGTAAACGGATTTTGCACATTTGCAAAGATTCGCAAAGATTTTAGGTGCAACATCCTCTGCAAGTCTCTATGTAACGTATATCCAAGTTGTACATTACGTAGGCGGAAGAAACTGCCATCTTCAATATTATAAGTAGATGCCAAACTGTTATTGGCTCTTGAAGGATCTAGTATCGGTTCCCAATTAGAAGTTCCCTCCCCATGCCAACGGTTCATACGAACCGAACGATAATTGAGCTGTGCATACGAACTACTCCCCCACATACGGAAAATTTCATTGCCATAAACTCCCATAAAATCAATACCCAAATCGAAATTCTTGTAACTCAAATTAATATTCAGTCCGTACGTGAAGTCGGGAGTAGGATTTCCAATCATAGTACGGTCCTGATCGTCTATTTTATTATCGTTATTCAAGTCTTTATATTTCAAGTCACCGGGATTGACCTCGAAAGTCGTAATTGGCGAATCAAATATATCCCGGTAATTCTGATAAACTCCTTCAACCACATAACCATAGAAAGAACCTATCGGATACCCTTGAAGAGTCCATGACGGACCATCTATGATATTATATTTCGGATTAACTAACGAAACTACTTTATTTTTTATTGTTGTCAGATTTCCTCCTATAGAATATTCAAAATCACCAATTTTATCCTTCCAATTAAGAGTTAGCTCAAAACCTTTATTCTCAACAGTACCCACATTCTTCAGCCCGGGAGTCGTACCTACAGGCCCCGGAATGGTCGTCAATATTCCTTCCGTACGTTTATGATAGTAAACAGGTTCTATCTTCAGCCGGTTAGCCAAAATATAAAGCTCGATACCTACCTCCCAGGATTTTGTCTTCTCCCAATGAAGATTCGGATCAGCCAGATAAGCGGGACCTTGTCCGAAAATGATATTATCTCCGAAAACAGCAGAAGAACCATTTTCATAGTTCGGATAGGCAGGGTAGGGGTTACTGGTACCAGTGGCATCACTTCCCAACACTCCGTATGAAGCTTTAATTTTCAGATAGTCCACTACTTTCTGATGTTTCATAAAGTTTTCTTCACTCATCACCCAACCAGCTCCGAATGAATAAAAATCATCCCATGTATTGCCTGTCTTATAGAATAGAGACGAACCATCACGTCGGTATGAGACATTCAGAAGATATTTGCTTTTATAATTATACATAGTCCGAAAAAGGAAAGACATCATAAATCGTTCCCACTGATTACTGCCATTCGACGATGTATCAGCATCACCTATAGATATATACCATGAGTCCTTATCGTTTGATATGGGATATCCATTCGGTTTTTGGCCTCTCCCTGCATTCAAACTACTATATTCATTATAGTTGGTGGACAAACCGGCTGTAACATCGAATGAATGCATTTTATATTTCTTTTTGTAAGAAAGCAAATAGTCGCTTTGTGCTGTAAGAAGGTTCTCCTTAGATTGCCAAACAGAAGTTAGATATGGTGCTTTTTCTTCTATCCCGCCCTCAACATCTGGATTATAGAAAGCAATAAGCGGAAGATAACCACGTGCCTGATTGGCTTGTATATCCGCCGAAAAAGTTACTTTGAAAGTAAAGTCTTTCAAAAACTTAATCTCCCCAAACACACTTCCACTCCCACGATAATTTTTCTCAATTTTAGTATTAGCCAATATTTCGGCTTCCATCATCGGGTTTTGTATTTGTGCTCGTTGAAAGTCGGGCATAGAATAATATAATCCGTACTGCTCATTATACACCGGAGCAATGGGAGCAGCCTGCAAAGCTCTTTCTATACTTTTTGTATCAGCAGGAAGAGTACGGGCACCAGTCAACTGGATTCCCACTTTAAGAAAAGACGCAAGTTGATATTCATGGTTGAAGTTTATCGAAAAACGCTTGTATTTTTCATTACGTACACTACCTTCTTCATATACATGCCCTATACCCAAATAGGTTTTACCACGTTCTCCGGCACCTGAAACACTTACATTTGTCGTATAAATCGCAGCGGACGACCTAAACATCTCATCCTGCCAGTCTGTATTGGCATTCCAATTTGTATAATCATAAGGTATTGTAATTCCCTGATTGGCCCGTTGTTCGGTATATAGTTCACGAAATTGAAAGGCGTCTGTCAACTTCACCTTGTTAACAACCGTTTTAAATCCAAGCGAGGTATTTATATTTACACTAGTCCCTTCTTTCGCTTTCTTAGTTGTTATAGCAATGACGCCATTGGCACCTCTTACACCAAAAATAGCCAAAGACGAGGGGTCTTTAAGAATATCCATCGTCTCAATATCAGCTGGATTCAAATAATTGATATTATCAGTCAATAATCCGTCAACGACATACAAAGGTTTATAACCGTTTACAGAATTAGTACCTCGTATACGTACTTCCGGATCTTGACCAGGACGTCCGTTAGTCACTACTTGGACACCTGATACGAGTCCCTGAATAGATGCCAGTGGATTTATAGAAGGTTTGTTTGCCAACTGTGTAGCATTAACACTCGCAATCGATCCTGTAAGGTCGCGTTTCTTTGCAGTACCATAACCTATGACTACGACCTCTTCAGTTTCGAATACATTATCTTCCATTTCTACATTTACAACTTGACTTGCACGACGGGTAATGTTTTTGTATCCGATGTATGTAAAGATCAGATTAGCATCTTTCGGAACCTTCTGAATAGTATATCCCCCATCTAAAGAAGTGACTGTACCATTTTGTGTTCCTTCCACCACTACGGCAACTCCTATCAAAGGCTCGCCACTCCCCTTTTCAGTAACCTTTCCAGTCACTGCTATATCATTTTGAGCAAAGACGCCAATTCCCAAAACAAGCAAAAACGAAGCAAAAAGTATTCTCATAAATTATTAATTTTAGGTTTCACATTGCGATATGATGCAAAAATAGAGGATAGAAAGATTGACCCTTGACGAAATCTATCATAATTTGGTATAAAATCTATCATATTTGTTCCAAGCACCGGCAAGGCGGATTAATCCTCCTTTTTAGGTATAATGGAACTCGGATTATCACCAAAATATTTTTTAAAAACAGTACTGAAATATTTGGCATTGATAAAGCCTGTCATCGTCGCAACAGTCGGAACCGAATATTTCCCGGACATAAGTAATTCTTTAGCATAGCGAAGTCTTATGATACGAATAAATTCACTAGGCGACTGTCCTGTTATAGCTTTCAATTTCTCATAAAGCAGGGTACGGCTCATAGCCATCTTTTGGCAAAGCTCATTAATAGTAAAATCCGAATTATCCACATTGTCTGTTACCAGTTTTATCGCTTTTTTCAGAAACTCATCATCAAATGAATTGGCTAGAGGTACGCTTTCCTGTTCTGCTGGTTTGTTCCCTTTGAGAAACATGGACGACAGATAATGTTGCTGCATTTTTCGCCGGGTATGAAGCATATTACTAATTTTAAATCGCAACACATCAATATCGAAAGGCTTGGTAATGTAATCATCCGCTCCTGATTCAAATGCACTAATAACATTCTCATGTCGTATAGAGGCTGTCATCATAATAACTATCAGGTGAGAAGTCTCAAAATTCATCTTTAGTCTGCGACAAAGTTCAATTCCATCCATAGTACTCATCATCACATCCGAAAGAACTACGTCAACCACCTTTTTCTGAAGAAAATCGAGTGCTTCTTCAGCCGACTTGACAGCAAATATTTTATACTCACCCAAAAGTGAATTTACCAGATAGTTGCGCATATCTTCGCCATCTTCAACTACTAAGATACATTCCTTCTCTTGGTAATCATTCTCCCCCTGTACAATTTCCTGCTCAGTACTATTTTCTGTGTCATTGCCCAGCATACAGTCTGCCGCTTCAATGTACGGTATCTCAAGCCGGAAAGTACTTCCATAATTCTCCTGACTAGTAAAAGAAAGTTTTCCATTCATTTGCCTGGCCAGGCGACGGGCAATGGCAAGGCCAATACCACTACCCACTTCACCACTATCAATCGCATTACCAGTCCGATAAAAGTCATTAAGTATCTTTTTATGATCCCGGCGAGGAATTCCGATTCCATTATCTTCTACTTCAAAAAACAGACGCTTACCATGTAGAAACATACGAATTTCTACATGCCCCTCTTTATTTGAATACTTAATTGCATTTGATATCAAATTATCCAAAATATGATCTAGTCTTTCAAAATCGACTTTCGCAAAAATTGCGTTTGAAGGTAATGATGTTTCAATAATAATGTTTTTCTTTTCACCTGCCATACTAAATTCGTCTGCTTTTTGAATAAGATAAGACACAACATCAACCGGACTATAAGATGGCTTGGTAAGTGCAACTTCCATTTTTTGAAAATCCAACAAGCGAGTGACAAGAGAATAGAGTTTATTGCTATTCTTAAGAGCCATATTCAGATAATACCTACCAGGAAAATCTTCTCCTAAAATCTTTTCCATATCTTTCAAAGGCGCAATCACCAAAGATAAAGGAGTACGAATATCATGGGCTACGTTAATAAAAAAGTTGATCTTATCATTGAAGCGCAAATTTTCACTACGTGTCTTATAGAATTTCATTATCCAATAGACGAATGTAGAAAATAGAATAACATACAATAGTTTAGCCCACGCTGTATTCCAAAATGGAGACAGAATATTTATATCTACGCTTTTCCGGGCAACACAAGATAAAGAATTCTGATCAATACACATTACACTGAATTTATAATTCCCTGGAGGAATATTAGTATAATCTGCTCTCATATAGCTATCTGCTGGTGACCAATCCGTATCAAACCCTTCCAATTTATACTTATAGACATAATTACCAGAACGATAGACATCTACAGACACAAAATCAATCGAAAAAGAATTCTGATTATGTTTAAGTTTCACAGTCTCCACTAAATTAATTCTCGATGAAAGTATATCTGTGTTATTCTCTGGAGTTATATTATTATAGAAAACACGAAAATTAGTAAAAACCAAATTTGAAGTATTCTCATACGCTTTTACTTCTTCCGGATTAAAACGAAAAGATCCTGAAGTGCTTCCGAACACCATATCACCATCCCGCAAATAATAAGCCGAAGAAAATATAAAGTTCTTAACCGGAAGATCAGCTACATTAAAGAGAAGTTTTTTAGCTGTCGGATCAAAACAGAAGATTCCATTTCCGGAACTCACCCATAAACGTTGATGTTTATCTGTCAAGATTGCATAGATAAAATTGGATGGAAGGCCATCTTTTGTCGAATAGTTAGTGATTTGGCCTGTATGGCAATTAAAGCAGATAAGACCTCCTCCTGAAGTAGCAAGCCATAAATCCTGCCCCATATTTATACCAGCATAAATATAATTATTTATTTCAATCTCAAGAGAGGAAGTATCCTCTAAAAAGCAGGTAATATCACCACTACCCTTATCAAGAATACGGATGCCTTCAGAAGTACAAACCAACAAAGAGTCCTTGTTAATTGCATAAAGAGAATTGACACCTTTAATATCGTAAAAGGCCAATTTTTCATTTGAAGAATTAGGAGCTGTAACACAAGTCAGTTGATTGAACAAGCCGCCAAACCAAATTTGTCCCTCCTCATCTGCCAAAGAAGCATATATACAGTCTGTCCTGCTGGAATTTTCCAAAGAATTTATCCTTCGTATAATTCCTCTATGTTTATTAATACAACTTATACCAGTTCCAAAACCTCCGCACCATATATTTCCATAATGGTCTTCACATAAGGTAAGATAGGTCTTTCCATCATCAATAAAATGTCTCCAAACTTTATTCTGTTGACAAATACTTATTCCCGAACTAGTAGCATACCATATATCCCCGTCACGATCTTCAAGTATTGCATGTACTTGATCATTAAGCAATGACTGCGGATTATTGGGTTTGTGATCCTCAAGTTTATACCATCCTGAAGTATACACAATAGTCACTCCGCCTGTATAAGTAGAAACCCATATTTTGTCGCTGTCTGCAAATATGTCGTACACCTCATTACTTTTCAATTTCCGCGTATCAGTTTCACGATCAGAAAGATACAACCACGCACTCCTTTGCAACTCATCAATAAGATAAACACCCGAACCATCCAAACCAGCCAAAAGAATGTGAGAATTCAATCTTACAATAGACCTCACAGGTGAATTGGGTATAATATTCAAATAATCCTGATTAATAAACTCACTCTTACGTATATCCCAACATTTAAGACCTGCATTAAAAGTACCAATCCAAAGCAGCCCACTATTTTGGTCATAATAACACTTTTGTATGCTTTGCCCTTCACAGAATGTTCCAGTTTCTCTGATCAGACTACCTTTTATTTCTACAATTCGCCCTCCTTCACTGCTATTGATAGCAAACTTTCCGCTTTCAAGTTCGGTAATAGAATTAATAAACACATTTTTAAGATAGTCCAACCAAATAAACGAACGGTTTTCACCACGCATATCAAGATAATACAAACCACACGTAGTCGCCATCCAGACAACTCCATTATTGCCAATATACAAGTCATTTATACGAAAGACCTTGCTTACATCAGAAGGAAGATAATAAAGCTCAAATCTATCTCCGTCAGCATTGTAACGAAAGATTTTACCATTATCCGTAAATGCCCAAAGTACTCCATCCGGTGAAAAGCGCAGAGTAGTCTGCATTCCATCTGCATTGGTTATTATGTCCGATTCATTCAGTTTATAATAAACCATATTCCGTCCATCATACCGTATAATAGTAGACCGAGTGGCAATCCATGCAAATCCATCTTTATCTTTCAGCGTATTGAATACCGCTTGTCCTTTGAAATGCTCACCAAGGTCAAGATAAGTGACATTCATCTCATATGTAGCAGCCGAAAGGTTACTACACCAACATAATAACTGTAAAAACACGGTTATTACAAACTGAGGAGCGAGCAGTAATTTCATCAATACAATTTACTTAGAAATTATTCTTACTTATATGTTTCTGTTATTTACCTTTGAGATGCGATTACCAAATTATATTCCCAATACTCAATCAATTTATAGTGGCTAACTGCAGACAATATTAGAGAAAATTATTCATTTCGCAAAAAGAGCAAAGAAAAATATTCGCTGCATGCTGTTTTTTAACTTAGCTAGCCAGTATCATAGCAATCAACCTCAAATAACTTTTATCAAACTATTTCACAATAAAATGTTCTTCGAGTAAATCACAGTCACGTGAAGATCCGCCAACCATAACAGTAAAACCACCTGGTTCAACAGTATAATTCATATTCACATCATAAAAAGCCAATTTATTAAATGGTAAAGTGAAAGTTATAGTTTTAGTCTCTCCTGGAATGAGCTTCACTCTTGCAAAGTCTTTCAATTCTTTAACAGGACGAGTCGCAGAACTGACTTCATCACGAATATAAAGCTGGATTATTTCAGTTCCTTCTCGTTTTCCAGTATTAGTTACATCAACCGATATCACTATATTCTCATTTTTCTTTATTATTTTATTCGCCACTTCCAATTTATCATATTTGAATGTAGTATAGCTCAATCCGTAACCAAATTCATATAAAGGGGAGCTATTACCTGTTACATAGCTAAACCATTTAGATGTAATTTTATGATTATAATACGTCTGAATTTGTCCAGAGTGGCGTGGGATGGTCACCGGTAATTTTCCTGACGGGTTAACCATTCCATACAATATTTCAGCTAAAGCCTGCCCTCCGAAAGAACCTGGTTCCCACGCTTCAACTACCACAGGAATATTATCTGCAATCCATTCTGTTGCAAGCGGACGCCCATTTACTAAAACCACAATCACTGGAATTCCTGTTTTATAGAGGCGTTCTATAAGTTGTTGTTGTAAACCAACTAATTCCAAATCATATCTATCACTATTCTCGCCACACGTTTTCTCTCCCCAATGATAACGCATCGAATTTTCACCAACAACGACAATGGCTAAATCATTCTTGAACGCCTCAATTTCAGCTTGTTTGATTTGCTCTTCAGTAATACTTCTAAGATCATATCCCATCGGACATAACGTGAAACTAGTAGACGGAGATGCATTTTTAAGGCCTTTAAATATAGTCATAACATTAGTATCCGGTTGTTCCATTGCCCAATCACCCAATATAGCCTGATTATCTGCATTAGGTCCGGTTACTAATATTTTCTTATATTTATCAGTATTCAAAGGTAATACCCCTTCGTTTTTAAGTAAGACTATCCCCTCCCTCGCGGCTTTCAACGCCGTATCACGATGAGGCTGACAAAAAAGAACTTCTCTTTTACGATTCTCATCAGTAAAGGGTCTATCAAAAAGTCCTAACCGGAATTTCACTTCAAGAATTCTTTTCACCGAAGCATCAATCCGTTTCTGAGAAATCATACCTTTTTTAATCATTTCCAGTAACGAATAGTAGAAATCGGGGCCATGCATGTGCATATCCATACCCGCATCCAGCGTCAAACGATAAACATCTTCAAGTGTCTCCCCAACACAATGATAGTCTTGCATTCTTTCTATATCCATCCAGTCGCTGACAACAAACCCCTTAAAATTCCACTCCCGCCGCAATAAATTATCCAACAATTCCTTGCTGGCATGACACGGAATTCCATTATATTCATTGTGAGCCGCCATCACTGTATAAATACCAGCTTCAACACAAGCCTTAAATGGAGGAAGAAAAACTTCACGCAATGTTCTCTCTGAAAAATCAGCAGGAGCACCATTTATCCCATTTATTGGTTGACTACCTCCTACAAGGTGTTTCGCACAAGCTATTACATTCTCCGGCGCAGAGAAATCTTTTCCTTGAAGCCCCTTCACTGCAGCTACGCCTAGACAGGATACAAGATACGGGTCTTCCCCAAATGTATCACCTATTCGTCCCCACCGTGCATCACGGGCTACCTCGATATTAGGTCCGAATGTCCACTGGGAACCACTCGCTCTCATCTCTAATGCTGTTTGCCGATTTATTTCTTCCACCAAATCAGGATCGAACGAAGCAGCTTGCCCGATACCAGTAGGGTAAACGGTAGCTCCCCGAACCAATCCTGTTCCATGCATAGCGTCGATACCAATCAAAAGAGGTATTTGTAAACGGCTCTCTTGTGCCAATGATTGCAGATAGTTAGCTTCTTCAACAGAAAGTACATGCAAGAATGAACCTATTATTCCTTGTTTGGTCATATCTTCTATTTTCTCCGGTGGAAAGTCTGCATAAAAACCCATTGCATGACTTCTCTTCAGTTCAGATTCCGGAAGTTCTACTTTAGACTGCCGCATATGTTCCAAACCAACATATTGGCACATTTGTCCCACCTTTTCCTCAATAGTCATCCGTTTCATCAAATCGGCTACTCTTTCTCCAACACTGACATTCGGATCTTTGTACTCGACTTTATCTTCACAAGAAATAGTAGTGAATGTCACTGTAACAAATAATAGAATTAGTCCTAAACAGTTCAATTTCATAATACTTATTTTTATGGAAGCAATATTACGAATTTGAAATAGTTTGCTTATACGAATTCTATCGGGATTAGGTTTGAAAACTGTTATATCTTAAGAAATGACAGATTTCAAACCCAAATTCGATAATAATAAGACTCTAATTCAAGTTTTAGTTCTTAAACTTGCAGCAACCAATCAATATTATGATTTTATGAAGAAACTATTATTACTATTGACATGTGTTACTCTTTTATACTCGTGTGATAAAAATGAGGACACTCCTACGGACAAAAACCAGGAATCGGTTGAAATCACTATCAACCAAACAGAAAAGAAGAATGTATATATCCTTTCTGCCAATCTGACTCATGACGAGCTTAAATGGGATATTGGAAAGAATGACGGACAGACTCTTATGGGAAATAATGTAACGGCCAGATATCCTTATAAAGGAACCTATACCATTACATTATACTATAAATCAGAAGATAATCAGCTACTTTCAATAACAAAGGAACTGAATATAAATGAAGATAACCTCAGTCTAATAGATGAGGATATGGATCAAACTACACTTTTGCTCACAGGAGGAACAGCCTTCCCCGATGGAAAGATATGGGTAGTTGATTCACTAACAATCGGCCACCTTGGTAAAGGTCCTGTTGAAGTAAACAATCCATCATGGTGGATAGCACAGAAGCTTGAAAAAAGTGAAGAAGGTATTTATGATGATGAACTACTTTTCAAATTTGACGGAACATTCGGATATATCAATCACGGAACGACCAACTGTGCAAACAATGCAGAAGCTGAACTTGCAACACGAGGAGCAATATCAACAGGCGGAGGTTATGACAAGATTATGGAATATCGTCCCAATACTTCAGGATGGAAATGGAATCTCATTGATTTAGGGTCTAAAAAGATTATAGATTTTCCAAATAATGAGGGCTTCCTAAGTTACTATACTTCCGAGCCCCATCAATACGAAATTATAAAAGTCACAGAAAACTCTCTCTATGTCCGGCAAGAAATTGACGAAGAAGCCTGGTATTTTAAATTTATTCCGAAAGGATACGACAAGCCTTATCTCGGATTTGACGATTATGAGAGTGATGTCCTTGACTTCAATTTCATCAAAGAATATCTCGGAGATGGAACTGGATTCAATATTCCAAATCCTTTCCCCAGTGAAAAAAATTCATCTTCAAAAGTTGCCTGTTATGACAGGAAAGCAGAACAATGGGGACGCCTAGCTTATTATGATGTTACCAAGTTTGATTTAACCAAATATAATAAAATAAGTATGAAAGTTTATTGTCCATCATCCAACAATTATACCAATAATCTGAAAGCTAAAGTTTCAATCAAGCTGCAAGACTGTAATCATGGTAGTCCTTGGGAAACACAGGCAGAACGCTCCTATACAGACTTGTCTACAGATCAATGGATTGATCTTGTGTTCGATTTTAGTGATATATCTCAACGAACTGACTTAGATATAATAACAGTTCAGTTTGGAGATGAAGGACATTTTGAAACAGGAATATTCTATTTTGATGATTTCAAATTCTACAAATAAAGTATAATACAGAAATTCAGGATACGAAATAAAATGTGGCAAAAGAACCGATTACCATATAAAATAGTAAAGGACGCTTTTGCCACATCCATCTATTATTTTGTTACTTATAATACTTCCCTGAAGATTTCTCCCACCGTAGGATGCGGGAAAACAATCTTCTTCCACTGCTCTGCCGTCAATCCCAGTTCAATGGCAGTTCCTGCAAGCGTAATTATCTCCGAAGCCGGATTGCCCAGTACATGTGCACCAATTACTCTTTCCTGCTCGTCCAGCAGTACTTTGCAGACGCCATTCACTCCTTCATTCTCTGCCACAAAGCGACCGGAATAAGCCATAGGAAGTTTTACTACTTTATAATCAATGCCTTTTGCTGAGGCTGATTCTTCCGTTTCACCCACTCCGGCAATCTCCGGATTGGTATAGACAACTCCCGGAATGGCACGATAGCTCATCGCGTCTTCTTTGCCGAGGATGGAATGTACGGCAACTTCCGCTTCGCGGACAGCCGTATGAGCCAGCAGAGAGAATCCTGTCAGGTCACCGCAAACGTAAACATTGGGGAGAGAAGTTTGCATTTTTCCGTCTACTTTGATAGCACCGCGCTCTGTCTTTTCCAAAGTCAGGTTTTCAAGTCCGAAACCTTTCGTCACAGGACGACGGCCGACACTCATCAGTAATTTCTCCGCAACAACTGTTCCGCTCCCCTCCGCATTCTCGTATGAGACAACGGCGCCTTCCTCTGTCTGTGACAAAGCAACGACCTTCGTACTAAGCAAAAACTTAATTCCCCGTTTCGTATAGTCAGCACGCAACAAAGCGGAGAGTTCTTTATCCATACCGCCCAAAATCTCATCCATCATCTCTATAACCGTCACCTGTACTCCAAGACTGTTGAAGAACGAGGCAAATTCCATTCCGATCACTCCACCGCCAACGATGACAAGTGAAGCGGGCAGCTCCTTATTGTCCAATGCTTCCCTATGCGTCCAATAATCTACGGAATCGACTCCCGGAATAGGAGGGATAAAGGTTTCAGATCCTGTACAAAGTATCAGATTATCCCCTTCATAGGTTTCTTCACCACAACGAACCGTATTTTTATCAATGATCTGTGCTTCTCCCGCCACTATCGTAACATTGTTGGAAGTCAGCTTGGATTTTACTCCCAATACCAGTTTACGCACTACTTTACTTTTACGGGCAATGATTTTTGCCAAGTCAAAAGATACTTCGGAAACATTCACCGCATACTTTGACGCATGGCGGGCACCGTCATACGTCTTTGCCGAATACAATAATGTCTTGGTCGGAATGCATCCTTCATTCAGACAAACGCCACCCAGATTATTCTTCTCGATGAGCAATACGCTCAAACCGGCCTTACCGGCAGCTTCGGCGGCTGTATATCCGGCAGGACCGCCACCAATAATAATTAGTTGATACTTCATAGTATATAATCAGTTAATCTTTTTTCAAGCAATTCGACAAATTCCCGTTCCTTGACAGGCATCACAGAGACAAACTTGCCCTTTCCATATTCTATCAACACATACTCCGTCACCGAAAAACGTCCGAACTTCATAGAGTGGCATTTCCTTATAGCGGTAATCTCAGAGATAGGAATTACTTTTTTACGGATAAAACGCCCGGTAGATATCTCCAGAATCCCGTCAGGAGTAACCGTATAAACAGTATGGATAATCTGCTCGATCACAACAATCAGCATAAGTATCAGCAACACCGCCGGCAAGATATACTTACACCACAATGCACCGACAACGTTTACAGTAAGTACTACCAACAGGAAATATTGGTACCAAGCAATACGTGCATGGAAAATTCGATTCATTTTGTCAGATTTTTGCCCGCAAGGTAGCAATTTTATGAATTAGTGACAACGAAAAGTACAACGAAGTAACTTATTTTGTAGCTTTGCGGTGAGAAATAACAAAACTATGGTAAGAAAATTCGATTTCCTCGTCATCGGCTCCGGAATTGCCGGTATGAGTTTTGCACTGAAAGTAGCGCACAAAGGTAAAGTTGCGCTTATCTGTAAAGCCGGATTGGAAGAGGCCAACACTTTTTTTGCACAAGGCGGTATAGCTTCCGTAACCAATCTTGCAGTAGATAATTTCGAGAAGCACATTGAAGACACAATGATTGCCGGAGATTGGATCAGCGACCGAAATGCTGTGGAGAAAGTAGTCCGCAATGCTCCCGAACAGATCAACGAACTTATTCATTGGGGAGTAAATTTCGATAAGAAAGAAGACGGAGAGTTTGATTTACATAAAGAAGGCGGACACTCGGAATTCCGTATCCTTCATCACAAAGATAATACAGGCGCCGAGATTCAGGAGAGTCTGATAGAAACAGTAAAAAAGCACCCTAATATCACAGTATTCGAGAACTTCTTTGCCGTAGAGATCATCACGCAACATCATTTGGGAATTATCGTCACCCGTTATACACCGGGTATCAAATGCTACGGCGCATACGTGCTGAATGAAGCAACAGGCGAAGTGGATACTTTCCTTTCTAAAGTAACCGTGATGGCAACAGGTGGTTGTGAAGCTGTTTACCGTAATACGACCAATCCTTTGGTAGCTACGGGAGACGGTATTGCTATGGTTTATCGTGCCAAAGGTGCAGTGAAAGACATGGAGTTTATCCAATTCCATCCCACAGCCCTCTTCAATCCGGGAGACCGCCCCGCTTTTCTTATCACGGAAGCGATGCGTGGATATGGTGCCGTACTGCGTACACAAGACGGCAAAGAGTTCATGCAAAAATATGACTCACGGCTTTCACTGGCTCCACGTGATATCGTGGCCCGCGCCATTGACAATGAAATGAAACAACGTGGGGAAGACCATGTATTCCTCGACGTGACACACAAAGACCCGGAAGAGACGAAGAAGCACTTCCCCAATATCTATAAGAAATGTCTCAGTCTCGGCATTGATATTACCAAAGATTACATCCCCGTGGCACCCGCAGCACACTATCTCTGTGGCGGTATCACGGTCGATCTGGACGGACAATCCAATATCCGCCGCCTGTATGCGTTAGGAGAATGCTCCTGCACAGGTCTGCACGGAGGCAACCGTCTGGCCTCCAACTCGCTGATAGAAGCGATTGTCTATGCCGACGCTGCCGCCAAACATGCGCTCAGTGTATTGGAACGTTATGACTTTAACGAAGATATCCCCGAATGGAACGACGAAGGAACCATCTCCAATGAAGAACGTGTACTGATTACCCAAAGTATGAAGGAAGTTAACCAGATCATGGAAGCATACGTTGGCATTGTCCGCAGTAATACCCGGTTGATACGTGCATGGAACCGACTGGACATCCTCTATGAAGAAGCCGAACGGCTGTTCAAGAGTAGCAAGGCTACCCGCGAATTGTGCGAATTGCGCAACATGATCAATGTGGGGTATCTCATCACAAAACAGGCTATGGAACGTAAAGAGAGTCGAGGCTTGCATTACACGATTGATTATCCGCATAAGAAAGATTAACAGGAACATTCCACAACTTACAAAGTGTAAGTAGAATATTAAAAAACGCGTAAAAAGAACGATTACCTTGTTCTTTTTACGCGTTTTTAGTCTTTTATACCTATCTCATATCACATTCCTAACATGCAAGTCTATAAACACAGGATTTCACAGCTATTCCCGAATATTTATTCTTTTTATTAAATTACAGGCTGGATTTATTGTCTTTTAATTATTATATTGTATTTTTGTGCCATCATCCTATTTGCCACAGATATGGCAAATATAAAAACATGAAAGCATGGGAAAATTCAAACTACCAATCTTTTTGCTCATCCTTATAGGGATATCCGTAAACAATCTCAAAGGACAAACAACAGCGTATTCAAACTGGTACAAAGTGTATAATGATACATTGCAGGGCATAAATATGGAAAAAGCCCTACACTTTCTACAAGAAAAAAAGCTAAAACCCCACCGGCAAGTCATCGTGGGTATCATCGATTCGGGTATAGATACGACCTCTATCGATCTAGCACCCGCACTTTGGCGTAATCCAAAAGAAAAAATCGACGGAAAAGACAATGATAAAAACGGATACGCGGACGATTTGCACGGATGGAACTTTCTCGGAACTAAAGACGGGACATTCAACATGACCAGTGCCGGAACTGAAGAGTACCGCGAATTCAAACGGTTATATCCCAAATATAAAAATATCGATCCGGCAGATATACAAGATACTACTGAATATGCCTACTACGAAAAGATGAAAAAGAAGGCGGGTATCATGAGTTATATAAAATATGTGGGTTATACGGCCGCAAAAGACCAAGCATATCAGCTGATAGATTCTGTGCTGACTACTATTCCCGGAATAAATATAGACACACTTACAGTCAATGGATTAACTCATCTTCCTATTGAAGATCCGGCATGGGGCAACGCCTGCCAAACACTTTTTGTCGATATGTTCAAGAGTGGAAAAAAATCATTATGGAAAGATGTTCATAAGCAACACCGCAACACATTTGCCTTGATGCAGAAAAGATTATATGGTATCGAGCATGATGCTGACAAAAGGTTATTAATGGGCGACGACTTAAAAAATCCTTCAGACCGTTTTTACGGAAATTCGTTATTACAAGCAGAAGGATGCGACCATGGTACTTTCGTTGCAGGAGTGATTGCCGGACAAGGAATCAATAATGCTGCCATTACCGGTGTCTGGCCTCAAGCGCGGTTGATGATCATACGTGCCGTTCCTGACGGTGACGAATACGACAAAGACATTTCAACCGCTATCCGTTATGCAGTAGATAATGGCGCTAAGGTTATAAACATGAGTTTAGGAAAATACACCTCACCCGATGCCGACATGGTAAATGAGGCTATTGAATATGCTCTCAAAAAAGACGTACTTATCATCCAAGCGGCAGGCAATAACAAACGGAATATCGATCTCATCACCTATTTTCCTTCAGCAAAGGATGCGCAAGGAAAAATATTCCCTAATTACTTGAGAGTCGGTTCTTCTGACAAGAAAGGGCAACTAAGTCAGTTTTCCAACTATGGAGCAAAAGAAGTAGATGTATTCGCTCCTGGAGAAGAAATCACCTCGGTAACGGTAGGCAACAAATACATGGTATCACAAGGAACCAGTATAGCCACCCCCATAGTAAGTGGTGTAGCGGCAATGTTACGTGCCCATTTCCCAAAGCTGACGGCCACACAAATCAAAGAGATATTAATAAAGAGCGTTCGTCCGGCTGACAATTTAAAAGATCGTTGTACAAGCGGAGGAATCATTGACGCACTACAAGCAGTCAAATTAGCAACCGAATATAAAAAGAGATGAGAAAAAACACTGTCATAGGTTTTATAGGCCTGCTGTTTTGCTTATGCATACAAGCACAAGGAACATCCACATCGGTAAACAGTACTGTAAACGATGTGGACTGGGCACGTGCTGAAAAATTTTCCTCTGATGCACTGGAGCAATATATAAAAGGCAAAAGACCTTATCCCAACTGGATTGAAGGTAGTTCTTATTTTTACTATAATGTAAAAGAAGATAATGGAGTTTCTTACTATCTGGTTAATGCCAAGAATGGTAAAAAACGCAATATGATAAAGGATAACCTGCAATTCGTGCAACAATATGCAAGAATCACGGGTGACACACTCGACGCAAGGAATATACAGCTTTACGGGTATCGATTTAAGAAGAATGACTTCAACCGCTTTTATCTTGATAAAAAAGGAAAGTCTATGGTGTATGACATGCGCACCGGAATACTGACACAGATAAAGGCAGAAAACAAAAAGAAGGAACGCCCTGTTCTCAAACCATCGTACCATAGTTCTGACTCACTCTTCACTATGTTGGGATGCGGATATGACCTCTATATACGTAACAACCGTACAGGAATCATACACCGTCTGACAAAAGACGGTAAAGAGGATGCGTCCTATACTTACCGTTGCTCTAAAGACACAATAGAGTCTAACACCAAAGGATTCTGGCTGGGACACCGTTATGTCTGCCTAATGCAGGATATGAGTGAAGTAAAAGAAATCAGCCTTATCAACTCCCTTGCACGGCAACGTCCGACGACAAATACCTTCAAGATGCCTATGCCCGGTGATGCCGGAGTGCGTCAATACCGTATGTTTTGGTATGATGCCGACCATGAACAAGGGAAGATGCTACCGATTGGGAAATATCCTGACCAAGTAGTAACTTTGGACTATTTCCGTTCTCCCGAAGCTCTTTTTTTCACGCGCAGAAGCCGTAAGGGTGATAAAATAGACCTTTGCCGTATCAACGTGACAGATGGCACAGTCACTGAGCTTATCTCGGAAGAATGTGCTCCGCACATCAACTTGACCCTATCGGGCTATCGCATTATAGAGAAAGGAAAATATTTCATTTGGTGGTCGGAACGTACAGGAAAAGGTAACTATTATCTGTACAATAGTGACGGACGATTACTAAACCGCATCACACATGGTGATAACCTCGTAGCAGGCAGTATCGTACATATAGATACCTTACGAAGAAATATTATTTTTGCCGGATATGGTAACGAACCTGATACTAACCCTTATTATACCTTTTATTATAAGGCCGATTTTGACGGAAAAAAACAAACGCTGCTCACTCCGGGAAACGGTAACCACGAATTAACCCTGTCCGACGACCAACGATATGCCATCGATACATATTCACGTATGGACTTGGCGCCTGTAATGAATGTATTGTCTATCGACCGTCCCACACAATATTTTGAGGTAAATCGCATGGACGACAGTCTGTTGCGAAAAGCAGGATGGCAACCGCCTTTACTGTTAAAGTTGAAAGCGGCCGATGGGAAAACAGATCTTTACGGGCTCATGTATCTACCGTCTCAACTGGATAAGAACAAAAAATATCCTATTATCAGCAATGTGTATCCCGGTCCCCAAGATGATCAGATTCCGCAATCATTCACACTTGACGATAATGGTAACCAATCACTGGCTGAGCTTGGGTTTATAGTCATCAATGTGGCTCCACGTGGAAGTTCTCCTTTGCGTGGACACGATTTCTATAACTTCGGCTACGGTAATCTGCGTGATTATCCGTTGGCTGATGATAAAAGCGTAATTGAGCAGTTAGCAAAGAAATACCCGTTCATCGATCTTAACCGTGTGGGTATTTACGGACACTCCGGAGGAGCATTCCAGACAGTAGCCGCCATCCTCACTTATCCCGACTTTTATAAAGTAGCGGTAGCTGCTTCGGGCAACCATGACAACAATATCTATATCCAATGGTGGGGAGAAGCATTTCACGGACTGACCGAGAAGACTGATCCAAAGACTGGAAAAACGGTATTTTCCACCAAGATTCCGACCAATATGGAACTGGCAAAGAACCTAAAAGGCCATCTGATGCTTATCACCGGCGATGTAGATAAGAATGTCCCGCCTTCATCTACCTATCGTCTGGCAGACGCTCTGATAAAAGCCAACAAACGTTTCGATATGTTTATCCTGCCGGGGAAAGACCATGGAGTAATGTGTCCCTATTATCAGAATTTGATCCGCTACTACTTTGTAGAGAATCTCATTCAACCGGTAAAGCAACATATTGATATCATCAATCATAATTAACCCTAACTCAAAAAGCTTATGAAGTATCAGAAAACATTCAAAGCATTCGTGTTTGTCTGTCTCTGTTGCATGGCTACAATCCTGTTCGCTCAAAAGCCGCAAGGCGATGCGACCATTCTAGTGAAAGTAACCATTGTAGACGTAGACAAGAATCCCTTGCCCGGTGCAACAGTAAAAGTTACCGGTAAGGCACAGGGAGTAGTGGCTAACGACCAAGGAGAAGTTTCTCTGTGGGTAGACCGGAACACCCAGATTGAATTTAAGTATGTGGGTATGAAACCGCTATTCATGCGAGTAACCAAGCCACTGTCCGGTTATATCACATTGGAAGATGAAACCTCCGAACTGGATCAGGTAGTAGTCACCGGATACCAACGTACGACCAAACGCCGTACTACCGGTTCACTAGCAACACTGACAGCCAAAGACCTGAAAGGAGCCCCTACAGCCAATTTGGATATGTTGATGCAAGGAAAAGTTGCCGGAATGGACGTGAAAGCTGTTTCCGGTCGCCCGGGAGAATCGGCCAAAATACGTATTCGTGGTACAAACACAATTACAGGTAATGCAGAACCATTGTGGGTGGTAGACGGGGTACCTTTGCAGAAAGATATTCCAAGCATCGAGACCAACCGTATCAAAGCCGGTGATTTCAATGATATCTTTTCTACAGGTATTGCCGGAATCAACCCTAGTGATATAGAATCAATAACTGTATTAAAAGATGCTTCAGCAGCCGCTATTTACGGCTCACGCGCAGCAGGTGGTGTCATTGTAGTAACTACAAAACGAGGGCAAGAAGGAAAAATGCGTATCAACTATTCCACTAATGTCTCAATAGTAACGAGCCCTTCGCGCAATGCTAATTTAATGAATGCAAAAGAGAAGTTGGCATGGGAACAGGAATTATGGGATGAATTCTCAGCCGCAGGATATGCTTCTGGAGGATATTATCCGGTGATTGGTGCAGTAGGAATGATACGCTCCGGTTACGGGAAATATGCGGGAATGACCACAGCCCAACAAGATGCGGAAATAGAACGATTGGGCAAGCACAGTACTGATTGGTTTAAAGAACTATTCCAGAATTCTATTTCACAAAGTCACAATCTGTCTCTCTCGGGAGGTACGGACAAAAACTCTTATTATGTATCAATGGGATATTCAAAGAATAATGGGTTAATGAAGAAAACAGACTATGACCGTTACAATGTCAGTGCTAAGTTAGATATGAAACCAAATCGACGAGTAAAATTAGGGTTAACAGCCGACATGAGTATGCAACATTCTAACTCTCCGTCATTAAACGTAGACCCCTTCAAATATGCTTATTTCGCTAACCCATATGAACAGATATACAACGAAAACGGATCTTACGCGGCTGACAATACTTACTATGCAATGCGCCATGCAAACGGTAGTTATGATACCAAACTACCAAAAGATGGATACAATATCTTCCGTGAAATTAATGAGACATCCAACAAGACTAAGAATTTGGCTGCTTCATTGATAGCTACTATGAGTGTTAATATCTTGGATAATCTTTCTTTTGAAGGACTAGCTTCCTATGGTTATGTGATGAATACATCAGACAACATTAACGGAAAAGAGACCTATGCTGCATGGATGGACCGTCCTTTCGATTCGAGTAACGATGCTTCTACTCGTACCTATGGCTCTATCACACAAACTTCAGCATATAACACCAACTACAACCTACGCGGACAATTGCACTATTTCAATACCTTTGCCAAAGATCATTACATTAGTGCCTTGTTAGGATCTGAAATACGTGGTCAATATGCCAAGAGTATCTATGAGAAGCGTTACGGATATGACCCCGTGTCCGGCAATTCATCCATGCCCGTCTATCCGCAAGGAACAGACATCGAATACAGCAAGCTCGTTTCGTATGCTTCTATTATGGACCAACTTTCAGGGCAGAGTATTGTTGAAGATGCTTTTGCTTCGTTTTACTTCTCACTCGACTATGTATTCAAACAACGTTACATACTTAGTCTGACCGGTAGAACTGATGGTTCCAACAACTTTGGTAGTGATGAACAGTTCAATCCTACTGGATCTATCGGACTTTCGTGGAACGTAGATCAAGAAGAATTCATGCAGCCTCTGAAACACATTATCAGTAGCCTTTCAGTCCGCGCGGCATTCGGTTATACAGGAAATATTAACAAAAGTGTCTATCCGCAATTAGTGATGGACTATTCTACATCTTTCCGAAAAGCAGATGACGACAATTACCGTATGGGATACATCAAAAATGCACCAAATCCGACATTGCGTTGGGAGAAAACACGAGACATGAAAGTATCTGTAGATATTGGATTCTTCAATGACCGATTACGCCTGCAAGGTGAACTTTACGACCGCCGTACTCGAGATGCAGTAACAGGCGTTCCTGTACCTTACACTACCGGTTTCTCAGATCAAAGTTACAATACTTCCGAGTTGCTGAATCAAGGAGCTGAAGTAACCGTAAGTGCACAAATCCTGAAAACAAAAGATTGGAGTGCATCTATCAGTGCCAATATGGCGTATAATCGCAACAAGTTGCTGAAATATGAAGCAATCGTCCCCTCTATGTTTGGAAGTACCAATGTGGGTTATCCCTTAGGAGCGATCATCAGTGGAAAAATACAAGGGATCGACAAAAAGCTGGGAATATACACTTATGAAATACGACCTGACGCCAAAATGGAAACTGCGGCAGACCGAAGTGCAGCCGAAAACTATGCATTCTATTTGGGTACTAGCAATGCACCTGTAAACGGTGGTTATTCTTTCAGCTTATCTTACAAGAAGTTGACACTTAGTTTAGGCGGTTCCTACTCGCTAGGCGGAAAGATCAAAAACAATATTACCTGTCCAGTAGGCTATAGCACTCTGGATAAGAGTATCAATGAAACCATCCCGACACAAGAAAACGACCTCTATGTGAACTTTCTGAACGTAACAAAAGATGTCGTAAATCGCTGGACACCCAATAATCCCATAACAAATGCTCATCCTCGTATCATCGATGCATATGGCGACTATTTAGGATTAGATGATTATATGGTAACCAGCAGTAGGATAACAGATGCCTCCATTTTAGAAAATGTTTCCTATTTCAAACTTAACTCACTGATGTTAAGCTACAACTTTGATGGAATGAAGTGGCTTCATAAGGCTCACATCAATACATTAGGAGTATCATTAAGTATGACTAACCTATTTACCATAACCAATTATTCCGGCATCGACCCTGAAACACCGGGAGCAGTTTATCCAACTCCCCGTACATTCTCTATTGGGTTATCTGTCGGATTTTAAAGAGAGGAATATATGAAAATAATAAAAAGAATTTCATTAATTACGTTAACGGCATTATTATGTATGTCGTGTAGCAACTATCTGGACATCAAGCCTTACGGGCGTACTATTCCCAAAACGGCGGAAGAATTCTCTGCTCTGATTCATACACAATTAAATACAATTGATGCGGGTACCGACGCCTACATGATAGGAAATGCATCACAATGGATGACATGGGATGCCCAATGTGGCGATGATTTCGAGACTTGCCTAACTGGCAGTGGAGGAAAATCCATAGGTATCTACGTTGGAACAATTGTATCAAGAAGCAGTGAGAATTACTATAGAAACCTCTATCAGACAATACGAGACTGTAACATTGTAATCAACGAAATGCAAGAAGACAACACCACAGATTCCGGTATCATACGCGCTACAGCACATGCTATACGTGGTGTATGTTACTATCAATTGCTTCGTCTGTTCTGTGAAGTACCCCAAATAGGTAACCTCAACGGTCAGCAAGGAGTACCACTCGTTATGACATTTGATATGGAAGAACGTCCTATTCGTAGTACAATGCAGGAAACAATTGATCTAATAGAGGATGATTTCAAAAAAGCAATATCTTATCACCCTTCTGAAGATATCTACCGCTTTACAGAAGATGTAATCAAAGGATATCAGGCACGTCTCTATTTTTGGACCAAGCAATGGAGCAAAGCACTGCCAATAGCACAAGAATTGCTCAACAAATATCCATTATTAGAAGGAGCAGCATATCAGAAAATGATGACTACAGCTTACGATCTGGCAGGAAATCAATTAATCAAAGCTTATAGAGCTGCTGACACTAGCGGAGAAAATGCGTTATCCAGTGCCAATAGTCTTTTGCAACACCGTCCTGTAAGCCAACGCTTGTTAAGTCTATTTACAGAAGAAGAGAAAACGACAGATATACGATATGAATTGTGGGTAAACAATAAACGCGTGGCAAAAAAGACATTCTTTTGTGGTATGCGTACTGCTGAATTCAAGCTTATGGAGGCTGAATGCTATTATCACTCTGGAGAGAAAGTCAAAGCATTGCGATCAATCAACGATTTAAGAGCACACCGCATCGCCAACTATGTTGACTTAACAGAGAATACTTTGCCTGCATTATCTGAGAAAGAGATAATCATCACTGATGCAGAAGGAAATGCGTTGACTCCACTAATGGGAATTATCTTGAGCGAACGACGTAAAGAACTCTTTTTAGAAGGTGACCGGTTCTTCGAACTCAAACGCAACGGCTCACCTGAATTTTGGACTGCTTACAACGGACAAAAATACACAACAAAAAAATATATGTATACATTCCCTATTCCAGCTCACGACATCTTGTTAGTAGATGGACTACAACAGAACGAGGGATATACTGAAATTAGTTATTAATAAAAAACAGAGAAATAACAATGAAAAAGAATCTATATATATGGACAGCTACTGCCCTGATCATCCTATCAGGGAGTATTTGTACAGCTTGCGAAGATATAAATGAAATGCCGGATCGTACAGAATCCAATGTCGCTCAGGCCTATTATAAAGTCCCTGATCCAGTTATTCTCAATGCTGATGAAATGGATACAGTAAATAAAATCAAGGAAGAATATAACGAGAGCGTTTCACAATAAGTATTAACCAGTAAAAAGGAGAAAAACAATGAAGAAACTATTTTATTTGCTATTCGTAATGTGTACGGTAGTATTCACCGCCTGTTCCTCAGACGATGACAACAAGAGTGAAATACCACAATTGAACTTTGAGAAATCAAACTACACGTTAGCCTCAAAAACAGTAGACATCAAATTAATAGCTGATGCACCTGCTGCAGGCACTATTAGCGTACCGGTATCTTTCTCAGGAGCTGCTACTGAAACAACTGATTTTACTGCTTCAGCCAATGCATTTACATTTAAGGCCGGTGAAACAGAAGCTGTTATCACTCTAACTCGGGTAGAAGGCAGTGCAGGCGATGAGAACAAAACACTAACCGTCAATTTGGGCAACGCACCTGCCGGATACAATATTGGGGTGATGAGCTATACAACTGTGACACTGCTAAGTAAAAATGGTGTAATCATGTCGTTCGAAGATGAAAAAGGTATTTTGACACTTACTACTAGCTACAGCGCAGCTTTAACTAGTATGAGTGGATCAACTTACAAAGCGACAGACGACCTTAGTTTAAATGTAGAAGTAGATCCATCTTCTACTGCTGTAGAAGGAGTTCATTTTGATTTTGTAGATGGAAAAAAATATGTTACTATCGCTAAAGGAAAAAACAAAGGTACTGTTTCTCTTAAATTCTTGAAAAAAGAAAAAGGTAAAGATAAATTGGTATTACGTCTTTCTGATAGAGATGGATTTGCTTATGGAAATAATCCTGCTATAACTATCACCATACAAGGAGCTTGCAACTTAGAAGGAACTTGGGCATTTAAAGAAGTATCCAATTTTAGCTATTGGAAAGACAATATAGGAATATCATCAACAGATATGACTAATTTTCCTACTGGAACTTCGGCTGACCAAATCACCTTTACTGGGAATTCTTATACCGAATACACATTCACTCCAGAACTGAGTGGAAGCCTAAAAGATTACTTCGGTAGTACCATTAGAAAAGTGAAATTCAAAGTAGAAGAAGTTAAAGAACTTTGGGAACAATCTTATATAGAAATGCATTCTATTCCTATCAACGTTAGTGTATATACATTCCCTAATATCAATGGGAAATTTTCTAGCACTCAACTCGACATTCGTGAAGCAGAAGTCAGTTTCCGCTCTATCACAGTAGACGGCAAAGAGATATTGGAATGCACTATTGATGACTACATTCCTACAGATTTCTTAGCTGAAGCTTGGGAAGGAAATTTCCAATATTGGGAAGAAACTCCTCCCATGTTAAGTAATCCTCTTCGCATACACTTCACTCGTGTAGAATAAGAATAGATTTTCACGAAAGTATAAATACTCCTATTATAGTAATTTATGGTAGGAGTATTTTTATTCTAATAGAGGACTCACTACAAAAGAATTTTATTTATAGGGGCAGTTCTGAAGTATATAGGTTTCCCATATCTTACACACCTTTCCTGCTGCCAGATAAACGACATACGTACGTATCCTGTAGTTGGGAAATTGGTGATTAATATCAGCAGCATAACTGTTCACCTGCTTCACATCTTCCATGCGTGGAGCATTCAAGCTTTCAACCATACTTGCATCTTTAGCCTTGAAATATTTGAACTCAACGACACGGCAATCATTATGGAAAGTAGAACCTGGAATACCGGTCAACACAAGGTCTGCACGCCCATTGGGCAAATTTTGTTCCAAAGCAAAGGTATAGCAATTGTTTAGATATCGACTCATCACCTCATAGCAAGAACAACGGACGAAATTCTCATTGATCTTATCAAATACCTGAGCAGGAAATTGTCCGAGATACTCCTTGAAATAGTTCTCAATAACAGGTTTCAACTGACGATCGTCAATAAAACGCCGATAGACCGGAACAAAAAGTTCCACGTCCGGAAACGAAAAGCTTCCCGACGTGGAACCAACTATCTTCTAATCAGAAATCCTCTTTTAATAGTTTTCCTTCTTCACTTCGAAGTAAGCCTGCGGGTGCAAACAAGCCGGGCAAACTTCCGGAGCTTCCTTACCTACAGTGATATAACCGCAGTTACGGCATTGCCATACTACTTCACCTTCTTTAGCGAATACAGTCATATTTTCGATATTGTTCACGAAAGCAAGATATCTTTCTTCGTGACCTTTCTCAGCAATAGAAATATTACGATACATAGCGGCAATCATCGGGAAACCTTCCTGTTCTGCCACATCTGCGAAATGAGGATAGTCCAGCGACCATTCTTCGTGTTCACCGGCAGCGGCAGCACGAAGATTTTCGAGTGTAGTACCGATTACACCTGCCGGATAGCTGGCAGTGATTTCTACCATACCACCTTCCAGGAACTTAAACATACGTTTCGCATGTTCCTTTTCCTGATCGGCCGTTTCAGTAAAAATAGCCGAAATTTGTTCGTAACCTTCTTTTTTAGCCACACTTGCAAAATAAGTGTAACGCATTCTTGCCTGTGATTCTCCAGCGAATGAAGTCAGCAGATTCTTCTCTGTCTGAGTTCCTTTAATACTCTTAGCCATAATTCTTATTATATTTTAAATTGGTTGATTACCACACGTAACTTGTCGTATTATTTATAACGCAAATATAAGCTATTTGTTCATAAAACGCCCTACTTTTCTCATTAATAAAATCTATGCCCTCATTGATAAAACCTATCAGAAATCAAATAGTATGTCGAGAAACATACTTCTTTCGATTATTTTATATAATTTTGCAACCTCTACTTTACAAAAGACAAACGATCACGTAACAACTCATAGAAAATGAAACTATTTGAATTCAAACCTAAATTGGTTTCTTGCCTAAAAAATTATTCAAAAGAAACATTCATGGCAGACTTGATGGCAGGTATCATCGTTGGTATCGTTGCGTTGCCGTTAGCCATTGCCTTTGGTATTGCTTCGGGCGTATCACCCGAAAAGGGTATCATTACCGCTATTATTGCCGGATTTATCGTCTCATTGCTGGGCGGAAGCAAAGTCCAGATCGGCGGACCGACAGGTGCTTTTATCGTCATCATCTACGGAATCATCCAACAATATGGAGAGGCCGGACTGATTGTAGCAACGCTCATGGCAGGTGTTCTCCTTATATTATTAGGAGTATTCAAGCTAGGAGCCGTTATCAAGTTCATTCCTTACCCGATTATCGTAGGTTTCACCAGTGGTATCGCTGTGACCATCTTCACCACACAGATTGCCGATATCTTCGGCCTGTCGTTTGGAGACGAGAAAGTTCCGGGTGACTTTATTGGAAAATGGTTGATTTATTTCCGCCATTTCGACACGGTGAACTGGTGGAATACCATCGTAAGCATTATCAGTATCATCATCATCGCCATCTCACCCAAGTTTTCCAAGAAAATTCCCGGCTCACTGATTGCTATCATCGTGGTGACAGTTGCCGTTTACTTGATGAAGATGTACGGCGGAATTGACTGCATCCCAACCATTGGCGACCGCTTTACAATCAATTCCGAGCTACCCGATGCCGTTGTACCCACATTGAATTGGGAAGCCATTAAAAACTTATTCCCGGTTGCCGTCACGATTGCCGTGTTGGGAGCTATCGAATCACTGTTGTCCGCCACCGTTGCCGATGGTGTGATAGGCGACCGCCACGATTCCAACACAGAACTGATTGCACAAGGTGCAGCGAATATCGTAGCTCCTTTGTTTGGCGGTATCCCCGCTACCGGAGCCATTGCCCGTACTATGACAAATATCAACAACGGAGGTAAGACACCGATAGCCGGAATCATCCATGCAGTCGTCCTGCTGCTGATTCTTCTCTTCCTAATGCCGCTTGCACAATATATCCCGATGGCATGCCTTGCCGGAGTATTGGTCATCGTTTCCTATAATATGAGCGGATGGCGCGTATTCAAGGCTTTACTGAAAAATCCAAAATCGGATGTAACGGTACTTCTGATCACATTCTTCCTCACTGTTATCTTCGACTTGACAGTTGCCATCGAAATCGGACTTATCATCGCTTGTGTACTCTTTATGAAGCGTGTTATGGAGACTACCGAGATTTCTGTTATCACGGACGAGATTGATCCGAACTCGGAACTCGATATCGCCGTACACGAAGAGAATCTGATAATCCCCAAAGGAGTGGAAGTATATGAAATCAACGGTCCTTACTTCTTTGGCATCGCCACAAAGTTCGAAGAGACAATGGCACAATTGGGTGACCGTCCGAAAGTACGTATCATCCGTATGCGTAAAGTTCCGTTTATCGACTCTACGGGTATCCATAACCTGACTACTCTTTGTGAAATGTCGCAGAAGGAGAAGATTACCGTTATCCTTTCCGGAGTCAACGAGAAAGTTCATAAAGTATTGGAGAAATCCGGATTCTATGAACTATTGGGAGAGGAAAATATCTGTCCGAATATCAATGTAGCATTGGACAGAGCGAAAGAAATTGTAGAGTAATAATCTTATCTAATAAATAACAACATGAAAAGACAGCTTTTAATTCCCGCCTTACTACTGTTATTTCTCCCCTTTGCACAAGGTAAAGTTAAACTTCCTGCAATGATGGGAGATCACATGGTACTCCAACAAAATAGTTCCGTAAGACTATGGGGTCGGGCAGACGGTAAAAAGGTAACTATCACCACTTCATGGAATAACCGGACTTATCGGACATCTACCGATAAAGACGGAAACTGGCTGGTAAAAGTAGACACTCCTGCCGGAGGATATACTCCTTATTCCATAACAATCAGTGATGGAACTCCAGTCACTCTTTCGGATATACTGATTGGAGAAGTGTGGATCTGCTCCGGCCAGTCGAATATGGAAATGCGCATGATGGGAAATTCAGCACAACCTGTTGACAACTCGCTCGAAACGATTCTGAATGCAGGCAACTATCGTGATCGTATCCGCTTTATCACCGTACCAAGAATCAAAGACATTCAAAAGCGGACAGATTTCGAAGGAAAAAAATGGGAAGTATCTTCACCGGAAACAACTATTGATTGCAGTGCCACAGGCTATTTCTTTGCCAAGCAGTTAACCCAAAGTCTCAATCTTCCGGTAGGATTGGTTATCAACAGTTGGGGAGGTTCGGCAATCGAAGCATGGATGGACGAACAAACATTAAGTACCATCGAAGGCATGAATATAGAAGCTGCCAAAAGTCCGAAACGGGATGTACGCCAACGCTTGGAATGTTTATACAACTTGATGTTATGGCCTGTTAAGAATTTCACTGCACGTGGATTCCTTTGGTATCAAGGAGAATCGAACATATCCAACCATCAGTTCTATGCTCCGATGATGACAGCTATGGTACAGCTTTGGCGTAATGTATGGGAAGCACCGGATATGCCCTTCTATTACGTTCAGATTGCCCCTTATAAATATAAGAACAGTCGTGATATAGAAGCTGCCTTACTACGCGAAGCTCAAGTGAACGCATTGAAAACAATCCCAAACTCCGGTATTGTTCCTACCACAGATATCGGCAATGAGTTCTGTATCCATCCTTCCCAAAAAGAACCGGTAGGTCTCCGCCTTGCTACTCTTGCATTAACTCAAACTTACGGAGTACGCAAACTGCCATCCACCGGACCTATGATGACTAATGTGGAATATACTGACGGCAAAGCAATAGTAGCATTCGACAATGCTCGTGCCGGACTATTCCCCACGTTCGAACAATTGGAAGGATTCGAAATAGCAGGAGCTGACAAAAAATTCTATCCGGCAAAAGCTAAGGTTGTAGGACGTAGCAACAAGGTAGAAGTACAAAGCGAACAGGTCCCTCAACCGATAGCCGTACGATATGCTTTCCGTAATTATGTAGGCAATATTACCTTACGGAATACTTTCGGATTGAGTGCTTTCCCATTCAGAACGGATACATGGGATGATGTGAAATAAAGAACAGAAAAGTTATGTGAAACAAGGAGGAAAAACCATCCGCCACATTTTTGCTCTTATTTTAAGTATTATAGGGGGAAAAACAAAAATGTCACAGAACTAATAATCAATTACTTAACCCTAAAAAGGCCCTTATTTTAAGAAAAGTTCACAGAGAACAATAGGTTGTTTTTGCTTTTTTCCGTGAGAAAACTGCATTTTTTGCAATATGTTATTTACTGGCATATTGCTCCCCATATTTATATCTTTGTTTGCACTTGTGCATTCTCCCGAACAGACTTGAGCAGCCGCCTTGTTGCACTTATGTAACAAGACAGCTGCTCAAGTGCATTCAACGAATACATATAGAAGAATTGATTAACTGATGGGGAGAAGTTATTAATCTATGCAGAAGAAACGACGAATGCTACTTTATGAATAAGCAAGAATAAGCTATAAACAACATAAGTTAATATAAGAGACCAAACAACCAAAGAGGTTTCATTTCTATTCTATTTAATTCTATATGCCTTTCCTGAGGAAGTAGGGAATGAGATCATATCATCTGCTATAACCTTCACAGAAGTACCGGAAACTTTTAAATTCTTTGCATCCGGGCACTTGACAATACATTCCTTACCTGAATAAGAGGTAATAATAACAGACGTTATTTTTCCATTGCTCCATTCAGCATCCACTTCAAAATTACCTCTGGCTTTCATGCCTTTAAAAGAACCTTCTTTCCATACGTCAGGCAATGACGGAAGCAATTCGATGTACCCTCCGTGACTCTGCATCAGCATTTCCGCCACACCAGCCGTCACCCCGAAGTTACCGTCAATCTGGAAAGGAGGATGTGCATCGAACAAGTTAGTATATACTCCCCCAAAGCTAGCACCGGGGTTTGTTAGTTTCAATGCACTTTCCAATAACTTATGTGAACGGTTACCGTCATGTAAACGTGCCCAAAAGTTCAATTTCCATGCCTTACTCCAACCGGTACCCGCATCTCCACGTGTATTTAATGTCACTTTCATGGCTTCCGCATATTTATTGTCCCGTTCACTTCTGCCTGCAACGATGGCAGATCCCGGATGCAGCCAAAATAAATGATTGGTATGCCGATGTCCACCGTCTCCACTGATATCTTTCGTCACTTCATCTTTCCACTCCATGAACTGTCCGCCCAATCCAACTCCCGGACCGGAGAGCTTGGCAAACGATGCGCTGATTTCCTTAATCTCCGGATCATTTTCTTTGCCCAGCTCTTTGCTCGCCTTAATCATGATATCGAACATCTCCCAAATCATCGCCTGCGAGGTAGAACATCCCAACGAATATTCACCATGCTCAGGAGAATGAGAAGGGTTGGCAACCAACATTCCATCACGTTTATCCGTCCATAAGTTATCTACCCAAAAGAGAGCGGCTTGCAACATAATGTCATAGTACTCCTCCAAGAACTTCCTGTCTTGATTAAATTGATAATATTCCCAAATATCCTGGCACATCCAGATAGCACCTGCCGGGAAATGATGAGGCGTATCCTTCTTGGCAGGAGCAGTATTGCTCCAAATATTATTCTCATGATGTGTCACCCAACCTCGCACAGGCTTGCCGTCCGGACGGCAATAATAATGCTGAGCAGTATATTTGCCACGAGGAACAAGACTTTTCACATATTCCACCATCGGCAAATGACACGGACTCAAATTGGTTGGTTGTGTCGGCCAATAATTCATCTGTATATTAATATTGGTATGATAATCTGAATTCCACGCATTCTGAAGTTTGTCAGCCCAAACCCCTTGTAAATTGGCTGGCAATGACCCTTCACGTGAACTAGAGATAAGCAAATAACGCCCGAACTGATAGTACAACATTTCCAGATAAAGGTTATCGGCCCGTGAATTAGTATGTTCATCCATCCCTTTCAACAACTTGTCGGTAGTCACGACAGGTACCTTCTTCACATTACCCAAATTAATTTTCATACGATCATACAGGCTACGATAGTCTTTTTGGTGAGCAGCCAACAGTTTCCGATAACTTTTTGCAGACGCTTTCTTCAGAATAGCTTTCACCTTATCCAAAGGATCGCCCTTAGAAAAGAAGTTGTAACTATCATCCATACATTGAACATAGTTAGTGGCTGCCGACATGAGGACAACAATTTCTTTCGCTCCGGTTACTTTAATCATGCCATCTACTGCTGAAATCCTACCTCCGTCATTTCTGACCATTACTTGCTGTGCATATCTCAATCCATCCTTCCAATGATCGCCCACACGCTTATCTCCACCCACCGGAGTTGGATAGCCTGTCATTGTGATGGTATTTCCTTCTGATATAATATTTTTAGTCTTATGTAATGACTCGAGTGCAATTGTACGTGAAAGACCTTCTTTACTATCTGATGTCAACCGGATTACCATTACGTTGTCCGGATAGCTCATGAAATACTCGCGCTTATAAGTTACACCACCTTCCTTATAACTAACTGTATGGATAGAATTATCTATATCAAGAGTACGATTGTAATCAGAATAAGTCCTGTCCGGATTTCCGATATTATCATTGCTCTCCTTTACCTGTCCCTTGATACGAAGCGGAGATTTAGGGTCGTTCGAAGTGATGATAATATTGCTTAATGTCTGAAATGAACCGAAATGTTCTTTTGTCCCAGCCATATTGTTGATATATCCACGTAATTCCGTACCTTCTCCATCGCTTTCATAATTGTGGGTAATGAGTTTACCCACAACATCAAAGTGTGCAGACTTATTGGTAGTAAATTCTGTCATTTTCTGTTGCAGGAGGTTTCTCGCTTTTTGGAGATTATCCTTATTGACTTCGGGAGTTCTCAAATGCCCTCCGTTATAATCAGGATCTTCGCCCGGTCCACCCGACCATAACGTATGTTCATTCGTTTGAATGACGTCAACATAAACACCACCGAAAAGCATGGCACCCATAAATCCATTACCAATGGGAAGCGCCTCGCTTTCCCATATTTTAGCAGGGGTGTTATAAATTACTTTCAGAGGAGGTTGAGAATTGTAATCCGTTGTTTGAGCGTTTGCCATATAGAACAGATTAAAAATCACACAAATCGTAACTATTGAAATATAGCTCACTTTTCTCATACTATTAGTTTTATTATTATATATTATATTTACTCTCCGGTATATTGGATGGTGCAAAAATAAGAGGCCCGACTTAATTTTTATTGAAATAAAGCATTAATAAAAAATTAATAATATTACATTTTAGGATATTCTTGATTCAGAATGTCAAAGTTAAGCCTATTAATCGCATTTTAATCGCTTATTAATAGAAAGAGGAATATTTTCTTTCGCATTAAATAATTTATCAACTTCTAATAAAAAGAAACAATGAAAAGATTTAAACTGATTTCAGGAGCTTGTCTCGCTCTGCTTAGCGTTTGTACGGACGAAGCCATGGCAGACAATAATTCCGGAGAAGAAGATGGAAACAAGAATATTATAAACTGACAGATGGGAAGAACAAACTGCGTATTTTATGAAATCGATAAATGACTATTATTATGATATTTCCTTACATAGATAATATCATTAGGAAAGTTAAGATCCCACAGCTTCTTTAATAAGAAGCTGTGGCCGAAATCCCTTCTTTCTCCAATAAAGCCACAATACGATCTAATTCTTCATGTGTAGCCTTCTGCAGATCATGGTCGGGTGTTTCCCGGTCAATCGTATAAATCATCACTTGACTGGGAGCGATTTCTTTCACCGCTTCTATCCAGGGAAGCACATATTTATCAGATGTATTATTCATGTCCTTTCCCTGATAGCCTCCTTTCAGAAACATCGTTTGTACGATGCAGTTTCCTTTGAACTCTTTCATCTTTTCGATGATTTTTCTCACAGAGTATTTTCCATTAGGACGGTCCAACAGATGGATATATTCTTCATCCACTGTATCCAGTTTCAGAATATTATTATCTACCTTGTTCAATGCTTCGAACACGGCAGGACGATCAATAAACGTAGAATTACTCAATACGCTCACTTTTGCTTTCGGGAAATACTGATTACGGAGCGCAAGCGTATCTTCTATAATTTCCGGGAAGTGGGGATGCGCAGTTGGTTCACCGTTTCCGGCAAAGGTCAGTACATCAGGAGCGGGACCGTTCACCTGCATATCTTTCAGTTTTTCTTCAAGAGCCGCACGAACTTCTTCACGGGTAGGAAGATGTTTCTTTGTACGATGTTCGGCATTGAAACCGCATTCACAATAGATGCAGTCAAACGAACAAACTTTACCGTCATCCGGCAATAAATTAATTCCCAAAGAAACACCCAAGCGGCGGGAATGTATAGGACCGAAGATGGGTGAAGGAAAAATAATAGTCATCTTTCTGTTATAATTTACTTCTTTCAGTTACTACTCACTTCATTAAGTACGACAAAGATAACTCAAAACTTACAAAACATTTACGAAACGGAACGAAAATACTGCTCTATCCTTTGCAAAAAGAGTAAATATAGTTCACGGACTTCCATCTGTGAATGAGTAACGCTAAGTTCTTTTAACTTGCCATACAAGCCGTGTAGCTCATTCTCCAAACAGCCAGTCGCATACTTATGTTCACCGGAAGCCCCACGCACAACATCTAACCACGCTTCCAAACACAGCAACTGAATATCCAACTGTGCATAACTGATCGTTAACTCCGAATTGAATCCATTAAATAATCCTTTATACAGGTCTTGGAAAAACTCCGGATAGCCACATCGGATATAATTCTTTTGCAGTAACCGTTTGAATAGTTTCCTCACCTCAGGATATAGCAAATCATTTCTGTTTTCCAACAAATTCGCCTTCACATAATCACACTCCATTTCAAGGGTCGGATGGAACAAATATTTGTCTAAATTCATCATTGCCTGATGTTGTACTTCAGCAGGTTGTCCCTCACGGATATTTTCAGCAATCCCCGCCAAATAAGAAGCATACAACTGAATGGCTTTTCTATAAAGCTCGCGTAACGAGCTACTTTTCCGAGCTGCTTTTTCTTTGTACACAATCTTATCCAACTGACTAAGTACCGTCTGTAGATGAACGATCTTCACTGCATAATCTTCCGGCCTCTCAACAGTATGGAAATCTCCCAGCCAACGACGGAGTTTCTCACGCTCATCATAGCAATTCCCGGTACCTTTCAAAGGAACATAACCGAAATAAATAACCCGTTCATCTTCTTCTCCAACTTTCAAAGTTCCATTACACACTGCTTTTGAACGTACTTCACTCAATCCCAACAAGTGCCCGACCTCTTTGGTCACTTCGTTCTGCAACAACTCTTTTGCAACTTCCTTTGAGTAGCGGTCTGTCCGAATACGTGAATCAGTTGCACCGCACGTCAATAGGTAATTATCCAGCAGCCCCTCCATAAAACCATGCCCTATGTTCAGTCGACATGAAAGAATCTCTCCTGTTCGGGGATGATGAGTCAAGCTGCTTTTCACTCCCGGCATTCGTAAGTCATAAGAGATAAAGGCAGATTGCTCCGCCGACACAACTCTACGGTCAGCGTATTTTACCTGTAAAACCGGATGACGTAACCCCGCTTTGCGGAATGCTCCGTTCCACGCTTCTACTCCCGACTTCACCGCCTTGAAATATTCTTGCGGGAAAAGCGTGTCCACATAAAAGGTTAGCGGCTTTGCCAAATCCCAACGAAGAATCAACGAGTCTTCCACCATACAATAAGGATCTTGCGAATAATCTTTAAAATGTAAGGTACGGTAAGGTATTCTGTTATCCGCCAGACGAATCCTGTCTTTCTTCTGCGGAAGCAGACGGAGCACACAAGTCACTTCCAGAGGCATACTGCCGTCGGGTAACATTATAGCCGAACTGGAATATACATATCTTTCCGCCTCCACTCCATGATAGCGCTTTACAGTGAATGATACTCCCTCATCAAAAGGATGTATTCTCACCACTTCGGACAAGGCGGGAACGAGCGAACGAATAAAACCATACTGATAACTGAACCATTCGTCTCCATTCAACAGATATTCCGTGATCCGAATGATAGCTCCCCGCTCTCCGGAATAGGACACTACCGGATAGCTGATTCCTTCCGGCTGTACATTGGACAATGAAAAAGCCTGCTGATAAACACTTTCCGTATCTAGTATACGTTCCATATAAAACGGCTGCTGAAAGCAGACGGTTCCTTCAGTAGGAGAGGTGATACGCACCACTCCCAAACCATTGGCGGGACGACAGAGCAAATCGAAACCTCTGTCGATCTGCGCACTGATTTGCATTTCACGGCCAATATATTCGGAAGGTATCTCCAAGTATACTTCTCCGTCCGCCACATAGACGGGGAATACTCCATCTATCTTTTTCATTCCTTCAACGAAGAACTCCTCAAACGGTCTGACTGTCTCCTGTGCTTGCACAAGTGCACCGACACACAGTAATATAAAGAATAATACTCTTTTGTTTTTCATAAATCTCTTTCTATCCCTTTCTCATTATTAATTTTCTTCAATGCCTGCCTCGCGGCTATCAATAACCGGGACGAAGGTACCTTCTCCGGGGTTTCCGTCAGTTTCAGCAAACTACTTACATACAGTGCCTGTATCTTATGCTTTGCAGCATCCACTAAAGCGGAATCCACTGATGTACTGTCCGTCCTTTCCGTAAACAATCCCTCATGTACACCCTGCAAGAATTCATCTACCGAAAGCATACCCTCACACGCATTCTCCGATTCCTCCACCTTCTGAAGGGAACGTATCAAATCCGGCATCAGTCCCTCATAAAAGTGTTCCAATTCTTTAGCGGCATTCAATTCCAAAGGAGTAGTGAGCGATTCGTTAAACAGCCACACTGGCGGTTGTAAGAAGTAGGTTTGCACGAACTTCAAAGCCTTCCGGTTATAATCCGCTTTCTCCGGCAGGTAGATATTATCATTCTCCAAACCGGCAAGGCGCTTTCCGCCAAAATGCGACAAGACATGCCGAACCCAATCTGTATAATGCTGGATGACAGACTGATAACGTCCTTGCAGCACATGTAAAGAGACTTTATCCGTCACTCTCCAAGCCTCCGGCTGCGCACAGATATATTTCAGATTCTCTATTCCCTGCGTATTAATGGCGACATGATCATTGCCTAAATCTTCCATCTGCGACTCCACATCTACTCCTGCCGAAAAATGCAGCCAAGGGTTCTGCTGCTGTTTTTCATTCCATGACCTTCTGTTCTTTTCCCTTTCCCTAGCGTCCTTTCCCGGAAATATCCGATAGCCCCATTCGATAGCCCATCTGTCATATTTACCAATACGGACACGCCTGTTCTTCAGGTCGACTTTATCGCCGGGCCGCAACGCATAGTTGCAACGCACATAATCCATGATGGAAGTTCCTATCCCATTGCGGTTCAGAAATTCATTATCCCGCAATTGTTCTATGGAATAATGAGAACTACCCAGAAAGTTGTGTTCCAGTCCTAGTGTGTGACCGACTTCATGAGTCAGCACCAGCTTGATAAGTTCATATTGCAAAGAATCCGGCAATACGATGTCCCATGCTTGAGGATCATTGGCACCGCACTGGACAAAGTACCATTTTTGTACCAAATTCAAGACACTACTGAAAATACCGATGTGGCAGGCGATAATCTCACCCGAACGGGATTCGCAAGGAGTAGGGCCGTACGCATTGTTCAGACCGGATATCTTCCATGAAATAAACGGATAGCTGCTGTCATAGATACTAAACTCCGGATTTTCTTCTGCCGTAGGTGCCAGACACGCGTCTATCGCATTCTTAAAACCCGCCTGTTCAAAAGCCGGTTGCCAGTCGCGTACGGCTTCAACGATACAGTTAATATACTTTTCAGGCGTATTGCGGTCTATATAGAAAATGATGGGTTGTACAGGCTCCACCAATTCCCCTTTCATATATCTCTCCCGGTCTTCGGGACGTACTTCCAGCCGCCACCGCTTAATAAATGCTTTCCGACGGGAAGGGTTATCTCCCTCGAAGACCTCTTTTCCAATAGCAAAATAGGAACCGCCATCAGCCGTGACTGCCTCCAAAGGTTGCTCGGACAGTAAACGGATACACAATCCCGTATCCCAATCACCTATATAAGAAGGAGTTTCCGGCTGTCCCGGTAGTCTTAACGATGAGCTTCCGTACTTACGGGATATATGGAACAACAGACGATCTTGATAACCGGTGATTTCTTTTATGTGGTCTTTATCCCTCTGACGCGAACCGATCGACAAATCGAAAGATACGATATCAAGCGTAAACAAAGGAAAGTCTTTCAATATTGAACCTACTTCCACCAATGAACTTCTTTCACTTTTTGCCCGAATAGGCAACGCTTTATAGAGCCTGTCATTTCCTCGCTGGGCAGCGATACGAGCGTATGTTCCCACGGTACCCTCTACTATTCTTTCATTCAATGGGTCTACCATCCACAATTCATCTCCCCGCTTGCGGAGACTGAAGAAAACAGGACCTATCATATCGCCTGCATAACCGAACTTCTTCTCCATATCCCGATAGGGACGGGCAGGAGCCGCCAAGATAGTGGTAGTAACGGCAAACTCACGTTCCAGCAATGAATCGGGTACTTCCCAATAAAGGCGATCACCATTGCGATAAGTGGTGAACATACCGGGAATGACTTCCACAGAAGATTTCTTTCCCGTTGATAAGTCATCTTTTGCAGATGACTCTCTTTCAAGAAAAGCAGCAATGTCCGGCTGCTGCCCGTACACACAGGTACAAACAAAGACAGACATTGCTATATTGATTATTCTTTTCAGCATAAGAAGTAATACATATCATTATTCATAATTGTAAGTGATATCCACTATCTTACCAATAGGCTGATTAGGATCTTCGTAAACACAAACACTTCTCTCTTCACGAGAAATATCACCTGCCATTGTTAACTGTATTTCTACAACCACCCCCTTCTCACCTGTATTGATACCAAGCCCAAGACACATTCCTAATTTTTCCTTATATTCTCCCTCCACTTCCTCATCATTTTCTTCTCTCACACTTTCGGGATCCTTAAATTTAAGACTAGCAATTTGTGCCGATGAATCGACTTCATAAGCATAAAGTTCTGTCACTTGCCCACGGTCAAGGTTGATACGATACAATTTATTACCGGAAGCCATAAATATGATATTTGCCGTATAGGCATAAGAAGCAGCAAATTTAGCTGTTTCTACATCCACCTCCGAAGGGACAGCTATTGTATATTTAGCAGCGCAAGTAGGATCCTCATTTTCCCAATCCGCACTAAACTTAAAGACCGTGAGTTCTTTTCCGTTGAAAGGAGCAGTGATAGCATAGGAATAATTGCCATAGCTTCCTCCGGTAATTATATCTTTCACTTGTAACGACGGGTCTATGGCATCCGGATCAAAAACATTAGCATCATCTTCCATTGAATAAATGCTCACCGGCTTTTGGTCGCTCCAAGGAGTTCCAAACTTACGTATATTTTGTGTAGCCTGATTCCCCATATAATCAAAAGTACCAGGAAGAGAAGCATTAAGAAAACAATGGTTTACTTTATCGAAAAACAACAACCCACCTTCATAAGAACCAAAAGCGGAAATAGCAGGATACTCGTTACCGCTTTTCACTGAGTATGGAACGCAGAAAGCATCCATAAAAGCACAATATGCCTTTCCATTATTCACAAATAATTCGCCATGAGTACTCATTTTATAAGATTCAATCTTTAAAGATTCTCCCTTATTGACCGGTTCAAAAAGTATTTTATCAGATCGGTATATTGGTTTCAACGTACTCGGAGTAAATAATGACAAATCACAATCTGTGACTAACATCAATGCCGGAATTACCTTAAAGCCCAAAAAAGATAACATATCTTCCAAATTCGAATTTCCATAATTTTTTCTTGCACTAACAGCCAAAGGTTTTCCACTAAGTGGAAAAGCCTGATTCAATTCCGACTTAAATACATCAGAATAAACATAATACCCCTCTGGAGTACCTTCGATAGCTCCTAATATACCACTTTCTTCCTTTTCTTGTAATATAAACCAACAAGGATTTAAAGGTCGAATAATAGCAACTTCCCCAGTCTGATACCAAGTTGTTCCGTTCTTCCTATCTGTAACTACTACCATTAAACCTATATTTTCTGATTCATAGGGTTCAACCGTTATCTTACATTCTTTTCCTACAGAATAATCTTCATAATCGATCATTCTTTCCGAACCGGCCTTTACTCCTTTCTTGGTCTTTTTCCATTGAAATACAAGATTGGCTTCATTCTGCTCTAACGTTTGAGAAATCTCCGGTACAATAGATACTTCCACCGCTTCGTCTTTCGGCATACGTAACTTTGTTTCAGGTATTTTGACTTCCATTGAATTTACTTCATGATAATCATAATCCCCTTTATCATCATAGCAGCTTATCTGCAACAAAGCTACTACAACAAAACTTATTATATAGATGATATACTTTTTCATAATAGTTTCTTTTAATCTTATTCAAAACTTATTTCATTTCCATCTTCATCCAAAATAGGGGGGTTACCTTCTGCTTTATAATTTGCATAAGCATCTACAACTTTAGCCTTATCGGCATCAATATCTTCTACATCTTCCGATGTATGTCCCAATATATCCATCATAAACATATATTTGGCATCACTATAGTCTCCCCATTCCCAATCCCACTCATCAGGTTCAATTTCCCATCTTACAGAAAAAATTATCTGATTCTTTTCTACCAACCCTTTATCAAACTTATGTGCAGAATTATCTAAATCAAATTCGAGATTACAACCATATAAATTCTTACCTTTCTTCATTTCCGGACGAGTAAATCTAAAATAAAAGACCTGATGGATAGTATCCAAAGAAGTATATGTATACTTATCGTTCAATAACACATCTACAGAATTTTTATAATTACTGTTCGGAGTTACTTTTACACAAAAATCACGGCTTTCTTTCAAAAGATCCCCTTGAATCTGTACGGTAAAACTATCTACTGAATAAGGTTCTTTCTTCACATAATCCGTATCAATAAGAATACGTAAATGTGTATTTCCATAAAAATTAATACGAGGTGTCTGATTGTACAGCTCTATTTCATTTTCACTGCACCCCATATATACACCACTGATAAGAATCAGTAAAGCAAAATATATAATTCTTTTCATAATGCTTCATCATTTAGAGTTATTTCCAAAAATATACTCATTATCCGGCAGAGTCACCTGATAATGTGCATCGGTCATAGCTTCTACTCCACAACCATAATAAGTACTATAATCATGCACTTTCAAGAAATAGAAAAGTTGCCCTTCGGCAAAATACTCTTTTCTATATTCTTTCATAATTTCATTGACGCGCTTAGTCTGTTGCTTATTCTCTTCCGAAGCAGCATCAACATTATCATAGCCATCGGTTAGAATCTCGTCATTATAAGAAATGCCCCGCGCAAAACGGATTGTATTCAATGCTTCGGCACTCTCCGAAGGAATAGTTGCACATTCCGCTACGATATAATACATTTCCGGCAGACGAATCAAAGGTACCGCATTAGCTCCAGAATAGTTATAAGACACTGTCAGTGGCTTCTGATTATACTTTCTACTAAAAACGACTCCGCTTCCGTCTGAAGAATTTACGACAGTGAACATCACAGCCAAACGTCTCCAATCCGTATTACCGGCTCCTTCAGTTTCATAAAATAATTCATAATTTTCTTTTGAAGTCATGAAGTGATATTCCGTATTGACACTTTCCATATCCATACCATTATCCGAAAGTAAATTAGAAAATTCATTTACTGTTATTCCGAAAATCTGCTCTGCATATCGTATGGAATTATAATTAGCAGCCGTTTGTGATTTATATAAAGTAAAATATTTAGAAGCTCCAATTACCTCTCTGGCATATTCCACAGCCAATTTCCGGCTTTCCACATCCCCTTTATAACAATATACACGAGCTAACATTGCTTTCACAGCATACAGATTCATCCTGAACTCACGATTCACAAGAAAATGATTCTTATCTTTGTATGCTTCATTTTCATGATCTGTAAAAAAGTCACACGGGTCATTCTCTTTCAGAAGTTTTTCAGCCTCATTCAAATCTTTCAAAATAGCGTTTACCACTTCATCTGCTGATAGAATAGGAGTAGCATCTTTATTGAAAGCTGTACGATAAGGAATAGCCTCAGACGCAGGATTCTTTTTATAAACCGGACCAAACAAACGTAATAAGTCAAAATGAAGAAAAGCCCGGAGTCCGAGAGCTTCTCCTTTCATAGTTTCATAAAATCGTTCCGTTACCAATACGTCTTTATTCTTATCTACATATTCCAGAAAATTATTAATATTGGCGATGATAGTATACATATCTGCATAAATCCCGTTCTTTTTACTTAAGAACTGATTTTCATAATCAAACACAATACTTTGATTAAAAACGGTATTCGTATTATAACCGGGATAATTTGTATATAAACCTGCCAATTCATCCAAATATCCATAAGTCAAATCTCCGGCATATAACTCTCTTGTTCCTAATTTTAAGTAAATACCCGTAAGAGCATCCTTGAACCCGGATTCCGATTCAAATTGCTTATCGGCAGGAATAGAAGTTTTCGGAGAGACATCCAACCAATCACTGCAGGACACAAGCCCCAGCACCATTGTCGTTAATAGTATATATATAATATGTTTCATACAAATATATTTTTAATTAGAAACCTACATTCAAAGAAAATGTGAACTGACGTGAGTAAGGATAATATAAACCTCTTTCACGTTTTACAGTAGACAAGTAGAAGAAATCTTCCATATTGAAAGATACCTTAGCCGAACTCAATCCCCAATGGCCGACAAACTTAGTATTCGTACGGTCCATACGATAATAGACCGATAAAGAACTTCCCTGAAATACATTTTCATCCATAATAAAACGGGAAGTAGCCTTCGTTTCCCATCCCGTAGAATTAATAGCACGGAACTGTGCCTTATCACCCGGGTTCATCCAACGGAGTTGAGATACTCTGCGGTCAGCATTATATTTCAAATTCGCATTTTCCACTTTATCAAGTAAAGTCTGATTGTATACCTGACCACCAAACTGATATCTGAAACTTACATCGGCTCCCCATCCCATATAAGTAAAAGAGGAATTAATATATCCTTGCCATTTAGGTTCCGTATTACCAATTGGTACTACATCATTCGCATTCCAATTGACAGCACTTGTCATTTCTCCATTGCGTTTCAACAAAATTTCATCTCCAGAAGCCGGATCAATACCCAACGAACGCACTACCCAAATACGGGAAAGAGATTCTCCTTCTTCATAGCGGGGTAATGGCATATCTTTTAGCTTTAATGAATTCTGATCATTCATGTGTTTCATCGCTTCTGATATTTTTAATAATTTGTCAGCATTATGCGAACCGTTCACCATAATGGTCCAATAAGCTTGTTTGGCAGTATTCTTATAAGGAATAGCAGAAAGACTGATCTCCCAACCTTTATTCTCTATCTTACCGATGTTCTCGGGATATTGGGGAAAACCAACGGAAGGTGCAAGACTAACCTGAGTAATCATATTATCGGTTATTTTACGGTAATATTCTATACGAGCGGTAAAACGCTGGTCAAATAGTCCCAGTTCCAACGCTAAATTGGTACTTTTGGTAGTTTGCCATTTTAAACTTTCATTGTGCATTGCCAGAATCTCCGAACCGGTAGCATCTGATGAATAATAAGGCAGCAGCAGGTTAGCATATGTATAATACCCATGTGCCTGATAAGGGTCAAACCCTTGTGAACCGGTAGTACCATAAGTACCTCTCAATATCAGGTCGGAAATAAAAGAGACGTTTTTCAAGAAGTTTTCTTTCTTTAAATCCCAGCGCAATCCAGTCGACCAGAAAGGAGCCCATCGATTATCTTTTCCAAATTGAGAAGAACCGTCCAAACGTATATTGAAATCAAACGAATACTTATATTTATATGAATATCCTCCGGCTGCTACCCAACCGATAGACCGACTGGTGCTTTCCAAACCGGTTACTTTTTCATTATACTTTTTACCAAATAATAAATTATCCATATTATCATTCGGGAAACCTGTAACATAGTTACCAAAAGTTTCCGAAGTATTCTCTAATACACTCATACGGGCATTAGCTGTCAGATAATGATCTCTCAGTTGTTTATTCCAACTTCCTGTTAAATCTACTCCCCAACTAACCGATTCACTTTGGCTTCTGCGATAATCACCTCTCAGAGTAGGATCAGTCACATCATCAAACGCAGTATGTTGTGCAGGACGGAAAATATCGCGATGTCCTACACTTTTCGATAACGAAAACGCACCTTCCAAACGAAGTTCTTCAGTAGGATTGTATTCTACTTTAAAAAGCTCGCGTACAGCAAAATTCTTACTTTGATCCTTACTGTTGAATGTAGTGTTATACATCGGATTCAAGTAATTCGAATCACCTCCTATTCCTTCAAAGTTATCCAAACGTTTCTGAATTTCTCCATCTTCTCCATAAGGACGTAAATAAGGGTTCAAACGGGTATATTCACTGAAACTTCCCCACGGAGACTCATTAGCAACCGAATTATCAAGAGTTATACTATTCTTCAACAATACTTTCTTCAAACGATACTGAAAATCCAATGAACCTGTCAATACATCACGCTTACTGTCTTTCATTACACCCGGAGAATTATTATATCCGACATACATCCGATAGCGTAATGCCTCATCACCTCCTTCCAAAGTGACAGTGTGGCGTTGTTGAATAGAAGTCTGTAAAGGCTTATCCAACCAATATGTATTTACTCCCGCCAATACTTCACGCAATTTAGACTGATAAAGTCTCCACTTTTCCAGTGTTTCCCCGCCATACGTATAAACCCCTCCTTTCAATTCCGCATCCAGTTTCTCTCTTGCATCCATTAAATTATATCCTGTCAAATCCGGAGTTTCAATACGAAGTTCACCTCCGTACGTAACCCAGATACGTCCGGGTTTGGGAGTTTTACTTTCAATTACGATTACTCCATTCGCAGCACGCGAACCATATATCGCTGTAGCGGCAGCATCCTTCAACAGAACAATAGAAGAAACGCGGTCGGGATCCAAATCGGCTAGTGTCTGTATACCAATTTCAAAACCATCCATAATCAGCAACGGTTGATTTGCGTAAGTTTCATACTCACCTTGAACGGCAATAACATCATTATTGGCCGAATTGAAATCAACCGCACCTCTTGATTCCAAATCCATACTAGCACCGCCGCGCATACGCATATCAGGCAAATTGTTCGGATTGGAACCCATGTTTATATTATCAACGATACGCAGTCCGGGAGCAACGGCAGCCAATGCTTTAGCCACATTGTTTGTACTGTATTTTTTCAAATCCTCCCCTTTGATAGTGACGGACGAACCGGTAAAACCTTCTTTCTTGCGGTTGAACATACCGGTCACCACTACTTCGTTCAATGCTTTCGTGTCTGTTTTCATCACTACCGACATATAAGAAGTGGGATTCAATAACTGAGTCTGCATACCCACATACGATACTCTGACCTGATTATCTTGTGGAACATCGGAGAGTTTAAAATTTCCGTTATTATCCGTAATGGTACTGATATTCGCATCCTCCACCATAACGGTCGCTCCAATCACCGGAAAGCCATCTTCTTCGGAAAGCACTTTTCCTTTTACTTCCCGTATCACTTTAGCGGTCTTTTTCGTGATATTGATAAACTGGCCGTCGATGTGATATTTCAACGGGTGCTTTCCTATAATCACCTTCAATGCTCCGTCGATTGTAGCTTTTTCCACTTTGCCTGTGGCTGTGTAAGAACTGATTTCATCGTAGATAAAAAGTACTTTATATCCCGATATTTTCTCCAAACGTTTAAAAACAGAAGGCAGCCCTTCGTTTCTAAACTCCATCGTGATCTGCTTCCCTTTTTCTTCTTGCGCCTGCGTATGCAACGAATATGCAAAAAGAGAAAGCAAGAACAAAACAATGAACTTCTGTGCCCGATTCTTTTTCATAAGCCTGAATAATAGTTAAGTAATATTTCATTCTTTAAATTGTATACGAAGTTTAAAAAAGAATGGTTACCCTTAAAAGGAGTTATTTTTCAGAAATATACTCTTTTATTCAGATTTATGTCTTTTTGCTCGTCTTTTATTCAATAATAAGCTTTCCTGTTTCCAAAGAAGCGGTAAAGCTCTCCATACGATTCAATAATTCGATCAGATGATAAATGTCTTGGTGACGATTTGCAAAGAAATGCATCCGATAATCCATAATTTTGCTATTACGGAACTCTATATCTATATTATACCACCGCCCTATCTCTTTCATCATGTCAACTAAGGCAACATTGTCGAAATAGAAAAATCCTTCCTTCCAATACAAGAATGACTCTATATCAACTTCATTTACAACGTATGCTCCATCAGAAGACAAATGCGCACTCTGTCCCGGTTTCATTTCCACGGCATGTACTCCACAAGTATCGCTAACCGCTACTTTCCCTTTTATCAGCGTGACACAAATTTCGGCAGGAGAATAACTTCTAACGTTAAACTCGGTCCCAAGCACACGAACCTGTGTATTACCGCTCTTTACGATAAAAGGATGTCCGGTATCTTTAACCACTTTAAAATAAGCTTCGCCTTCCAACATAACCACTCTTTCTTTTCCCTTGAAAACCGTAGGATAACACAAACGGCTGTCCGAGTTCATCAGTACTTCGGTGCCATCGGGCAAAACAACTGTAAATGTCTGCCCTCTGGGAATACTCAATCTGTGTATTTGAACTTTAGCCTTTCTCATTTCCTTGTTTTCAGTCTGTACAGGACGATAATCCACTCCTTTTGAAGAGACTTGGGCAATAGTAGAAGGAAATGTTTGCACAATTTCTTCCAGAGGCTTGGCTTCTTTTTCATCGTCTACCTGCAAAGTGACTTCCTGAGCGGAAGCTTTTGCCTGAAAGACTTGAATATATTCCGGTTCCGATGAAAATAACATCCCACGCAAAACCAATACAACGATAACCGTTGCCGCCACTCCGGCAAAACTTATCCAAAAGAGAGAAGTATTTTTTCTGTGCTTATTATCTTCAGAATGTTTACGATGAAAATCAGCCAGCTCTTTCTGTGTATCAATTGCCAGTGTATTTTTCGCTTTCCGCATCTCTATGGCAAGCTCCGCCATATCGCTGCATATCTGCATACATTCTTCATCTTCCTTTAAACTTTGTATCTGTCCGGAAGTGACACTGGAAATATCCTCCATTATTTTCAGAGCTTCTTCTTCCGACTTACTTATATTTATATCTTTAGTGTCCATAAATCATTTATTCGATATATATATTTACGATTTAAAGTTCATCTTGGTTACCTTTTTGCCCTAATTCTTCACGGAGAATACGCAAAGCTTTCACTATATTCTTATGAATAGCAGCTACACTGACATTCAGTTCTTCCGCCACTTCTTTATATTTCTTGTTCTGAATGTAACACGCTTCCAGAATCCGACAATTATAAGGTGTCAGCTTTTCCATCGCTTTGCGAATAAGTAAAATACGATTGTCCGACTCATGAGAATGGGATTCTACGATCCGACTTGCCAACTGCGAAGCAAATTCCACATATTCTTCATGGATGTTTTGCTTACGAAGGTAATCGATACAACGGGTACGGATAATTGTATAAAGATAAGTCTTTGCCGTAGTTTCTTCTATCTTATCATAATTGCGCCACAAATACTCAAAGGCATCACTTACGATATCACGACAGACTTCAGCATCATTGATGAAATAGTATGCAAAATATACAAATTGCGCATACCATTCATTAAACATTTTGTCAAAAGTGGCTTTATCTTCCATGAATATCGTAGTCTCTTATTGTTTTTCCGATTGACAAAGATAGTTTAAAACTTAATACGGAGTTGCATTTGCACATCTGCTTTTTTATTTCCGCGTATCAAATCATTACCGGAACCTATCTCGTTACGATCCAGGTAGACCGTCTCTCCGAACTTGGTTATGAACAACCAGTGTTTGTTCGGTTCATATCTCAGCCGAATACTGTATCGAAATCCGCATCCTTGAAATGAAGGAGTATAAAATGTATAGAGTAGCCCTTTCTCGGATGCATATACGCACGAATCATAACTGTCGGTATAAAAGTAACTGCCTTGAACGTCAGCAAACAGCCTGGCCCAAGGCAGTTGGGAGGATATCATCTGTGTAACCTGATATCCGATGTTAGCAGCTCTGTCCTGAAAATGAAAATGATTATAATCTAAAGTTGTACGACTGCTAAACACTTCTTTCAAAGAATAGTTCAAACGATAACGAAGTTGGTGGTGAAAGACAGGAAGTGTCAATGCTCCTTTACTACCCGTCCAATCACGCTCTTTTCGTTTATAACGGTACTTCAAATCCATCGAAATATTATTTTGCGGAGTAAAAGTAGATTGAAGCAGTACATCCGCTCCACGAGAAGCTTTATTGACTCTGTATTTTTTCCACGGAAAGGAAAACAAGTCGAATGAAGCAAAAAACCTCCAACGTGCAAAAGGAGAGGTTTCCAACCCGAAATAATACCCCTGCTCATTCTGAGTCGTACTTCCTTCCCCAAAAGAATGAGCGAACATTGCCCAATAATTATAGGAATAGAACCGGTGTATCAACATAAGTCTCGTGTTCTGAACCGGTGAATATTGCAAACGGTTCAAAGAAGCCCAACCTTGTTTTCCCATCGCCGTCTCTCCCTGAAAAGAAAAACGATACCAGCGATAAGCATAATCTACTCCCAAGTTATAAAAGTTATTCCCACGAAGATTGTATTTGGAATAGCCTGTCAATTCCGGTTCATACGGTCGGTTGAAAACATAGTAAATACCGGTGATACCCAACTTGATACGGTTCTGTTGATAAGTTATATTTCCACCTGCCGACTGTAATGTGAACAAGTTCCGCTTATCCGCTTCTTTCCGGCTCCGGTGCAGTCCGGTTTTATAAATAGATGTAATCTCTCCGTCGGTTATTATTCCATCCTTTCTCCGATGTGAATAAAATGCGGAAACATCCCAATGATTATCTACACTCACCGTAGCCGCCACTCCCCGAAAGTAATTGTATTCGTCCGTAGAAGAGTGTTTCTTTATTCCACCACTACGATTATTGAAAGAAGAAGCATAGATCGTTTTCCCCATCAGATAATCCGTACTAACCACTAGCCCTTGACCGAAACTTAACCGATAGTTACCAACAGCTAATGTTTTCAACCGACCACAGTTTTTCAACAGCAGATAAAAAGAATAATAATCATAGCCGTACCGATTATGCAAAGCTCCGAAAGGCTCTCCCGCATCTTTCTCGGCAACCACTCCCGCATAAAGCCGATCACTATATCGAAAACCATATTTCACAGAGTTATAAACAGAAGGTCCCAGATAGGTATGTTCATAACCTTTACGCTTATAAAACGGTATATCCATGCGGGTTAGCACTTCATGCTTACCATATTTAGCTGCACTTTTCAACATGGTTTTCCACTGAAAAGCAGACTCATTGTTAATAGCTTCTACACAAACAAAAGGCAATAGATACTGGATAGTCTGCCTGTCCATATCCTCTACCAACTGAAGTTCATAAATAGTTTTCATCTGTCCGTGAATATAGATATATGCCAACAGATGTTCAATCTGAATATCGCTCAGAAAAGGAAATTGTTCAAGTTGTTCACGAGTGGCGATATTCAAATTAACCGGTTCTTTCAAACGACCGGAAAGTTCTTCCAATTCATTTTCCCAATTCAAGGTATTCACAGAATTATCAATATCATTATTAACAGATAAATCTTCGAGAATATCCTCTAAAAGACTTTCAGCAGGGTTTTGAGCACTACAAGCAGGAATTATGAACAAGCTGTTTATAATACTTATCAACCGGATTAGTTGAGTAGTTTTCATCAATAAAAAGTATTTTATTCCTTGCTTTCTTTGCAGACAAGGGCGCAAAGATACTTTAAATAGGTTAACATCTTTGTGAAAAGACTAAATAATAAAATTTTAGTTCTATTTTTGTACCGTGAAAAGAAGGCTTAACATAGTAGTAATGACGCTGTTTGCCATCGTTTGCTGTTCGCTGAAAACGCAGGCGCAGGAAAAGCAAAGCATCAATGGATACTTGGTTCCGATGTGTATCTACAATGGAGATACGATTCCATGTGTCCAGTTAAGAACTGTGTATATCTTCCGTCCGCTGAAATTCAAGAATGAAAAAGAACGTAGAGAGTACTATCGCCTCATACGCAACGTGAAAAAGGTATATCCTATCTCTAAAGAAATCAACCAGGCTATCATCGAAACTTACGAATATCTTCAAACTCTGCCCAATGAAAAAGCACGCCAAAAACACATCAAACGGGTAGAAAAAGGGTTGAAAGAGCAATATACCGCCCGAATGAAAAAACTCTCTTTCGCACAAGGGAAATTGTTGATAAAGCTAATAGACCGCCAAAGTAACCAAACCAGTTATGAACTGGTGAAAGCATTTATGGGACCTTTCAAAGCAGGATTCTATCAGGCATTTGCCGCACTGTTCGGTGCTAGCCTGAAAAAGGAATATGATCCGCAAGGAGAGGACAAGCTAACAGAACGTGTGGTGTTGATGGTGGAGAACGGACAAATCTGATACATTATCCACTAATTCACAGAAACTATTAACTCAACTGTTGATAACCGAATTGCCGGCTATTAATAATTGAGTTTTCAAGTATTAATAACTGATCTGTCAAGTATTAACAGTTGAAAACTCAGCTATTAACAACTGACAAGCAACTTATTAATAACTGTTCTGACAACTATCCACATTAAAGTTACCGGATAGTTATTAACAAAATAAGAATGTTTAATAATCAGAGAATTAACTAAATAATAAACCGATTATCAACCATTTATTAACCAATACAGAATTGTGTTCTTAACGTAGTTTCTTGAACAAATCCCAAATGACAATCCCGGTGGTTACCGAAACATTCAAGGAGTGCTTGGTTCCGTATTGGGGAATTTCTATACAACCATCCGAGTGGTTGATAACTTCCTGCTGCACTCCTTTCACTTCATTTCCCATCACAATGGCGTATTTTTTGGTCTTATCCAATTCGAGCTTATCCAACATAATGCTTCCTTCCGCCTGTTCTACGGAATAGACAACATACCCCTCTCTCCGGAGGTTATCAACCGCATCAACAGCGTTATTAACATACTTCCAATCGACAGTGAACTCAGCACCCAAAGCCGTTTTATGCATTTCGGGGTGTGGAGGAGTGGCCGTTATGCCACAAAGGTAGATACATTCAATACGGAATGCATCCGATGTACGAAATACGGAACCTATATTATGCAGACTACGAATATCGTCCAGCACCACTACCAAAGGCAGTTTTTCGGCTTGTTTGAACTCTTCGGCACTAATACGGTTCAACTCTGTTATTTTCAGTTTACGCATACGTCTTTTCTTTATATGATGTTCTTGTTTCCTTTATATTGCGTTCTTGTCGCAAAGGTAACTCTTTTCTGTTAACAGAGATGTTGATAACGGTTTAAAACCTGTCAAAACTATCGGCAAAGATTTTGAAAAATAATTCTTGCATTA
>ERZ838516.387-NODE-387-length-71814-cov-10.262044_pt1 | contig 71814 bp, 64 predicted proteins | sample MGYA00519910_ERZ838516 | MGnify/ENA primary metagenome ERZ838516 (study PRJEB31850, sample SAMEA3708837) | human gut metagenome | biome: human gut; feature: human-associated habitat; material: faeces | place: China | collected 2014 ... | reverse complement strand
TTTGTGACTTAACAAGTTAAGTCATCGGATTTATCTTTCCGATTCACTATAAAAAAAGCTACCCTGCTTTTTAACAGGGTAGCTAATCATCAAATATTATATTTTTTTACTTTTAACAATTCTATCGTAATTTTCTATTTTATAGTTAAGTCTGTCGAGAGTAGATGCTATTTCTCTTTGCTTTTCTTCCAATAGCTCTTTCTGCTCAATAAGCAACTGTTTTCTTGCCTCAATGGTTTCATCGCCCATTTGGAAAAGCTTTACATACTCTATCAAAGCCTCTATCTGAAGTCCGGCACTTCTCATACATTTTATAAAATTAACCCAATTACAAGAAGTCTCGTCATAATCTCTTAAACCACTTTTAGTTCTTGGTACTGGTGGTATAAGTCCTATTCTTTCATAATAACGCAAAGTATCTGCTGTTATATTATATTTTTTACTAACTTCTGAAATAGTCATAAAATCAACTCCTTAAAATTATGAGAGCTTGTCATATTCCTCATCAGCTACAGGTTCGCACCATTCATTTTTACAGTTTTCTCCTGGACATTCAACAGCTATATGACTAAACCAACTATCCTTTTTAGCACCATGCCAATGCTTAACTTCTGCGGGAATAGTAATTACTGTACCAGGTGTAAGACTAACAGCCTCTTTACCTTCTTCCTGATACCAACCCTCGCCGGCAGTACATACTAAAATCTGACCGCCACCACTTGTTGCATGATGAATATGCCAATTATTTCTACACTTTGGTTCAAAAGTTACATTTGCCATAAATACTGGAGCTTTACCAAACTCTGTTAATGGCTTTAAAAAAGAATTACCCGTAAAATACTGTGCATAAGCATCGTTTGGAGCACCAATACCAAAAGAATCTACCTTTTCAAATTCACTTCTATCATTATATTTCATATTAAAAACACCTCTTTCTTTTTATTAAGCATTTTTTCCTAATTCAAAAGCCTCTTTGAAAGCCTTTGTATTTTTTATTTCGCCTTTATTCCAAGCACCAACACCATAGATAATGCCCTTTTCAACTGCATTTGGTAAACAATCTTCTGTAAAACCTCTGATTGCCTCAACAGTTCTGTTAAGCATTTTTTCATTAGTATCAGCAGCTGTAAGAATAAAGTAAAATTCCTTATTTGCCATTTCTGTATATCTTGGCACACAACGGTCAATAAATACTTTAAGCTGTCCTGCCATTGAATAAAAATACACAGGAGTTGCCAAAACAATTACATCAGCTTCTACCATTTTATCATTTAATTCTACCATATCGTCTTTTTGGATACATTTGCTAGTGTTATAGCAAGCACCACAGCCAAGACAAACATTAATTTTCTTGTCGGCTAAAAAAACTTTTTCAACCTTATTTCCTGCCTCTAAAGCACCCTTAATAAATTCATCACACAATAAATCAGAATTTCCGTTTCTTCTAGGACTTGATGAAATTACAAGTATATTTTTCATTCGCTTTCCCTCTTTTCATTCTAACACATTGAATATGAAATTTAAAATTCTTTGTTTAAATCACATAGATTTTCTTTTCAATAATAGTTTAACACTTGGAGTGAACTCAATGTCAATATGTAAATTAAAGAAAATTTGTAAAATATAATATTTTCTTAAATATTTAACCCCTTGATAATAGTACCATTTCATACTATAATCATTTTAGTACGAAATAATACTATTGGAGGTTTAGTATGGATAATTTATTATTAACAAAAGAACTTGATAGGTTTTACTATTTGTGGAGAGAAAGTATTGCTATATATGAAGATTGGGCTAAGCAATATGGATTATCTAACAATGTTGTTATGGTTATGGAAAGTATTTACAATAACAGAGAAAACTGTACTCCTAGCAGTATAAGCCATAAGTGGTTTATACCAAAACAGACTTTAAATTCAATTTTAAGAGATTTCGAAAAAAAAGAATATATAACTCTTTTACCACACCCTAAAGACAAAAGAAACAAGGTCATTCAACTTACAAAAAAAGGCGAAGAAATTATTGGTAAAATAGTTTTGAAACTAAGAAAATTAGAATTTTATACTCTTAATCAAATAGGAAAAGAAAAAATAGACAATATGAATGATGGACTAGAAGAATTTATAAGGCTATTCCGAGAGGGTGGAAAAAATGAATAGAAATAAGGAATTTTTCAAATATGTTATTCCTACAATAATATCCTTTACTTTGACAGGAATTTACTCCATTGTAGATGGATTTTTTGTAGGCAACAGTATAGGAGATGTAGGTCTTTCATCAATAAATATAGCTTATCCCATTTCTGCACTTATTCAATCATTTGGTATAGGCATAGGTATGGGTGGCTCTGTAAGATATTCTATTGAAAAAGCTGAAAAAAATAATGACAGAGCAAAGTCTTTTATTGGTGGAACAATACAATTATTAACTATTGCTAGCCTTTTATGCACTATACTTTTATATTTATTTTCTGAACCACTTTTAAGACTTTTAGGTGCTGATGGGGAAGTATTAGCACAAAGTAAATCATATATAGATGTTATTGCTCTGGGTTCATTTTTTCAAATTTTCAGTACAGCCTTTATACCCATTATAAGAAATTTAGGAGGTGCTTACTTTGCCACAATAACTATGATGTTAGGCTTTATTTCAAACATTATATTTGACTATATTTTTATATGGCAATTGAATTTAGGTACTTTTGGTGCAGGTTTAGCAACAGTTATTGGGCAAGCTGTTGCTCTTATTGTAGGACTTATGTACCTTATAAAGAAAAAGGGTATCACTTTCAAAACTTATAAACATAACCTATTAAACATATGGAAATCTATTTTAAAAATAGGTATTGCACCTTTTGGACTTAACCTCTCACCTAATTTTTCACTTATACTTATAAACCGTTTTTCTGTTTTCTACGGTGGTGAGGAGGCAATAGCCAGTTATGCCTGTGTTTCTTATGTTATAGTAATTGTTTACTTGATACTTCAAGGCGTAGGCGACGGAAGTCAGCCATTAATTAGCAAATACTACGGAGAGGGAAAAACTCAGGATTTAAAATATATACAAAAAATAGCATTGGTTTTTGCACTATTTCTTTCTGCTCTTGGCATATTATCACTTTATCTAGTGCGTTTTGAAGTAGGAAAATTACTTGGTGCATCAGATTTTGTTATTAATTATACCGGAAAAGTATTTCCTATATTTTTAATAGCAATTCCTTTTATAGGTATTAACCGCATTATAACAGCTGGTTTTTATGCTTCTGAAAAAAGTATTTACTCGTATATTTTAACATATATAGAGCCTGTTTTAATGCTTATTTTTCTCCTTGTTCTCCCACCTTTCTTCGGTGGTCAGATTATGGTATGGTGGAGCATCTCCCTTGCTAGAATTTTGTCCGCAGTTTTAGCAGTAATTTTAAAATATTGTGATAAATCGTCTGTAGCATAAATATAAAAAAAATATTGACACCATATATAATACCACATATAATATTATGTCGTAGAAAATGAGGTGAATAATAATGAAAAATATTGATTATTATATGGCATTACCTTACAAAATGGAAATTGTAGAAGATAAAGATGAAGGTGGTTTTGTCGTTTCTTATCCTGACCTTCCTGGTTGCATTACTTGTGGCGAAACAATAGAAACAGCCATATCAAATGCAAATGATGCAAAAAAAGCTTGGATTGAGGCTGCCCTCGAATCTGGTATAGAACTTCAAGAACCAAATAATTTAGAGGAATATTCTGGTCAGTTTAAACTTAGAATTCCTCGTAGTCTACACCGTTCATTAGCTGAACACTCAAAAAAAGAGGGTATAAGTATGAATCAATATTGTGTATATCTTCTTTCTCGTAATGATGCTTTATATTTGAAATAATATAAAAATAGGTTTCAAGCATTTTTTTCGCTTGAAACCTATTTTTATTTTTTTATGGTGGTTACTTCACCTTTGGAAACTTCAATACCATTGTTGTTCCCTGTCCCAACTGGCTTACTACATCTATACTACCACTGTGGGCGTCCATTATCTCCTTTGCAATAGACAAACCAAGCCCATTACCACCCATTGAACGACTTCTTGCCTTATCAACTCTATAAAATCTATCAAAAATTCTATCAAGAGCCTCTGGTGGCATACCAATACCATTATCAGAAATAGAAAGCATATAGACACTTCTTGTCGCTCCCATTGAAATTTTAATAACTGAGCCTTTATCACTATATTTCATAGCATTGGAAATAATATTTGTTATAACCTGATTTACTCTTGCCACATCAGCATAAATATACATAGGAATAAGTGGGTCATCAAATACAATTTTCTGTTCTCTGCCCTCTGCAACAACCTTATTCTGTCTTATACAGCCTCTTGCAATTTCAACCAAGTCCGTTCTTTCCTTATTGAACTTATTAACTCTTGTATCAAAACGAGATAAATCCAAAAGGTCATCTCTTAACAACTTCATTCTATCAGCTGCAACATTTATTTCTTTTAAGAAATCCATAGCTACAGACTTATCATCAATAGCACCGTCTAAAAGCAATTCAGAATATCCCTTTATTGTAGTAAGTGGAGTGCCAATTTCGTGACTTACATTAGCAACAAATTCTTTACGCATATCATCAAGCTGTCTATGCTTAGTAACATCGTGGAGAACTACAATAAAACTGTTGTAATCGTGTTTTACTGAGTATGAAATAATTGAAGTGGAAATATATTTTCCATTTTCATTTACTGTCATTTCATAAATTGAATCCTGTTTTATATCCTTTAATTTAAGTCCTAATTTTTTCAAAAGCCACTTAAAAGAAATATTCAAATCATCAATTTCCAGCATATCATAAGCTGCTGTATTAACATGTATAAGCTGACCTCTTTCATCAAAAGCCATAACGCCGTCTGTCATATTCATAAGTATAATTTCAAGACGGTTTCTCTGTTCATCAATTTCTGCAACGGTTTTTCTCAATTCTTTAGCCATTGTATTAAATGAACGGGTCAACTGACCAATTTCATCATTACCTTTTACGCTTACTTTCTGTTCCAAATGACCTTTTGCCATCATATTAGCTTTTTTAGTAAGAACAGAAATAGGCTTTGTAATTGTGTTTGCAAATAGGAAGCCCAAAATAATTGTAAACACTATAGCTATAACAACACTAATTAAAATTGTTCTTATAGTCTGATTAATACTTGTGTAGAAACTTTCTGCGTCCATCTGAACATAAATAACATACTTAACCTGTCCACCATCATCTGTAACGGGATAAGCATAGGACATAACTCTTGTTACCTGATCATTTGCATCTACAGCTCGCCCCTTATCCTGAAAACTTTCTTCCCCATTAAGGGCTGTTATAATAGCTGAGTCATTATATTTTTGGAAAGAATTTTCATCTCTGGCAGTTGAGGAGGCTATAGTATCCCCTTTATTATCCAAAATATGCCCTGTAACATTTTTAAGAGATGAACTAACTATAGACAGATTTACAAGACTATTCTGAAAGTATCTGCTGTCGTACTGTTCAACAACCTGTTCATTAATATATACGGCACATTGTCTTAATTCCTCTTTTGCCTTATTTTTTTCTCTATTCTCTGTACTGATTACAATGTAAGTACCTGTCAAAATAAGCACCATAAATACTAATGACAAATACATAAAAACCAGTTTCCAACGAATACTTTTCATACTATCACCTGTAAAATAGGTAAAACTTTAGCAATTAAAGTAGTACCCTACACCTCTTTTTGTTACAATATACTTTGGCTTACTTGGGTCATCTTCAATTTTTTCTCTCAATCGTCTTATAGTAACATCTACAGCTCTGACATCGCCAAAATATTCATATCCCCAAACTTTTTCAAGCAAGTTTTCTCTTGTGAAAATAGTTGGAGTCTGAGTAGCAAGGAAAGTAAGAAGTTCAAATTCTCTTAAAGTAAGATTTATAACTTCTCCTCTCTTTGTAACTTCGTATCTGTCAAAGTCAATATTCAAATCGCCATAAACTTGATTATTTCCATCTTTTTCATTATTTGTCACAGGGGCAATATCTGAACGACGGAGGTTTGCCTTTACTCTTGCAATAAGTTCTCTGTTGCCAAAAGGCTTTGTAACATAATCATCTGCACCCATTTCAAGACCTACAACTTTATCCACTTCATCAGCTCTTGCTGTAAGCATAATAATAGGCACATTACTTTTTTCCCTAATTTTACGACATACTTCATATCCGTCCATTTTAGGCATCATAATATCAAGTAACAATAAATCAGGTTTTTCACTTTCAAATTTTTCAAGGGCAACTTCGCCGTCTTCTGCTGCAACAACATCATAGCCCTCTTTTTTAAGATTATAAGCAAGCATAGTAACAATACTAGCTTCATCGTCAACAACTAAAATCTTAGCCATTTAAACACCTTCCTACCTACTTTATTTAAACTGCTGAATTAGTAGCAGTAAAACTCTCTTTATGTTATAATTATATCGTTTTTTCAGCTATTTATCAAGTACATATTGAATTACAAAACTTGAAGAAAATGTTTATATATGGTACAATTCATAATGACAAAAATCACTAAAGGAGTGCTTTTATGCAACTACCAGAACAGGTAAAATTTATAATTTCAGAACTTAACAAAAATGGCTACGAGGGATATATCGTAGGCGGATGTGTAAGAGATTATCTTATGGGTATTCCACCTCACGATTATGACATTACAACTTCAGCACTTCCAGAGGAAGTAAAAGCTATTTTTCCACATACAGTAGACACAGGTATAGAACATGGTACTGTAACTGTTATTATTGACAAAATAGGTTACGAGCTTACTACCTACAGAATTGACGGAGAATACAAGGACAACAGACACCCTGAACAAGTTATTTTTACAGATAAATTGGCTGGTGATTTAAGCCGACGAGATTTTACTGTCAATGCCATTGCCTACAATGACCAAAGAGGCTATGTTGATATGTTTGGTGGTATGGAAGATATAAAAAAGGCCATAATAAAAGGTGTAGGCGAGCCATCTAAAAGATTTCAAGAAGATGCTTTAAGAATGATGAGAGCCTTGCGTTTTTCGGCACAGCTTAACTTTTCAATAGAAGAAAATACTATGCTTGCACTTAAAGAAAACGCACAGCTTATTAAAAATATAAGCATCGAAAGAATAAGAGAAGAATTTTTCAAACTTATAATTTCTGACCACAATGAAAGACTTGACCTTTTATACGAAAGTGGTATGTTGCCTTATTTCTTACCAGAATTAAAGAAAATAATTGAGGATAACTCCATTTCTTATACCACTATTAATACATTAAGTAAAGACATTTGCGTGCGTCTTGCCTATGTTTTCCACACATTGGATAGCGATAATGTTAAAAAAATACTTCATAATTTCAGAACTGATAACAAAACAAATAAAATTACTTCACAGCTTGTAAAATACATTGATTTTGAAATAACAGACAAATATTCGCTTCGTAAACTTATTAGTATTTTAGGCGAAAATACAGAACACGAAATAGAAATTATGGGTGCTGTAAAAGGTATAGATACATCAAAAGCCAAAGAGATGTACAGTGAAATAATTTCAGCAGGAGATTGTTGTAACTTAAAATCTCTTGCCATAAATGGAAATGACTTAACAGAATTAGGCATTGACCATGGAAAAGAAGTGGGAGAATATTTAGCAAAAGCTCTTGACTTTGTGTTGAAAAATCCTCATAATAACCAACGGGAAAAAATTATGGCGTTTTTAAGGGGGTAAACTATGACTACTGTTTTAATTACAGGTGCTACAAGTGGCATAGGTCGTTCTATGGCTTTTGAATTTGCAAAGAGAGGTTACAGACTTATTCTTGTAGCAAGAAATCAGCAGGCTTTATGCACACTTGCCAAAAAGTTAAATACAAAGGTTAAAGTTTTGGCTTTAGATTTAAGCAAGCCGGAAAATTGCTTTTTACTCCATAAAAAGACAAAAGGAATTAATATTGATATTCTTGTAAACAATGCCGGCTTTGGTGCTTTTGGCGAGTTTTATAAAACTGACCTTAATAATGAACTGAATTTAATTGACCTTAATATTAAAGCTGTCCATATATTGACAAAGCTTTATTTAAGAGATTTCAGAGAAAAAAACAGAGGTTATATATTGAATACTGCCTCTCTTGCTGGCTTTTGTGTAGGTCCTCTTATGTCAACCTATTATGCAAGCAAAGCCTATGTTTTAAGACTTACACAGTCAATAAAGCAAGAGCTTGAACAGGAAAATTCCAATGTTCATATTTGTGCTTTATGCCCTGGCCCTGTTGATACAGGTTTTAATAAAAGAGCTGGCGTAAATTTTAGTATGAAACCATTAACAAGTGACTATGTAGCAAAATATGCCATAAGAAAAATGTTTCAGAAAAAAACTGTAATTGTCCCTGGTATAGTATGCAAATTTTCTGCCGTTGCATCTAAATTACTACCTAGCGGTATTATAGGTAAAGTATGTTACGAAATACAAAAAAACAAGAGTAAGTAAAATTAGGGGGATAAAAAATGGACGAATTTATGAAAATAGCTATTGACGAAGCTTATGAGGGTATAAGAAAAGGCGACGGTGGTCCTTTCGGTGCTGTTATTGTAAAAGACGGTAAAATTGTAGGTAAAGGTCACAACTGTGTTGTTAGCAAAAAAGACCCAACTAACCATGGCGAAATAATGGCAATTCACGATGCTTGCAAGAATCTTGATACTTTCGACCTTTCTGGTTGCACACTTTATACTACATCAGCTCCTTGCCCAATGTGTTCTGCTGCTATTATGTGGGCAAACATTGAAAAGGTTTACTATGGCTGTACTATTAAAGATGCCGAAAGCATTGGCTTTAGAGATAGCGACTTCTTTGCTGTATTAAAAGGCGAAAAAGAAGGTATTGAAACTTTGGAAACTGGTAGAAAAGAATGCCTTGAACTTTTCAAAGAATACGACAATATGGATAAAACAATGTACTAATATAGAAAAATGCTGTTTAGGAAAACTCCTAAACAGCATTTTAAGCTATCGATAAAATCGACAGCCTTGCAAGAAATGCTTGCATTTCTTGCAGTTAGTCTAAGGTAGGGACCAGCCGTGTATTTCGCGTCCTTGCTACGCAAGAACACAAAACAGTCCCTGTCCTCACTCGGGCAAAGCTCGAGTTGCGGAATGAATTTAAGAAAACCAAGGTTTTCTTAACAACTTTCCATTGATAATCTGAAAAAATACGCAAATTTATTTTTTAGAAATTGCAAAATATTTTTTTAATTAACTTTTTCTACACTCTGAAAGGCTGTTTAGGAAAATCCTAAACAGCCTTTTTTTACGCATTTTCTTTTTCATCTTCTTTTCCGTTATATATAAACATAATTATTGAAATACCACAGATTATAATATATCCAATGACTGAGTAAATATCTGGAATTTGAGCAAAGAAGAAAAATCCCAAAATCGCTGCAAATATTACCTGTGAATAATCATAAACCGAAATTTCCTTAGCCGGAGCATTTGTATAGGCAGCAGTAATAGAGAACTGACCACCAGCAGCTGCTAAACCAGCAAGTAAAAGTGAGCCTAACTGCCACCATTCCATATGATGATAGTTAAATACCAAATATGGCAATACTACGATACAACTAAAAGCAGAGAAGAAGAACACAATAAGAGGTCCTTTCACTCCCTTATTACCTAAAGCTCTAACACAAGTATAGGCAACACCTGCACCTAAACCACCTATCATACCAACTACGGCCGGAACAGTATGGCTGAAGTCCATACTAGGCTTTATTATAAACAAACTACCTGCAAAGGCAATAATAACACCTAACACCTGAAAAACCTTTGGTTTTTCCTTTAAAATAAATATTGAAAAAATAACTGCAAAGAAAGGTGACAACTTATTGAGCATTGAAGCATCGGCAATATTCAAGTGGTCTACTGCATAGAAATTGCCCAAAATACCCATTGTACCCATTATTGAACGAGTTAAGAGAAGTGGCATATCCTCTAATCTATAGCTAAAGCCAACTCCTGACCTCATAAGTACAACAAATGCCACAAAAACAGCCACAAGATTACGGAAAAAGCTCTTTTGTACTGTCGGCAAATCTCCTGAAAGTCTTACAAAACAATTCATAAGGGCAAAAAACATAGCTGCCAAGATTATAAATAAAATACCTTTTTGCTTTTTAGTTAAATTTTTCATATCAATCAGCTTTCCAAATTATTCTTCTACTTTTTCAGTTTCGCTTTCTACTACTTCTTCTCCTGTTGGAATGTAGTCAATAACAGGTTCAAGACCATAGTGTTCACGAATCTTATTTTCAATTTCGAGAGCTACATCAGGATTTTCAGTCAAATACTGTTTTGCATTTTCACGACCCTGACCTATTCTGGCATCGCCGTAGCTATACCAAGCTCCTCCCTTTTGTATTATATCAAGATTTGCACCTAAGTCAACTATTTCTCCAACATGACTTATACCCAAACCGTACATAATATCAAATTCAGCTGTTCTGAAAGGAGGTGCTACCTTGTTTTTAACAATTTTAGCCTTTGTTTTATTACCTATAATTTCAGTACCATTTTTAATAGCTTCGCCCTTTCTTACTTCTATTCTAACAGAAGCATAGAATTTAAGAGCTTTACCACCAGTTGTAGTTTCCGGATTACCAAACATAATACCAATTTTTTCTCTTAACTGGTTGATAAATATAATAATACAATTACTCTTTGATGCAATAGCTGTAAGTTTTCTAAGCGCCTTACTCATAAGTCTGGCCTGTAAACCTACATTATTATCACTCATTTCGCCGTCAATTTCTACTCTAGGAACAAGAGCTGCAACAGAGTCTATAACAATAATATCCATAGCACCTGAACGAACCATAGCCTCCGCAATATCAAGAGCCTGCTCGCCATCGTCTGGCTGTGAAACATAAAGATTGTTAATATCTACACCAAGTTTAGCAGCATATGAAGGGTCAAGGGCGTGTTCTGCATCAATAAAGCCTGCTATACCATTAGCTTTCTGAACTTCTGCTACCATATGGAGTGCAAGTGTTGTTTTACCACCACTTTCAGGACCGTATACTTCAATAATTCTGCCTCTAGGCACACCACCTATGCCAAGTGCAATATCAAGAGAAAGAGAGCCTGTTGGCACACTTTCAACACTTTTATCCGCAGCATCTTCCCCAAGACGCATAATTGAGCCTTTACCAAAGTTCTTTTCAATCTGGCTTATTGCTGTCTGTAAGGCCTGATTTTTTGCCTCATTAATTTCAGTACTGTTGTTTTTCATATTTTCCTCCTAAGATTTACTTGCTTTTTAATAATTCTTGTCTTAAAAGAGCCAACACTCTTGCTGTTGCATAACTTCTTATTCTATTTCTTGAACCTAAGTGAATATCAAGTCTTTCTACTGTAGCCTTGCCATTAATGGCAACACCAATATACACAAGACCAACTGGCTTTTCAGCAGTTCCACCACCAGGACCGGCAACACCTGTTGTGCTAATACCTACATTTGTATTGCTGACTTTTGCAACACCAAGACACATTTCCTCTGCTGTTTGAGAAGAAACTGCTCCCCACTTTTCTAATGTATCACATTTAACGCCCAATAAACGGGACTTACTCTCATTTGTATAAGTTACCATACCATTTACAAATGCTTTTGATGCTCCGGCGTAGTCAACAATTCTTGACGCAACCATACCACCGGTACAACTTTCAGCTGTTGCTAAAGTCCATTTTCTCTCCTCAAGTATTTTCATAATTGAAGATACAAGAGTTTCATCGTCTTCGCCATAAATATAATCGCCAAGTCTATTGTAAATTTCATTTACAACCGGTTCCATATTTTTTTCACATTCTGCTTTATCTTTACCTCTTGCTGTAACTCTGAAAAGCATTTCATTATCTTTTGCGTAAGGAGCAACTGTAGGATTTGTACTATTTTTAATAATATCGTCCATTACTTCTGATGCTCTGCTTTCGCCTACCTGAACAATGTGAATTTCTTTACTTAAAAGTGTGCAATTTGTCTTTTCTGCAAGGAAAGGAATGACACTTTCAGTAAACATAGGCTTTATTTCTCGTGGAGGTCCAGGAAGAACAATTATAATTTTGCTATTTTCCTCTATAATACAGCCAGGAGCAGTACCATTATTATTTTTAAGGACTATTGAACCCTCTGGCATATAGGCCTGTTTATTATTTGTTTCTGCCATATATCTGCCCTTGAAATGTTCTTTCAATCTGTCCATACTCTCCTGATGAAGATACATTTTTTTACCAAATACTTCGGCAGCCATTTCCTTAGTAATATCGTCTTGTGTTGGTCCAAGTCCACCACTTGTAATAAGAATATCACTTCTGGAAAGTGCCTGTTCCATAGCCTCTTTAAGCCTTTGAGGATTATCTCCCACAACAGCCTGATGCTGAACAGTTATACCCATATTTGCTAATTCCTTAGCCAAAAACTGAGCATTAGTATTTACAATATCTCCCAACAAAATCTCTGTACCTACTGCAAGAATTTCTGCCTTCAAAACCATTACTCCTTTCGACTTGCTTTTGAAATAGTATAACACAACAGAGGAATAAATTGCAACAGTCAATCGAAAAAAAGTTCGAATATTTTCAAGTAAGAAAAAAATTATTGAAAATTTATCTATGTAGTGGTAAAATTAGATGATATGATAACTTTATTTTTACTGGAGGTAATAAAATGAGCGGACATTCTAAGTTTGCCAATATTAAGCACAAGAAGGAAAAGAACGATGCTGCTAAGGGCAAAGTTTTCACAGTTATTGGTCGTGAACTTGCAGTTGCTGTAAAGGCAGGCGGTCCAGACCCAGCAAGTAACTCAAGATTAAGAGATGCTATTGCTAAGGCTAAGTCTAACAATATGCCTAACGATACTATTGACAAGGCTATTAAGAAAGCAGCCGGCAACCTTGAAGCTGTAAACTACGAAGCAATTACATATGAAGGTTATGGTCCTAAGGGTATTGCTGTTATTGTTGAAACTCTTACAGACAACAAAAACCGTTCTGCAGCCAATGTAAGAAGTGCCTTTACAAAGGGTGGCGGAAATATGGGTACAAGTGGCTGTGTAAGCTTTATGTTTGACGAAAAGGGTCAGATTATTATTGACACTACAGAAGAAGATATTGACACAGACGAACTTGAAATGATTGCTATTGAAGCTGGTGCTGAAGATATTTCTATTGAAGACGATGGCATTGAAATCATTACAAACCCTGAAGACTTTTCACAGGTAAGAGAGGCTATTGAAAAGGCTGGTATCCCTATGGCTGAAGCATCTGTTACTATGATTCCTCAGACTTATACTTCTCTTACTGACGAAGAAGATATTAAGAAAATGAACAGACTTCTTGACCTTCTTGACGAAGACGATGATGTAAAGAATGTATATCACAACTGGGAAGAAGCTGAATAATATTTCAAAGTAAAGGTTAGAAAATTTACCTTTATAATTTACTACAAAAAGAGCTGACACAATGTGTCAGCTCTTTTTGTTATCATATATTCTTAGCTATTTCATAGGCTCGCTCGTAAGCCGGAGTATCCTCAATAGCACCCTTTACAGCTGTATCTATGCCACAAATAACTCCTCTTTCAATACAGTTATCAAGGCAATCATCTGTAAAATCTCTTAAACCACTAAGTGTCTTTTCAATAACAGCTCTATCTGGGTCTACAGAAGTACAAATGAAGTAAAATTCCTTATTTGAAATTTCTTCATATCTTGGCAAACATCTATCTATAAATGTTTTCATCTGACCATTCATTATGTAGAAATATACTGGAGTTGAAAGTACAATAACATCTGCCTTAACAACTTTATCAAGTATTTCTGCCATATCATCGTCTTGAGCACATCTGTGAGTTGTACGACAAACACTACAGCCTTTACAGAAATTAATCTTTTTATCTCTCAGATATATAGTTTCTACCTTGTTTCCTGTTTCCTCTGCACCCTTTGCAAACTGTCTACAAAGTCTGTCAGAATTACCATTTTCTCTTGGACTTGAAACAATAATCAGAACTTTTTTCATACAAATCACTCCCTAGAACAATCTATACTTTAGTTTTACTCCCTTATTTTAATAAGGTCAAGAGTGTATTTTATTTTCGTTAATTTTCACATAATTAATACAAAAATATTGTTTAATATTTAGTATTAAAACTCTGTACTATCTCCATAATTCCTTAAAAAACAGTAGCAATTATTTTTATTTACATAATTCTCTATTTATGTTATCATACCTACAACACAAAGGAGAATAAAAAATGAAACTATATTTAGCACCCCTTGAGGGAATTACAAACAATATATACAGAGAAAGTCAACACACCTACTTTGGAGGCATAGATAAATATTTTACACCTTTTATTGCTCCAAATGAACAGGGCATTTTAAATACCAAAGTAATGCGAGATATTTTGCCTGAAAATAACAAGGGTATGAACCTTGTACCCCAGATATTAACAAATTCTGCTGACGGATTTATTATAATGTGCAAAACTTTAGAGCAATACGGTTATACCGAATTTAATCTAAACTTAGGTTGCCCATCTGGAACTGTAGTTTCAAAAGGTAGAGGTTCTGGATTTTTAGCCTATCCCGATGAATTAGATAAATTTTTAGACGGAATATACAAAAGTGGATACAATATTTCAATTAAAACTCGCATCGGCAAAGAAAGTCCAGAGGAATTTTACAGACTTTTGGAAATATATAATCAATACCCCCTTACAGAGCTTATTATACACCCTAGAACTAGAAAAGATATGTACAAAAACACACCTAATTGGGATATGTATAAGTATGCTATTGAAAATTCCAAGCACAAGTTATGCTACAATGGAGATATTTTCACAGTAAAGGACTACAACAATTTTATAAAAGAATTTCCAAATACAGATACTATTATGGTGGGGAGGGGTATAATTTCAAACCCAGCCTTAGCCTGCGAAATAAAGAATATAAAAAAATTAAACAAAGATGATTTATACAAATTTTATGAAAAAATGTTCAATGACTATAAAGAAATTCTCTCTGGAGATACTCCTTTGCTTCACAAAATGAAAGAAGTGTTTGTATATATGATAGACTCCTTTAATGACTGTGATAAAATAGCTAAAAAAATAAAGAAAGCTAAAAATGTAAGGGATTTTAAAAATGCTGTTAATGAGCTTTTTAGCTGTTGTGAAGTAATTTAAAAATATTAACTAAATAACGATATTTTGATATTATATCTATGCTGACAAGGACATCGCCTAATCTTAGGATTATGATTCTTTGGAGGTGATAATAATGGGTAATAAAAGTAAAAAAGCCCTCGTACTCAGGGCTTTAATACAAACATTACTCACAATATTATTCATTATGATATTTGTAACTAAATGCTACTAAAATACATAATGTTTATTATTGTCTTGCAGTGTGTTAGCACCACCCTGTAAGGTTATTATTATATTATCACTTATAATAAACTATGTCAAGTTCGCAACTACTTTAAAAATTTAAAATATTTATAATTATTTGAGATAGGTTCGCCTATCTCTTTTTTTATTATTTTTCTTATTGAGAAATTTTCCAATTGACAAATCAACAAGTAATGCTATAATAAACATATACCCCCTATGGGTATAAAGGAGGTAAAACAATGGATAAATGTTGTTGCAACACTGGTAAAACTAAACATCGTGATACTGCTGAATACAAAGCACTTATTACCCGTCTTAATAAAATTGAGGGGCAAGTAAGGGGTATCAAAAATATGGTAGAAAACGACAGATATTGTGTAGACATACTTACTCAAGTTTCTGCTGTACAAAGTGCTTTAAACAGTTTCAATAAAATTCTCCTTTCACAGCACATAAAAACTTGTGTTGTTGATGATATTAAAAGTGGGAATGAAGAAGTTGTTGACGAACTTCTAAACACAATTCAAAAAATAATGAAGTAGGTGATATTTAATGAAAAAAGAAAAGTATACTGTTACAGGTATGACTTGTTCTGCTTGTTCCAGTAGAGTTGAAAAGGCAGTTTCTTCTCTTAAAGGTATGGAAAAAGCCTCTGTAAACTTACTCACAAACTCAATGCAAGTAGAATATGATGACAGTATTTTATCTTCAACTGATATTGAAAACGCTGTTGTAAATGCTGGCTATGGTATTGGTGGTTCTGATGCTACTTCTAGTTCTGCCAAATCAGAAAAGAACAATGAAAAAGACGAAATGCTCCATAGATTGGTTTACTCTTTTGTATTCCTTTTATTCCTTATGTCTATATCTATGAGCCATATGATTGCAAAAACTGGTTTCCCTATTCCTCAATGGTTCCAGAACATATTTTGGGGAAATGAAAATGCAATTACATTTGCCTTTGCACAGTTTTTAATTGTATTGCCAATATTGTATCTTAACAGAATTTACTATATAAGAGGTTACAAAAACCTTTTCCATTTAAGTCCAAATATGGATACACTTATTGCCGTAGGTTCAAGTGCATCAATGTTTTATGGTATATTTGCCCTTTTCAGAATGAGCTGGGGTCTTGGCCATGGAAATATGGACCTTGTAGGCACATACAGTATGGATTTATACTTTGAATCTGCCGGTATGATTGTTACACTTATTACCCTTGGTAAGTATCTTGAAAGCCGTTCTAAGAAGAAAACTAGCAAAGCTATTGAAAAACTTGTTGCCCTTGCACCAAAAGAGGCTGAAATCGAAAGAAACGGTCAGGTTATGACAGTACCTGTTGAACAGCTTGTTGTTGGGGATATAGTTATTATTCGCCCTGGTGAAAGCATAGCTGTTGACGGTGTAATCGTAGAAGGTAGCACAAGTGTTGACCAAAGTGCCATAACTGGAGAAAGTATTCCTGTTGAAAAACAGGTTGGGGACAATGTTGTTTCTGCATCTATAAACAAAAATGGTTTTATTAAAATCAGAGCTATAAAAGTTGGCGAAAACTCTACAATAAATCAGATTATTAAGTTAGTAGAAGAAGCCAGTTCAAGTAAAGCCCCTATTGCCAGAATGGCTGACAAAATTGCCGGTATATTTGTTCCTGTCGTAATGACTATAGCCCTTGTTACAATTATTGTATGGCTTATAAGTGGTGCAACATTTGAATTTGCCCTTTCAGCCGGTATAACAGTTTTAGTTATATCTTGCCCTTGTTCTCTTGGTCTTGCAACTCCAGTTGCCATAATGGTTGGTACTGGTAAGGGTGCTGAAAACGGTATTCTTATAAAGTCTGGCGAGGCTCTTGAAACTGCTCATAAAATTGATACAGTTGTTATGGATAAGACAGGTACTATTACAGAGGGTAAGCCAAAAGTTACAGATATTATTGAGTATATAGACAAAAACAGTCTATTAACTTATGCTATTTCTCTTGAAAAAAATAGTGAACACCCTCTTGCTGAGGCTATTGTAAAATATTGTAAGGAGAACAATATTTCTTCTGAAAATGTTGAAAACTTTGAGGCTGTATTTGGTAAAGGTGTAAAGGCTACTTCTGATAATTCTACTATTTTAGGTGGTAACAGAGCCTTTATGAAAGAAAACAATATTGATATTTCAAAAATCGAACCACAGATTAACAGCCTTGCTGACGAGGGTAAGACCCCTCTTATTTTTGCCAAGGACAGTAATGTAATTGGTATTATTGCTGTAGCCGATGTTGAAAAAGAAACTTCAAGAAAAGCCATTGAAGAATTTACAAAAATGGGTATTTCTACAGTAATGCTTACTGGCGATAACGAAAGAACAGCAAAGGCAATACAAAAACGACTTAATATTCCAAAGGTTATTGCTCAGGTACTTCCAGAGGATAAGGAAAAGGAAATTAGAAGATTACAAGATGAAGGTCATTGTGTCGCAATGATTGGCGATGGTATAAATGATGCTCCTGCTCTTGCAAAGGCTGATGTTGGTATTGCCATTGGTGCTGGTACTGATGTAGCCATTGAAAGTGCTGACGCAGTTCTTGTAAGAAATGATTTACTTGACGCCGTAAGTGCAGTAAAATTAAGTAAGGCAGTTATTAAAAATATTAAAGAAAATCTTTTCTGGGCATTTTTCTACAACTGTATTGGTATTCCTGTTGCAGCCGGTGTATTATACCCTATATGGGGTATAAAATTAAGCCCTATGTTTGGAGCTGCTGCGATGAGTTTAAGTAGTATTTGCGTTGTAACAAATGCTTTAAGATTAAGAAGATTTAAGACTTACAAATCTTCTGAAAAGGTTGAAGAAACTGTAATTGAAGTTAAAAAGGAGAATGAAAAAATGAAAAAAGTATTATCTATTGAAGGTATGATGTGTGGTCATTGTCAGGCTCATGTTGAAAAAGCTTTAAAGGCTATGGACGGTGTTACTTCTGTTGAAGTAAGTCTTGAAAACAAAAACGCTACTGTTGAATTATCAAAGGATATTTCAGATGCAGAATTTAAGGCAGTTATTGATGATGCAGGTTATGAATTAAAGAGTGTTCAGTAAAAAAATAGCTTCCGATTTTTTAAGTCGGAAGCATTTTTTTATAAATTATGAAAACCATTGCTCAAAACAGCTATAGCAATAAAAAGAGCAAAAAGAAGAATGTACATTACAATTAATGCTACACAAATTATAAAGGCAATTAAACCAGCTCTGCTCCATGTGCTTTGAGTTTTATTAAATTCTTCTGGAGTTTTAAAATATCCATTTTGCCACGCCCACTTGTTGCCACAAGCACCGCATACAAACACCCAAATAAAACCTACGAAAGGTACAAGGCTTAATAAAGGTAAATAACATCTGTTACCTACGCCCCAAATCCAGTTAAACATAAATGCTCCCCAGTTCCAACCTAACTTAGGTTGCTCTGGTACTGTGCTTTCATTTACAGTCTGATTTACATTATTTTCATCCATATTAACACCCCATTTTTCTTTTATTCTATCACATATTATTTTTATAGTCAATTTATCACAAATATTGTAAATTTAGTTTTTATATGTTAAAATTCTTTCTTTAGGAGGTGTCAAAATGAACAAAAATATTATATGTCATTTGCTTGCGTTTTTTACTGTATTTGTATGGAGTACAACATTTGTATCTTCTAAAATAATATTACAGTATATGACACCAGCACAGCTAGTTATAATTCGATTTTTTCTAGGATATATCGCCCTTTGGGTGTTCAAACCAAAGCCATTAATTATAAACAATATAAAAAAAGAAATTTATTTTATATTAGCAGGACTCTTTGGAGTTACACTTTATTTCTTGTTTGAAAACATTGCCCTTTTGTACACAATGGCATCAAATGTAGGAATAATTGTTTCCGTTGTACCTTTCTTTGTAGCTATTTGTTCTGTCATTTTTCTTAAAGAACCTTTGCCAAAGATAAGTTTCTTTATTGGTTTTGTACTTGCTATGATTGGTATATGTATAATTGGAATAAAAGATTTTACAAGTGTTCATTTTAGTCCTTTGGGAGATTTTTTAGCATTAATGGCTACTGTCGTATGGGCATTTTATTCCGTTACACTAAAGAAAATAAGTACATTTAACTATAATATACTTCAAACAACACGAAGAATATTTATGTACGGTGTAATTTTCCTTATTCCCATAGCTTTGCACAATGGCCCATTGGATTTATCCGTATTTACAAACATAAAAATATTGGGCAACATACTGTTTCTCAGTTTTCTAGCATCAGCTACCTGCTATACAACTTGGAGCATAGCTCAAGAAAAATTAGGTGTAGTAAAAACAAGTGTTTACATATACCTCTCTCCTGTTATTACAACAGTTGCTTCTGCAATAGTACTAAAAGAAAATATAACATTTATGACTATTGTAGGTATTTGCCTTACATTAGGTGGACTTATATTGTCACAAAGCAAAAAGCTCGGTTAACAGCCGAGTTTTTTTACGCTTTTATTGTTAACCATAAATATTTATATAGTTGACAATTAATTTTTATTGTGCTAATATGAAAATCATCAATTTATAAAAAAGGAGAGATATTTTGAGCACTAGAAAAATGATATTAACATCAATGTTTGTAGCTATGATTGCAGCTGGGGCATTTATAAAAATTCCTGTACCTATTGTTCCATTTACACTTCAATTTCTTTTTACTATGCTTGCCGGCATACTTTTGGGAGGAAAAGATGGTTTTCGTGCTGTAGTAATATATATTTTTCTTGGACTTATAGGCCTACCTATATTTGCTGAAGGTGGTGGTTTTGCTTATATATTTAAACCTAGTTTCGGATATATTATCGGCTTTGCTGTAGCATCTTATGTTACTGGAACCATTACAAACAAAAATTCAGAACCTACAATAAAAAGGCTTTTATGTGCTAACTTTATAGGTCTTGGAATAGTTTACCTTTTTGGAATGGTCTACTATTACATTATGAGCAACTTTTATTTAGGCACACCTATAGGACTTTGGCCATTATTTTTATACTGTTTTATTTTGGCAGTCCCTGGAGATATTTTACTTTGTATTTTAGGGGCAATACTTGGAAATCGACTTGTCCCAATTATTAAAAAGAAAGGATACAACATATGAGCAAAAGTATATTTATAACAGGTACTGGTACTGATATAGGCAAAACCTACGTATCTGCACTTATAGTAAAAAAACTTAGACAAAAGGGAAATAAATCTGCCTATTACAAAGCTGCAATGAGTGGAAATATTCGCTGTTATGATGGTTCTCTGATTGCCGGAGATGCTTCCTATGTAAAATACATATCCGGTACAGAACAGCCTATAGACAGTATGTGTCCATATATATATGAAAATGCCTTTTCTCCACATCTTGCATCAAAAATAGAAGGTAATCCTGTAGAAATAGATGTTGTACTTAACGAATATAAAGATTTGTGTAGCAAATATGATTATATAACAATGGAAGGTTCAGGAGGCATACTCTGTCCTATTACATTTGAAGAATATAAAATAATGTTACCAGATGTTATTAAGGCTTGTAATCTTAGCTGTATAATTGTTGCTGATGCCGGTCTTGGTACTATTAATGGTGTAGGTCTTACTGCTGAATATATGAAAAATCATAATATTCCTCTAAAGGGAATAATATTTAACCACTATATTCCAGGAAACATTCTACACGAAGATAATATTAAAATGTGCGAATACATAACAGATTCAAAGGTTATTGCCTGTGTCAAAGATGGAGATACTGACATAAATATTACATTTGAAGAATTAGAAAAGCTATACGAATAGGAGGAGTATTCAATGATTTGGTATCCCTATGAACAAATGAAAACAATGAAACAACCTTACAAAATAGTAAATGCTGATGGAGTATATCTCTACACCGAAAATAACAAACTCATAGACTCTGTATCCTCTTGGTGGAGTGTAATACACGGCTATAAACACCCTGAATTAACAAAAGCCATCACATCGCAAGCTGAAAATTTTTCACACATAATGCTCGGTGGATTAACTCACGAACCTGTAGAAAAACTATCCCAAAAACTATCAGAGTGGTTACCTGCTGATTTAAACTATTGTTTTTTCTCTGATTCCGGAAGTGTAGCTGTTGAGGTTGCCCTCAAAATGGCATTGCAATATTTTATGAACAAAGGTGATGAAAAAAGAACTATGGTACTTGCTCTTGAGCACGCATATCACGGCGATACTTTCAAAACTATGGAAGTAGGCGATGATGAAGACTATCATTTTGTTCTGAAAGCCTATGGTAAAAGCAAAAATGTGATACATATTCCAACAGAAATAAATGCTCTTGAAAAAGCCTTTGAAGAATATCACGAAAAATTAAACTGCTTTATTGTTGAACCTTTACTTCAAGGTGCCGGTGGTATGCGTATGTATGATATTTCTTTCTTGGTTCGTGCAAGAGAACTTTGCAATAGATATGGTATACTACTAATTTTTGATGAAGTTGCAACAGGCTTTGGAAGAACAGGAAATCGCTTTGTTGCCGATTTAGTAACTCCAGATATACTTGTGTTAGGAAAGGCTTTGACCGGAGGTTACATAGGTCATGCTGTTACAGTTGCAAATACAAAGGTCTATAATGGTTTCTATGACGACAATCCTAACCACGCACTTATGCATGGTCCAACCTTTATGGGAAACGCCCTTGCTTGTAGTGTAGCCTTAAAATCTATTGAATTATTTGAAAACCAAGACTATATTTCAAAAATACATAAAATAGAAGAAATCACTAAACGAGAATTAAAAGATTTTGAAGACAACAGAATAAAAGAAATTAGAATTATGGGGGGTTGTGTTTGTATTGAAGTACACGACCCTTATGTATTAAAAGGTTATCAACAATTTGCTTTTGAAAATGGTGTATTTAGTCGACCATTTCTCAATTATCTTTATGCTATGGTTCCTTATATTATTACAGAAGAACAGTTGATAAAAGTATTAAATACAATGAAAAATTGGTTTCGTAAATAAAATTTGATATGTTTTTACCCCCATACTTTATCCCCTAAATTTAACTATAATTTATACATATTTGATTCTTAATTAATTGACAAAAAATATTCTATGAATTATAATATATCTAATTCACAGACTTAAAGTTAATGGTGGTTATTTCTCATCAATTACAAGCCTGCGTAATTTTATTTCAGCTTTACAATGATGTAAATACAATGCCCTTTTTTAATAAGGGCTTTTGTAATGTTTGAAATAATAAACCATATTATTGCTGGGAGGGTTTTCCTTGAAGGTTTTAATAACTACCGATTTTTATAAGCCTAATACTAATGGCGTTGTTCGTTCTGTAATGACATTAAAATCAGCTTTAGAAGAACAAGGTCACGAGGTCAGAGTTCTTACTCTAAATCAGACAGGCATAGTTAGAGAAAATGATGTGTACATACTTCGTTCTATAAGTGCTGGTAAAATCTATCCCAACGCAAGAATAATGTTTGGTATGTGTAGAAGTGTTGTCAACAAAATTGTGAAATGGAAACCGGATATTATACACTCACAATGCGAATTTAGCACTTTCTTTTTTGCTAACAGAATAGCAAAAAAACTTAGAATACCTTTAGTTCATACCTACCATACCGTTTACGAAGATTATACTCACTATTTTTCCCCAAGCCATACAATTGGTAAGGAAATAGTTGAAACCCTTTCTCGTAAAATATTAAAGCATACACAGGCTATTATTGCCCCTACTGAAAAGGTAAAAGATATTTTAACTTCATACAAAGTTAAACCACCTATAACTGTTATTCCTACAGGTCTTGATTTGCAAAAGTGTAGTAGCCCTGTGGATAAGAATACTCTTTCAGAGATGAAACATTCCTTAGGTATTCCAGAGGAAAATACAGTTTTACTATTTCTAGGCAGATTAGCACGAGAAAAAAACATAGATGAAACTATTAAATTAATTGAAAATTGCCATATTAATAAGTTTACATTTCTTATAGTAGGTGACGGTCCTGACAGAGATAGACTAGAAAAACATATTAAAAAAAGCAGTATTAAAAATAATGTTATATTTACAGGTCTTGTGCCTATGGATAGCGTAAATGCCTATTATCAGCTTGCAGACCTTTTCATTTGTTCCTCTACAAGTGAGGCTCAGGGTCTTACATATTTTGAAGCTTTAGCAAATGGTGTTCCTGCCCTTTGTAAAAAAGATGCTTGCCTTGACGGTGTACTTATAAACTACAAAAATGGTTTTCAATATACAAACGAAGATGATTTTGCAGAGTTTTTAAACTTTTTCTTTTCTGATAAATGTAATCGAGAAGATATGATTGCAAATGCCTTACCTGTAAAAGATAAGTTTTCCAGTAAAGCCTTTGGAGAAAATGTTGCTGAACTTTACAAAAACACCATTAAAAAATTTAACGAAAAAAATTCCGTTAATTATAAATAACATAGGTGATTGATTTGAGAAAATTTATAGATTGGGTAGTTGCTAAACAGAATATAATAGGTCTTGTAAGTACAGTTATTATTATACTTCTTAGTATTTATGGCTACACTCAAGGAGTTTTTACCGACAAAAGTAAACTTGAAGCTCTTTTAAAAAGCTGTGGTGTATGGGCTCCTATTATGTTTGTTGCCTTGCAAGCAATACAGGTTGTTATCCCTATACTTCCTGGTTCAATAGGCTGTCTTTTTGGTGTTATATTTTTTGGACCAGTAATGGGATTTGTATATAATTATGTAGGTATTTGTGGTGGGTCTATATGGGCATTTCTTATTGCCAGAGCCTATGGCAGAGAATTTGTAAGGCGTGTAACATCTGAAAAATTCTACAACAAATATAGCCCTTTTATGAATAGCCGAAAATTTACTATTCTATTTGCCTTACTCATATTTAGTCCTGTTGCCCCTGATGACTTTTTATGCTATCTTGCTGGCATTACAGATATGAAATTAAGCAAATTTACAATAATAATTCTTTTAGGCAAACCTCTTGCCATTTTTATGTATAGTTTTGCATTAACTAAATTCTATACTTATTTAATAAACTTTATACGATAGGGGAGATAAAAATGAAAGTTTTTTTGTATTCGGGAATGCAAAAAATGATTGAAAAAAGTGGTGTAGGCAGAGCCATTTATCATCAAAAGAAAGCTGCTGCCTTCAACGATATAGAATTAGTTGATAACCTTAAAGATGCAGATGTTGTACATATTAACACAATTTTTCCTAAGAGCTATGAATTAGCAAAAGAGGCTCATAAATTAGGCAAAAAAGTTGTTTACCACGCACACTCTACCAGACAGGATTTCAGAAATTCCTACATCGGTTCTAATCTTGTTGACGGACTTTTTGCTTGGTGGATAATGAAATGTTACAACTCCGGCGATATTATTATTACCCCTAGTATTTATTCTAAAAAACTTCTTCAATCCTACGGAATAACTAAAGATATACGAGTTTTATCCAATGGTATTGATACTAGCTACTACACACGCAACGAAGAAATGCGTGAAGAATTTAAGAAAAAACATAAAGGCAGAAAAGTTATTATGTCTGCCGGTTTATGGATTGACAGAAAAGGTATAACTGACTTTGTAGAACTTGCTAAAAGAATGCCACAGTACGATTTTGTATGGTACGGCGAGTCAAATTTATATACTGTTCCAGCTAAAATTAGAAAGGCTGTCAAAACAAAATTGCCTAACCTTTCATTCCCTGGATATATTAGCAAAGCAGAATTAAAAGATGCTTATAACAATAGTGACCTTTTCCTTTTTATGTCAAAGGAAGAAACAGAGGGTATCGTTATACTTGAGGCTTTAGCTATGAAAATTCCAACTCTTATTAGGGATATTCCTGTATATGAGGGTTGGCTCACAGACAGCAAAGATGTTTACAAGGCAAAAACTCTTTCTGAATTTGAAACTAAAATTACAGGCATACTTGAAAACAAATTGCCAAGTGTAGTTGAGGGTGGCTATAATGTAGCCAAAGAAAGAGATATTAAAGAAGTTGGAAAGAGATTAAAAGCCATTTATGAAGATGCTTTAAAGAAATAAGCCAGAACAAATTACAAACCTTAATTTGTGGCTTAACAAGCAATCTAACTAAAAAAGCCATTGTTGAAAAGATTTCAACAATGGCTTTTTTTACTTATTACACTTTTTCCCACAACAGCTACAATTTCCTCCACAAGAAAATTCGCCATTTTTACTTTTCTTATATAAATTTCTACAAATCAAAAAACAGACAAGTATTATTATAGCTAAAATTATTATACTCTGTATATTCATTTACATCACTCCTATAAAAGCCCCTATAATATGTACAATACCGGCACAAATCCAAGCTATTACACATTGAGCTACTACAACAAATACTGCATATTTACTACCTAATTCTCTCTTTATAGATGCTATGGCAGCAACACAAGGAGTATAGAGAAGACAGAAAACAAGCAAGCTAAAGGCTGTTAAAGGAGTAAGAAGTGCTGTTATTCCCTCTGTATTTCCTAAAAGTACAGTAAGTGTTGAAACAACGCTTTCCTTAGCCATAAATCCTGTAATAAGAGCAGTAGATATTCTCCAATCCCCAAAGCCTAAAGGCTTGAAAACAGGGGCAACAATACCAGCAATAATAGCAAGTATACTGTGCTGAGAATCACTAACTACATTAAATCTAACATCAAAAGTCTGTAAGAACCAAATCACAATAGTTGCAACAAATATTACTGTAAATGCTCTTTGTAAAAAGTCCTTAGCCTTTTCCCAAAGTAATTGAGTAACATTTTTTGCCCCTGGCATACGATAGTTAGGCAATTCCATTACAAAAGGAACTGCATCGCCCTTAAACATAGTTTTTCTCATAACAGAGGCTGAAACTATACCCATAAATATGCCAATAAAGTAAAGTGATACCATTACTATTGCACCATATTTAGGGAAAAATGCCGCTGTAAAAAGCCCGTATATAGGCAACTTAGCAGAACAACTCATAAAAGGTGTCAATAGTATTGTAATTTTTCTATCTCTTTCAGATGGCAATGTACGGCTTGCCATAACCCCAGGAACAGTACAACCAAAGCCTATAAGCATAGGAACTATACTTCTACCTGAAAGTCCAATTTTTCTCAACAACTTGTCCATTACAAAGGCTACTCTAGCCATATAGCCACTATCTTCAAGTAAAGAAAGGAAGAAGAACAATGTTACAATGACAGGTAAAAAGCCTAATACACTACCTACACCAGTAAATATACCGTCAATAATCAAGGAATGAACTACTGGATTTATATCCCATATTGTAAGTCCATTATCTACAATACCTGTAATCCATTCAATACATATATTCAATAAATCTGAAAGTCCTGCACCTATAACATTAAATGTAAGCCAAAATACTATACCCATAATAACTATAAATGAAGGTATAGCTGTATATTTACCTGTAAGTATTTTATCTATTTTCTGACTTCTTTTATGTTCCTTACTTTCGTGAGGTTTTTCCACTACTTCTTTGCAAACCTTGTCAATAAGGCTATATCTCATATCGGCAATAGACGCAGCCCTATCTAAACCTCTTTCACTTTCCATTTGCTGAATAATATGCTCAAGAGTTTCCTGTTCGTTTTGGTCTAATTTAAGTCTTTGAAGTATTAAACTATCTCCCTCTGCCAATTTACTGGCAGCAAAGCGAATAGGAATACCGGCAGCCTTTGCGTGGTCCTCAATTAAGTGCATTATAGAGTGTAAACATCTATGAACAGCACCATTATGGTCATTTACATCACAAAAATCTTTTCTACCTGGCTTTTCCTGATATTTTGCAACATGTAATGCGTGGTCAACAAGTTCTGCTATACCCTCATTTTTAGCTGCTGAAATAGGTACTACAGGTATTCCAAGCATTTGTTCCATTTCATTTACATGGATATATCCACCATTTTTCCAAACCTCGTCCATCATATTAAGGGCAAGTACCATTGGAATATCCAACTCCATAAGCTGTAGTGTAAGATTTAAGTTTCTTTCAATATTTGTTGCATCTACAATATTGATAATACCCTTTGGGCGTTCATTTAATATAAATTCTCTTGTCACAATTTCTTCACTAGAGTATGGCGACATAGAATAAATGCCCGGCAAATCAGTAATAAGAGTGTCACTATGCTCCTTTATAGCACCGTCTTTTCTGTCAACAGTAACCCCGGGGAAATTACCCACATGCTGATTAGAGCCTGTAAGCTGGTTAAAAAGAGTAGTTTTTCCACAATTTTGATTTCCTGCTAGTGCAAAAGTCAATACTGTACCATCTGGAAGTGGATTTTCTGTTTTCTTTGTATGGTACTTTCCTCCCTCCCCAAGTCCAGGATGAGGAATATTCTTCTTGTCATTTCTAGGTAATAGCGTATGCTTTTCTACCTTTGTATCTCTTATATTTTCTATTTCTATTCTTTCTGCGTCTGCCAAACGCAAAGTAAGTTCATAACTATGTATTCTAAGTTCTACTGGGTCACCCATTGGTGCATACTTAACCATAGTAACATCAGCCTCTGGAATAATACCCATATCCAACAAATGTTGTCTTAAAGAACCGTCACCACCAACAGTTTTAACTGTGGCTGTTTTTCCTATTGGCAAATCTTTTAATGTCAACATATCACAACCTTATCGATAAAATATTTTCAATAAAATCATAGTCGAAAAATGTAAGTATGTCAATAGCTTTAACATTATTAATATATAGCTTATACAATTTATTTATGTCAACAGTTTTTAGAATAATAAAAAGACTAGACAAACAGCCTTTTATACCCGTTTATCTAGTCTTTTACTTTTAAATTTAATCGTCTAATTCATCTAATGCGTCATCTACACCTTCAGCATAGTCTGAATCGCTATTATATCTGTCCCAATCATAGTCGTCGTCATCATATACAGCCTCGTATCCCTCATCATAAGATTTATATGGAGAACTTGAAGAACTACCACTACTATATGAAGAATACCCACCAGTTGATGAACTGCTTTTTTTCTTAGTGCTACTACTATATGAGCTTGAGCTATTACTGTAGGAGCTTGAACCACCATAGGAACTTGAGCTATTACTGTAAGAGCTTGAGCTACTGCTATTATGGTAATAATAAGTAGTTGTTTCTTTTGTAGTTTCCTCCGTAATATCTTTTTCACTTGGCTTATGTTCTTTGCAATAAATACTGCCCTCAACTCTATCATTATTGCACCCAGCCTCAACACATTTTGTTTCATAAGGATTGTAAGAATTAAAGCCAAATTCACAGACAATACCAATACCAATTATTAAACAAATAACAATCAAAAATTTTTTCATAATACCAACCTTCTCTCTATTTTCAGTAGCTTTTTTCTTTATATTTTTATTATATCAATACTTTTATCCTATAAATGGTACTATACAAATTATTTTCTACAATAGTATTCCAAATACATATCTTTTAACTGGCAAATCTCTTTTTCGTAATTTATATCTTGGTCCGCACTATGTATTATACCTGAGGAATATTTACTTAAAGCTGAAAGCATAGCGTACATTACATTATAAAATATACTTTTCTCTGAAATATCTGTTCGTACTGTCTTGTCATCTTGAGCTTTCTTATAAAGCACATGAAATTTGTTTACGAATTTATCTATTATACTGTTATATGGCTTCATTTCATCTTTTGTTGTATCTTCTGAACCAATATATATGCTAAAATTGGCATTAAAGTTCAATAAATCGCTATTTTCTTTGTATAAATCAATATATCTGTCTATATAAAATTCCAACTCCTGTGCAGCCGTCATTTTTTCTACATTTAATTCATTATAATGTCTTTGTAATTCGCCATAATACTCTCTCCACTTTTTAGCAGCAACAGCAATTACAAGCTCTTTTTTTGTTCCAAAATAGCGATATATGCTTGCAACCCCCATATTACAATTATTAGCAACAACAGTCATAGTTACTGGTTCAATTCTATTTTCTGCAAAAAGTTTAAAAGCTGTTTCAATAACTATATCTCTTCTTTCAGTAATTGACTGATTGACATTATCCAAATACCTCATATTACTTCCCCTCTTAAATATATAACACTTTTCATATAGTGATTATAGATATTATGCAATAAATTGTCAACACTTTTTACATTTTAGGTTGACGAAAAAAGTGGCATAGACAAAATCTATACCACTTAAAAATATTTTTTTATTTTTCGTCCATAATTTCTTTAAGAGAAGTAGCAAGACCTGCTATGCCCTGAATATTTGATGGAACTATAATCTTTGTTGCATTACCGTTTGCCATATTAGCAAGTGCCTCAAGACTCTTTAAAGTAAGTACACTTTCGTCTGCACCAGCCTCTTTTAACATTCGGATACCCTCTGCATTAGCTCTCTGTACCTTTAAAATAGCCTCTGCCTCACCTTCGGCCTCTTTTATCATCTTTTCTCTTTCAGCCTCTGCCTTTAATATTGCAGCCTGCTTTTCAGCCTCTGCCTCAAGAATTGCGGATTCCTTTTTACCCTCTGCTACAAGTACAGTTGACTTCTTTTCACCCTCAGCAATAAGTATAGATTCTCGTCTTTCTCTTTCTGCTTTCATCTGCTTTTCCATAGATTCCTGAATAGCAGCTGGTGGCATAATGTTTTTAAGTTCAACTCTGTTTACCTTAATACCCCAAGGGTCTGTAGCCTCGTCAAGAGTCATAACCATTTTAGAGTTTATAGTTTCTCTTGAAGTAAGTGTTTCATCAAGTTCCATATCGCCAATAATATTTCTCAATGTAGTTGATATAAGGTTTTCAATAGCAATAATAGGGTTTTCTACACCATAAGTAAATAACTTAGGGTCTGTTACCTGAAAGAAGATTACTGTATCAATCTGCATTGTTACATTATCCTTTGTAATAACAGGCTGTGGTGGGAAATCAATAACCTGTTCCTTTAAAGTAACATTTTTTGCTACTCTTTCAAAGAAAGGTATTTTAAAATATAAACCTGTCTGCCAAGTTGTTTTATATGCACCTAAAAATTCAACTACATAAGCTCTGGCCTGTGGCACAATTTTAACACAACTGGCAGCAACTACTACTACAATTATTAAGAAAAATAAGAATAAAATTATCATAATTAAACCTCCTCTACCTTTTCAACACATAATGTATTTCCATATACATTAGTTATCCTGACTTTTGTTCCCTCAGAAATGTCTTCATTGCTTACAGCAAGCCATTCAACATCTCCAATTTTAACTCTACCTTTTTCGTCTTTTTTTATTTCCTGTACGACGACACCGGTTTTGTCTACTTTACTGTTAATATTTCCTCCCCTCGTATATTTATCAACATATTTTTTAGCCACAGGTCTTATGAATACAAGTGACAATATTGAAAATAATATAAATACAAATATTTGAAGCAGTATACTTTCCGGAAAAATCAATGCCATAAAAAATGAAACTACAGCACCAATCACAAACCATACACTGACAAGGGCTATTGTTCCTGCCTCTATAAGACCACAAGCTACAGCAATTATCAGCCAAATTACAGCCATACTATAATCCATTTTACTCCTCCTTATACATTAGCTACAATAAACTTACATTCTCCATTTACCTTTACATTCCCAATACCTGCTGGAAGGAAGAAGGTATCGCCCTTTTTTAATGCCATTTCCACTTCTCCATTGCTTACAGTTCCAAAACCATCTAAAAATACAAGGGCGTTAAATGATGCTCTATCAACATAAAATTCCACATCATCTTTTACATCATATACAAAAACTTGAAAATATTTGCAAGAACAAACTGTTTTTTTACTGTATCCGTCATTTTTTTCTTCTGAATACTTAGATATAAAAGGTTCATATTTATTTGTATTTATTACCTGCAAAGCTTTTTCAATATGAAGTTCTCTTAGATTTCCGTCTTTATCTTTTCTGTCATAATCATATAATCTATATGTAGAATTTGAGCTTTGTTGTATTTCACATATAAGTATGCCACTACCTATGGCATGGACTGTACCAGCCGGAATATAAATTGCATCACCCTTCTTTACATATATCTTATTAAGAACATCTGTAATAGTATGATTTTCTATTCTGGTTTTTATTTCTTCCTTTGTAATATCTTCTTTAAATCCACAGTATACAAAGGCATCTTCGTCACAATCCATTATGTACCACATTTCGTTTTTGCCATATTCTTTTTCCACAGACATAGCAAAATCATCGTCTGGGTGTACCTGAATAGAAAGTGGCTTTTTAGCATCAATAAACTTTATTAACATAGGAAATTGTTCAAATGCTACACACTTCCAACCTACAACATCATCTTCAATTTGTTCTAAGTATTTTCCAAATTCAAGACCTTTATATCTTCCGTTTGTAACTATTGAATTTCCAGCTTTATGAGCAGATAACTCCCAACTTTCAGCAACTACATCATAATCACAGTTTTTATCAAACTCTGTAACTAATCTATTACCTCCCCAAAGATAATCCTTAAAAACTGGAGAAAGTTTTATAATTTCTTTACTTATATCTCCAATATCTTTGTAATTTTTAGATACTATATCCTGTTCATTAAGATAATCACCAATTTCAACTTCAATAATTACAACATTTTCGTTGGTTTCATTTGAAATACGATGGTAAGCATCTGCTGGAACATATACATTTTCTCCAGCCTCAAACTCCATAGTTACTCCTTCCAACTCTATAAGAGCTGTACCCTCAACTACACTCCAATGCTCACTTCTATAGCTATGTTTATGAAGGCTCATTTTTTTATTTTGAAAAACTGTAACTTTTTTTACCTTGTATCCAGCACCTTCACTAAGGATTTGGTAAGTTCCCCAAGCTCTGTAATATAAAGGTAGTCTCTCTGTGTATTTTCCAAACTTTTTCTTAACATTAACAATAAAATCTTTTATATTATGTTTTGCATTTTTACTTTTAACATAAACCGCATCATCTGTATTTACAACAACAATATCCTCTGTTCCATTTACTACAACAAGTTTATCGTCACTATGATTTATAACTGTCGTGTTAGTTGCTTCGTTATATATTACATTGCTAAGTTCTTCATCTTTTGCTACTAAAGCTAAGGATTCATAATCATTTAACTGATACCATTGTATATTTTTTATTTCAACACATTTTAAATCATTTATATTTTCAATTATATTTCTTTCAAAACTTTTAAACAAGGTTGCTGTTTTTATATTATCCGGTATAAAATAAATATTTCCATCATTTAAAAGCTGATTAAATATTTTTTCAGACTCAAAATATATTTCTGAAAAATTTTCCTTTATTTTTTCCAAAAATACTTTTGTATTTATAATGTACATACCTATATTCCAAAGCCAATGTCCATTATTCATAAGATTTCTAAGCAAGTTTTCACTAGGTTTTTCCACAAATAATTCTACGTCTGAATTATTTGTTTTTATATAGCCATATTGATTTGAATATTTTTCTATAGGCACACCAAAGGTTACACAACTGCTTATGTCAGATATTTTTTTAGCCTCAACAACACAGTTTGTATAATTTCCAGTATCTATAATACCATTACAGCCAATTATTAATACTCTTTCACCTATGTTAGCTGACATACAGCCCAGAATAATTGGCAAAGTAGTATTTACAGGTTCTTTTTCTAAAAATAATTTATATCTCAGTTCCTGAAAAACTTCTAGCTGACCTTCTACTATAAATTTATATGTTTCATTGGTGAAAATATAAAACTCATCACAATATGGTATATTTTTGGCTATATTTTCTTGAAAAACTGACCTTCCATCTCTAATCTCCACAAACTGTTGAGGAAATTCTTTTCGTGATATAGGCCAAAGACTTCCCCCATTACCACCAGCCAAGACTATACACTTCATATAATTTTCTCCTTAAATTTCTGACTTATAAATAATTATACCACAAAGCACTATATTTTTCTATAATATAATAATATTCTATACATTAATAACAGCCTTTTTTTCATAAAAAATACACCTCCAAAAGTTTCTAACTTTCCGAGGTGTATATCAATTTTAATTAAGCTAAATTTTATAAATACTTATCCAATTTTCTTTCTTTAAGTATGTCCACGATGTCTTTTACAGACTGTGCCTTATTCTTATCACATACCAATATTGCATCATCAGTTTCTACTACAACAATATTATCAAGTCCTATTGTTGCAATTAAACTCTTATTGCCAAAAACAACACTATTCTTAGTGTCAAGCATTATATTTTCACCTTTAGAAATATTGCCATTTTCATCTTTGTTGTACATAACTTCTAAAGTATCCCAGCTACCAACATCATTCCAACCAAACTCGCCGTCTATTACAACAACATTGTCAGCCTTTTCCATAATACCATAGTCAACAGAAATCTTAGGAATAACAGGGTATATCTCATTTATAACCTTTTCTTCATCAGGTGTACCCATAGCATCACCAATTTTCACAATACATTGATAAACCTCTGGCAAAAGCTCCTTGAATTTATTGAGAATAACTGAAGCTCTCCAAACAAACATACCACTGTTCCAAGCAAAGCTACCCTTAGCAACATATTCCTTTGCAAGTTCTAAATTAGGCTTTTCCACAAACTGTATAACCTTTTTAGCAACACTATCCTCATTTTTATTAAATTCTATATATCCATAGCCTGTTGCTGGGAAAGTTGGTGTAATTCCTATTGTAACTAATTTATCTTCTCTTTCAGCTACACTAATTGCCTTATTTAAAATTTCTGCAAAGCCTTTTTCATCTTTAATATAGTGGTCAGCTGGAAATACACACATTACACCATCACCGTATTTTTTAATTATTTCCATAGCTGCATAACCTATACAAGCAGCTGTATTCCTAGCTGCAGGTTCTGCTAAAATTTTCTTAGGTTCAATTCTACCCTTTGTAACATCTGCCATAGGCTTCCACTGACAAACGTTTGTTACAATAAAAATATCATTTTTATCAATTACTTGACCAATTCTATCTATAGTTTCATTTACCATAGTTTCATTGCCACTTAAATTCAAAAGCTGTTTAGGCATTTCCTGTCTGCTCATGGGCCAAAAGCGTGTACCACCGCCCCCTGCCATAATTACACCGTATTTATTCATTTATCCTTCAACCTCACTTTTTTGATTTTAAAATAATTAAAAATTTATTAATAAGAGCTACACAAACCAAACATACAATCATTGTTAAAATAGAAATAATAACTATAGTTAACGGTAATTCTCTTACTGTACTATTATTAAGCTTAATAATTTTTGCAAATATAATAATTATGATTCTTTTTAATGGCTCATGTATACACATAATTGTCATAGAATTTACACCCAAAAATTTTAAAATTTGAGAAATTCCTTTTACATCTTTTAGAATAATACCCAAACAACAACAGCCAATACTTCCAAAAATGGCACTCATAAAAAATAATAAGCCGTTTCCATATATTAATTTGGCCATATCCACAGAATTGTTTAGCGTTATAAACACCGTTAGTAATGTTAAAACAACATATATAATCAAATTCAAAATTTTATTAAAAGAAATCCTACCAATCTTGCTAATTAATCCACCTACACCATAAAAAAGCATTGTAACGCCTACTGCATCAATTTCCCATGGTAATCTAATTAATATATCTTGGTGTAGTGTATAATATTCTCCATATATTATGTATAAAACTCCTATCACGCATATAATGTATGTAATATATTTTCGCATATAGATATATATAAAATTAAACACCAATGATGTCAATAGCATACAAGGAATGAACCACAATACAGCATTATAAACATATCCATCCTTAATACCTGATGCGAAAAATAAATTGAGAACCGGCTTTATTATAGGTATATCCTGCTGATTTCTTAAAATTCTCTCTATAAATATCCAATAAAACAAAGTTAAAAGCCCATAAATAAAATACGGTATTAATAATCTTTTAACTCTGTTTAATGAATAATGTTTAATGTCTTTTTTGCTATATTTTACATAAGTATATCCAGCTAATATAAAAAACAAAGGCATATGAAAACCATATATAAAATTACCTATAAGCTCATTATTAGATACATGTCACATTACAACTAAAAATATGCCAATACCCTTAACTATATCTAATGTATCATCTCTTTTATTCATTCATATTCACCTAAATTAATTACACTTAATATTTCTGTCAAAATTTCTTCCCAATATGTATTATTTATCTAAAAAATTCTTTCTTTATACTTTCATACCCTTCTATACTACCTACATCAAATCTATTTCCAGGCATTTCATACGCATACACCTCTGACTGTTCGCAAAGCCATGATATAAAACTACCTGGAGCATCTGTAGGACACCCTTCTCTAATACCCCTTTCTATTTTTTCTATATCTTCTTTAGAATAAATATAAAAGGGAGGAATCGCCCAATTACTATTAGGTTGCTGAGGTTTCTCTGTCATTTTAACTATTCTTTCATTGTTACCAATTTCTGCTACTCCTGTTTTCTTCAATCTTTCTATATTTTTTTCATAATACCTCATTACGCAAGTTTGATTTTTCTTGTAAAAATAATCAACAAATCCACATAACGAAAAATCCAGCATATTATCTCCAGCAAGTACAATCAAATCATCTTTTATACCCACCTCATTAATTGCAAAAGCTATATCTTTTACAGCTCCTAATCTATTTTCATTTTTTGTTGAACCATCATCTAATATAACTAACTTATCTTTAATTTGAGATTTATTTCCCCACTCTTTAAAATGGTCAATAAATTTATGATTAGATACAACTATATATTTATCTATATCTTTTTTTTCCTCCAAATCATAAATCAACCAATCTATAATCGCTTTTCCTCCAACATCTAGTAAAGGCTTTGGAAAATTTTCTGTCAAAGGATACATTCTAGTAGCATATCCCGCTGCTAATATTAAACAAATCATGACAAATTAACTCCATTAGAAATTTCACAAAAATGTACTGAAAATTTATTTTCCAACATAGGAAATCTCTTTAGATACTCCTCTCTCACATACTTTTCAATAGATTCCTCTTTACCTGGTTCAATTAATGCCATACAGCAGCCCTTAAATCCCGCACCAGAAAATCTACCACCATAAATACCATCTGTATTTTTCATTATATCATATAAAACCCTAAGTTCATCTGAACCTGCTTCATAATTATGTATAGAACTATAACCTGATTCAAATATTAGTTTTCCAAATTCTTCTATATTTCCATTTTTCCAAGCTTCAATACCTTTTTTTACTCTGTCATTTTCATCATAAAAATGTAATGCTCTTTTATACCAATTTCTAGGCAACATATCCTTATGTTCTTCAAAAATCTCTCTAGGAACATCTCTTAACCTAGTTTCTATAAATTTGCCATATTCCATATTGCTATAACACTTTAAAGCATAAGCAGCTGCCTTACACTCATCTACTCTTAAATTATAGCTTGAATTTGCAAGACTTCTTTCAATCCCAGAAAAAATAATTGCAACTCTAAAAGGCTTCATATTTTCATTCATAGGAATTAATTTATAAGTATCGTTCAAAGTATCTAAATAAAGTAAATTTGATTCTTTACATAGTATTTCACAACTCTGGTCTAATTTTCCTACACTTATTCCTATAAATTCATTCTCTACCCATAAAGCAAGCTTAATAAGTTCAGACCTTTCGAGTTTTATGTCATTAGCTTTAGCCAAAGAAACTATATAAGTAATAATTACAGCTGCAGATGAAGACAATCCTCCAATAGGTAAACTTCCAGCTACATAACCTTTAATCCCCTTATTCAATTCATAAAATCTTGAAAGTGATGCTACTGCCCCTTTTAAATAATCTCCCCATTCCTGAGATTTTTCTAACTTTCCCTTTACATTAAACTTTGTTGTCCCCTTGAAATTTGTACTATTTACCTCCACATTTCCATCATGTTCAACATCAAATTTCATAGTAATGCCTTTGTTTAATGCAAACCCTGTTACTCTCCCCCATTGATGGTCCACATGTGCTCCTAGTGGGCATATTCTATAAGGACAGAAAACTGTATTATCATATTCTCTATTAACAAAATTATCTACCATTCTATCACTTCCTTAAAAACTTAATTTTACCCTTAACAACATTCAAAATATCTATTACATCTTTTTTGTTTACAATAAATGTAGCTAAACAACATAACGCAAAGAGTACAAAATTTAGGATTACTCCTATATTTACTGATATAACAAAATCTATAATATATATTATAAACAAAACTAAAATACTATTCAACTTTATTTTCATATTAACTAATTTTTTTGCATATCTCCATCTACAAATCATCATTGTAAATGAGCCTAAAATCTGTCCAATAGCTACTCCGGCTATACCCATTCTTCCTATAAGCAAATATGAAACTATAACCATAACTGCCGTACCACTAACCGTAGTAGTAAATGTTAACTTAGTTTTATTCGTCGCATTAAAAACCGTACCTATGTTCGTTGACATAACCAAGAAAACAGCATTTAATAAAAACAACATAGCCAATTTCAATGATGAAAAATATTCAGTACCGCCTATAATGTAGTAAAATACTGTTATTGCCGGTGCCATTAATATACAAATAGATAGAAACAATCTAAATAACCTTGTATTTACATCAGAAAAAAATTCACTTATATCTGGGTCATTTATTTTTAATATAGCTTCTTCACACATAGCCATACCAATAACTGAACCTATTATAGAAACCAAAGAGCCAAACTTTAATGCAAAAGTGTATAATCCATTAGCCTCTGCCCCTAATTTATTAACAATAATTACTCTACCAAAACCATTTAAAAGCCATAAAGATGTTATATTTAAAACTAGGGGTACAGAATATATCAACATTGATTTTAGTTCTCCTAAATCAATTCTTTTATAATTAAATCTTTTTATTATCTTTACTTTATACTCTATCAGTATGACTATTATGACCTGTCCCATTATATATGAAATTGATAATCCAATCAAGCCTAATCTCAATACACATACTAAAATCAATAGCATACTAAAATTTGTAAGTGTTCCCGTAATACTTGCTTTTACATATGTAGTATTTTCGTGAAGTGCTCTTGCAAAATATTGCCACATTTGTGCCATACCTATAGATATAAGCATACATACTGTTACCCCAAGATATTGTATATTATAAAAATACCCTATTATTAGTGATATAACTATAGTAGCTGTAATAGCACAAACTATAAAAAATAATACAGTACTTATACGCTTTTCTAGTTTTTCTTTATTTTCTTCAGCAATAAAAAATTTTAATATTGCTTCCCAAATTGCCATAAAACAAACTGTTGCAAATATATTCGCCCACACCTGTGCGTTATCAAAAGCCCCTAAGTCATTAGGTAAAACAAAAAAGGCATAAATAGGTAATATTGCTGCAGATACTATTTTAGACGATAAATTTCCTATAAAATATAACCCCGTTTTTTTTGCTAATCTCCCTGTGCTCATTAAAATGCTCCTCTATTTGTATCATTTTTATTTTTTCTTACAGCAGGAATCCCTACGTATACACTATTTTCCTCTGTGTCACAATTAAGCACTGCACTTGCTCCAACAACACTCCCCCTCCTCAATTTTATCCCACCTAAAACCTTTACTGAGGTATATAAAATACAATTATCTTCTATACAAGGGTAACAATCATTATCCATTTTATCTCTACCTATTGTAACGCCCTGGTATATCACAACATTTCTGCCAATCTTTGCTCCATTACCAATTACAATTCCTATTGGATGAGGTAAATATAACCCTTCTCCAATAACTGCACTCATACTTATTTGGCAATTATAACTATGATATATGTGCAAACTACACAATTTTGCAATAAACTTATGATTTTTAACATAAGCATTATTCCCTATTCTATAAAATAATAAAATCTTCTTAGAAGGATTCAATATTTCTTTAATAAAAACAACTATCTTGTCTTTAAGTTTATTTTTTCTTTTAAATTCAAAATCACAAAATATACTATTCACTCTTATTTTCCAGCCCCTTAACTAATTCCCAATAGCTATTAACCATTTTATCTATACTAAAATTATTTTTAACATACTCAAAATTCTTTTCAACTATTGCTTTTTTTTCATCTTCCTGCATATTCACAACCATTTTTATTTTATCAGCCAATTCTTGTGGTGAATTTGGATTAAATACAAATCTACTATCTTTCATAATAGCTCTATTCATTTCTATATCAGACGATATAACCATTCTTTTATTTGCAAATGACTCTAATATTACATTAGGCATACCCTCAGAAAATGAAGCTAATATTACCAAATCTGCTTTTTTATAATAATCTAAAATATTATTAGTATATCCCGTAAAATTAATATTTTCTAAACTATATTTCTTTATATTTTCTTTTATTTCCTCGTAATAATTAGAATCTTCTATAGCTCCACAAACCCAAACTTGATATTCACAATCTAACAAAACTAAACTATCAACTATTGTTTTAATATTCTTTATTTTTGCAACTCTAGCTGGAACTAAAATATTAAATATATTATTAGTCTTTTCTCTAATTTCTACATTCTCCCTTATTTTTATTCCATTATATATTAAATGAGTATTTATATTAATATTTTCCTCTATGTATTTTTTTGCAGATAATGAATTTGCACAAACAATATCTGCTTTTTTCAAATTCAATCTACTAAAAAACCTATTAATTGTATTCTCACCAGAATTTCTTTCAGAATAAATTACTTTTTTCCCAAATAACTTAAACAAAAATGTCAAATTTAGACCAAATCCATCATATACTATAACGGTACCTATATCTTTCAATTTAATACATATAAGCAAATTTTTGAAAAATAAATTTATAAGCCCTTTAATTTTGCTAATATTTCTTATAAAAATATTTGAATCTCTATATTTAGCTGAAACACTGTTACATTCAATAAATTCTACATTTTTATTTAACTTCTTGAATTCTTCAATTTGCTCTTGATTACCTTCTCTGTTTTCTATTCCAACATACAGTCCTATATTATTTTCATTACAAAACTCAACGAAATATCTAAACTGAGTTTCAGCTCCTCCAAAATATATTCTTGGCATAAGCAAGAATGTTTTACTTCTACTGTTCATATTTTTTCTCCCTAATTTCAAACTATCTTTATACTCATAAATTAAACTTATAAATTTTATAGGTTCAATTATAGAACTCATATAATTTATACAACTGGTTTATCTTATTTTTCAACAGTTATTTTTATTTAGTAAATATCCCGAAATCAAAAAATAATTTGTTAATGCAGGTGTATAATTATACGATGAATCAATTAAAAAAGCTACAAACACACTTAAAAGCCCTATACATTCCCAATTTTTTATTTTTATTAACTTTTTATTTACGTAAAACAACATACTCCAAAACATAAGAGTTGTTATTACTCCAAAATTGATTAAAATAGTTAAAATATCACCACCTGAAAAAACAACCCAATTTGAACCAAATATCATATATTCCAAAAATTCAAAAAAATCTGATTTTTTTAATAAATATATATACTCACTAAATTTTACAGTTCTACCTGCACCAGTTGAATCATTTAAAGTTGTTGTTAAATATCTATTTATAAAACTTTTAGTTATTATTTTTCCACTATTATTTATAGTTAAATAATAAAGTAAAAAACAAATAAATATCAAAAACAAAATAAAAAGAAAAATTCTAATTTGTTGGCTATATTTTTTCATTCCCTTATGAATAAATCCATATATACTTTTAAATTTTATAACCAAAAAAAATACTAAAGGATAGAGTATTGCTCGAGAACCAGATAAGCCTATTCCTATCATTCCTAATACTATCGCAATAATTTTTAACCATCTACTTCTTTTTTCTTCTTTAATTTCATAAAATATAATAGCTATTACAGCCATGGCTAAAAATATACCGACACCATTTCCGTTCTGGTATGTAGATGGCATTTTTATCGCCTCTGCGAAATCGGACATTCCCAACCCTATAGATTTATCTTTATAAGAATCACCTAAAGCAATAGTAAGCCCATATATAGCAGTATTTTCTATTCCAAATAAATATTGAATTATTGAAAATAATGATACTACTATAGTAGAAATTTTCATAACTCTATAAAAGTTATAGGTATTCATACTATAACCTACAACTATCATTAACGGAGCAAATAAATAAATAAGACTAACAGCCATAAAAAAAGTATTTTTACCATAAAACAATATTTTATAAAGATTTATCATTACTATGAAAAGAATAAAGATTATATAATAAAAAAAGAACTTTCTTTTTGACATAAATCTAATTATTTCTTTATAATTAAATAAAGCTATTAATGGTAACATAACGGTTGATAAATTAAATGGCAATTCTTTAAATATTATTCCTGCCTTAGGGATTGCCATGCATATAAATTCAAAGATATAATTCATTTTTTACCTCTTAACTAATAAATTTCTTTAGTATTATTTTTCACAGCCTATAACAATTTAATCTGCAATGATTTTTAACAAATAATTGTTATACATCACAAAAATTATTTTTGCCATTTAATGTATTTATACAAGCAATAAATAATACAACTTCCTTCTATAAATATTTACAATATTATTATCTATCATTCATATTTTGATATATACCTAATTCCTTTAATAATTTTTTCTGTTTGATTGCCTCTTTTCTTCCATATACAACACCACAAGCTTTTAAAACTACTTCTTTTTTCTTTGTAATAACAGCATTTACAATTCTAAATATCCACGCCAATGGTAGTAATATAACTGACTTATCTTTGTACCATAAACAAAGTTGTTTCATATCTTCACTACTTGGAAAAAACCAATTCAAAATTTTTTCATTCTGCCCATAACCATTCCTTCTTAATTTTATTCCTATATTTCTATTATAAAATCCAAAAACTCCAGCTTCTAATATATATTTCTGAATTTGTAAAAATAAATCACAACTTATTTTTTTACATTCAACTTTACTTTCAAACCAATATTTACACAAATAAAATATATTATTTGAAAACTTACTCAACATAATTTTATCAAGTTCTTTATTAACGTAATCAAAATCAATTTCTTTTTCAAAATGTTTAAGATATACAGCAATATCTAATATCATTCGAATTCCACAACCTTCATTATAGAAATGCTTTCCTATATGTGCCAACAAATATATTAAATGGTCATTTATCCCTAACTTAAATGAATACTTTGAAATACATTCAGCTTTTTTATTACAAACATCTTCAAAATATTCACCATAACAAATATTATTTCCTAAGTTTTCATTTAATAAATTAGTATGAAACTCAAAATGAGTATTATTTTTATCAAAACTTACTTCATCAAAATAAGAATCTGTAATTTTATAATCATCTTTCTTAAGAATCTCTACAGCAGTATTGAAATCTTCTTTTTTTATTAAGAAATCTGTATCACCCATAGTTCTTAATTCTCTATCTCGATAATAATTTTTAACTATATATCCCTTAGTAAGCAAATGCCATATCTTATTTTCATTTAATATTTTAATAATTTTATTTGTTTCAATCTCCTGTTTAACCCCTCTAACAGTAGTTGCAACCAAAATATTTTTAAGTCTTGTAGCAAATTCTTTTGACAATTTATCTTCTTTCTTTAATAAAACAGCAGCTACTATACCACTAACACTATGAATATCAGCTAAATGCATTAATTCATCGCAATCAAAATCATATATTTCAAAATCGTCATTATTTACATATGCAGACAATATCTTTATAAAAATATTCTCTGTATTTATCAATTATATCACCTTCTAATTCCTAATGTATTAAATCTTCATTTCTATTAGGTAAGTAATAATGTGCATCAACTTCTTTTAAGTTATCTCCTGCTTTCTAAGTGCACTTAGTCTTCTTAAAAAATTTACGTTTTTTCTAACATTTAATCTATGTATTAAATAAAAAGCCTTTGTACTACATTATTTTAAACTTAGAAATTTTATGCTATATAATCTCAATTCCATTATCATTATAATAAATATTTAGAAGTTTTTATAAGCATCATTGATTTTCATAATAAAATTAAATAACTAATTAATCGTAAGTTTATCTAACATCCCAATGCTTAGTATTCTTAAATTCTTCGTATTTTTCCTCAACAAACGATTTTATTTTGTTTTCAAATATTTCCACACTAAATTCCTCAGCGTGCTTTCTTATCTCTTTTTTATCAAATTTCATTTTTTGAAATCTAAGAATAGCATCTTTAAGACTTTCTACTGTCTGTTCCTCAAAAAACAACCCTGTTTTTCCATCAACAACAGTTTCCAAAGCCCCACCTTTGCCATAGGCAATAACAGGTCTACCACAAGCTTGAGCTTCAACAGGTGTAATACCAAAGTCTTCTTCACCTGGGAAGATAAAAGCTCTACACTTTGCGTAATATTCCTTTACAACCTCATCAGGCTGTCTACCCATAACTTTAACATTATCCTTAGCCATAACCTTTATTTTTTCAAGTTCTGAACCTCCACCTATAACAACAAGAGGAAGTCCTAATTCGTTAAAGGCCTGCACAGCTAAATCAACTCTCTTATAAGGTACTAAACGTGACATACATAAGAAATAATCCTCATCTACATCAATTGGTGTAAATTTATCCACATCAACTGGAGGATATATAACTGTTGATTCTCTTTTATAATGTTTCCATATTCTTGATGCAACATATTGTGAATTTGCTATGAAATAATCAACTCTGTTAGATGCATTAAAATCCCAAATCCTCATATAATTCATAAAATACTTAACTAAAGCTTTCTTTAATTTTCCTTTTGCACCTATAGAATCCATATTTTCTATATAATCATAGTAAAATTCCCAAACATATCTTGTTGGTGTATGACAATAACAAATGTGCATAGTATCAGGTCTTGTTATAACGCCCTTTGCACAAGACGAACTACTGCTTATTACCACATCGTAATCATTTAAATTAAAACTCTCAAAAGCCATAGGCATAAAAGGAAAATACTTTTGATGATTTACTTTTGTTCCTCTTACTTTTTTCTGTAGAAATGAAGGTATTACATTTGCATTTTGAAATTTTTCACTTAAGTTTTCTTTAATAGCCATTGATGTATATATAGGTGCATCTTCATATATATCCATAAAACAACCTACAACATTTTCTGCCCCACCTGAATTAGTCAACCAATCATGTACTAAAGCCACATTTAATTTTTTATCACTCATCTTAATTTCCTCTTCTTATAACTTTCATATTTGCTTAAAATTCTAATTACTGTCATACTTATTACAACACCCATCTCATCAACACATACATCAAAAAACTGAGAAGTTCTACCTTTGACAAATTTCTGATGCCATTCGTCAGTACAACCGTACATACCACATATGACAAGAGTCAAAATAATAGCATCTGCATCACTAAAGTTCAAACTTTTAAAGAATAAATACAGAAAAATCCCCAACACACCAAATATAGTCATATGTGCACTTTTTCTTACAGCTTTGTCTAATTTATTCTCAAGCTTCTTTTTATAATTTTTTTCTGTTTTGGTATCTGCAAAATTTGAGCTATCTTTTTTAACAGCATTTTCTATAGGCTTAACTATTGTATCACTTGTTTTCATAGTACTTTCATAGTTTTGACTAGAAAAACCAAATATAGTTAGCATAATAGCAATAGAAATCACAGCATATATAATACTTCTATAATTAAATTTACAGCAACTATTACTCATATAACATCACTCTTTCAATTAAGTATTATTTTTTATACTCATAACCACTATATTTGTATTTGTATTTGTATTTATATCTATATTTTCCGTAATTATTAAACTTATCTTCTTTTATACCATTTACTACCATACCCAAAATATCCACATTCAAAAACTTTGCACTATTTATAGTATGTCTTATATCATCGTATGTAGTTACTCCTTGTCTTGTAACAAGTACAAGACCTCCTGTATATTGTGAAAGTTCCAAAGCATCTGAAACCACATTTATAGGCGGAGTATCAATAATCACATAATCATATATTTCCTTAACTTCATTTATAAAATTCTGCATTGCTTTTGAAGCAATTAATTCTGATGGATTAGGTGGTACTGGTCCACTTGTAATTAAGTCTAAATTTTTCACTACATCTCTATTTACTGCTTCACTATAAGTGGCCATCTTTCCTAATACAGAAGATAACCCTACTTTATTTTTAACTTTAAAAATCTTATGTTGAACAGACTTTCTTAAATCACAATCAATCAATAAAACCTTAGCCCCTGTTTGAGCCATAGCAATAGAAACATTTGCTGAAGTAATTGACTTTCCTTCTCCAGGATATGAACTTGACAATTCAACAATTGTAGTGTCCTTTACAGACATCGCAAACATAATATTAGTTCTTAACTGTTTATACGATTCAACAACTTGAAAGTTATCAACCTCCATTATAGTGGCTCTTTCAATTTTACCAGTATTACTTACTTTTTTTCTCCTTCTATAAACCTTATTAAAAAATTTAATCATTCGACTTTACCCCTTTTTCAGAAATTTCTTTATTAGCTTCAGAAACCTCATATATTGGAATTTCTCCCAATATAGGTATTGAAAATCTGTTTCTAAGTGATTCTCCGTCTGTTATTGTATTATTTATAAGCTTTAAGAATATAACAAATCCGGCTGATATGATAATACCAAAGATACCACCTAAAATAACATTTTTCAAAACATTTGGAGATGAATTGCCAGCTGGTAACTCAGGATAGCCTATAGGGCTAACATATGCTACACCCATTATATTAGCTAAAACCTTTGGTGCTATTTCAGTCATAGCAAGACAAACGTCAACGGAAACTTGTGGGTCTTTTGTTGTCGCTGTAACCTGTAATACTTCCGTATCATTTACAGCTCCCATACTAATACATTCAGCTATACTTGCTGCTGGTATGCTTTTTCCACTTTCACCATCTATGACAGGAAAAACATTCTCTAAATTCTCAGCACCATATTTCTCAATAAGCTTTTTTCCTATATCTTCCATAACTAAATTATCACTAAGGATAACTGAATATGTATTAACAAGCATTTGAGATGCACTAATATCACTAGAAAGAATTTCACCTGTATTTTGTGTAACTTTGTTGTTCATTACATACAATGATACAGATGATGTATATTTCTTAGGTATACAACACTTAGTATATATTAAACTTAAAGCTACAAATATAACAGTTACTGATATTATGACCATTATATTACTCATAATTATTCTTACTAAATTTTTTAAATCAATTTGCACAACTTCATTATTTTCCATAACAAAAACAGTTCCCTCCCTTTATTCTTTTAATATGTTATATTATACATTAATTTATATATATATTCAAGAAAATTTAAGTTTTTTTTGTTTTTAGTATAAAAAATAAAAAAACTTGAAAATTTTTGTTTTTTAGATTATTATTTTAAATAAGTTATTTTTAAGAGGAGAGATAATAATGAAAAATAATATTATTTTAATAGGAATGCCTGGTGCTGGCAAAAGTACTATTGGTGTAGTTTTGGCAAAAAAGTTAGGATATGAGTTTATAGATTCTGACATTGCCATACAAAATAAGCATAAAAAAATTTTACAAGAATTAATAAACGAACACGGAATTAAGGGTTTTGAAAAAATAGAAAATGACGTAAATAAAAGCCTAAACGTTCAAAATAGTGTAATAGCTACTGGTGGAAGTGCAATCTATGGCAAAGAGGCTATGGAACATTTTAATTCAATAGGTACAATAATATACCTAAATTTACCTTATGAAGAAATTGAACAAAGATTAGGAAACTTAGAAGAAAGAGGTGTTACAATCAAAAAGGGACAAACTCTTAAAGACCTTTATAATGAAAGAACACCTCTCTATAAAAAATATGCAAATATTGTAATTAACTGTCAAGGTAAAACAATCAGAGAAATAGTGGAAGAAATATCTGCTACTTCAAATATCCAAGAGAATTGATTTTTTCACAAATATTATTGCTAAGTACCTTGTAGCCTGTAACATTTAACAAACCGTTATTGTCTGCAAGGTAACTTGGTATAATTCCTTTTGATATTTTTTCTTTATCATATTCAGTTGTATTTTTATCAATATTTTTTTTACCGTATTCCACCAAAAGTTTTCTAGGATTAATATAATTGTCACCAAAACTTTTTTCCATTAATCTATCAATTTCTTTGTTTGTTTCATTATCGCCATCAGCCAAACCAATAATAATATACTTTCCATTTATTGAATTTATAAACTTCTTTTCTTGCTCAATTAATTCTTCAGGTGTTGACCAACCTTTTCTCTCTAACCACATAATGTTTATGTAATCTTTATACTTCTCGTCTGATCCTTCAGTTTGAATCACTGCTCCAGCAGGTATGGTAAGTTTATCCCCACTATTTTCTCTTTGGAAGTAAAAAGAATTCGTTTTTGTCACATCAGTTTCAGAAGTTTCTCCAAAAATAGTTCCCTTTACACCATTTATTACACAAGGATTAACTCCTGGATTTTTGTAGCCACACAATATATTTGTCGCTGCTCCACTACTTGACTTTATTTTAATAGCATTAATGACCGCATTAGAATTTTCTATTTCTGAATTTTCACTTATAACTAAAGGTATTGACCCCTGTCTACCTAAAATATCAATAGAGCTTTCATATTTTACTCCTTTATTTTCCACAGGTAAATCATAGCCTATTTTTTTTAAATCGTCATACAAGAAATCAATATAGCTAACTGAACCTTCCCCTGCAGTGTTTGAACTACCCCAGCACACAACACCTTTTAACTTTTCAACCAATTTATCCCTTTCTTCTTTTTCCTTATTTACTCTGTCTTGGCGATTATTGATATAATTTCTGGAATAATTATTTATATCACTTATATGTGCTTGATTTTTATCTTTTGTAGTAACAACAACTATAACCGAAATAAGCATCATTAATATGGCAGCCATCAAAAATATTTTTTTATTCATCGCATTATCCCCCAAAATATTATATTATAATTATATCACTAAATTTGTCCTTTTTCAATTTCATAATTTCAATATTGCAGTCATTTAATATATTATATCTAAAATATTTCTAAATAAAAAAAAATCAAATAAATTTAATTACTAAAATTAATTACGAATACATTAAAAACTAGATTTTTTTCATATTTTTCTTGTATTTTTTCTATTTAGATTATATAATGGATAATGTTTGTAACTATTGGACTTTTAGGAGGTTTTGATATGAAAAAATGCTTTAATTGTTTTAATGATTTATCAGCTTCCGAGGAAAAGTGTCCAGCCTGTGGTACAGTTTACGATAACACACCTAGAGCCGAGTATCATTTACCTCCGGAAACAATTTTAGCAAACAGATATATTCTTGGCTACGCAATAAAAGAAACTGAAATCTTTATTGCATATATGGCTTGGGATAAAGAAAAGAATAAAAAAGTTATTATAAATGAATATTTTCCTGCATTCCTTTCTGAGAGAACAGAAGATTTAAATGTTGAACCAGAAAATAAAAAAACTTCTCATATTTTCGTAAGAGGTCTGGCAGCATTTAAGGATGAATGTATAGATTTAAAAGATATGCCAAATGTGGATGTAATAGGTGGTTTCGAGGAAAATAGCACTTATTACTGTGTTCGAGAAGTTGTAGACGGCATAAAGGTCAAAAATTTAATATATAACGACCTGAAAATTTCTGACGATTACGCAAGACGTGTACTCATTCTTATTTTAAGGTCATTAAACAAAATACAGAAAAAGGGTATAATTCATGGTAATATAACTCCGGAAACTCTTTACATAAGCAAAAAAGATACATCAGTTATTTTAACAGATTTTAGTTTCAGTGGTTATTTAAGTCAATATTTGGAAACTGATTGCAATAATGGTTATTCTCCATTAGAACAGTATGAAAAAAATACAAGACTTGACTTATCATCTGATGTTTATTCCGTTAGTGCAATATTCTATGAAATGCTTACTAAGGAAAAACCAACTTCTGCTGTACATAGATTAAAGGCTGATAATCTAGTTGCTCCGTCATTAATGGGTATAAATATCAAAAAGAATGTTGAAAATGCTATGTTTAACGCCCTTAATTTACATTCTGAATATAGAACAAAGAATGTAACAGCATTTTATGACGAATTAAAAAATCCTGAAACACCTAGAAAATGGGAAAGAAATCGTAAAAAATATAAGAAAAGAGCTAAATTTAGTTTCAGTACATTTAAAGATGCCGGTTTTTGGACTAAGGTTGGTCTTATTGGTATTTTTGGTATAATGTTCCTTGCTGTTATTGCTACAGCTGTTGAAGTGGCATTTATAAACCACAAAACTAAAAATCCTACTGATGCAGAAATATCAACTGAAGCTGTACCTAGAAGTGAAGATATTACATTTAATATCGTCACTGTAACAGAAGACCAGAGCGAAACTACTACTGAAGAAAAGCATGGATTTTTTGACAGAATTTTCGGTGGTAATAATAATTCAGATAACGACAGGGATAACCAGATTGAAGAAAATAGAAATACAGATAAAAAGACTTCTACCAAACCAAAAGATAAAGTTGTTTCTGGCAGTAGTATAAGATAATCAAAAAGACTATCTGAAAGAGAGTTTTATCTCAATCGGATAGTCTATTTTTATAAAAATTTATTTAATTAGCACCTACTTCTTTTCAAAGTTAAGGATGAAATATATAAAATGAGGTATGAAAAAATTAGAGTTTTTTCACACCCTCAATACTAACTTAATATTACTTTGCGCCCTTTTTAAACAGTACTGCTGATATTGTTAAGAATACACATTTAATATCTAATATTAAACTACAATTTTTACAATAATAATATTCTAACTCTAATCTCTTTTCGTAAGTTGTTGCACTTCTACCGTTGCAAGCCCACCAACCACTGATACCAGGACGAACACTTTCGTATATTTTATGATTTCCCTTGTGCGCATCAAGTTCCCCTTCAACTAAAGGTCTAGGGCCAATCATTGACATTTCTCCTTTAAGTACATTAATAAACTGTGGAAGTTCATCTAAAGAAGTTTTTCTTAAAACATTTCCTATTTTTGTAATTCTTGGGTCATTTTCAATTTTTTGGTTTAAATCCCACTCTTTTTTATACTTAGGGTCTTTTAAAAGTTCTTTTAAAACCTCATCTGCATTATGTACCATACTTCTAAATTTATATATGTATATAAACTTACCATTCTTCCCAATTCTCTTTTGTTTATAAAATATGGATTTGCTGTCTCCCGTTGCTAAGTAACATATTTTTGTTACTATTGCTACTGGAACTAATGCTAAAATTCCAAACAAAGAACAAATTATATCAAACGCTCTTTTAATAAAAAAGTATGAGTTTCTTTCAATTTTATGAATGAATGTTTTCGACTCTTTAGTTTCATCGCTAACTGGAGTCACAACTGATTCGCTTACTACAACGTCATTTAAAATTGTAGATTTCATATTATTCTTAGTTTCTATAACAGCTGAATCTACTGGAGCCATTATTCCACCCCCTTAGTTATATTTAATATTGCTTTAAATAGAAGAATTTTTCAAAAATATCTTAAGCCTGTTTTTCAAGAAGTCTAATTTTACAAAATTTACTTAGAGATTCTAGCTTAATTGCTAATACAGCAATTAACGTTATAGTTGAAAGAGATATCTAAGCAAAAGTAAAACTCACAATACCCATCGCTCCTTTAATAAAAAGATAACATTTACTCTGCAATTTAATATCGCATTTTTTTCTTACTTCTTCAAATTACTTCATAGAACTTAACTTATTTTGACAAATATATTAACATTCTATTAAATAATGACACCTATATTTATTTTACACAACATTTATACATATGTCAACTCAAAATATTTTTTATACATAATTTCCAATTAAAGTATTTTCACACAATATTTTGATAATGTATTTTACACAATAACTATAGTATACTAATAAATTCATTCATAAAAAATTTACAAAAAAATGTAATTTGCCCCTTTCAATATTATTTGTTTTGTTGTATAATAACTGATGTAGAGAAATCGCTAGACTCTATTATTCATATACAATACTCCGGAAAATGACAATGCTCTCCACATTGTCATTTTTCATTTTATGCAAAAATTTATTTATAGTTTACATCATCTAATAAATTTCCAGATGCTATAGCTTCTCTTGCCAAAAAGTCACATCTTTCATTTTCTACTGTATCTGCATGACCCTTTACCCAAACAAAATTTACATTATGCTTTTCTAACAAAGGTAAAAGTCTTTCCCACAAGTCTATGTTTAAAGCTTTCTTTTTATCACTCTTTACCCAATTATTTTTCTTCCATTTTTGAACCCAGCCCTTAGTTATAGAGTCCACGACATACTTCGAGTCACTATAAAGAGTAACTTCACAGGGTTCTTTTAAAGCCTCAAGAGCCTTTATTACAGCTAAAGTTTCCATTCGATTATTTGTAGTTTTTTTGTAGCCCTCGCTGATTTCTTTTCTTGCCCCTTTATAGAGCATAACTACACCATAACCACCTGCCCCAGGGTTACCAGAGCAAGCACCATCTGTATATATATCTAATCTTTTCATATAACACCTCTTACACTAAAAAAGGGAGGTTGCCCTCCCAATTTATTTTTAGTTTCCGTAAATACTTCTTACTTCTTCAAGTGCCTTTAATGTACCTACATCATAACATTCACCATTCATTACATAGGCATATACAGGCTTTTTCTTATGTAACCACTGTAAGAAATAACCTGGAGCATCTGGCATATTGCCACTTTCAAGATACTTCTTAATCATTGGTACAGTTTCCTTTGTATACATATATGTAGCAAAAGCTGCCTTGTTACTCTTTGGATTCTGAGGCTTTTCTTCAAGGTCAATAACCTTGTTGTTTTCGTCTAAAAGAGCCACACCAAGCTGTTTAATCATTTCCATATCATCAAACTGCTTTACGCAAACGCAATCGGCATTCTTCTTTTTATAAAAATCATAATATTCCTTTAAGGCATATGTAAATAAGTTATCCCCAGCAATAATAACAACATCATCATCAATATTGCCCTGTTCTATTGTATACTGAATATCCCCAATAGCACCGCGTCTTGTATCTTCAGTTGATGTACCGTCATCAATTACAGTAATAGGCTTTACATTATTTATTTCCTTAGCCCATTCCTCAAAATTCTTTGCAAATTTATGATTACTTACTACATAAATTTCATCTACGGCATCAAGTGTATTAATTTCTTCAACTATGTAATCAATAATAGCCTTTCCCCCAACCTGAAGAAGTGGCTTAGGTGTATTTTTAGTGAGTGGATAAAGGCGAGTAGCATATCCAGCAACAAGAATTATAGCTTTCATTATAAAAATCCCCTTCTTAATATACTTTTGTTATTAATAATATCACTTTTTCGTAATAATTACAATAGATTTTATTTACAATAGAGCTTTAGTCCCTAAAAAATTTGTAAATATTATTAAATGTTACACTCATTCCACCTATAACTTCCTTACCATTTAAATAAGACAAAGCACCTGTACTTTTTCTAAAAACAAGTTTATAACTGTGTAAAAATTGATTTCTTAATTTAAATTTATCTCTAAAAAATCTATTTGTCTCAATATCTCCATATTTATTATCGCCTACAACATAATATCCTAAAGATTGTAAACACACCCTGATTTGATGTGATTTACCAGTTTCAAGTTTTACTTCCAAAAGCGTATAACCGTTCTTTACTGCAATAGGTCTATATTTTGTAGAAACAAATGTACTATTTGGCATTTCTCTCTTAGAAAATGATGCAATATTGTCGTTAGTCTTTGTATGGTAGCCCTCTATAGCCCCTGCTTCCTTTACAACACCTTTTACGGCTGTTAAATAATATTTATCAATTTCTCTGTTACGAAACATTTCATTAAGTTCTTGAACAGCCTCAAGATTTTTACCCATTACAACTAAACCACTTGTATTTCTGTCCAATCTATTACAAATTGAAGGTGTAAAAACTGATTCTGTTGACGGAGAATATTCGCCTTTTTTATTTAAGTAATACAAAAGTTGGTCATTTAAAGTACCTGTTCTGTTTTCCTTGTCTGGATGAACAAGTAAACCCACCGGCTTACTTACCACAAGTACATTTTCGTCCTCATAGGCTACTAAGAAAGTCTGTTCTGCCTTTTCAACAACCTTTGCCTCCATAAATTTTTCAAGAGTATCTTCTGACAAGAAAAGCTGTACCTTATCTCCGTCAGAAAGCATTTCGTTGCCCTCAGCTTTTTTAGAATTAAGTTTTATATTCTTTTTTCTAAGCATTTTGTAGACAAAAGATTTAGGTGCTTTATTCATATATTTCATTAAGAATTTATCTAATCTTTGACCCTTTGTTCCCTTGTCTATTGTTAGTTCTCTCATAAAAAATCTCCATACATAATTTAAGCTGAACAGTTATCCGTTCAGCCTAAATTTAAAATATTATTCCTCAGTTGTGTCAAGTTCATTAATCCACTTTAAGTAAGCATTAATAAACATATCAATTCCACCGTCCATAACAGCCTGAACATTACCTGTTTCAGCACTTGTTCTATGGTCTTTTACCATATTGTAAGGGTGGAAAACATAACTTCTTATCTGACTACCCCAGGCATTGTCTTTAACTTCGCCTCGGATACCCTCAAGAAGTTCGCCTCTCTCTTTAAGTTTTAATTCATAGAGCTTAGCCTTTAACATTTTCATACACATATCTTTATTTTGGAACTGACTTCTTTCATTCTGACAAGAAACAACAATACCAGTAGGAATATGTGTTAAACGCACAGCAGAAGATGTTTTATTAATATGCTGACCACCAGCACCACTAGCTCTGAAAACATCCATTTTAATATCATCTGGATTAATGTCAACTTCAATAGTGTCATCAAGTTCAGGCATAACTTCACAACTAGCGAAAGAAGTATGTCTTCTACCACTGGAGTCAAAAGGTGAAATTCTAACAAGACGGTGTACGCCCTTTTCACTCTTTAAATAACCAAAAGCATTTTCACCCTTTACCATAAATGTAACAGACTTAATACCGGCTTCATCACCATCAAGGTAATCTAAAAGCTCAAAACCATAGCCCTGTTTTTCTACCCAACGGCTATACATTCTGTAGAGCATAGAAACCCAGTCACAGGCCTCTGTACCACCAGCACCTGGATGAAGTGTAACAATGGCATTATTTTTGTCATAAGGTCCTGTAAGAAGTGTAGAAATTCTAAGTTCTTCAAATCTTTCTAAAAAGTTCTTCTTAACTTCTTCTGCCTCTGCTACCATACTAGCATCGTCTTCTTCGTTACCCATTTCAATAATGGTCATTAAATCTTCATACTGACTAACAAGAGAGTTATAACCCTCAATTTTGTCTTTTAATTGTTTAGTTTGCTGAAGAATACCTTGAGCTTTTTCCATATCATTCCAAAACTCTGGGTCTCCGGCAATTTCCTCTAACTCTGCAACCCTTTCAATAGAATTAGGGATGTCAAAGTGAGTTCCCCATTTCCTCTAAATTTTTATGATAGCCTGCCATTTCTGTTGCCATCTGGTCAAGTTCAAATATCATAAATTTTTTCACATCCTTTTTTATAAATATTTATGCCCTGTGACATAAAGCCACAGGGTATATTTTTAATAATTTATATTACTTATCCTTACCACAGCAGTTCTTATACTTTAAGCCACTACCACATGGGCAAGGGTCATTTCTGCCAATCTTTTCTTCTTTTCTTACCTTTGGCTTGCTTACAGAAGAATCATCCATATTAGTTGAAGTTGGCTGTGCAACCTGTTCTCTTTCAGGAGCAGTCATAACTCTAACATGGAACATACCACGAACAATATCAGTCTGAATATTTCTTCTTAATTCATCAAACATATCGTAGCTAATGAACTGGTATTCAACTAATGGGTCTCTCTGACCGTAAGAACGGAGAGCAATACCCTGACGCATTCTATCCATATCATCAATATGGTCCATCCACTTGCTATCTACAACTCTAAGAGTAATAACTCTTTCAAGTTCTCTGATAATTTCAGAACCAAATTCTTCTTCTCTAGCGTCATACTTAGCCTTTGCAGCTTCAAAAATTCTATCAACAAGCTTTTCTTTTGTAATAAGCTGAATATCTTCCTTAGATAATTCAAACTGTTCAGTAAAATCAAATTCTGGCTTTAACTGAGCATTTAACTCGTCCATATTCCAAGTTGTTGGGTCTTCGTCTGTACCACAGCAAGCATCAACAATACGAGTAATAACTTCCTTAGTCATACTCATAATTTCATCCTTAAGGTTTTCGCCAGTAAGAACTTCCTTTCTCTGAGCATAGATAAGTTCTCTCTGTTCATTCATTACCTGGTCATAGTCAAGTAATCTCTTTCTAGCTGAGAAGTTGTTACCTTCAACCTTCTTCTGAGCATTTTCAATAGCCTTAGTAAGGATACCTGCTTCAATAGGTTCATCTTCTGGAAGACCAAGTTTCTTAATCATAGCAGCAGTCTTTTCAGAACCGAATAATCTCATAAGGTCATCTTCCATAGAAAGATAGAAACGAGATTCACCTGGGTCACCCTGACGACCAGCACGACCTCTTAACTGGTTATCAATACGTCTTGATTCGTGTCTTTCTGTACCAACAATCTTAAGACCACCAAGTTCAATAACGCCTTCGCCAAGCTTAATATCTGTACCTCTACCTGCCATATTAGTTGCAATAGTTACTGCACCCTTTTCGCCGGCAAGAGCAACAATTTCAGCTTCCTTTTCGTGGTACTTAGCATTTAATACCTGATGCTTGATACCTTCCATTTTGAACATCTTACTAAGTCTTTCAGATACTTCAATATTTACTGTACCAACAAGTACAGGCTGACCTACTTCATAAGCCTTCTTAACATCTGCTACAACAGCTCTGAACTTAGCATCTTCTGTCTGATAAACAATATCAGGAAGGTCTTTTCTCTGAACAGGTCTGTTAGTAGGAATACAAACAACGTCCATACCGTAGATTGAACGGAATTCCTGTTCTTCTGTCTGAGCAGTACCAGTCATACCACTCTTTTTAGCATACTTATTGAAGAAGTTCTGGAATGTAATTGTAGCAAGAGTTTTACTTTCTCTCTGTACTTCAACGTGTTCCTTAGCTTCAATAGCCTGATGAAGACCGTCTGAATATCTTCTACCTGGCATCATACGACCTGTAAATGTATCAACAATAACGATTTCGCCGTCTTTTACAACATAATCCTTATCAAGTGCCATAGTATTATTTGCCTTTAAAGCATTGTTAATATGGTGCTGAATTTCCATATTCTGTGGGTCAGAAAGGTTATCAATAGCGAAAAATCTTTCAGCCTTTTCAACACCCTGCTGAGTAAGAGTACAAGTCTTTAACTTTTCATCAACAACAAAGTCGCCTTCTTCCTTTAATTCTTCACGAATTAATGGATTAAGAGCTTCATCTTCATTTAAAAGTCTACCCTTTTTAAGGCTCTTTACAAAACCGTCTGCAAGTTCATATAACTTTGTAGACTTGTCTGACTGGCCAGAAATAATAAGTGGAGTTCTAGCTTCATCAATAAGAACAGAGTCTACTTCATCGATGATTGCAAAGTTAAGACCACGCTGAACCATATCCTTTTCGTAAACTACCATATTATCTCTAAGGTAGTCGAAACCAAGTTCATTATTTGTAGCATAAGTAATATCGCAAGCATATGCTTCCTGTCTAGCTGGCTTTTCCATATCGTTGAGGATAACGCCAACCTTTAAGCCTAAGAATTCATGAACTTTACCCATCCATTCAGCATCACGCTTTGCAAGGTAATCATTAACAGTAACGATATGAACACCGTTGCCTGTAAGGGCATTTAAGTAAGCTGGACAAGTAGAAACTAAAGTTTTACCTTCACCTGTTCTCATTTCAGCAATACGACCCTGATGAAGAACAACACCACCGATTAACTGAACATCGAAATGACGCATACCTAAAACTCTCTTAGCTGCTTCACGAACAACAGCAAATGCTTCTGGTAAAAGGTCATCAAGTGTTTCGCCATTAGCAAGTCTTTCCTTGAACTCTGGAGTCTTTGCTTTAAGTTCCTCGTCTGTTAATGGAGAAATGCTTGGCTCTAAGTCATTAATCTTTTTGATTATCGGCATTATCTTCTTTATTTCTTTATCGCTGTAATTGCCGAATATTTTTTCTAATAAACCCATTTGATTACACCTCTGTTATCTTTTAAAATTACAAGTAAACAATATACTTCGTATATAATAACAGATTTACAAGGTATATTGCAAGTTTTATTTGTAAATTTACTTATTCTTAATAGTCTTTTTTTTGTCAATTTTCTATTTTAATCAGTATATATGCACTTTTGACAAGGTTTTATAAAAACACAAAATTTTTTAACCTTAATATTTAAAAACACCTTGAAACCCTTTAATATAGGTGGTTTGTTATGTATTTTATAAATTCATTCCTATTTTGTAAAAATATTGTCGAATTTTCTGAATAATTTAAAAAAGTCTATAGCATAATTTTCACCTTTTTTATTCAGTTTCTCAATTATAAATTGATAAACAAAAATATATTATATGTTTTTTGTACTTGCTTTTTATCTCATAAAATAACAATACTTAATAACCTAATCTATTACAAGGAAAATCATAACTAATCCCTCTTTTAGCCAACCATTCTGCTACTGCCTTAAAGTTATTTTGTAACTGGGCAGTTGTAATACCATGTGCAAAAATAATGAATATATCTGAATTTTCTTGATTATCATATTTTTTATTTAACCTACTTATAACCAGCTCTGTACTTGCACTGTCAAGTCTTTCCTCTGTTCTAAAATAGCTTATATTGTTCTCATAATCTGTATATGTATCACAATTCTGCATTATTTTTAATTCGTCAGAAGTCAAACCTACATTTGCTGCTCTGTTATCATCAGCCGTCAACAACCCTGCTATAAGATTTTTTTCCTTAGCGACCTTTACTTGTTCTTTTGTACAGTTAAAAAATGATATTCTTGGCACTTTGTCAATACAGCTTGAAGATGCAAAACGGTTTATTTGCTCATATACTTCCTCTATACTGCTTACAAAATCGTCTACACTCATAGTCTTTGCAGGATATGTAGTAGTGTCTGGTCCGTGATATGCAAACTTCAGCCACTGGGAATTTTCTCCAAATTCATTACGGAACTTGTCTGTAACATCAGATAAACTAAAATTCAATGTTTTATCAGTATTAAATAACATTAACGTAAATTTACAACCATATTCATCGTGTAAAGTTTTAATAGGTGCAAAATAAGGACTTTCAAACAATGAGCTATACTTGTCTTTATTGTCAGTTAAATCTTTTAAACATTTTAACTGGTCATCTAGTGACATATGTGCAAAGCTCTGTTTAGATTCAACAGTATAATCTTTATAATATGACTGGTTACTAAACCCTTTAAAATTAAAGGCTACATTTTTAATATTAGCTGATGTATTGTCTATAAAATAAGCAAAATAAACATCATCATAATAAAAAAACATATATCTGCCAACTTTTCTTAATCTAAATGTATGTTCACCATAGTCCATTTTTACAGCAACTACTTTTTTCGCTGACCCCACATTTTTCGTATTTTCGTCATAAATGTTAACTGTAACATTATTTTCTTCATCTGTTCTATAAAAATTATAAAATCTCTTTGAACCATCTGACAACTCAACAGCAGGTCTGCAAAAATCCAAAGCTCCGCCTAAAACTTTTATTTTAAATTTTATTAAAAAACCACTTATATTTTCCTTTTCAGTTTTCAACCAAACATAATTTTGATGTGTTTCAGGCAATTTGCCTGAACGATACAAAAATCCGTCATCATCAAAATTCAGCAAATCAGTATCAAATGTAGCCGATTTTACAATTTGACTTAACTTGATTTTATTTATATTTGACTTTAATTCACTTATCTTTTCGCTACCTTCGCTGTACATCTCTGACATTTCGCTGTATTGAGTTTTTGCATCAGATAAGTTTTGTTTGCAGTCCGTTAGTAAGCTGTTTACCCTATTCTTTACATCTGTAAGTTCAGCGACTGTATTTTCTCTTGTAGTATCTATAGCACTTGTACTTGAAGATACTTCACTTTTATATGTATCTAATAAGTTTTTACAGCTTTTCCAGTCAGCTTCAACTTCGTTGTACTTAGACAGTAACTGTCTATATAATGTGTCTGTTGGCTGTGATGCAAGTCCACCTATTAATCCTGTTTCTATAATATTTATTTTTACTACATTTGTTGTTAAAACATTTCCTCCAACCAAACAAACATTTAAAACACCACTTTCCATCAAAACCTCATTCGGCACCTGACATTGTCCATCGTTAAGTACCATATCGTAAACAACCTCATCATTTCTACTAAAACAAGCTACTATAGGGCTTAAATTATCCCAATCTGAATTCAATTCAAACTTTGCACTCAATTCATTTTGTGTAAATGCAACAACTTTCTTTAAATCAATTCTTATCAAATTTGACCCCTTTACTTTAAATTTTAAATATATCATTTTTTTACCTCTTTTCTGTATTTTTTATATTTACTTCAAATGATATATTACAATACACACCATGACATATCATGACATATTTTTATATTCTATATACTAATTTTTTAAAAATATATTCTTAATGCTATTAAATACAGCTTTATTAACGGATTAATTGATATTTTTAATATTAAAATTAAAAAAAGTTGTTTTTGGATATAGGTTTATTTTACTATCCTAGAAAAAAAATACAAATAAAAAATAATTTAAATAATATAAAAAATGGAAATGTATAATTTCTCACACATTTCCAAAAAACTTATGTTTTAGCCCAAAAGCACACTATTAAGAAATAAAGCAAACATTATATTTTTTCCTTTAATATAGACTTAGCATTATTAACAAGCTTTAGATACCCATCTTTCTTAGATTGAAAATAATTCATATATACTAGTTCAATATATCTTATTCTTAATAATTCTAAAACTGTACATATTATATATACAAGAGCTACAGAAACAATTATATGTAATATTAAAAAGTTTGAATTAGCATATCCTTTATTATCAAATAAATACTTCCAAAAAAATATTCTAGATACACCACTAGTATGTATTAAATAAACCCCAAATGTCGCTGATGCTATTTTATTAATAATCTTACTGTAAAAATTAATGTTTCTAAAAGCAACAAAAATACAGTATGAAATAATAAGTATAAATGGAGATTCCATACTAGCCATAGTCATTGATTCTGTGGCAATAAATGGGATTTTTAACCCAACAATTTCTAAGAATATTACAGATATAAAAACAACAATATATAATACTACAGCAATAATACACAACTTTTTTGTATGTTTAAACCTCTCTCCACAATAAAGTTTTGTATATGCTGATATTAAATATAAAAGTACAAACCAGTCTAATTCACCAACAGTACTAAATTCAATTTTAGGTAATACACTCCAAATAAATAACAAAAATATTATCAATTTTAAGTGCTGTCCTTTATTAATATTCTTTATTACAAGATTAATAAATGGATGAAGTATATATAAAAAAAGATATACTCTAGCAAACCAAAATGATGTTTTTATCCAAAATACAGATTTTACAAAACTTACAGCAAGGTCTTTATAGCCTATAAAATTTATTGAAAATAAATATAGACCAAAAAATATCGATGTAACTACACCCCAAAACTCAACCTGCATAAATAACTTAAACAATTTAATCTTTTTCATTCCAGAGTTTACAAGAAAATAACCACTTATTAAAACAAATATATCTACACCTATTTTTCCACCTATACTCACAAACTTAAGTATAGAACTATTTAATGTTAATGATGAATATTCAAGACTTCCGTTTAACACATAGTGATGAGCTACTATCATTATCATAGCTAATACTCTTAGAAGCTCAAAATTAGACTGTCTTTTGATATTTACTCCATTAAATTTAGCTAACTCCATAATAAATATTTTCCTTCCTTTTTTCAGTAAAAATATATATGCCTAAACATATAACCATAACTGTATTTAATCCTCATATCCATTTTTATGGTCCTTGTGCCAATTCCATGCAGTTTCAATTATTTTATCGAGGGTATTAAATTTAGGTTGCCAACCCAACTCCTTTATAGCTTTTTCAGATGAAGCAATAAGTGTAGATGGGTCACCACTTCTTCTTGCTTCTATTTCCACTTTAAAATCTTTACCTGTAATTTTTTTAGCCTTTTCAATTACTTCTTTAACTGAAAAGCCTTTTCCATTACCTAAGTTATAGATGCCACTTTCGTTAGTTCTGAAAAGTTTTTCAAGTGCCTTAATATGGGCATCTGCAAGGTCTGTAACATGAATATAATCCCTTACGCAAGTTCCGTCAGGTGTATCATAATCATCACCAAAAATAAACATTTTCTCCCTTTGTCCTAAAGCTGTCTGTAAAATAATAGGAATAAGGTGTGTTTCAGGATTATGGTCTTCACCTATTTTTCCACTTATATGTGCCCCTGCAGCATTAAAGTATCTTAAAGCAACAAATTTTATTCCATATGCATTATCTGCCCACTTTAGCATTTTTTCAACAGTAAGTTTTGTTTCCCCATAAGGATTTGTTGGATTTGTATTATCACTTTCAACAATAATGTCATTTTCTGGTTCGCCATAAGTAGCTGCTGTAGATGAAAATACTATTTTTTTAACATCTGCTCTTTCCATAGCCTCCAAAAGTTTTAATGTTCCATACACATTATTTTCGTAATACTTAAAAGGTTCATTAACGCTTTCGCCTACAAGTGAAAAGGCTGCAAAATCTATAACTGCATCAATTTGATTTTCTCTAAACACTCTATCCATAAATTCTTCGTCACGTATATCGCCTAGATAAAATTTAGCTTCATTATGAATAGCAGCCTTGTGTCCTTTAATAAGACTATCTACTACTACTACAGAATGACCTCTTTCAATAAGCTCATAAACTGTATGACTACCTATATAACCTGCACCACCACAAACTAAAACATTCATAATTTTTCCTCCTTAAACCAAAGTATTTATAACTTTTATTGCAACTATAACAAGGTAAATAAAACTGAAAATCTATCACACAAAAAGTCAATAAAACTCACTATGTTTATACCCCTATTTCTGCTCATAAATTAAATTTCACAAAAATACATATCATTTATAGTTTAATATTTATATATTGTAATATTTTTTGAAATTCTATTATAACCATTATAATACAATAAAAATAAAAAATCAAGTTATAACCCATCTCCAATATAGATATATTAAATTTTCATTGAAATATTTTAATTATTGCATATTACCATGGCTTTCATTAACATACTTTAACATAATTATTTAGGAGATAGATTTTATATATTAAGAAGAAAAAAGGATATATTTTTAGAAAAATAGATGGATACTTTCATCAAGAAAGAGTAAATTAAATAATAAAGAAACTTTAATAGCTTTAGAAGTTTTCAAAAACCAAATTGATGTAGTAAAACGATTAAAACATTTTACAATGATGGCTTATTCTAGTAAATTAAAATAATTTGTTGCTTGTCTTACAATGATAAGAAATTGGTCTACATATATATTAAATGCTTTTGATTGCAAATATACAAATGGATATACAGAAGGTACAAACAATGCCATAAAGGTGATAAAACGAAATGCTTTTGGCTTTCGTAATTTTAATAATTTTAGAAATAGGATTTTTCTATCTTTAACATAAAAAAGGAGCTGGTAAACAGCTCCTTAAAAAATCATTTTATTCCTCTGGTTCAATTAAAGCATAATTGCCATCTTTTCTCTTGTATACAACACTAAAATCTTCTGTATCAGCATTGATAAATACGAAGAAATTGTGACCAAGCATTTCCATTTCCATAACTGCCTCTTCAGGGTCCATAGGTTTTACTGGAATGTGCTTAGTACGAACGATTGAAGATTTAACTTCTTCATCATCATAATTATCATCAGCAAGTGCAATAGCATGAAGTTCATCAGCAAAGCTTGCACTTCTCTTAGCCTTGTCATTAAGTCTGTTCTTATATCTAACCATCTGTCTTTCGAGGATGTCAACAACCTCGTCCATAGCGGCCATAACATCGTCCTTAATAACTTCTGCCTTTAATACACGCTTATTCGGAAGTGTTACAGTAACTTCTGCTTTCTTATCTAACTTAATGTCAGAAAGAGAAACTGTAGCCTCTGCATTTTCAGGGAAAAGTTTTTCTATTCTACTAAGTTTCTTAGTGAGCTTGTCCTGAAAATTATCAGTAATGTCGATGTTTTTACCAATGAATGAATAACGCATACTACCAACTCCTTTATTATGTAGAGCTTTTACTATATATGTAATAGCTTTTCTACTTTTTATGTAATTAATATTCTATGGTCTTTTGTAAAATCCTTTTTTATTTTTTAAAATTTTTGAAAAAACTTTTTTCGACAAAAAATTGCACAAAAACTCAAAACCCTTGTGTTTACTAACATCTTACAAAGTTTTTACATAAGCCGCTTTTATTGTGGATAACTCTAGGTTTTCCACAATATGTGCATTTATATTTTGTGGATAAAGTGGAAAAGTCTGTGAATAACCCTTAAATACAGTTTTTTCTGATGTGTAAAAGCTGTTAGTATATAGGTATATTTTTCCACAACAGTTTTAAACAATAATACTTATTATTTGACACAATTTTCTTTTTTATATAATTTGCACAATATAATTTTATGTTATTTTTTGTAGAATTCAAACTTATCTACATTAAAAAGACCTCTATTATTTAATTTTATATGTGGAATTACTAAAAGTGACACAAAGGCAAGTACCATAAGTAAAGTACTACTTCCATTTTCACAAATCTTTTTAGCTCCCTCCACAATTTCATTTTGCTCCTTAGCAACAGTTTCATAATCCAAATCTGACATTAATCCACCAATAGGAAGTGGCATATTTGCAATGACTTTTTTATCCTTTACTACAACTATGCCTCCCTCTTTTCCCAGAGCATTTACAGCTACTGACATATTTTCTCCGTCACTACCTATTACACTAATATTATGAGAGTCGTGACCTATTGTTTGAGCAATAGCACCATTTTCTACTGTAAAACCTCTTAAAAAGCACTTGCCCATTGAACTTTTACCTGTATATCTTTCAATATTTGCACAAAGGCTAAGTCCCTGACTACTTTCTTCATAAACAGCATTTGTAATAAGTGAGCCTGTTTCAATTTCAATTACTGGTTCATTCTTATCGAAAGCCTTTTTGAAATCTTCAACTGTCATTTCCTTTATATTTACAGTATTTGTTACATCTTTGCTATCGGCTGATACTCTTTCAAAATTAACTTTGCCGTCACTAGCTATAAGCTGACCATTTTTGAATACATACTTTATTTTTTGTGCTGAAATGTCCTCTGTAATAACAATATCAGCTATTTTATTTGGAGCAATAGCACCTCTGTCGTACAATCTGTTCATCATAGCACCGTTGTAAGATGCCATTGTATAAGCTGAAATTGGGTCAAAGCCTTTCTCTATTGCCAATCTTATACAATTAGATATTGTACCCTCTTTCATAATTTCTTCTGTGTGCTTATCGTCAGTACAGAAAGCAAAATGTGGTAAATTATAAGGAGTTACTGCACCAATAAGAGCATCTAAATTTTTAGCACCTGTACCCTGTCTGATATAAATATTTAAGCCTGCTGAAACCTTTTCCAAAGCCTCTTTTTCATTTGAACATTCGTGGTCATTACTTATGCCACCACATACATAGGCATTAAGTTCTTTACCCTCTAACATTGGAGCGTGTCCGTCTTTTATACAGTCACAATCCAACTTCTTCATTATATCCTCATCACAGTTGACAACACCAACTGAATTCATCATTTCCCCTAAGCCCTTAAAATCGTACTTACTTAAAAGCTCTTTTGTAAGGTCGCCGTCAATTACTGCTCCACTATCGTCAAAAGGTGTAGCCGGAACACAAGATGGAAGCATAAATTCAATATCAATAGGGGAATTTTTACTATCTTCAAGCATAAACTTCAAGCCCTTTTCACCAGCCACATTCGCTATTTCGTGAGGGTCTGCAATTACAGTAGTAACACCCCAAGGAGCTACAAGGCGAGAAAATTCACTTGGTGTAACCATTGTAGACTCAATATGAATATGACAATCCACAAAACCTGGAGCAACATACGCCCCATTTACATCTATTTCCTTTTCTCCCTCATAATCTCCTATACCTAAAATAATGCCATCTTTAATACCAACATTACCTTCAACTATTCTATGACCTAATACATCTATAATCTTGCCGTTCTTTAATACAATATCAGCTTTTTCTCTGCCTGCTGCAGAAGAAATAATATTTTTCATATTATAATCACCTCTTTTTGTATTATATCAAATTTTTAAATCTAAATAAACAAAAAAAGAGTTGGAAAACACTCCAACTCTCAAAAATTATTCTGTTACTAAATTTTCTGTATTACCTAATTTGTTATTTAACTTTTTCTTTTCTATAAAAATACTTAAAACATAAAGTGCAATACCAACCGGTAACCAGAAAATCATATATTTAACACCATTCATTATATCCGGCATAAGAATACTAAAGCCTACACCCTTTAAATTAAGTGCCTTAAATGCCATAGAAAGATTTGCCATTGGTATAATAGCATGTGCTATTTTACTAAGCCAGTCAGGCATCATATAAAATGGATACGCTGCTCCAGAGAAGAATGTAATAGTTGTGGAAAGCATATAGTAAATCCATCTGATTATTGTACCAGATTTAGCAAAAGCACTTATTGCTATAGATATTCCTAAGCAATCAAGCATAAACAATATCATTAGCACAATATAGACAAAAATATTTCCTCTCAAAGGCAGTCCTCTCATTTTACCTACAATAAGTAATGCACCAAAACTTATTATAATACAGCTTACAAAAACAACAGCAATTCTTACCAATATATCTTTTATATTTTCAATATTTTCCTTTTTACTTCCTCGAATGAAGTATTTTTTTCTTTCTGTAAAAAGAGGCATAACAAAATTTATCAACATTATTTGCTGAACAAGCATAATCATAAGAGCATACATCATTCTAGGTGTATATCCACCTGTTGGCTCATACACAGCTCTGTCAACGGCTGTAAAAGAACCTAGAGAAGTTTGTGCCGATGTAGGATTCATACCACTGCCTTCTAATATTTTTAATTCAGTACCAGCACTTAATGTACTTAATACCGTTGCACAGCCATTTAAAGCATTACCACCTACCATAACATTACTGCCGTCAACAACAACAAGGCAATCTGGTGTTTTCTTCAATGCTACATCTTTGCTAAAGTCTTTGGGAATAATTAAGCCACCATAAACTTTACCTTTTTTTATTGCCTTTTCCAATTCATCTTCTGAACTAGGATAATAATTTACATCTACATAATTATTTGTCTTTACCAATTCTGTTATTTTTCTGGAAAGTGCTGAATTATCCTCATCAAGTACAGCAAATGAAACATGTTCTATGTAAGGACTTTTCCATACATAAGGCATAACTAATGCTATAAAAAGCAATGCAAAAATTATACTTATTATAAGAGGTTTTTCCTGTCTTAAAATTTTTCTTAAACCCAATTACTGTTCACCTGCCATTTCTATAGAAGTTTCAGCCTTGCTTTTTAAAGCCTTTTTCGCCTTTTTCTTTTGTTCTAATACCGGTTTTAAATAAAATTTATAACACATAAACAAAAACATAAGACATACAAAGGCAATCAACCATATAATATCGCCTTTAATATCATTTAAGTTACAGCCTAATAAACCTATACTTCTCAAAGGTATTATAATGTGTCTGTTAGGCATCCAGTATTCCAAATACGAAAAGAACTTAGGCATAGCAAAAACAGGGAAAGTATAGCCTGAAAGCAACATAGTAAAGCTGACAAGACTAACTTTACTTACAACATCGTCTACACCATGTTTTGCTCCTATTCTTATAGCCATACCTAAAAAGCTAAATCCTAAAGATGCAAGAGCAATTAATAACACACCAGCTAATACAGAACCATTATAAGGTGTGTTAAACATTCTTGTCTGTACAACTACTGTAATGCAAGCACTTATAAATCCCCAAAAAGCACACACAAGGACCTTAGCCAAAATGTTCTTAAATCTTTTCTTTTCTCTTATAAATGCAGTCTGTCCCATAAAAAGCATTTGGCACATTGTAAGTAAAACACCTTCAACCATCATATTTGCAATGTTTGATGTTGGATTTCCCAGTATTCTGGTTTTATAGCCAAAAGGAGATACTACATATTTTGCTGTCTGAGGTGCCATATTGAAAGTACCCTCAGCAATTTTTATCATATATCCAGCCTTTATGGTCCCTAAGGTTTCGGATATTTTAGACCTTACTGTACTACCGGAGCTAGATAATGCACCGTCATTAAATACCATTATTTTAGCTTCTTTTCCATGCGTAATATTATAGGAAAAATCTTCCGGAATAATAATACCGGCAGCAGCCTTTCCCTCTTTTATGTACTTTTCAACATCACTATTTTCCGTACTTTCTTTTATTACATTAAAGGTTTCGTTTTCCTTTATCATTTTTACAAGAGCAACAGCCGTAGCTGACTCATCGTGATTTACTATTATAGTGTCTGCATTTTTAAAAGGATAATTGCTGTATTCATAACCAATAAGTATACCAACTAAATTTGGAAGTATGAGAACTATAAGCATAGGTATAATCATATGCTTATGTTTAACTATCTTGTTTTTTAGCCACCTAAAAATGTTCATAGGTTATCACATCACTTTCCAAAATCTACAAATGAAGTCATACCAGCACGAAGAACCGACTGAACACTTTGGTTATCATCAAACACTACCTTTATACCATATGTAAGAATATCAAAATCTCCATTTACCTGAGATGCTTTCTTTGTAGCAAAATCAGCCTGTTTATTTATAGTTGTTACCGTTCCTTCATATGTTTTGTCACCTGTAGCAGAAAGTTTAATTTTTACTTTTTGCTGTGGCTGAATATCTCCAATCTTATCCTCGTCTATATTACAAGTAATATAAGGATTGTAAGTATCTGTTACTACAACAGTAGGAAGACCTGTAGTAACCATATCGCCCTTTTTAACATTTACAGTTGTTACAACACCGTCAACTGGAGCTTTTAATGTACATTTTTCAATATTCTTTTCAATATCACTTAAAGAAATTTTAAGCTGTTTAATAGATGCCTGAGCCTGTTCAATAGCTGTGTCTGCTGCTGCTATTGAAGTATCTGCCTGTGTAACTCCAGCCTCTGCCTGTGACACGCTTGCCTGTGCCTGTGCTACACCGGCTTGTGCCTGTGCCACACTTGCCTGTGCTTGGTCAACACCAGCCTTAGCCTGATTTTTATTTTCCTGTGTTGCACCGTTTTCAGTATCTTTTAATTTATTTTTGGCAATTTCCAAATTCTGATTTGCATTGTCTAAATTATTTTTAGCAGTTGTATATGCTGTCTGTGACTTGTCATAATCTACTTTTGACATACCACCGGCATCATAAAGTGCCTTAGACCTGTTTAACTGTGTTTCTGCATCATTAAAAGCTGTCTGTGAAGTTTCAACATTTGTCTGTGCAATCTTAACTGCTGACCTTAACTGTTCAAGCTGTTCCTCATTAGCACCATTTAAAACAGACTGATAAGATGCCTGTGCTGATTTTACAGCAGCCTCTGCCTGACTCTTTCCAGCCTCTGCCTGACTTTTGCCTGCCTCTGTCTGTTCTACTGCTGCCTGTGCTTTCGCCTTGCCAGCAACAGCCTGTGCTTTTGTAACCTGTTGTTGCTTTAAAGCAGCCTCAGCTTTTTCAATATTTGCCTTTGTTTGGTCCCTTTGTGCATTAAGGCTATCACTATTTAAAAGCACAAGAGGGTCACCCTTTTTAACTACATCGCCCTCTTTAACATATACAGTTTCTATCTGACCGGAAGATAAAGCATTTACATTACTTTCATCCATTGTAACTGTACTTTGAATATTCATATCCTTTTTATCTTTGCCCAAAATACCGTCACCTGTAAAACTACAACCAGTAAGACAACAACTAACAGCTGTTGCCAATGCCACCAACTTCATAAACTTCATTTTAATATCTCTCCTATCACAATAAATCACTCTAAATTTTTAATCATTTTATCCAGTAGTCCCATAAATATATTTATTTCATCTTTGTTAAAATCTTTAAAACAAAGCTCTCTCCATTCCTCAGACCACTTATTAAACTTTTCATATATTTCTTTGCCGTCTTCACTTAAAGCAACTAATTTTTCCCTTTTATTTTCAGGGTTAGCTTTTCTTACTATTAATCCTCTTTCCTCCATAGAAGATAAAAATTTAGCTGTTCTGTACTTATCCACACCAGATAAAGATGCCAAAGTTTCTTGATTTTGGTCAGGCTTATTTCCAGCATAGGAAATCATAAGACCTTCCATAAAAGAAATGTTTACATCAATAAGTTTTTTATTGAAAAAATCCCTTTTTTTCTTTGTTATAATTTCATAATTTTCGTACAAATAATCACCTCATATAATAGTTGTCATTTTACAACTGTTGCATTTGACAACTATTATAGCAATAGTCCTTTTTTTATTCAATATTATTTTTTTACAAAATTTTAGCCAAAATAGCAATAAAAAAACAGCAGTATTATGTAATACACTAAAATTACAAATACTGCTGTTAATTCTTTTATTCAGCAATTATATCATTTTCTGTATGAATATCACTGCCTAAAACATACATAAAATAAAGGGACTTAGCTGCTTTTGCTCTGGTTACTTCTTTCTGTGGTTCAATATAATAGCCATTTTGAACCTTACCTCTTTCTATGCCAACTTCACTTCTTATAAGACCCAAATTATACGCATCTTTCACTTTATCAGCAAATTTAAGAGATATACTCATTCTATCCTTTATAGAATTATATCCAACTAAAGGATAATACTGTGCCTCTGTACCTACCAAGTTAGGGTCATAATTAGGGTCATCAGGTGTAATATTATTACCGTTGTAGTCTGTCATATACTTTGGTTTTGACTTAAACTTCATATTGTAAGCATCTAAATTTATTGCTGCCATAACCTCTCTTGTAAGATTACCGTCAACATAATTTTTGAAAGCACTTTCGTCTATTTTATAAATTTTAGTCAATGCTGAAATATATTCCTTTACAGTCATAATATTTTGTGGATTAAAGTTGCCATCACTATCCTTGCTCATTACACCAAGCTGGAGCATTTTTTCAATCTGATTTCTATAATAGGCATTATCCCCTGTAAGACAATCCTTTGCAACTTCCGGATAAACCTTATCCCAATTTCCTGTGGCTATTGCGTCTTTTACATCACTTGTATAGGCATCTGTTAAAGGTTTTAAATAGCTGTAATCTTTTTCAAGTTTGGCTAAATCAGTAACAATAAACCTTGCATATTGCTTAGTAAGAGCCTCTTTCATATGCGTACCGTCTATTTTAAGCTGTGGATGACCATTGGCATAACTTCCTGAATTTGATTTTGCCGGTGTTTCTCCTGCCTCAATAGACATAACTACAGCTGTTGTGCCTTGTACTCCCAATTCGTTTAAGTAATTTACACTATCTTCATTTAAGTCAACTAAAGGAACATTGTTATCCTTTGCTGTACCTCTCATTACTTTTGTAAAATGTCTATCCTCTGTTGTAAACATCGGTGTACAAGGGGTACAAACAAGATAAAATAGAAATGAGGGGCGATAGAGCGGAAATGTCAGATTTTCCACTCTATCTGAACACGGTCGCTGGTGGCCTTGATCGTAGAGATCAAACCATCGGCGGCTTTTCTTTTGTCGTCAAAATCTATGCTGTCCCAGTTGT
>ERZ838516.365-NODE-365-length-73475-cov-32.227023_pt1 | contig 73475 bp, 66 predicted proteins | sample MGYA00519910_ERZ838516 | MGnify/ENA primary metagenome ERZ838516 (study PRJEB31850, sample SAMEA3708837) | human gut metagenome | biome: human gut; feature: human-associated habitat; material: faeces | place: China | collected 2014 ... | reverse complement strand
AGGAAACTTGTAAATAAAATGTAGTGAAATACTCGCATGTCTGGCATCCTAGCGCGGGGTGTCAGATTTCATTTAAGGGTACGCCCTAAAACTATGCGCTTACATTTTAGATAGTGTTACAACACTCTGAAACGAACATCTTAATGTGCATATGAAATTAAACACTGTAATCAATAGATTTTCTAACAAACTGGTTGCCACTTTGCACCAGATTGTTTTCCACCGATTCCCTTGTTACGCTATCCAATATGCTGGAATCAAACGGCTGTCCTGGCTCCCAGTCGGGATTTGCTGCCTTTACAGCCGCATACATGGCAGAACGATATTTGCCCTCATACTGTTGCAGTGTCCATGTTCCTTTCGCACGATCTTCTTTCTTTACACTCAATTGATATTCTTTAAATATCTTTGATCTTTTTGTTGTATCGCCATTGGAGATTCCATTCTCTTGAATAAACTCTCTTTTCACATTATCGAACATCTTTTGTCGTGCTTCGTCAGAAACACTTATTATCTGCTGCCAAGTCGAACGATCCTCCGTACCGTCTTTCCCATGATACATACCAGGAACAACAACTCCTCCGGGACCGATAAAATCCCCATCCGAATTAAAGTTGCTCATCACATTTTTCATGTGTGCTTCTCGTCCGCCCATCAACTCATACATCATTTTCTGTTCGGGTGTCATCATAGCTTCTTCAGCAATAACAGCATCTAAGTATTCATTCGCTGCAGCTTTATACTGCTTACTGTTTACGTTAATGCTATTATATCCCTGTTGTCCATAACTGCTTCCAACTATACTCATTGACATACTATTCCACCTCCTTGATAAAATGATTTGAAATCCATTTCCACCATATCGTTGACTGTTAAAATTTTCCTAGTCTCATAATAGCAAAATATGATTAAAATTCAATTATCCTTGCAGAAAGCGGCACAAAAAACCTTTCAGACACGTCGTACCGTTCTGAAAGATTTTTCCCTACGCTTAAGTTTCTTGTTCAATATAATATTTGATTTGTCATTATTACTATATTAACTATTAATTCTTAATCATCCTTCCGCTTCGGTCTCTTCGGCTGATGAAGAATCCCAGAACAAATTGGAGGCCATCCACGCCTAACTTTTTCAACCTCATTACGGGCAATTCTTTCCACTACCTTTAATGCCTTTTTGTTGATTTTTTCTTTTCCATTCATTTTACCTTTACCTCCTGTTTTATTATTCTTGCCAGACACATCAGGAACGCACATAAGATGACAGCTATTGACATATAGCCAATATACAAAATATCAGCTTTCAAATAAACTAAGGCAGCGAGTATCATTACTTCCATTAAAAGCAACAGCCTTGCTGCCTTTTTCGACTCATCCAATTCACTTTTATTCATATCCATATTAGGATGATTTATTGTTCCCATTATGCAGATTAAAAGGATTGAAAGTAATAGTAATCCATACATAACAGGCGGCTTTCTACAAAGTATAGGTACAATCTGTATAATTGCAATATAAAAAATAATTGTTCCCAGATAACATTGCCAAAACTTAGCCGCATGAAATCCCCCTGTACGTTTCCTCAATAAAAGGAAAAATACAATAAAACAAATGGTATGCGGGAATTGTCTAAATAACATTCCTAAAAATAACATAGTTCCAATTGTTATAGCATGTTCAGCCATACCTATTAATGCATATTCATAATATTCGCAATTTGATTTGCTTATTATCTTCTGCATCTCCATTTGATTGACGAGTTTTAATGCCATCTTCTCTATCATAAATATGCCTCCTTAATTTTTAGTATGAATTATAAATCAAAAAAAACAAGATATTTTGCAGAAAATGGACTATTTATTGCAGAAAACGGCACAGAAAAGTTTTATAACCAATCAATTTATCATTGCATTCATGTGGGAATGATAATTGAAAAGAAAAATTCCTTATCCTTATCTTCAATAACATATGAGCCATCATATTTCTCAATAATTTTTATCACATTCTTGATTCCTACACCATGTTCATCCACGCTTGATGTTTTTGTAGATTTTATCTCTCCATTCTCATATATAACGTCATAATTAAACGTATTTTTAACAGCAATGATTATCATGTCATCTTCTTTAACGAACTTAAACCTAATTACCTTTTTATCCTCACATGTTTCACACGCTTCAATAGCATTGTTCAAAAGATTAGCAAGGATAGTAACCACATCCTCATCTTTTATTTTCAGTTCTGAAAGATCATTCACCCTGAACACAAAAACAATTCCCTTTGCGTCTGCCTCCTGATACTTTGTATTAAGTACGGCGTTTACAATCACATTATTGGTATTAATAGCATCTGGTTCATCATTCAAAGAACCATAAATTTTTTTTACATATTCTTCTAATTTGGAATATTGCTTTTTATCTAGCAAAGATTCTATACATAAAATCTGATTTTTGTATTCGTGTGTCTTTCTTTTTTGATTATCAAAATTTTCAGAGATAGACTGATACATCTCCAACTGATTTTTCGCCTGAATTTGAAAAACCTTGTTCTCATGCATCTGTGCTTCCCTTTCCACAACATCGTTAATTAAATGAAATACAACGATATTCATTCCTATCATTCCAAATGCAATAATAAACAATAGACTCGCCTGTTCTACTGTCTGCACATACCCAAAAACAGACAACATTGCAGAAATCGCTGCTATAATAAACACAGGAAAGAATAGAAACCTTATCCATTCTGCATCCAGCATCATTTCTATTGATTTTTTACCAAACTGTTTTCTAATAATGAGAACAGCAAAAAACAATATAACCTTTGCCAATAGAGAAACCAATGCAAATCCAATTTCATACTGCTGCCCTAACGACTCATTGCTTAAAGAAAACCAGCTACAAATCAAATATATCAGATAATCCATTGCCAATAATAATGCATCAAACAATATAGCCAATATGAAAGATTTTTTTAAACTAATTTTAATATGCCAAAACATCAATACTGAAAATACAGAAATCGCAACAACCTGCCTTAGCACAAAATATTCAGATAAAGTATACGAATAAAAACACATACTATAAAACAACAACATAACCTGTATTAAATTAATCCATCCATTATGCCGTATTTTACCAAAAGTTTCAAAAAAAGTCTTACAACACATTGCCTCAATAAATATCAACAATACATTCTGAATTAAATCAAACATCTACACTTCTCCCCGGCACGCTATAAACTTTTTTCTGACTTCTGTATACCTTACTTTCGGTACGGATAACTCAGCTCCATTTGATAATATCACTTTACAGCGTACAACATTCTTAATATGTTTTGCATTTACAAGATAACTCTGGTGTGTCCTGATAAATCCATTTTCTGAAAGCATATCGTCCAACACATTTAATGTTTCATACATGGTATAAACTTTTTCCTTGTCCTCCATAACATGAAACTCAAGTCTATGCAGATTACTCTCAATATACAATAATCTTTCCAGTGATATTTCTTTGCTGCCCTCTTTAAAGTCAAAGTTCCTTTTCGTTATGGAATAATTCATCTTATCGAAAATTGCATCCATACACTCATTGATTTTGCTCTGAAAATTGGCATTGCCCTTTAATAAATACCTTACAACATCTAATCGGTATCCTTCCAGCGAGTAATCAACATATGCGGTCACAAATACTATAAACACTTCCCGGCTTACTTTTCTGATCATCTCAGCCGTCCTGATACCATCGACTTTCTCCATATTGATATCTAAAAACACAACATTATATTGCACTATTTTGATTCCTAATTCTATCAGTGCTTCCCCGGAACTATATGTATCCATTTCAAAAGCAGGACCTTTTTCCGTCATATAGCCGGAGAGCAATTCTCTTAGTTCTTCTGTAAAAAGACTTTCATCATCACATATTGCAATTTTGAACATCTATGTTGTCTCCTCCTTTCCTGCTATTTGACAGTAGTCTGTCCCTGATATTTTATAATCCATCTTGTTGTATTTCGACACATCCTACTAAATTCCTTAACCCTTTCCTTACATTCATAATAAGGAAGGGCGATATACAAAATAATATAAAACCCCTTTTTATTTTATTTTTCTTCAGCGCATTAGTCAATTAAATTGCAGAAATCGACCATATTATGCAGAAAATGATACAAGCATGAATTGTAACAATCAAGATTATAAAATAAGAACCCGTTTCAGTCCATTTTTGTTTCATTTTTTCAGAAAAAAGTGCTATACTAGGATTGTTTCCATTCCAATCCAAAGAATAAAGGAGCAATGCTATAGATATGAAAATTCAAGACCTGGATATTTCTACATCCTCTAAATCCGCACTAAAAAGTATAGGCTTGACAATGGTTTCAGGACTTGCAGGACAAAATTATATTACTCTGATAAATAAATTTCCAAAAAATTATAATATTGAACCCCTGATTGACGAATTAAACGCTTTAGGTTATCTGCTGCCACCAAGTAACGAAATATCAATTTATGATGTTCCGATGTCGAAGCGATTGCAAAATGCTCTGATACGGAACGGTGTTATGTACCTTTCGCAGCTTTCCTTCCTATTCTGTCAAGCCTAAATCTATTGATTTTACTGGCCTTGACGATTTTTATTTACCTCAAAACAAAAGCCGAGAGTGATGGATATCGTAGTATCATGTACCGAATAGTTGATAAATAAGTATAGCTAATAAAGCATCCTTTTTGTTTGCTTTATAAAGGCTATTTTCCCTCTGATCAACTATGATGATGAACCTTCCGTGTCTAAGGGGATCTTGTCCCAACTTCCTTCGTCCCATCTACCATACACTAAGTGCCAGCCAAACTCCTAGACGGGGTCATGCCCCACGGAAAAAACCGATGCCGGCTACAGCTCTTGTTTTTATGTTTGATTGTTACTGATCTGCATTCATCTGTCGTGGTACTGATTTACTCAGTGGACGCTATACCATCTCAGGTTCTTGTTGGCCTTTTGCAGATGCAGTCCGTTCCGGACTCCATCATTTACGGGTTTCTATTCCAGAACCCTGTCCAGTCTCTGATGCCTCCCATCAGCAACTCGACAGAGTTCTGGAGTGTGTTACTTATATATCTTTGTTTCCTATGTTGCCATCGGTACCTGTGCTTCTACCGGGCGTTTGATATCTTTCAACAGTTTCTGCGGATCATAAGTTGTCCCTGTCTTCAGGATTGTGTAAATCACCCTCAGTATCTTGCAGGCTATCACAACCAGTGACTGCATCTTTTTCAGTGGATGGTTGCTTCGGGTTGTGTAATACTCATGCAGCTGTTTGAATTCATCCGCATGCGACACTGCTGACTTTGCCGCCTGAAACAGCCAGTAACGCAGTCTCTTGCGTCCTCTGTGGCTGATCTTTGTCTGTCCTTTATGCTTGCCGGAGCTGCATGCCACCAGACCCATTCCACTTAACTTCTGGATTTCCTTTACATCATCAAACCTGCTGATGCAGACCTATTTTATTCTGAAAGAAAATGGGCTTGTATTGAACGATTGGCAGGATAAATTCATTTTTGAGATTCTTCCGGGGAAAAATGCTGCTTACTTATGGAAAAAGCATAATATCAGTATGATATCAGTATGCTTTCACAAATACCGGACTGTAATGAATGTACGCTGAAAGAAATCGTTTCCTCTTCAAATTCATTTATAGCAGCAATAAAAGAATTGCTATCATTCGGATAGATATGTAAAATATGATAGTAAAATGGCAAATTACACCAATCTGTCTTTTTAATTTCAGCAATTCATCATACGTTGTACCCAATACATTTCTGATCGCTCTAAGCTGTGATGCCTGTATGTGCTGTATTCCTCTTTCTATTTTCACTAACGCCTCCCTTGTCAGTGGGACATTCTCTAACTGCATCAATGCTACCATTTCCGTTTGCCGCATACCCTTTTCTGTAAACGTCAAATCATGCGCCAGTCATTAAATTCAACGCCGCCTGTTATGGGCGGCGCGGCTTCCGGCATTCGTCCGGAAGACTATCTGACCATGGCATGAGATGATCCAGTTTTGCCGGATCTATATTTCCTTTTTCATCACAGAGTTTTGGCAACTCTGTAAGGATATACTTAAAGTAATAATACGGTCGCAGCTGATTCAGCTTTGCGGTTTCAGAAATACTATATACCATTGCACTGGCAGATGCTCCTTTTGCGGTATTGTGGAACATCCAGTTTTTCTTGCCCAGACAAAAGGTTCGTATAGTTCTCTCCGAAGCTGAATTGTCGATAGGCACATTGCCATCTTCGAGAAATATCTGTAAGTATTTTTCCTGATTGATTACGAAATTAAGTCCCTGCCCTGTTTTTGATTTTGGAGGTACTGTACAATCGCTTACCTGCTGTTTTACCCACGCAAAGAATTCTTCAACCATCGGCTTAATCACTTCCTGCCGTTTTTGAAGACGTTCCCTTGATGAGAGTCCTTTTAGCTCAGTATCAGCATTATAAAATTCAGCGATCTTCTGCAACGCCTGGTATGCAACCGATTGTCTTACCGACGACGGATCCTTTTTATCTGCAGCCTTAACCGCATCTGCAAAATCACGCCTTGCATGTGCCCAGCAGTTCGCATTTGTTACATCTGGCAGCTTTTTATCAACCAGATGGTATTGCTGCAAACTGTCAGTTACAAGGACTCCCTTATAGTCCTTGTAAAAATCCAGAGGTTTTTGATGATCACGCCCCTTCTGATATTCATAGACCACGATTGGACGCCTGGTATAAAACTCTCCGGAGCGGTGCACCCACATATAGCATTTACTGTTGGGGTGGTCGCTGTCTGCTATCACCTGCGTTGGTGTTTCATCAGACTGCGTGACATGCAGCGACAGCAGTTCCTGCTTCATCCGCTCAACGAACGGAGTGAAATACATCTGGGAGCATTTAACAATCCAGTTGGACATTGTCTGGCGTGATATATTCACACCATTACGTTGGAATTCCTGTTCAATCCGGTGTAATGCGGATGAATTCACATATTTTACATTCAGTATGGAAGCCAGTAATGATGGTGTTACAATGCTGTTGCGAAGCAGATCCCTGGGTCTGTTTCCACGCAGAAATTCATCCTGATGATCACCATCGGTTCCTACATATACCTCGACGGTATGAATTTCGACCGTCCATGATTCAGGCTCATGGCGAAGCCTTTTGTAGGTTTCATCCGGCATACGGCGCCAGTTGTTCTTTCCATAAAAAGCATCCAGCTGTTCTTCAGAAACACTGTACGGTGGAAGTATTTCCTCCGGGAAATCCTTCAGATCAAGATCCCGTTGTCCTTTTTTCTTCACTGTACGCTTTGCTGGGAGAACTTCTTCCGCAGAAGGCTCCTTTTTTGATTCATCGCAGGCAGCCTCCGCTTCATCAAAAAATGAAAGCTGACCTTCGATTGACTTTAAGGTCTCTGTATGTTTGCCAAATCTGTAATTGTTGGCAATGCGAACCTGCTCAATGAGCTTTTCGATGTTGTCATTTAAAGCATCAAGCTGCCCTGCATCATAAGAACAATCGTGATCAGTTCTTCACGGCTGCAATTATTCAGTTCTTCCAAAGTGTGTTTCTGTGCCATTGCTTCGCTCCTTCAAACTGATTTTATTATAGCAGAAGTGAGCTTAATTAGCGAATGCTTATGTGCTGGTTCTTCGTCATTATGCCTACAGACGTAAGGCTGTATACTGCCAATAAAAGCAAGGAAATATAGAGTTTTCAAAGTTCGAAATATTTATTTCAAGCCTCTTCCAGCCAACATAGCAGTGACAAAGATGGCTTACAATCGAAGCTGTACTATAGTTTTTACAGCACCATAAATGTCTTTAAAAAATCTCTGTTTTGCACAAACTCAGAATGGCTTTTGTGGTGTGACATCCTTAATCTTAGGGTCAAGCGGATTTAAACCGAGCATCAGGTAATCGAATTGTTCCTCAGTAAGATCCGCAGCTTCTTCCGTGGTTCTTGGCCAGGATAACGAACCAGCTTCGATCCGTTTATACAGCAGAAGAAATCCATCGCCCATCCAGAGCAGCCCTTTGATTCTGTCGGAGCGCCTGCCACAGAACAGGAACAGGGTTCCTTTTTCAAACGGATTCTGCTTATACTTATCACCAATGATCACCGAGAGACCATCAATGCCTTTGCGCAGGTCAACTGTTCCACACGCAAGTACGACACGAGTGATTTTAGCAACGTTCTCCAGCATGGATTACCTCCTTTAGGAGCAGACTCAGTACTTCCTCTGAAATAGCATTCGATATTTCCAGAGTGATAGCTCCATGTCGGATAACCGCGGTCGTAGTTGAATTCAGCGAATTTTGTGTTGAAACAACTTTCTCCGATGTGGGAGCTGCGAATTCAACAAAAGAAACTTCCGCAGGTTCTTCAGTAGCTGCTGGAAGTTGCATCTGGTCGTATGATTCTTTGCGAAACTTACGCAGCCAGTAATAGTATGACTTTTCTTTGATGTCATTGTCTTTCAGCCATTGCCGGACGGTTACGTTTGCAGGTCGTTCCTGACATTGTTTTATGATGTTTAACCAATTGGCACGCCTGACATTGTGTGTGAGTTGATCCATGATAGTTTGCCTCCTCTAAAAAACTATTAGTTTTTTCGTGTTTTTTAGAGTGTCTCACAAAAATGCTAATTATCCAAGGCGAGTGGTTTGACGTTTACCCTTTTCTTTTCTGATACGCCTGATATTCTGCCCGATAAATATTTCATCCTGCTTTATTTTCTGCTCCACGTCATCACCACACCTCTGAACCCATTTCGGTTCTTTTTAGAGTATTGTATTCAATAGAGCTATCGAAAAGGGACTGGTTTTAGTCCACTTTATGTAATTTTTATTGCAGAAAACGGTCAGTAATACTATAATTTACAACCAACTATTAAAGGGAACAGATTATAATCTGTTCCCTTTAATTAATATTGAACAACTAAATGTGTTAAGGTTAAACATTGCTGAAAAATCTAGTACCCCATCTAGATAAAAATAAGAGTTGTAGACCGCATGGTTCGCTCATATCCTACACAATTTCATCATACCATTCGGCATATACTGCTACATAACCGTCTGCTTTATTAATAATGTTTTTCATTCTATTTTTCTCGAATTTGCAAATTACTGTTTTTAGATAAATAATTTATGAAGTAAAAAAACAAATATTTTTACACATAAATATTGTTTGCAAAAAATAACATATTAATTATCCAAGATATTTCATCACTCATCACTATTACCTATTAGCTCATCATAGTTTTCATTTTTAACTACGATACCATCTCTTAACATGATAATTCGATCCACCTCACTAAGTATCTCTCTTTTATGTGTAATAATAATTACTGTCTTATTTTTTAGCCTTGTATGTAATAAGTTATTAATCTGATATTCTGAATAAGAATCCGTATTAGAAGTAACCTCGTCAAAAATTATAATAGGCTTGTCATGCACTAACGCCCTAACAAGGGCAATCTTTTGTTTCTGTCCGCCTGAGAGCATTGCACCATTTTGTCCTACCACATAATCTAAAGACACTTCTTTTAAAAAATCTTCCAAGCCACTCTCATTGCAAGCAGCACGTATTACTTCATCGCTAACATTCTGATAGAGACATATATTATTTCTGATTGTATCATTAAAAAGATAAATCTGTTGGCTTACGACAGATACCATGTTCCTATACTTATGTAATGATATTTCTGAAATATCCGTCTCATTCAACAATATATAACCACTTACCGGATTATACACTCTTGTAAGCAGATTAATAATTGTTGTTTTTCCAGAACCATTCCTGCCCATCAATGCCGTTTTGCTTCCCTTTGGAAATGTTAGATTGATAGCTCTAAGTACAGGCTTGCCTACCTCATAGGAAAAAGAGACATTTTGTAATCTCAATTCTCCAAAAATTGGTTCTAGATGTTTTCCACTTTCTGTTTCCTCTTGTAAATCCATAAATTCATAATATCTTTTTGTAGATGGTATTATACCCGAAAGCAAATATCCGATATTTAAAATTGCTGATATTGGTCCTGTTACATAAGAACTATATGTAATAAATGCAAAAACACTCCCAACAGATAATTGTAAGTCAAACACCAAACTTCCACCTACAATATATAATACCGTAGATAATAACTGAACCATTATTGAATCAGTAATAATATTCCACTGACTAAGCATATTCATTTGCTTCTGCTTATCTATAATTCCTTTCTGCCTAATTAAAAACTCATTGTGCTTTTTATCAAAAATATTAAATAACTTAACCTCTTTAATTCCCTCAACGGTATCACCAAACCATTTTGCATACTCTTGATTACGTCTTATAAAATCTTCCATAATAGACTTTTGCTTTTTTGCAAAATACTTCATAACAATACATTTAATTGGAATAAATATGATTACAAGTATGGACATTCTATAGTCTATTATGAAAAGACCTATCAACCCGCCTATCATATTAAACGTCTGTGTAACAACAAAAAAAATACTTTCATCTGAAATCATAACCATTTTACCAATATCCGTATTGATGTTATTTAATAATTCAGCATAATTTGTACTATTAAAATAGCTCATTTTCATTTTCATTAAATGCGCAAAAGACTGCTCTGAAAGAAAATATTGTAACTTAGCAGAAATTTCTACTCTTTTCTTTTCTTTAATAATATCAATAATTGAGTTTATCCCATATATTGCCATTAGTATCAGCGTCAGCTCAATCAATAAGCTTTTATTTTCACCAATAAAACCTTCATCCATGATTTGCCTATTAAGCAAGGGGATACATAAACTCAATCCGGTAGAAATTAAGAGGCAGCCAATAATAACTGCTATAGTTTTACTATATCCCTTTAAAAGTCCAAGCAACTTTTTAACAGCTTCACTGTTATTCATGTTTATCTCCATCTACTCCTAATAATATTTTCGTAAAACTTTCTGCTTAACATTTTATCTTTTCTTCTATTTTTTTTACAAACCCATTTAATGTGCAGAACTCTGGGCTTATCAAAGTTTGTTCATCAAATTTAATACTAAATTCATTCTCCATTTCATATATTAAATCAATAAAATGTCTTGCAGGTAAACCTACTTTAGGATTAAAAAAATTAGTATCGTACATTTTTTGTGTTAATTGAATGGAAAAATTTTTTTCTAACTTATTTAACACACTTTTTTCTATATTATTAGTCATCTGATAAATCTCCTCTAATTAGATAAATAGTCTATTATCTCATCAATTTTACTTATGAAAATTTCCTCATTGTTTAGACTAAATATATCCTTTCTTGCAAAGGTTTTAATCTTTTCTTCTACCTTTTTCTGATTTATATATATTAATCTCTCCCGATCATTTCTTTCGTCTCCATATATATCATGAAAAATGTTTGTCAAATGAAAACTTTGAACTGGGTATTCATATCTAAATTTCATATAATTTATGACAAAGTTCCAAAAAGACTCATCATATTCATTATAAGACAAAGATAAAAGTGCATAATCCACATTTAGGGCGTTAGAAACCAAATAATTTACAATGCCAAAGCCATTTGGATGATCTGCATCATATGGCATTACTCCACCTGGTACACCAATGATAATTATATCCGGATTTTCCTTATCTTCAATTTGTTTTACATAGGAATTGAAAAGATATATTTTTTCACTATCCTGAATATCATCAAACATAAACTGCGGAAAATTATGCATTCCAAATAAACTACTGTACTTTCTGCTCCCAACTTGAGAAACTGAATATCCTCGCCTAATAAACTCATTTCTTATTTTAAGCTGCAATTCAAACTTATTTGTATATTCTGATAATCCACAAATCAATAATATCGGGGCACATACTTGCTTTAATCTATTTTCTTTTAATTCAGGATAAGTTTCACTCAGTTTACAATAATTCTTATATATAAGACCTTTTTCTTTGCATTTTTGTATAATTTTTTCTTCCACTCCATGTTCTAACTCACATAAACAAACAATATTTTTCTTTTTCTCTATTGAGTACATTATTTTCTCATATACAATGTCTGAAAATTCTGTAAAAATAATCTCTGTTGCATCAAGTATCTTCTTTTCAAAGTCCGATGTTATTTCTATGCCAATATGACTTCCTTTTACTAGTTCTCCAACATCTCTATTTTCTACACTTTGTCCAATAAACGACACCGGAATTAATTTTTCATAATTTTCTAACATTTTTCTATATTTTATTATTTCCACAAATTCTTTACTCATAGGATAAACAATCGCTATTTCGCTATTATTTTTCATTAAACGTCCTCCTCAAAATGATAACCATTCTTTTCTAACACACAAATATCCCTAAATGTATCTATTATAGAATCTTGTAAATTTCTACATTTTTCCAATCTGCATTTTGGACAAAGTTCCCCTCCACTATCTGCTTGAATAAAACAAAATTTGCAATGAGCTATCGCCCAGCACCCCTTACACTTTTCTTCAGTTATTTTCCCAATATTTAAAAGCTTTTCACATTTTTCTAATGATAATCCTTCATCAATATTCCCAATCACTGAACAAGGAGAAGTCTCATCAATTCGCTCACATGGATAAAAATTGCCATCCACATTCATAAACAATTTCTTTCTACCTGGAACACAAGGACCCGCAGGATGAAATATTTTAGGTATACCCATAAATCCCTTTAGATGCTTTTCTGTCTTTTTAATTTCTTCAAAACTATTTATCTGCATCCTTGTTGGGAAATTTTTTATCCTTTTCATCATGTATAAAAAGCATTTATATTTTTCAAACTCCATATGCTGTACAAATTTATCATTTTCATTATTATATTGTGGCTCATTACTTACATAGTTTGTACTATAGAATGTTGTAGCTACTTCACACTTTTCAAAGAGGGGATCCTCCGTAAAAAATTTATCTATTTCTATTACTCCTTGATCTTGTGCGCTTACAGCATTAAACATAACATTATGGTTAAAATACTCCAAATAGTTTTCTTTAAAATAGCATAAATTTCTATATACTATTTCAAAGCTACCCTTTCCATTAGCAAAAATTCTAGATTTATCATGAATATTTTGAGGCCCGTCTAAACTAACTGTTAACAGAACATCATTCTCACGAAAAAATCTCATCATTGCATCAGTAAGTAATACTGCATTTGTTGTCAAAGAAAATATTATTTTTTTGGTTCTAAATATTTCTTTTGCATATTCTATACTTTTTTTGATTAATTCAAATTCCAATAAAGGTTCACCGCCATAAAAAGCAACATTTACGACTTCACAATTCATTGAATGATTATAAAGGAAGTCAATACCTCTTTTTACCAATTCAAAGCTCATAGATTTATTTGTATGTCTTCTGTTGTTATAAAAATTGCCAGTATATGGACAATATTCGCACCTTAGATTGCAGTTTTGTGTTACTTGCAAATTTATGCTCTCTATATTTACATCCAAAATATCATCTAAAAGTTCTGTCATTGGATGCTGAAGTTTTTCAATGCAATATTTTGCAAATAATCCTTGTTCTAAACTTTCTTCATAAAATTTTTTAAATTCTTCATCCTCGATAATGGCTGCTTCTTGAAAAAAATCTGCCTTCCCTTCTTCTAATTTGCGTAAATATTCATAGCAATTTCTACTTACCTTTTTGATTTTGTTTGCATACGTATCAAACATATAAAAATCATTATTACTTGTTTGAAAAAGTTTATAGATAGGGTTAACTTGTTTATTCATACTTATTGTTCTCCTCTTGTAATTGTTCTACGGTATACTGATATATATCCTTGTCTTCTACATCGAAAAGCATATTTATTTCACTAAAAACTTCCGATTGCCCAAACCTCAGATTTAAATCACCATCTATATATCCATTTTTTTTATTCATATTTATCAGTATAACTACCAAGTCTATCATATAAAACTCAATATATTCTCTAATATCAAATTCACCAGTCCAATATTCAAAACTATATAAAGCTCCCACACTTTTGTCAATAAATGTTTTACAATTATATCCGTTATCTGCAAAATCTTCTTTAGCCTTACATATTCTACATATCGCTTCATTTTCTTTCTGTTCATTGTAATATATAACAACTATAGGTATATCTAATTTCTTTATTTTTTCATTTGAAAATATTTTTTTCAAATTCAGGTCCTTTATGATAAGAGTCCTCTCTAAATTGTTCATTTTAGATAATAAAATTTCGTTGTTAGTATTTATCATTAATAGGTAAGGGAACCTAACTTTTTCGCCTTTTAGCAAATGTATAATGTTCTCTCCATTTCCAATTATTATTAAAGTTTTTATTATATTCTGTTTATATAATATTTTAATTTCTTCTATTTTAAATTCGATTTCATCGAAATAATATCTTTTAATCACTTCAAAGCATACATAGTCTTTTTCAAAATTACAATTTCGTGATTGTACAATAATAGCCTTATTACACCAGTCATACTTTTTCAATTCAAGAAAACCATCGCAAAATGTTGAACACAATTTGTGTTTCATATCTAGCACATCGTCCCCAGGCTTATATAAATTAGCAACCATCGCTGTTATGTATGGTGTAGCAAAACTACTTGCGTGTTGTGTTACAATTTTATTTCCCTGCATATCAATTTCATGTTCCGATTTTCCCAACAAATCAATTCCAGAAAAAACATATTCTGTATTTAGCAAAATATCTTGATTTTCATGGCTAGCACTAACTCCTATTACATTTGTAAAAGTTGCTGGATATGTAATAAACGAATTATTATTCTGTGCCGCCACAATTATGTGACCACTATCAGCTAGTTTATTAACACATCGTTTTAAACACATTTCATCCCCAAAAAAAGATGTACCCAAACTTAAATTTACTATTTTGATACCCATTTGCTCAATCCAGTTCAATGCAACTACTAACTTATCTGAGCTACATCTCTTATTATAATCAAGTATTTCTATACTAATAATGTTGGCTTTTATTTTTACAAATTGCTTAAAAATTTTTACACATATTGTTCCATGAGTTATTTCATGACCTCTATTTATATTTGAGCATAATATTACCTCGCCATCTTCTACTGCATATAAATCCACTTTTTCCATTTCAGAAAGCAAACTCATGTTTAATCCGTCATCAAGAAATGCTACCTTTATTTCATCCATTATTCACGTCACCTCAATTAACAAAATTCCAATGACATTAAATATTAGTAAATAGGGAGCCGACCTTATGATCAGCCCCCACATACTTGGCAACAAAATAAATTGTTCACTATATTTTCACAAGCCATCACTTATTAAATATAATGATAATTTACTTTTCCCCAAGATGCATTGTAGTTGTTGTTCAAGCTGCAACTACATGTGCATGAGCAGTGTGCCATTACATGCTGCTTTGATGCGACTGTAACCTTTTTCTTAAGCTGCTTTTTCATGATGCATACCTCCTTCCCTTCTATATTTATAAGTCACGCCAATCTCAAACATTCATTGTATAGATTGACCACTTATAAGCATTCAGCCATTTTAACCTGCATTATTTGTTACTGCGTTTTGGCGCCTGTATGCATCAGTATCTTTCTGAGACAACTCGTTTTCAATTTGTGCCAACTTACGCTCCAGTTCTTTTTTCTTTTCTTCATTTACATTAGCACTACGAATCTGCTGTTGTATTTGCTTTTCTTCCTCTTTCAGCTTCTCTATCTCTCTATCAACAGAATCTGTATTTGTTGTACATTTTTCCGACTTATCATCTCTATCTGCCGATTTTACCCCATCAGAAGTAGCACGCTCCTTTTTATGTGGATCATCATAAACAATTTTACGATTGCCGTTTTCATCCTGTGCCAATCCATACAAGCCGCTCGGTTTGTTTGCTGCCTTTTCACTACTTATATACTCATCCTGCGGGATTTTATTGACTGGTGTATCATTTTCGCTCTTTTCTGTTTTGTTTACAACTGGATACTGTCTAGGATAATCAGGACGAATTTCATTAATTTCCATAGCCATATTATATGCCTCCTTTAAAATATTTGCTTTTTTCAATAATTGCTGATACAACAAAATGAAAAAACACCCTTACGGATTTTTAATCACCCTATTTGAAGCGATCAATTTTTTTAACTCTACTAAAAACTTTTTTAATCTTCCTAATTTTATTTTTACCTCCTACTTTGTAGTGTAGACACATTCAATATCTTAAACAAGTGGCTTTGCAGAAAGTGTCCCATTTTTGCAGAAAATGACCATCCAAACAAAAAATCCCCTTGAATCAAACCTTAGTTCAATTCAAGAGGACTTTTCCCTATCGGCTTTTTCCGCTCTTTACAGGCACATTCTTCGTCGCTTTATCCGTTGTCATCGCTTTTACTGTTTCCTGCTGATGTGCCTCGAAAACCTCTGCCCCATACTGGAACTCCGGCTCTGCCACTACTGCAAGTTCAATCGGATTAACAGGATCCATGCTGTCAACGCTGCCCTTTTCCCGTTCTGCCTTATCCGTCTGATACTGTTTCACGTCTGCGGCAAGCTGCTATGTCTTTTCTATGGTGGCATCCGCACAGTTTAAGATGCCGGACATCAGCTTTCTCTTAGCCTGAAAAGGCTTCTTTATCAGTTCTGTCTTTGAAAACTTCTTCTCCCCATACTCCTTTTCCGGTTTATCCGCAAAAGCACGGATTGTGTTTGCAATCTTCTGTCTTGCTTCCCTCATGCCTGTGCCCAAAGCGTCTATTTTCCCAATACTCTTATCCACATCTGCTATGGACTCCTGCACGTTCTGGCGAATATTTTCTAATTTCTTCTTAACCCCAAGAAAATCCGCCACTTTATTTAAGGCAGCTTTCCCTTTCTGCTTTACCGCTGTTACAATTTCCCCTGCCTTTGCCTTGATCTCTGTGTCTTGACCTCAAACAGTTTTTCTTTCATGGCTTTGCAGTCCTGTTCCAGCTTGTTTACCGCCCTTTTGAGTGACTGTTTCAGCCCTTTCTCCGCCTCCTGCTCTTCTATCTTACGAAACTGATCCTTGACTGTCACAAGCTCCTGTAAAACGGAATCCATCTTTTTCTCCATGACATCGACATACGCTGCCATTTCAAAGATATTGTTGGCGGCTTCCTGCATATTATTCTCACGGAGCAGTTGCTTGTGATGAATGCCACAATGCCGCCCGGTCTGACCTTATCCAGTGCCTTTGCGAAAAAGTAATCGTGGATACGGAAATTGTGCTTTGCATATTTTGCGTCATAGAACTTGTAGTCCCCAAACTCTTTCTGCCAGCCCTCATTCCTTTCGTCAAAAGCCTGCGCTATGCCGCCCCATCCCACATACCGGGCAAGCACCTTCTGTTCTTCCGGTGTGGCAGTCCTGCCCTCATGCTCAATCTGCTTTAACAGCCGGATTGCCTCCACGTTCCACTGATATCTTGTTTTCTGCCCAGCCTTCTTTGGAAGGCTTCCTTCTGGCAGTTCAGCCTCTTCAAAGTGGAAGTTACCTTTGTGCTGCTTGTTCCGCAGGCTGGTCATTTTGTCGTCAAACTGCTTTTCCAGTGCAGACATTTTTTCATACGGCAGCCTCGCATGATCACGCAGGTATGCCGACATTCTTATCTCCCCGGTGAACATCTGCGCTTTTATCAGATATTCCATGACCGAATAAAGCTGCTCGTAGGTTACGGCATCTTTCCTGCGCTCATCATTGCGGTTCTTGTAATCCACAACAAAATTATCCTTACCACATTTCCGCACTTCATAAGTCCCATGCCGCTTGATGTGTTGGTTACAAAACGAAACTGCACCTCCGAAACACTTTTTTCTGCACCGCTTCCGTTTCAGGGCAAAAAATAACACCTAAACCATTTGGCTTAGATGCTGTGATTGTTGTCCTTATTCAGTTGTTCTGCCCTCCGTTTTTCCTTCTGCCGTGATTTTCTCTGTCTCTTATCATACATATCGTGTATCCAGTCTTTCACGGGGGCTTTCCACTGCTCACTCTTGTTGGGGATATTTTTTATAAGGCTTTTGGGATTCAACCCCATTTCTTTTGCCATGCGGATTTCTTCGTCCCCGATATGGCATCTTTTCTTCGCCTCATCCCACAATTCCTGCTTATATGCCATCTTCTTTTTTCTCCCATAATGCCAGAAAATCTGATACAAGCTTCTTCTCCCTTTTATCTGTACACTTTCCAAGCAGAGCCTCATTGTCATTCAGTATATCCACTGTATGGTATATACCAAATTTCTTATTCAACTGGAAGATAAGATTTAAGAGTTTTTTATCTGCGTATATGCCTGCCGCTGCAAGCATTTTCTCTATACCGGATTTTTCTCTCTGCTCCGCCTCCATGCTTTGGTATATGACCTCCGCCCGTTTTGTTTCTTTTTCTTCACGGACAATCTTGTTAATCTCATAACAGTGTGTAAGATCCCTGTAATGCAGATCATAATCCTCATTATTCTTATAATCCACCATAAAAGAATTGCAATGGCATATCTGCTCTTTCGATTTAACCTCTTTTATAATGCCTAACTGTAAAACCGCATCCTGCTGCTGGTTTACAAGCAGATAGTCCGTCTTTAACTGAAGTTCTGGATTTGCTGTAATATCATATAGATACAAAACAGATTCTGTCCGTAACATCTCACTGATCCGTGGCAGATTGTTAATTTTCCCATAGACCATTGCTGCCATAGACTCTTGTTTCTCTGTCCGTTTATAATATTTACGGATCAGTTTTTCAATGGAATCATAACGGAGTCTCCCAAATTTTATCATATAACCCCCACGATCCCCTTCAAACATTCCCTCTTTTGCGATATACTGCAATCCCATAAGATGCAGTATTTTTAATTCCCCATTTGTCAGATGAAGAACTTTTTAGGTACGTGAATATAATAGTCATATCTGCATAAAATCTGTTCCTCCTTTCCATTCTGCAAAAAGGCGGGGCACATAAGCTGCTCTGGCTTACATGCCCCACCGGGTTCCTGTATGGTTATTCCTTCCTTATGCTTCTGCGCCTTCCTTTTTCTTTTTTCAGAAGATGATGCCAAGTCCTGCAGCGACAACCGCAAGCCCGAACACTGCAAATACCCACGGGTTCATGTTGTCCCCGGTCTGCGGGAGTTTCGGCTCCGTAGGCTTATTGACCACTTCAAGTGTGTATTCAACCACTCTCGTTTTTCCGTCCTTGTATTCAAACTTCACTTTCTTCGGTGTGGAATCAAGAAGATACCCTTTCGGAGCCTCCACTTCCACTACGGTATAGGTGATTGCTGCCTCAAATTCGATTACTTCCTTATCATCGCCCTGATATGACGCATCCACATCGAATACCTTGTCGGACTTCACATATCCCTTCATAAGGGTGGTGTCCGTTACAAATTCGCCGTCCTTATTGATGATGATTGCGCCTGTCGGAACTTCATCTTTCATCACTACGCTCTGAATTTCAGCGGTATCTTCCACTGTAAACTGGATTTCCTCCGCTTTCAGATAGCCGTAAGGCGCAAATTCCTCACGGAGTGTATAAGTCTCCCCTGTAAATCGGGTAAAAGAAATGAGATATCCCGAAACCGAGATGCTATGTTCTGTAATGTTCAAAACCATATCTTTATAATGATAGACAGTTTCTGACTTATCTGTGCTGTGTTTTCTAATCTGAACGGCAACTCGCGCTACAAGTTCATCAATTTCAAACGGTTTTGTCATATAATCATCTGCCCCGGAAAGAAGCAGATTTACCTTTGTGTCTAACGCATCCTTTGCCGAGACAACAATGATAGGTGTATCTATGTGTGGTTTTATTTCCTCAACAATACTGGTTCCACTTTTTCCGGGAAGCATTAAATCTCAACTTGTAAATCCAATACTCTCCCATGGATTCTGGATATCATGTGCACAGCATAAAAAAGGAATGTCTTTCTCTTAGACATTCCTTTTCTTCCACAACGGACAAAACTATACTCATCCAATCAATACTTTTTTTCCTGCAAATGCAAAACCATAATGCCGGATATTTTCTCTTTTCACTCCCTGTTCTATCAGTTCTGTATCATATTTCTTTTCCCGTATCTGCCGCTTTGCAGCCTCCACCGTATCTTCCATTGTCTTTTCCGCCTGTGCATCATGCACTTTAAATTCCATCACAATTGCCTTTTCGTGCTTCTCGTGCGGAATCAGCATCACATCATACCGGCCATAACCACTTTCACGATTGGAGCGCAGATCATAATCATCCCGCAGATCTACCAGCATTCCTAATACAAATCCATGATAAAACCTCTCTGGCTGTGCATTTGCCGATGGATGTGTGCCCGTGTCAAAACTACTAAACGTCGTCAGTGCAACTTCATTCATATAGACGTTCATTTCTTTTAAATTTCCATCTAAAAGTGCCTTAATAAATCCCTGATAATTTGCAGATACCCTGCCAAACCATCCCTTACACATACCGGCAAACATACTGTAGGTTTCCAGATTTGTGATACACAGATGATACCATGGTTCTCTTGTCAATCCACGATATTCTACTTTTTCCACTCTTAAATACCCACTTGCCAGCAACAGACTCCAGATGGCATTGTCATCCTGTCCCAATTGCTGAAACACCATCTGTTCATCAAAACTTACAACAATCGTCTTTTCCTGAAGCAAAATTTCCATTTGTTCTTTCGTCTGTGCTGGGGCTGTCCGAATCAATTGATTTACCAGTCCATTGGAACTTGTCGAAGCCCAATAAGGACGCAGCTGCCGCTCCTGCAAAAAATTTGTAATTGACCACGGATTATATATATCCCGGTATTCTCCGAACGTAAACCCATCATACCAGAGTTTCACTTCTTCTTTTTCCGCGGCCAGTCCATAAGCATCCAATCCGGAAAATACTTCTTGTTCTGTAAAACCAAAACAATCTGCATAGCGATTTGATGTGGTTGTAATGACTGTCATATTATTTAAGTCTGAAAAAACAGACTCTTTGGATACCCTTGTAATTCCTGTCATCATTGCCCGTTCCAAATACGGATTAGTCTTAAATGTAGAATTGAAAAGACTACGCATGAATTCTGTAAACACATCCCAATATCCGTGCACATACGCTTCCTGCATTGGGGTGTCATATTCATCCAGAAGAATAATAACATTTTTTCCATAATACTTTGCCAGATACTTTGTCAAATCTTTTAACGCATTCTGTGCGGTTACATCATCCATCTGCGGACATATTTCGAGAAACTGTCTGCGCTGCCTTTCCCCCAGATTCTCCCATTTGACAAGGTATTGACAGGATTCATATACATCGGAAATAATCCGCTTCACCTGTTTAATGGCATCTGCACCATTCGTCTGTTTGACATCTGCAAAACTCAGAAAAATTACCGGATATGTTCCCTGCAATTTACGATAGGTCTCATCCTCCCATATAAAAAGTCCTTCAAACAAATCCCCTCGGTTTTGATATTGATTTGAGAAAAAGCAGTTCAACATGCTCATATTCAGTGTCTTTCCAAAGCGCCGCGGACGGGTAATCAGTGTTACATCATCTTTGCCCTCCCACCACTCTTTAATCAGACTGGTTTTATCTACATAAAAGCAGTCATTTTCTCTTATATATGCAAAATCCTGTTTTCCAATGCTAATGACTTTCTTCATGATGGACGTTCCTTTCTCTCCTGATCATCTTTTCTTATTATAAAACGCAACCTATACTTTAAGTCAAGTATATAATTTTTTATAAATATAAAAAAGGCGACAGCCTCTCGCCATCGCCTCATAATATGTTTTCTTTTAGAAATCAGTTAATGTAGCAGCTCTCTTCTCTAAGAAAGCTCCCATTCCCTCTTTCTTGTCGTGTGTATCATTGACAACACCAAACAGGTTTGCTTCCATCTCAACGGCATTCTTGATGTCCATGTCATAACCATTGTTGATTGCAGCCTTTGCAACAGATACGGCATAGCTTCCCTTGGAGATGATCTTTGCAGCCATAGCTTTTGCTGTTGGCATAAGCTCTTCTTTTGCAACTACCTTATTTACAAGACCGATGCGGTATGCTTCGTTTGCATCTACGTTGTCGCAGGTGAAGATCATTTCTTTTGCACGTCCCATGCCTACCAGACGGGCAAGTCTTTGTGTACCACCGAATCCAGGAATGATTCCAAGACCACACTCTGGCTGTCCGAAGATTGCATTCTCACTTGCGATACGAATATCACATGCCATAGAGATCTCACATCCTCCGCCTAATGCAAATCCGTTCACTGCAGCGATAGTAACCTGACGCATATTCATCAGTTTAAAGAATGGCTCAGAAGCCTTGATTCCGAATGCACGTGCTTCTGGAGCTGTGAAGTTTACCATCTCAGCAATATCTGCACCAGCTACGAATGACTTAAACTCGTTGCCCTTCTTATCCGGACCGCCGGTTAAGATGACTGCTTTGATATCATCGTTTGCTTCAATCTCGCTTAAGCATACGTTTAACTCATCCAGAGTCTCACTGTTTAATGCATTTAATGCTGCTGGTCTGGAGATTGCTAATACAGCGATTCCGTCAGCTACTTCCAGAGTTAAATTCTTGAACTCACTCATTGTATAAATCCTCCTAATCCTAAATGTCTTTCGTAACGGTATATGTACCTGATTGTCACGAATCATCGACAGTTTCATATGGAATAATCGTAACACTTTGTCAAAAATTTGTCAATCCTATAAGTGTCCGTAAGCGCAGAAAAACAGCCGGATTTCCGGCTGCTTTCCCTCTATGCAACCCTGTGCTGCATATGATTCTTTAAAAACAGATAATCGATGCCATCTACCACCTGTTTATTGACCAGCACAATATTCTCAATGTCTTTTGCAGTATCAATCTTACTGCTTAAATACTTATCATGCATTTTCTGAATATAATCAAACAGTGCCTCCTGGCTGGCAAACTGCCGATGCCCGCATTCATTCAACACCTTCGGTGCCTCCGTCTTTAAAAAAGCGCGGAGTTCATGTTTGAGATGTTCTTCATAAGCACAGTGTTCTTTAAATCCTCCCGGATAAATCTTATTGTGCGGAAAGGTAAAATAATCTGCTACGTAATGCGTGATCTCCCCCAGATTCATGTAATACATCCGTTTCCGTTTGGAAAAACGGTTCTCTTTTCCATGGATCAATGCATCTATATCTTTCCTGAGTTTTGGAAATGTACCGGTAATCTCATGCCGTTTATAGATAAAAGATGGCTTACAATCCGGCAGGACGCTTCCAATATAAAACGACAGCCAGTGTTTTTTCAGCCCTTCGTCCTCTGTATTTGCTACAATATAACGTGCCAGTGAAATATGTGACTTCTTTCTCATGTTTTCCGTCCATCCTTTCTGAAATGGCTTTTGTGCTGTAACAATTTCCCTGTCATCATCATATATCCAGGGCTTCAAAAAAACAAGAGAAATTTTTGTAAATATCATTGGAAATTTTTGAAAAAACAGCCCGCTACTTCTCGTTCATCTGTTTCATATAAGTAATAAACTCCTCCAGTTCCAGTGGTTTTGCATACAGGTATCCCTGATAGCAATGACAGCCCAGCGTATCCAGTAGATCTCTCTGCTCCCTGTTTTCCACAAACTCTGCAATTACATTTACCCCAAGTTCCTGTCCCAGTTCAATAATCGAACGCACAATTTTCTGATTCGTATGGCTTTTTAAAAGTGGGCGGGTCAGTGAACCGTCCAGCTTGACTACATCAAAATACTCTGACTGCAGGTACAGCAGGGAAGTATGTCCCATGCCGAAATCATCAATCAAAAGCTTATGTCCCTGCTTTTTGAGTTCTTCAAGTTTCCGGACAACCACATCCGTCTGCAGAAGGATATCCTGTTCTGTAATTTCAATCCAGAGCATATGGGCATCTATCTCTTTTTGTTCCATTGTCTGCCGGATATATCCCTCAATGTCCCACAACAGGGAGTGCGCGGTAATGTTTACGGAAATTTTAAAATCCGAATCATATTGTGCACGCGTCTGCACAATCCCATCCGTAACCTCATCAATGATAAACCGTTCCAGTTCCGGCAATACCTTTCCCGCCTCTGCAAGATAAATAATAAGTGGTGGATATATCATACCATATACTGGATGGTTCCAGCGCAGCAGTGCCTCAGCACCAATACAGATACCATCGCTGTATACCTGTGGCTGATAAAGCATATACAGTTCTTTATTCTTGATCGCATGCTTTAAATCAAGCAGGAGCATACGGGAAATCATTCCGATATGGTCTCCGCGCGTCAAAAACACCGGCTGGTCAATCTGTTCTTCCTTTTCCTGTAATTCGTGTATCAGAACCTGAACATGACGCTTGGCTTTATATACCTCCATCCTCTGATTTATTTTCAGGAACGGAAGGTAAAACAATATCCCTGCCAGAATTCCCACTGCCTGCACGGCAATTCCCTTCCAGGAACCGCTGGCAAGATAGCCACCGATACCAACCGGTGTCGACCATACTACTTCATGGGTAAGAACCGGCAGGAAACCGCATACCGTTGCTGCATATGCCAGGCAATAGCACACCACCGGTGTCAGGACAAACGGAACCAGCAGAATCGGATTTAATATGATCGGAATACCAAATGTAAGCATTTCATTTAAATTAAAGACTACCGTAAATGATGCCAGCCCTGCCAGCTTTCCGGTACGTTCTTTGCGGAAGAACAAAAGCAATGCGATCAGGACACTGACCGTTGTGCCACAGCCTCCCATTGCCACATACACATCGTAAAATGCCTTTGAAAAAACAACATTTCCTGTGACACCAAAATTATGGACTGCCACTGCCTCCAGAATATGGCTTCCATGCAAACCGAAAAACCACATCAGATTTACCGCGAACGTATAGAGCAGTCCGGAAAGGAAATTACTGTAATCTGCAATATTCTGACATGCTGCATAGAAAATATGGTTAAACCACTGATAACATCCATAGATTCCGGTAATTCTGCCAATAAGCAGATTCAAGCCTCCCGAACCGGCTGCAACAATACCGAGTGGAATCAGTGTACGGATTGCCAAGACACAGCCTCCCCCCATCCCCGCGGTATACTGTTCCAGCATCAGTTTATGGCATCTGCGCAGCTTTGAAAATGCCATGCAGGACAAATAACCGATAAACATTGCCGCAAAACATCCGGTCGTTCCCAGTCCTGCCACATCAAAATCTTCTGTTCCCAGATTCAGCTGTGCGCTGAATGCGGCAAGTGCCACAACCACATACATAACGACATTTTCCAGCGATTCATTTTTCTCCATTGCATAACTGTACGCAATGGTAATCACCAATGCTACAGAAAAAATACCGTATGTTCCCTCATAAACCATTGTAAGGAAATCATAAAACCATCTCCCACCCCCCCTGCGTCAGAAACATCTGGTACGGGGCGACCGGAAAATCACGGACAGCACAGGAAATCCCCCCTGTCAAAACAAGTGGGATTATCATTCCCAATGCACATCGGACGACATGGGAAAAAAAGCTGTTCTCAAATTTCAGCATTCCTCTTTTTAATACTTCTTTCATACCCTCTCCTACCCAAATTGATTCTTCTTGTTTTTTTCTTTTATTATCGCTCTCTTTCTGACGAAAAGCAACGAAAATGTACAATTTCAACAAAAAAGCACCGTACAAAAAGACTTTTTAGGTAATTTCATACGGTGCTTTTTTTATCGCTTTCAATTATTGATTGTCCGATTCTCCCAGCGACTGTAATCCTTTCAACAGCTCCCCGGCATCAATATCACTAAGTTTATTCAGGGCTTTTTCGAATTTTCCCACACCATCACTGCCTTCTGCACAGCCATGCCCACAGGTCATGCAATTATGGGTACATTCTTCTTCCATCTTATTTATATCTCCCATAGGACTGCCTCCTATTCATGTTTTGGAACGATTTTCTCAATTCCTCCCATATATGGCTGTAATGCTTTCGGAATGTTTACGCTTCCGTCTTCGTTCAGATTATTCTCCAGAAATGCGATCAGCATACGTGGCGGAGCAACAACGGTATTGTTTAAGGTATGTGCAAAATACTTCCTGCCATCTTTTCCCTTTATGCGGATCTTCAGACGTCTTGCCTGAGCATCTCCCAGATTGGAGCAGCTTCCTACCTCAAAGTATTTCTTCTGACGCGGAGACCATGCCTCGACATCACAGGATTTCACTTTCAGATCTGCCAGATCACCGGAACAGCACTCCAGGGTACGAACCGGAATATCCAGACTGCGGAACAGATCTACCGTATTCTTCCAGAGCTTGTCATACCATGCTTTGGATTCTTCCGGCTTACATACCACAATCATCTCCTGCTTTTCGAACTGGTGGATACGGTAAACACCACGCTCCTCAATACCATGTGCTCCCTTTTCCTTACGGAAACATGGGGAATAACTGGTCAGTGTATATGGAAGCTTCTCCTCATCGTTGATGGTATCAATGAATTTACCGATCATGGAATGTTCGGATGTGCCGATCAGATAGAGATCCTCCCCCTCGATCTTGTACATCATGGCATCCATCTCGTCAAAACTCATAACACCGGTCACAACGTTGGAACGGATCATAAATGGCGGAACACAGTAAGTAAATCCGCGGTTGATCATGAAATCCCTTGCATAAGCGATTACCGAAGAATGAATTCTTGCGATATCCCCCATCAGGTAATAAAATCCGTTTCCGGCAACCTTTCCGGCAGCATCGAGATCAATTCCGTCAAAACGCTCCATAATATCCGTATGATATGGGATTTCGAAATCCGGAACATATGGATCACCGAATTTTTCGATCTCCACGTTGCAGCTGTCATCCTTTCCAATCGGTACGGATGGATCAATGATATTTGGAATCGTCATCATGATCTTTGTCACTTTCTCGGAAAGTTCCTTCTCCTGTGCCTCTAACTCAGACAAACGGGCAGCATTTGCAGCTACCTGTGCTTTGACTTCTTCTGCTTCATCTTTCTTTCCCTGTCCCATTAAGGCACCAATCTGCTTGGAAAGTTTATTACGGCTGGCACGCAGCTCATCTGCCTCGGACTGCGCAGCCCGGGCCTTTGCATCCAGTTCTATTACCTCATCCACGAGTGGAAGCTTATGATCCTGAAATTTCTTTTTGATGTTTTCTTTTACAACATCCGGATTTTCTCTTAAAAATTTTAAATCTATCATGGTTCCTCCTAATTAATGCATCGGCTGCAGCGGATATTTATCGGTCAGTGTTTTAATGATGGCTTTTGCCTTCTCAACAGCCGGCTCTCCCTCTTTGATGAGCATGGCAATTGCCTCAGCTACCTGATCAAAATCGTCCTCTTTTAATCCTCTGGATGTAGCCGCAGGTGTTCCAAGACGGATTCCGCTTGTAACAAATGGTTTCTGCGGATCGTTTGGAATCGTATTCTTATTGGCAGTGATATGCGCACTGTCAAGAAGTTTCTCAACAACTTTTCCGGTCAGGTCATATGGTGTCAGATCCACCAGCATCAGATGGTTATCTGTTCCTCCGGATACAATCTTGACATCACGCTTCTGTAATCCTTTGCAAAGTGCCTGTGCATTCTTTATAATCTGCTCCTGATACGTCTTAAATTCCGGCTTTAATGCCTCCTCAAAGCAGACTGCTTTTGCAGCAATCACATGCATCAGCGGTCCTCCCTGTGTTCCCGGGAAGATAGCTTTATTGAAATTATACTTTTTGTTTACCTCATCACTGCAGAGGATCATTCCTCCACGAGGTCCGCGCAGTGTCTTGTGTGTTGTAGTGGTTACCACATCTGCGTATGGAATCGGGCTTGGATGCAGCCCTGCGGCTACCAGTCCTGCGATGTGCGCCATATCTACCATAAGCACCGCATTCACTTCGTCTGCGATCTCACGGAATTTCTTAAAGTCAATAGTACGTGCATATGCAGATGCACCTGCAATGATCATCTTTGGCTTACACTCAAGTGCAATCTCTCTTACTTTATCATAGTCAATAAATCCCTCATCGTTGACTCCATAAGGTACTACATGGAAATACGTACCGGAAAAATTCACCGGTGAACCGTGTGTCAGATGTCCGCCGTGATCGAGATTCATTCCCATAATGGTATCACCCGGCTTTAAAATAGCAAACTGTACTGCCATGTTTGCCTGTGCACCGGAATGCGGCTGTACATTGACGTACTCACAGCCAAACAGTTTCTTTGCGCGTTCTCTTGCCAGTTCCTCAACTACATCCACGCACTCACATCCACCGTAATAACGCTTTCCCGGATAACCTTCTGCATATTTGTTGGTCAGAATACTTCCCATTGCAGACATAACCGCCGGGCTCACCCAGTTTTCCGATGCGATCAGCTCAATGTGGCTGTTTTGTCTGTCAAACTCTGCAGTGATCGCTGCTGCAATTTCAGGATCTACTGCCTGTATATCTTCCAGTGTGTACATAATATTCTCCTTTTCAACTCTTTTTCCCCATTATACCGAATTCTTCGGTGCAATGCAACCATTCCACTCCTTAGAAAACAAACGGGAGCTGCCGTGCAGCTCCCCTGTTTTTTAATATTTATTTCTTTTTTGTCTTTGCTACTGCTGGTTTTAACAATTTGTCCTTGCCAAGATGCAGTTTCATGACATACCATAATGCAGCTGCAATAAAGATGGAAGAATACGTACCACTGATCAGTCCAATCATAAGCGGTAATGCAAACTCACGGATGGAAGATACTCCGAGGATAAACAGCAGCAATACCATGATGATGGTTGTAATGGAGGTATTCAGTGAACGGGAAAGTGTCTGTGTCAGAGACCGGTTTGCCACCTCTGCCAGTGTTTCCGGTGTCTGTTTCTTCATTCCCTGCATGTTCTCACGGATACGGTCAAAGATAACAATGGTATCATTGATGGAATATCCGACAATTGTAAGTATGCAGGCAATAAATGTATTACCTACAGAAATACGGATCAATGCATAACCGGTTAACATAACAAGTACATCGTGTACCAGTGCAATAATCGCACTTCCGGCGAAACGGATGTCCTTGAAACGGAACCAGATATAAAACAGCATGAAAATACATGCAACGATCAGTGCCTTGACCGCATTGGAACGCATCTCATTACTGATGGTAGAACCAATACTCTGGCTCTCGATTGTGGATTCATCCACACCAAACTTGTCCACAAGCATCTGATTTACTTCTTCACGTTCGCTCAAGCTCAGTGTCTTTGTCTTGATTGTCACAACATTGCTGCCGGATACGGTACTTGCCTGGATCGCATTATCATTAATAACCTTTGCGACTTCCGGTACAATCTTGTCCTCTACCTGTTCAACGGTATAATCCTTACCAAAATCTGCGGAGATGGATGTACCACCCTTAAATTCCAGACTGAAATTCAAAGATCCCTTTCCAGCTGCTCCGTAACCGATCATTCCAACAAATCCGGCTACGATCACAACGAGGGAAAGGATAAAACATACCCAGCGATGCTTCATAAAATCGATGGTCTTATGTTCTTTTGCACGTCCGTATAATTTCTCGTTTCTGCATCCAACCGCATAAAATGCCAGATTTAACAGTCTTGAAATGACAAGTGCAGTGAACATGGAAACAATCAGGGAGATAATCAGTGTATATGCAAATCCCTTAACGGTTCCGGAACCAAGCCACATCAGCACCAGTGCCGCAATAAAGGTGGTCACGTTACCGTCAATGATGGCAGACATGGCCTTTTTGTAACCTGTTTTGATGGATGTCAGTACGGACTTTCCTGCTGCAATCTCTTCACGGATACGTGAGATAATAATAACGTTCGCATCCACCGCCATACCGATACCGAGGATAACACCCGCGATACCCGGAAGTGTCAGCGTAATTTCAAACAGATAAATCAGAGCTACCGTTACGGTTGTATAAATGGCAAGACCAATGGATGCAACCACACCAGATAAGCTGTAATTTAAGATCATGAAAAGCATCACAAGGATCAGACCGATGATGGCTGCCTTGACACTGGAAGAAAGTGCTTTTCCACCCAGCTGTGCCCCTGCTACGGAAGATTCCATCTCTTCGAGCTTTAAGTTGATCGCACCTACACGGATAAATGTTGCAAGCTGTTCCGCTTCATCATAATCAGACATACCGTTGATGACACAGCTTCCGTCTTTGATTGCGCTCTCTACTTTCGGTACACTGATGAAATGATCATCATAGTAAATACCGATAGATTCTCCGGAAGAAGCTGCCTTTGTGGTTGCCTCTCCAAACACATCTGCTGCTTTTTTCTTTAATGTCAGCTGAACAACCGGCTCCTTGGTACTGGTAGAGGAAGTCTGGTTATACGCTGCATTGGCAGACTTTACATCATTACCGTCCATGATTACAGAACCATTGTCAACCAGATTCTGAATGTCATAATTCAGTTTGTATTCCCCTGTGGAACTGTCATAACTGTAGTTTTCATTACCGTCCGAATCTTTCTGTACGATAAAATACAGCGATCCCGGGCTTCCCAGATCCTCAAGTACGGCATTTGCATCATAGACACCAGGAATTTCTACCGTAATACGGTCATCGCCGACCGGATATACCGCATACTCGGTACTGTAACTCTCGGCACGCTCTTCAAGCTTTGCTACCGTATCATTGATATCTTTCTTGGATGGATTCTTATCCTTGATCCGGTAAGTAATGGACACACCACCGGAAAGATCAAGACCAAGTTTAATACCTTCGGCTTCCGTCTTGTTGTCAGTTTTTTTCTGACTTGTGCTTGTCGCAGACATAATCGTGCTCGTGTAATATCCCAGTCCGATCAGACAGGCCAGGATAATCGCGATTATAGCGACGCCCTTGCTTTTTTTCATTTTTGCTTCCTTCCTATTCCTTTAATTTTCCGCTTCCGCAGCTTTTATCATGATTGCGCATTCGATACGTTTCTTCTGAAGTTCACATCCCAGATCATAGGCATCTGTGATGGTTCCATGGAAATTGTATGAATTTGCAGCACATCCCCCACTACAGTAAAATCTTGCAAAGCACTTACGGCACTTTTCTTTTGCATAGACATTGCAGCATTTAAACTCGTCCCGAAGCTGTGTATTTTTCACACCATCCCAGACATTTCCCATCAGGAATTCTTCGTTTCCGACGAACTGATGACACGGATACAGATCTCCCCACGGCGTAACCGCAAGATACTCTGTTCCGGAACCACATCCGGACAGACGCTTGTACACACATGGTCCCCCTTCCAGATCAATCATGAAATGAAAGAAATTGAAAGAATTTCCTTCCCTGTTACGGCGGACCATCTCGGCTGCCAGTTTATCATATTCTTCAAAGAGAACCGGAAGATCCTCTTCCTGCAGTGCATATTCATCGGTCGGCTGTGCGACAACCGGCTCAACAGAAATCTGCTTGAATCCCAGATCTGCCAGATGCAGTACATCCTTGGAAAAATCGGTGTTGAAATGGGTATAGGTACCGCGGACATAATAACGCTCCTGATTCCGGCTTTCTGCAAGTTTCTGGAACTTCGGAACGATCAGGTCATAGCTTCCCGCCCCCTTCCGGAACGGACGCATACGGTCATTCACTTCTTTTCTTCCATCAATACTTAAAACGACATTGTCCATTTCCTTATTTGCAAATTCCATGATATCGTCGTTTAACAACACCCCATTCGTTGTCAGCGTAAAACGGAAATGCTTGTCATGCAGCTTTTCCTGTTCCCGTCCATAGGCAACCAACTGTTTTACCACATCAAAATTCATGAGTGGCTCTCCTCCGAAGAAATCCACTTCAAGATTTTTCCGGTTTCCGGAGTTTGCAATCAGGAAATCAAGTGCCTGTTTTCCTGTCTCATAAGACATCAGGGCTCTTCTTCCATGATATTCGCCCTCTTCCGCAAAGCAATAGCGGCATGCCAGATTACAGTCATGTGCAATATGTAGACACAATGCCTTTACTACCGTCGGGCGCTTCTTAAAATCAAAAATCTTCTGTTCGTAAGCATCTTCCGTAAACAGGTCTCCCTGCTCCTTTAACTGCTCTGTTTCTTCGATTGCTTCTGCAATCTCCTGTTCCGGATACCTGGATTGTAACTGGGCAATGATCTCTTCCCTGGAGTGATCTTCAAATAATGCGATCACGTCATAAGTCACATCATCCACCACATGAATGGCACCGGAGTTTACGTCTAATACAATATCATAGCCATTGTTCTTAAACTGATGAACCACTATAATATTTCCTCTCTTTCCTAAACATAATAAAACCGCGCGCTACGCACGCGGCTTTATTATGCCTTATTTTTCTTACCTTAGCATTCGGGCTGCGTAAGTAATCACTCTGTGATTACTTACACTTCTCGCAGGTCTGGTTTCCTACTGTACAGGATGTCTTACATGCAGACTGGCATGATGTCTGGCACTCGCCACATCCACCTGTCTTGATTGTGTTCTGTAACTTTCTTGTATTTAATGTCTTTACATGCTTCATGAGAATCTCTCCTTTGTCTGTTTTTTCGGATTTCCCGTCTATCTGTATTATTATAGCACAGTGGTCACCATAAGGAAAGTCTTTTTTTACAGTCACACAGCCCTTACTTCTTTTTCCACCGCACGCTTCCCAGTAGTGCCGCTGCCGTACACAAAATCAGAATCGTCAGGTTTTCTCCCTCCAGCGCAATCCAGTGCTGTTCCCGTATGCAGGAACAGACATACAGAATCCCGAAAAAAAAGCCTCCCAGCATAACTGCGCAAAAAGGTATGGCACCACATTTACATGCGCGCAGGATTTTTCCACCGATGAGACCGGAAAGCGCATACCATGCCGTAATTCCCACCCGGATCAGTTCCACCGACAATCTCATGGAATAGGAAATCCCGCACCATAACAGAAAAAGCGCCGCGGAGAGCAGACATGTGCCTATAAAGCAGCCTGCAAACTTTGCGACGTTTCTTCCTGTTTTATTATTTATTTGTTCCTGCCCATTCTCCACACATACTTCTCCGGAAATTGTCCTCCTTAGAGTTTATGGGAAATACGGCTCTTTTATTCCATTTTACAGTTCGCAGTTATTTACGGTTCTAGGGAACGGAATGACATCGCGGATATTTGCCATACCCGTCAGATACATCACGCAGCGCTCAAATCCAAGACCGAATCCGGCATGTCTGGCTGATCCGTATTTGCGCAGATCCAGATAAAACTTGTAATCTTCCTCTTTCAGCCCCATGTCCTGAATACGTGCCAGAAGTTTATCATAATCGTCCTCTCTCTGGCTTCCGCCGATGATCTCTCCGATTCCCGGAACAAGGCAGTCTACTGCTGCAACTGTCTTTCCGTCTTCATTGAGTTTCATGTAAAATGCCTTGATTTCCTTCGGATAATCGGTTACAAATACCGGTCTCTTATAAATCTGTTCGGTCAGGTAACGCTCATGCTCGGTCTGCAGATCACAGCCCCAGGATACCTTATAATCAAACTTGTCATTGTGTTTTGACAATATCTTAATTGCTTCTGTGTAGGTCACCCGTGCAAAATCATTGTTTACTACGTTCTCCAGACGATCCAGCAGGCCTTTGTCCACAAAATTATTGAAAAATGCCATTTCTTCCGGTGCATGTTCAATCACATAATTAATCACATACTTCAACATGCTTTCCGCAAGCATCATATCATCTTCAAGATCCGCAAATGCGATCTCCGGCTCAATCATCCAGAACTCAGCCGCATGTCTGGTTGTGTTTGAATTTTCCGCACGGAAAGTCGGTCCAAACGTATAAATATTTTTAAATGCCATCGCATAGGTTTCTCCGTTTAACTGACCGGATACGGTCAGATTGGTAGGTTTTCCAAAGAAATCCTTAGTATAATCCACGGTTCCATCCTGTTTTTTCGGCACATCTTTTAAATCAAGCGTTGTTACCTGGAACATTTCCCCGGCACCCTCGCAGTCACTTCCTGTGATGAGCGGAGTATGCACATAAACAAAATCGCGCTCCTGGAAAAACTTGTGAATCGCATATGCACACAGGGAACGTACACGGAACACCGCTTCAAACGTATTGGTTCTCGGACGCAGATGTGAAATGGTACGCAGATATTCAAACGTGTGACGCTTCTTCTGCAACGGATAATCCGGTGTGGAAGCCCCTTCCACGGTTACCTCTGCTGCCTGGATCTCAAACGGCTGTTTTGCTTCCGGCGTAGGCACCAGCTGTCCTTTTACAATGACTGCTGCTCCGACATTAATCTTGCAGACTTCCTCATAATTCTCCAGACCATCTCCATATACAACCTGAATCGGCTCAAAAAAGGTACCATCATTCACTACAATGAATCCAAAATTTTTGGAATTACGGTTACTTCTTACCCATCCGCCGATCGTTACCTGCTGATTTTCATATCTGATCGTATTTTTGAAAATCTCTCTGACATTTACTAATTCCATACTGTCCCTCCGTTAAAAATCTAATCTATCCCTTAGTTGTTTTTATTGAACCCTTTAGTTTTCCGATGACTCTGTCGTCTGTGTATCCGGTTCTACGGTAATATTGGCTTTCTCCACAACATACGAAATCGCCTGATTGACCACATACAGCTGACGAAGTGTTTTCTCTCCATCCTCTTTATTTCCACCACCATAATATTTATATACCGCATTTTCATCTGCCATCTGGCTGTTGCCTGAACTTACCAGATAATCTACAAATGACTTAAAATCATCATCACTGATTGTAATATTTTCTTTTTCCGCAATCCGTCCAAAGATAAATTCAATTTTGATCTGCTTGATCATCAGTTCTTTCCACTGTTTTTTCATATCATCCACGGTGGTACTGTTATTCTTTGCATACTGTTCCAGAGTCTGTGTATCATTGCAGTTGTCTGCTTCAAATTCATGCTGATATTCCTGCAGACGCGCATCCAGATACTCATCCGGAATCGTCACTTTACATTTATCCAGCAGATCATCTTCAACTGCGCTGATACTTGCCTGAGACTTGGAATTTGCGGCCTGCTTTTCGAGTACCTGCCGTACATATGCAACCAGATCCTTTTTCGTGGTGATCTTCTGCTCGGTAAATGCATCTGCTACCATGTCATCGGTCAGCGTGTCCATGGTAACCGGCTTATAAATTCCCTTGATTTTGAATTTAAACGTTGTTTTCTTTCCCGCCAGATCGGAAGACTGGTAATTCTCCGGAAAGGTCACATCCGAACTTACTTCATCCCCGACTTTTGCGCCGACAAGCCCATCACTGAATCCATCAATATAATTTGTCTTCTGTGTGGCATCACAGTTGTTCGCCACATCAATCATTGTGTCTGTCGCAGAACCGCCATCAAATGCATCCCCGTCAAGATATCCGGTATAATCCACCTTGACATAATCATTCTTTTGAACGGTATCACGGTCCTTTACCTCAACTCCGGTGATTCCGTAATACGGAAGCAGCGACATCAAATTCTGCTCCACCTGATCATCTGTCACATCATAATTTCCGGAGATTGTAACATCAATCCCTTTATAATCTGCAAGTTTCGTCACAAGTTTTGACAAATCCAGCTTCATCTGTGCGCTGTGCGGTCCGTCAAATACTTCACTTGCCGTCTCCTGTGTTCCCTGCTGGGTACTTGCCTTTTTATCACTGTCTGTACCACATGCCCCCATGGATAATACCATCGTCATGCACAAAAAAAGTATAACCACTCTTTTCTTCATAATGTCCCAAATCCTTCTTTCTTTCCTTTTACAACTAATTAAACATACCATAAATCCATAGAAAATACAAACAGTAAACGTTGATTTTTACAGAAATCTTTGCTACAATAAATTTTAGTATATAGAGGAGGAAATCCACGATGAAACCAATAGGAATCGTATTATTAGTGATTGCCATTATTCTGGTAGCCGCTATGATTGTCCTGTACTTTCTCGGAAAGAAAGCACAGAAGAAAAAAGAAGAACAGGATGAGCAGATGAAAGCCGCTGCACAGACAGTGACAATGCTGATCATCGACAAAAAACGAATGAAAATGAAAGATGCCGGCCTTCCTTCCCAGGTAATGGAGCAGGCAAACAAACTCATGCAGCGCGCCAAACTTCCAATCGTAAAAGCCAAAGTCGGACCAAGAGTCATGACACTGATCGCAGACGAGCAGATCTACGATGACATTCCGGTCAAGAAAGAAGTCAAGGCAACCGTCAGTGGTCTTTATATCACAGGCGTACGCGGACTCCGTGGACCGCTGGAAAAACCGGTCAAAAAGAAAAAAGGATTCCGTGCAAAGCTTCAGGAAAAGTACAATGAAGCCAATGCCCAGCTGAAAGAATCCAAATCCGGTTCCAGCAGGAAAAAGAAATAATGTGTTTACAGGAAAAACAGGAAAAGGCCTATCTTCCCCATCGGGAAGATAAGCCTTTTCTTTTCATGCAGATTCTATAACGTTGTTCCACAAATCATGATTCTTCCATCTGAAACAGCTGCACATTCTTTTCCAGAACCTCTGCAATATTTTTAAGGTTCTCTGCATTCTGGCTGATATCATTGATAACCGAACCAATTTCCATCATGGAAGCCGAAGTCTCCTGTGTGCTTGCCGCATTTTCCTCTGCGATTGCCGACAGACTCTGTACCGTATCTACGATCTTATTTCTTGCATCCTCAATCTTTTGTGTCTGTTCTTCTATGGATACCATTCCATGGATGGACAAATTGACACCTTCATGCATTTGTTCAAAAACTTCTGCCGTCTTTTTCACTTTTTCGTTCTGCTCCTGCATGATTTCCTTCACATCTTCCATCGTATGTACTGCAGTTTCGGAATCTTTCAGCAGTTCACGGATAATATCCTCAATCCGCTTGGCAGATTCGTTGGACTGTTCTGCCAGCTTCTGGATCTGTGCTGCCACCACCGCAAAACCTTTTCCTGCCTCTCCTGCCCTGGCAGCCTCAATGGAAGCATTGAGTGACAGCAGATTGGTTTCATCTGCAATGGAAGCAATCAGCGATGTTGCATCCTTGATCTTCAAGGCAGAATCATTCGTTGTATTGGTCTGTTCATAAATCACATTGATGGACTCGGTTGCCCTCTCATTGATTTCTCCCAGTTCTTCCAGTGCCTTTTTAGCTATCTGTCCGGACGCATTCATCACATCTGCCGTCTCGTTCATGGATTTTACCTGGTTTGTAGAATCCTCAATCATCGTACCCATGGAAATAATGGACTCGGTTGCCCCCTGAGTCTCCTGTGCCTGACTGGTTGCACTGGTTGCGATCTCATTTACTGCGGTCTCCACATTATTTACGTTTCCTGCCGTCTTTACCGCGTTATTGTTTAACGTTTCCGATGCCTCAAACAGCTGTCCACCCTGCTGTCGTATCTTCTGTACAATTTCCGTCAGAGCCTCTTTCATCCGAAGCACGGCATTTGCAATGCTTCCGACTTCCCCACGATGTGCGGCACATTGTTCCAGTACCTGATCGTTTCGCAGATCCAGCTGTGCAATCCGGTTCACGGAATCTGTAATCTTTAATAACGGACGTGTAATCCGTGTTGCAAAAACAAACGCTGCCAAAGCCCCGATCAACAGCAACACACTGGAAATCAGGATTCCCCTTTGCTCCAGCATTAATGCCGGTGCAAGAAGATCTGCATCATCCGCTGTGACTACCAGGATAAATTGTTTTTTGCTGGTATAACATGCGGAAAATTTTTTCTCCCCCTGAAATACATACTGCACAGTCTCCGGTTTTGGGATACTTCCCCCCTGTATCTCTTTGAGCATCTTTTTGACAGCATCGTTTTCTACCGGCTGTCCGATTTTCTCAGCGGTAGGATGATACAGCATCGTTCCGTCAAATCCGACCAGATAGGCATAAGCTGTCTTGGCTCCTGCGACATCTAGCTGCTGTAAAATGTCCTGTGCAGCTTCCGGGTTATCTAAAAAATCAGCATTTACCTGCATGGCGCTTTCCACCTCCCGTCCATACGAAATGGAAAGATCCAGCAGATAGTTGGAATAGATACTGCGGATATTGCTTTTTACCCCAGGCATAATCATGAGTGTATACAATATTACAATCACTGCCGCCACAAGAATCACTACCGCAATAAACTGCGTTTTCATAGAATGCCAGAAAGAAATTTTCTGCTGCCTGTGTTCCGTATTCATAATGATTCCTCCTCTGTTATCATTTTTTGTATTTTACCACAAATCGGCATTTTTCACAATATTCCACAGTTTTTTCGTATATTTTCGTTTATTTTTTCCGTTTTAATTACCATTATCTGTTTATTTGACAAGTTTAAATGCCGGATTCTGTTTCGGATTTGCCAGAATCCGGATATGGCAGTCCGCCAGATGCTCATTGTTTATCTCCAGTGCATATTCAACCTCAACCGTAATCTCATTTTCTTTCTCCCGCACATCCACACGGTAGGCATCAATTCCCACCAGCAGGCTGCCGTATGGGGTATTATAATATGTAATATTTTTTTTGTTTTTTTCAAAAATCATATGAACGTTGACGGCTCCCTTTTTCGTCAGTTCCATATAATTATCACGCACTTTAATCATGTTCCTGGTCGATTCTTTCTGACCTTCCATGACCTCCTCGTACATAAAAAAGTGCCTGCCATTCCGAAAATAATAATCTCCCGGGGAGATCACTTCTATCGTGTCATTCTGTTCGTTTTCCCCGATCTGCAATCCCTTGATGGACAATAATACGTCTTTTGTCATAGCCAGTTCCTTCTTTTCCTTGATATCTTAACGCACATTGGTGCGCCCCATTATCATAACGAGTTTAGCGAAAATAATCAAGGAATTTCCACCGGATCTGCATTTTTCCCGAATCAAACACATCTGCATATTCTTCCTGCGTCAAAACTTCACGCAGCTCCTCGCCGGAAGATTCATCCACAACCTCATATACTGATCCCTGAAAACACATGTTCGGATACAGCACACACCACCAGTTATGTCCTTCTCCTTTTCCCAGTGTAATCTGCAATGCACGGTATTTACCTGCCGGAAACGTATAATCCCCATACGTTTTCACAGGGAAATCCACATTGGCAAGCCTTGCGCTGGCACCGTATGTATAGCCGCTTTTGCGCAGCGTTTTTTCCGCTGTTTCTATAATTTCGTCCATATGGTCCTGCACAATTTTTTCGGTTTGCGCCCGGTCTGTTACCTTTTTTAGTTTTTGCCCAAGCATATGCCCCACCGCATCCCGGACCTTTAGTTTCACATTCTGGTCGTCCTTGGCATCACTGTTTGCCAGTACATGAAACCGCAGTATTTTTTCTGCAATTGCCGGCTGCAGTGGGTCCACCCTTTCCTTTTCTGTTGCGTGCGCAGTTCCCGCAGCAAGAACCGTTAACATACATAAAATGATAAACATGATTTTTTTCTTTTTCATTTTCCCACACTCTCTTTCCTCTGATAGTAAGAGCATTTCCATTATTTTTCCTGTTTATACAAAAACCTGTCATCCGGTACCCGGTACATGGTTTTCCAGAAGATGATATGGTCTTCTGTTTCCAGATATGGCAGCATAATCTGCAGGATATGGTTTTCCTTCTCGTCCAGCAGCCTGCCAAGCTTAAACAGTTTTCCTGATCCCGCTGATTCCTGATTCTGCAGATACTGTTCCAGATAACTTCCCAGATCCTGTGGCAGATCTTCTTCTGTCTCAAACAATGCCAATGGATCTTCCGCCACACATACATAGATGTTTCTTGGGAAAAGTCCGGTTTGTTTCAGATAAGAAAGAACATCCTCATACCGTCCGGTATCCTCCATCAGATTTTCCCCGAAGACAAGCACTTTCATATGATTGCAGTCTGCCAGTTTTTCCAGCCGGCTATCATAGGTCTGCACACAGCTTTCCATCGTCTTTCCCGTGACAGGCGCGATATTCACACGCGCCTCTTCCAGATCCGTATTATCCTTCTGGCTCAGCTTGGGAAATCCATAACCAAAAGAAATCTGTCCATCCTTTTCGTCCACAACCGCCATCATTGGAAAACAGCGGTCTTCGAGTTCTGTGGCGCTGCATCCGCAAAGCAGTTGCTGCACAGACAATACCAGTGCAACATATTTTTTTATTTTACCCTTCATGCCGTTTTTTCCCCTTTCCCCACAAAAGTACAAACAATGGCAGGAACAAAAACAACGGGATTCCGATATACAGCAGATAATCCCGGAACCATTCCCCATGGCTGCTTTGGTGGAGCATTTCTGCCACCCCGAAAACGGCAGCCATCACCCCACAGAGATACCATTTTTTATGCGTATCTTTTTTCCGCAGTTTCTGTACCAGTTCCTGTGCATAAAACAAAAACACAGTCACAAGTGCAAACAGCGTAAAAAACCAGATGGCGATCATAAAGGCATCCAGCCGCTTCAAAAAACTTCCCCTCAGATGGATACTGCTCATCAGCGTAATTGCCGGATATTTCATGGTCGTTAGGGAACGGCTTCCAAAACTGCCCAGCAGGATCACATACAAAACCGCAAGAACACCTATGGCAAACCACATTGCCGCATGCACGGCATGCACCAGCTTCCCCCATTTTGCTTTCTGCACATAGGAGGGAAAAAATGCAAGCAGAAACAATGGCATCAGACAAAAAAAGACTGCCAGACTTCCTTTCATCACCGACCCGGTATCTGCCTGAAAAAAGCCATACAGATATTCCATCTCCAGATCCCCCGCCGCAATCAAAAGCATTCCTGCAAGAAGTACAAACAAAACGACAAACAAAATCTCATACACCCGTGCACGGCTTTCAATCCCGCCACACACGGCATATCCTGCCGTCAGCAATACCAGAATCAGAATCAGGGGAAACGACTCCCCTGCAATCAGCCCCTTTTGTATCACGTCCGAAAAGATATATGCCCCGTATCCTGCCATACCGGTAAAATAGACCAGCAGTAACACCAGAAAAATTTTTTTCATCCATGCCGGCAGAATCCGTTCCATATAAGTGACCAGATCCGTTTCCATCTTTTTTAAAACATATGCAAGATACCACAGATACAGACTTCCCATAATGCCGCCCAGCACAATGGATGCCAGACCGTCATTTCCCGCAAATGCCGCCAGCTGTGAGGGCAGAATCAGCGTACTTTCCCCTACAAAATCGAACACAAACAGCCGGAACACCTGCCGCGTTGATATCCGGTTATTATTTGAAAACATATCTTTCCTCCGTTACCGTTTACTCAGCCTATTTTTTCCGCAGACGTATCCGCTCCCCGCGTTTTGCATAAATGGGTCTTCGCACCATTTTTTTCAGTGGTGCACGCCAGATACTGTCGCGTTCATCATGATAATCATTGACATCTGCCCCCACAAACGGCATGAGATACGGAATCCCAAAGCTTTCCAGCCGCGACAGATGGATGAACACCGTAAGCAGTGCAATCAAAAATCCGAAAAATCCAAGCCATGCGGACAGGACAATCACATAAAATTTCAATATCCGGAATGAAAAAGCAAATTCTTCATTCGGAATGGAAAAGGAACAAAGCGCGGTAAACGCAACCACAATCACCACAATCGGACTGACAAGGTTGGCATCCACAGCTGCCTGCCCGATAATCAGACCTCCGACAATTCCGATCGTATTTCCCATTGCCCCAGGCAGCCGGACCCCCGCCTCCCGCAACAGTTCAAAAGAAATCTCCATGAGAATGACCTCCAGTGCCGCCGGAAAAGGCACACCGATCCGTGCCTCCCAGAAGGATAACAAAAGCGGTGTCGGCAGAATCTGTGTGTGAAAATTTGTCACCGCCAGATACAGTCCGGGGAGTGTCATGGCAAAAAAAGCTGCCATGTAACGCAAGATCCGTGCAAACGTTGCCACACCAAACCGATTATAATAGTCATCACTCGTCTTCAGAAAAGAATTCAGGTCTGTCGGCAGAATGAGAGCGACCGGAGAATTGTCGCATAACAATACGATCCTTCCCTCCAGCACCGCAAGTGCTGCCCGGTCCGGTCGCTGTGTCGTCTGAAACTGTGGAAACGGTGAATACCATTTCTTTTCCGCCAGCTGCTCTAAGATTCCGCTGTCCATGACCCCGTCAATCTCATATTCTGTAATTTTTTCCCGGATCTGCCGCAGCACGGATTCATATTTCAGATCTGCCATATACACCAGGTCAATTGCCGTGTGCGAACGCACCCCCTCCTGTACTTCTTCTACTCTGACCCGTGTCGATCGCACACGCTTACGGATAAGAGCCGTATTCGTTTTGATGGAATCGGTAAACCCCTCCTTCGAACCACGGATCACCTTTTCCGAATCCGGTTCCTGCACCCCCATGCCGGGATATCCTTTGTCAGCAATCTTTAATGCATGTCCGTATCCATCCACAAAAAGGATGGCATCCCCCGTGAGCATCCCCTGTGCTGCATCCTCTATGGTATCGTACGGTGTCACATCTGAAATCCCCATCGCATTCTCATTGAGTACCTGATTTAAGTCTCTGTCCGGCAGCTCCGATAATGCCGCCAGCAGTCTCCCCAAAGCCGTCGTTTCCAGCAGCATATTGCTGACTGCCACCTCAATATATGCCAGAAAACATCGTCTTCTTTTTCCTTTTCCCAGACGCATTTTCTTCATTTTAATATCTGCACTGTCTGCAAACAGCTGTTGAAACTGTTTTATATTCTGCTCAATATCGGTCGAAATTTTTGTATGCTCCATTTTTACATTCCTATCTCTTTTCATCCCATAAGGTGCCTGTATACCTAAAAAAAGACAGACACCAAAAGGTATCTGTCCTTACTATTTCCATCTGTTACATAAACTATTCATTTTCTGCTTCATCCTGACACTGGATTACACTTTTTACTGCCACTGCCTGGTTTTTTACATGCTTGTGCATGGCAAGCGTTGCCGCTTCTTTATCCCTGTTTTTCAAGCCCTCCGCAATCGCATTATGTTCTGCGATCAATACCGGATAATTGTCCGGATTTTTGATATATTCCACACGGTATCGGTAGATCTGCTCCCGCAGATTGTTCAATAACGTCACGAGTTTCGGATTTCCCGTTGATTCAAAAATAACATCGTGGAATTTTACATCCATCTCGGCAATCATTTTCACATCTCCGGTCTTTGTACTGTTTTCAAACTGATCTTTGACTTCTAAAAGTTTTTGCAGCTCTTTCTCCGAAATCTTATCACATGCAATCTTTACGGCAAGTTCATCCAGCGCCTCCCGGATTTCCAGAACATCTTCCATATCTTTGAGTGTCATCTTTGCAACCTCTGCCCCTTTGCGTGGCATGGTTACAGCAAGTCCCTCCTGCTCGAGCATACGGATGGCTTCACGGATCGGTGTACGGCTCACCCCAAGCTTTGCTGCCAGCTGTAACTCCATAAGCCGCTCTCCCGGTTTGAGATCTCCTTTTAAAATTGCCTCTCTTAACGTATTAAATACAACATCTCTCAGTGGCAGATATGCGTCCATATTGAGCGTCAGATCATCTGTCATGTTATCGTCTCCATTTCTGTTTGTGTGAATTATTACTTTCTCCTGTTGTTGTAGATCGTGGTCAGATATACCTGTTTTGCAAGACCGGAGCGTTTCATTTCCCGCAGCGCACGCTTTGCCGTTTCTCCATCTTCAAAAAGACCGAATACGGTAGGACCGCTTCCGCTCATCATGGAAGCTTTGGCACCCGAACGCATCATCTGCTGTTTGATCTCTGCAATTACCGGATAGTTTGGTATCGTAACCGATTCCAGTACATTTCCCATATGTGCACAGACACCGTCAAAATCTTTCTCCCGGATATCTTTCATCAGTGCATCAATATCCGGATGGTTCGTCTGTTCATCCAGCTTCAGGTTCTGATATACAAATTTGGTCGATACAGAAATGGATGGTTTTGCAATCAGCACCGGACATTTGATCATCGGCGGAAGCTGCGTCAGTTTTTCCCCGATTCCTTCTGCTAGTGCCGTTCCACGCATAAGACAGTAAGGAACATCTGCCCCGATCTGTACCCCTCTCTTCATCAGTTCCCTGCGGGACAATCCCAGATCATACAACTGATTCATCGCATACAGCATGGCGGCAGCATCCGTGCTTCCTCCTGCCATCCCCGCCGCTACCGGAATTCTCTTTGTCAGTTTTACGGAAATTCCATCTGTAAGCGCAAACTCTTCCTGTAACAGCCGTGCCGCTTTATAGACCAGATTATTTTCATTTACCGGCAAAAAAGAGAGGTTGGAAACAATCTGTATCTCCGGCTCCCGGATCTTTTGAATCTCCAGAAGATCGTACAGATGAATGGTCTGCATGATCATGCGCACTTCATGATATCCATCTTCCCTGCGCCGGACCACATCCAGTCCCAGATTTATTTTTGCAAGTGCTTTGAGTGTTATTTCATCCATTTGTATTTCCTCAGTATTTTGTATACACCGATTGTACTACAAAAAATACAATCGGTCAAATTCTATTCTCCCTGTTATTCTTTCCACTTTCTTCCGAAAAAATAAGTCATAAAATAGATCACAGATGCGATAATTACAATCATTGGGCCGGTTGCAACGTTTGTGTAATAAGACAAAATCAGTCCCATGACGCCCGAGAAAACGGAAAAAATTATCGAAAAGACATGGTATTCCCGCATGTTTACCGACAGATTTCTGCTCGATGCCGCCGGAAGGATCAGCAATGCATTGATGATCAGAATACCTACCCACTTGATGGAAAGCATGACAATCAGTGCTACAAGTACCGCAAAAACATAATCCATCAGTTGTACCGGAATCCGCTTGCTCTTTGCCAGTGCCCGGTGAATACAGATGGCATTCAGCCAGTTAAAACAGGTGATCCAGAACAAAATCGTAACGATAAAAATAATAACAAGATACCCGATTTCCTTTTTGGTAATGCTCAGAACATCCCCGACTAAAAGACTCGAATATTTACTGAAATTTCCGCCTTTTGACAGGATTGCCAGACCAATCGCAACCGAACAGGAGGAAAAAACCGAAATAATCGTATCGGTTGATACGGTACTTCTGCTTCCGATTTTGTTTAACAGCAGCGCGAATACAACTGCAAAAATCACCATGGAAATATTCGTATCCGGAATTCCGCATACCACTCCTACAGCAATTCCCGTCAGTGCGGAATGCCCCAGGGCATCCGAAAAATATGCCATTTTTTTATTGACAATCATGGTTCCCATCAGCCCAAACAGTGGTGTAATGATCAGTATTGCGGCCAATGCCATCTTCATAAAACCATAATCCATCCAGGAGGTCCAATCAATCATTTGTCTCATCCTCCTTTATCCATGTTTCTTCTTTTCCCGCAGAAAAAATCCGTTCAAATTCGGAACTTTCGTATACTTCTTTTACCGTTCCCTGCCTGAGGACCGTCTTGTCCAGAAGCACTACATGATCCGCATATCTTGCCACGTAATCCAGATCATGTGAGATCAGAATAATCGCAAGGTCATAATGTTTTTTCAGATAATCCATCGTTTTAAAAAAAAGTTCCATGCCATTCTGGTCAATTCCGGATACCGGCTCATCCAAAAGCAGCAGATTCGGCTCATCCATCACCGCCAGTGCAAGAAGCACTCTCTGCAACTGTCCTCCGGACAGATTACAAACCTGTTTGTCGATCAGTTCTTCTGCCTCAAAAATGCGCAGATGCGCTTTGATCTTTTCATATAATTTCCGGTTTTTCGGCAGAAACACCGGATATCTCGACTCATAGCTTGCCAGCAGGTCATAGACACTGACCGGTGTATTTTTTTCGATGTTAATCGATTGCGGGACATATCCGATTTTTAAATTCTGCATCCGTCCGTCTTTGGTATCCCGAAACTCAATATCTCCCGTATGCGGGATGTCCCCCAGCATGGCACGGATCAATGTCGATTTTCCGGCACCGTTTTTTCCGATAATCGCATTCAGCGATCCACAGTGCATATGAAGATTCACATCTTTTAAGATTTCCTGCTCACTGAACCACACCCCCAGATGGTTCACCTTGATGCAGTGAAATCCACACGGACTAATGATCTTTCGCATAAAATGCCTCCTCAAGTATCTCCATGTTTTTTTTCATACCGTTAATATAACTGTCTTTTTCGTAAGTTCCGCGATTCAGCGGGTCCAGATATAATACCTTTGCATCGGACTCTTTCCGGATCGTATCTCCCATACTCTTTCCATACAGTTCTTCTGCAAGAATGTATTTTACATGCCCCTTGCGGACAGCAGAAAGCACATCCGATACTTCTCCTGCGCTGACCTGCCGTTCCTCATCGAGATCCAGCAGATAGTTTACCTGCAGTCCATAGTCCTCAGCGACATAGGCATATGCTTCATGAAACAGAATCACCGACTGACCGGAAATTTCCTGTTTTAATTTCTCCTGACGTTTTTTCAGTCCGTCCAGTTTTTCCAGATATGCCTCTGCCCCATTCTGATAGGCACTGCTTCTTTCCGGATCTGCTCCAGATAATCCATCGGCAATCGTCTGTACCTGTGTCTCATAAGCAGAAACGCTCATCCATGCGTGGGCATTGACATCCCCATGGGCATGTTCTTCTTCTGTTTCCCCCTCATGATGATGTGTATCGTCCTCCTCCCCGGAGAGCAAAGAAATATTCTCACAGGCTTCTATAATTTTCAGATTCGGGTAAGCCTCTGCAACTTCCTTCATAAAGCTTTCAATTCCACCACCATTGATGATAAACACATCCGCCGTACTGAGTAACTTCATATCTTCCGGTGTCAGCTGGAAATCATGCAGGCAGCCGGTCTGCGGCTCACTTAAATTTTCCAGACGCACTCCGTCTGCATCCCCGATTACATTCTCAGCCGCAATATACATTGGATAAAAGGAAGTCACAACCGTCAGTTCCTGTTCATCCGTCTGTTCCTGCGTCTGGCTGACGTACCATCCGGTCAGTCCCATTCCTGCCACCAGAATGGCAAAAAGCATGATTGCAGTATACAAATACTTTTTCTTCATTCTACTTTTTTTTCACTTTCTTTTTCTGTTCTTTTCGAAGTGTCTTTTTGGCTACCGGGCGGTCTGTCTTTTTCCAGCGCTCTTTTTTCTTCGGTTCCTGCGGTGCCGGCTGCTTTTGTTTTGCCTCTCTTTTGGCATTTTCCGCCTCGATGTACCCTTGCGGAAGTTCAATAACGGATTCTACAATCTGCCAGATTTCTTCCCTGCCCTGTTTTGACTCCGCAGAAAACGGAATAACGATCGTTCCCGGCTCTACTTGCAGGATATCCTTTATCATTTGCACATGTTGCAGGATTTGCATCTTTTTTAATTTGTCCGATTTTGTTGCAATGATGATTGGCGCAAATCCCTGATGAACCATCCACTCATACATCATCTGATCATTTTCCGACGGTTCATGACGAATATCAATCAGAAGAAAAACTGCTTTCAGCCGTTTGGATGTATGCAGATAATTTTCGATCATCTGTCCCCATTTCGCCTTAATCTCAATATTTGCATTTGCGTATCCGTATCCCGGCAAGTCCACCAGATACATTGCCTCATTGACATTATAAAAATTTATGGTCTGCGTTTTTCCCGGCTGGGAAGAAGTACGCGCAAGCGATTTCCGGTTCATCAGCACATTGATCAGCGATGACTTTCCCACATTGGATTTTCCGGCAAAAGCCACTTCATCCAATAGGTTGTCCGGAATCGCACTTGTAATTCCACAAACTGTCTCCAAATTCACATTTTTGATAATCATATTTATTCTCCTGCAAAAAGAATTTGGGCTGCATTATACAAATGCAGCCTTAATTACCTGATCCATATGTTCTACCGGTATGATCTCCATATCTCCAACGATCTCTTCCGAAATTTCGGCAAGATCCTGTTCATTCTCTTTTGGAATACAGACCGTCTTCATTCCGGCATTCTTTGCCGCAAGCAATTTCTCTTTTAATCCGCCAATCGGAAGTACACGTCCGCGCAGTGTAATTTCCCCTGTCATGGCAACATCTGCCCGTACCGGCTTCCCGGTGACCGCAGAAAGAATTGCGGTTGCCATGGTAATTCCGGCAGACGGTCCGTCTTTTGGAACCGCACCTTCCGGAACATGGATATGGATGTCATGTTTCTGGAAAAATTCCGGATCAATATGGTAATCTTCACTGATGGACCGAATATAACTGATTCCGGTCTGTGCAGACTCTTTCATGACGTCTCCGAGTTTTCCCGTCAACACCACACTGCCCTTGCCCGGCATCAGATTCACCTCAATCTCTAAAGTTACACCACCCACACTGGTCCATGCCAGACCGCGCACAATGCCTACTTCATTCTTTTTGTTTTTCTTCTCCGGACGATATTTCGGTTTTCCGAGAAAATCTTCCAGATTTGTGCCGGTTACACGAATCATTTTCTCATCGCCCTCGTAGATTCTGCGGGCTGCTTTGCGGCAGATTTCTCCGATCTGCCGTTCGAGAGAACGTACACCTGCTTCTCTGGTATAAGAAGAAATCACCATTCGCAGCGCTTTGTCCGTAATCTTTAGTTTGCCATCTGCAACTCCGTTTTTTTCAAACTGTTTCGCCAGCAGATGATCCTTTGCAATATGGAACTTTTCGTTTTCCGTATAACTGCTAACCTCTATAATTTCCATACGATCCAGAAGCGGTCCCGGAATATCCTGCATGGAATTGGCACTTGCAATAAACAGTACCTCGGACAGATCCACCGGAAGCTCTACATAGTGATCCCGGAATTTATGATTCTGTTCCGAGTCAAGCACTTCCAGCATGGCAGAAGCTGTATCTCCCTTATAATCGCTGCTCATCTTGTCAATTTCATCCAGCAGCATCAGTGGATTTTTAACTCCCGCCATCCGCAGTCCATTGACGATTCTTCCCGGCATTGCTCCCACATAGGTTCTGCGGTGTCCGCGGATCTCCGCTTCATCCCGCACACCTCCGAGTGAAATACGAACATATTTTTTATCCAGCGCACGGGCAATCGAACGCGCAATGCTGGTTTTTCCGGTTCCCGGAGGCCCCACCAGACAAATAATCGGGCTCTCTCCCTTTCCGGTCAGATTACGGACTGCAAGAAATTCCAGAATACGTTCCTTTACCTTTTCGAGACCGTAATGATCCTCATCCAGAATCTTCTGCGCATGCTTTAAGTCTTTGTTATCCTCCGATACTGCATCCCACGGAAGTTCCAGTAAGGTTTCGATATAACCACGGCTTACCGTACTCTCGGATGAATTTCCTGAAATTCCCTGAAAACGCTCAATCTCCTTATGAATTCTTGCTTTCACTTCCCCGGAAGCCTGAAGTTCCTGCAGTTTCTTTTCATACTCCTGTGCATCGGTTTCTGTATTGGATTCTCCCAGCTCTTCCCGGATTACCTGCATCTGCTCCCGAAGCAGGTAATCTTTCTGGTTTTTATCCACATGTTCCTGCACTTTTTTCTGGAAATCACGCTTTAAAGCCAGAATCTCTGTCTCCTGCAGCAAAGAAGAAAGCACCGCCTCATAACGTGCTGTCAGCGTGACAGCCTCTAACAGTTTCTGTTTCTTTTTATAACTGATTACAAGGCTGTTTCCCACATAATCAAGAAGTTTTAAAAGATCCGTCTCTTCCTGAACCTGGCGCATCACATCCTGCCCGATTTTGCCATGTACTCTTGCATATTTTGCAAACGTTTCCTGCACACTCAAAAGCATTGCAGACTTTGCCTGCTCCGGAAGCTGTTCATCGTCTTCCTGATCATACACGATCACACGCGCTTGCATATAATCGTCTGTCTGCGTATATTCATATGTCTCTGCGCGCCCGATTCCTTCGATCAGTACACGCATAATATTTTTCTGTAATTTTACGACCTGACGAACCACAGCCAGAAGCCCCACTTCATACAGATCTTCTCCCTGAGGATCTTCTTTCTCTGTATCTTTTTGTGTGACGATAAAAAGCTTCTGGTCTCCTTTCATGGCTTCCTCGACAGCACGCAGGGATTTGTCCCTGCTGATATCAAAATGAGCCACCATGCCCGGCAAAATCGTCATTCCCCGCAGTGCCACCGCCGGAATTGTCAATATTTTATCTTCCACTTGTATCTGCTCCTATATTTCCAGACGCATCCGGTCTTTTTATGAAGCAAGTTCTTCTTTTACTTCTTTCTTCGGGTCCTGCTCAATTCCAAGAATCTCTTCTCCATCTAAAGCAAGATTGTTTTCCACCATCTTTTTATCTACCACACACTTGCTGATGGAATCATCCGATGGGACACGATACATCAGATCCAGCATTACCGCTTCCATGATGGCACGCAGTCCACGCGCTCCGGTTTTGCGCTCTAATGCCTTATCTGCAATTGCTTCGATTGCGCTGTCCTCAAATTCCAATCCTACCCCATCCAGTTCCAGAAGTCTGGTATACTGTTTGATCAGAGAATTCTTTGGCTCTTTTAAAATACGGATCAATGCGTCGCGATCCAGCGAATCTAAAGATACAGTAATCGGCACACGTCCGATAAACTCCGGAATCAGTCCAAACTTCACAAAATCCTGTGGCAGTGCACGCTTAAATGCATCCCCCACATTGATGTCAGACTTTGACTTCACCTCTGCATTAAATCCGATCGCAGAAGCGTCCATACGTGCCTCTACAATTTTCTCCAGACCATCAAATGCTCCGCCGCAAATAAACAGAATATTTGTCGTATCAATCGGAATCAGTTCCTGCTGCGGATGTTTACGTCCTCCCTGTGGCGGAACCGATGCAACCGTTCCTTCCAGAATCTTAAGTAATGCCTGCTGAACACCCTCTCCGGATACGTCTCTCGTGATGGATACATTCTCCGATTTCTTTGTGATCTTATCGATCTCGTCAATATAGATAATGCCGTGCTGTGCACGCTCCACATCATAATCTGCAGCCTGAATCAGCTTCAAAAGAATGTTCTCTACATCCTCTCCCACATAACCGGCCTCTGTCAGTGTCGTGGCATCTGCAATTGCAAACGGTACATTAAGTACACGGGCAAGTGTCTGCGCCAGAAGCGTCTTTCCGGAACCGGTCGGTCCCAGCATCAGAATATTGCTTTTCTGAAGTTCCACATCATTTTCCTGATCTGCAAGCACTCTCTTATAATGATTGTATACCGCAACCGAAAGTACCTTTTTTGCCTGATCCTGCCCGATTACATAATCGTCCAGAAACGCTTTCATTTCTTCCGGTTTAATCAGATTGATTTCTTCCTTTGCAGAAGCCGGAGCTTTTTCTTCCAGATTCTCTTCCTCAATGATCTCTGCGCAGATATCTACACACTCATCACAGATAAATGCACCATTTGGACCTGAAATCATTCTTCCGACCTGATCCTGTGTTTTTCCGCAAAAAGAGCAGCGGATTTTGCCATCATTCTTTCCTGCCATAATTTATTTACTCCTATAAATGAAAAATACCTCCGGCAATGACCGGAGGTTTCCACATAACTATCTATTCGTGATCACTCCATCGATCAAGCCGTAATCTGCAGCTTCCTGCGCGGACATATAATTGTCACGTTCCGTATCTGCTGCAATTGTCTCATATGGCTTACCGGTGTTTGCAGCAAGAATTTCATTCAAACGTTTCTTTGTCTTTAAAATATTCTCTGCCGCAATCTGAATCTCTGTTGCCTGTCCTTTTGCACCACCGGAAGGCTGATGAATCATGATTTCTGAATTAGGGAGTGCAAAACGTTTTCCCTTTGTACCACCAGCCAGAAGAAACGCACCCATGCTGGCTGCCAGTCCGATACAGATGGTTGATACATCACATTTGATATACTGCATGGTGTCATAAATTGCCATACCGGCAGTAACCATTCCACCCGGAGAATTGATATATAACTGAATATCCTTGTTCGGATCTTCCGATTCCAGAAACAGAAGCTGTGCAACAACAAGACTTGCGGTTGTCTCATTTACTTCTTCCCCTAAAAAGATAATTCTGTCTTTTAACAGACGGGAATAAATATCATAATTTCTCTCGCCCCTGCTGGTCTGTTCAATGACATAAGGTACTAAACTCATAGAAAAATCGCCTCCTGTATTTATTACATGCATCCTGCGATGCACCTCAATGAACAAAAGACCGGTCTGGTATTCTCCCAGACCAGTCCTTTTCTGTCGTAGTTTTCGATATTAAGCCTCTGCTGCTGCCTCAGCTTCTTTTTCTTTCTTTGTCTTAGCCTTTGCTCTTTCTTTGATGTTGTCCATGATCAGTTCAACTGCCTTTGTGATGGCAAGTTCTCTCTTCATGGATTCTTTCTCGCCTTCGCCCATGTACTCTTTGAGCTTATCAGCTTCCATACCGTAATTCTTTGCCATCTTCTCGATCTCTGCATCTACATCTGCATCAGATACTTCGATATTTTCTTCCTTAGCGATCTGCTCTAATACGAGACTGCTCTGGATACGGGTAAGAGCTTCCGGACGAACCTGCTCCTTTAATCCGTCTACGGTAAGACCGGAGAACTGTAAGTACTGATCCATGGAAAGACCGCTCTGTGCGATTCTCTGAGCGAATTCCTCGATCATTGTCTCACACTGTGTATCGATCATTGCCTCCGGAATCTCCATCTTTGACTTGTCAATGATCTTCTGGATGGCTTCGTCTTCCTTTGTACGCTTTGCTTCATCCTGTTTCTTCTTCTCTAAGTCTTTCTTTAAGCTTTCCTTGTACTCAGCTAATGTATCAAACTCAGATACATCCTTTGCGAACTCATCATCAAGCTCTGGAAGTTCCTTTGCTTTGATCTCGTTGATCTTAACCTTGAATGTAGCCGGCTTTCCTGCCAGATCAGCAGCCTGATACTGCTCCGGGAAAGTAACATTTACATCTACTTCATCGCCAACATTCTTTCCAACCAGCTGATCCTCAAATGTATCAATAAAGGTGTGGGAACCGATCTCTAATGAATGATTTTCTCCCTTACCGCCCTCAAATGCAACACCGTCTACAAATCCTTCAAAATCGATCACAGCGGTATCTCCCTGTGCAACCGGTCTGTCTGTTACATTGATGGTTCTTGCATTGTTATTGCGTTCTTTTTCCAGAGCTTCGTCTACTTCTTCATCGGATACAGAAGTATCGATCTTTGTAACGGTCACTCCCATGTATTTGCCAAGTGTAACTTCAGGCTTTACAGCAACTTCAGCTGTGAAAATAAAAGGCTTGCCCTTTTCAATCTGTACAACGTCAACGGTCGGACGTGACACAATATCAATTCCGCTTTCGTCAACAGCTGCTGCATAATTCTGCTGCATCAGAGCGTTTGCTGCATCCTCATAGAATACGTCAACTCCATACATCTTCTCGATCATGGCTCTCGGAACTTTTCCTTTACGGAATCCCGGAACACTGATCTGCTTCTTCTGCTTCTGGTAAGCTGACTCAAGTGCTTTCTCCAGATCCTCTGCTGAAACCTCGATGGTAAGTTTCGCCATATTCTTCTCTAAATTTTCAACCTGTACACTCATCTTAATTGTTTCCTCCTTATATATATCAATTCCATGTACGATCTATTTTTCCGTGATGGTACAAACAGGCATACTACGACCACCACAGTCATTTAAGCATTATAGCATACGAAATACATATTTGCCAAGTGTTTTTTTATTTCCTATAATAAAAACAGCGTATGGCCTGTAAAAAGCCATACGCTGTTTTGTTTTCCGGCAGAAAGTCCTTATTTCATCTGTTCTTCCTGCTTCATGATCATCTTCTTGACCATTTCTCCACCAATAGAACCTGCCTGTTTGGAAGTCAGATCCCCATTGTATCCATCTTTTAAAGGTACTCCAAGCTCGCTTGCAACCTCTTCCTTAAAACGCTTCATTGCGTCCTTTGCCTCCGGTACTGCCATACGGTTTGTACCGCTTGATGAATTGTTGTTACCTGCCATAGTTCTTCACCTCCTGTATTTTATATGCCTGCATAAAAAAAGCCGGCCTGCACACAAGAAGGCAGGTCGGCTTTTTGGGTCAACTTGCTGTTCTCATGTGCCTGAGTATAGTGTGACCAGAACCAGAGGAATTATGAGAACAAAAAGCTGACAATTTCTGGAACCTGTTTATGCGTATACAAGTCCGGCTTTTACATGTTCTATGGTTGCATCATCGGTAAAATAACGGGCAACTGCAAGACCAAACGGTACGGCAGTTCCCATGCCGCGGCTTGTAATCACATTTCCATCACATACTACCGGGGAAAAGAATACTTCTGCTCCGGTCAGTTTTTCTTCAAATCCCGGATGACACGCAGCTTTCTTCCCATTTAAAATTCCGGCCTGTCCCAGCACACTCGGTGCTGCGCAGATTGCCGCAACAAGTTTTCCTTCTTTTGCAAACTCACGGATCACCTGACTGACCGTATCATCTTCTCCCAGATGAACCGTTCCCGGCATACCGCCCGGCAGAATGATCCCGTCATACGCGGAAAAGTCAGCCTCCTCTTTTGTCGTGTCTGTCATAAATGTCACATTGCGGGAACTGGTCACCTGCTTTGTTCCGTTGATGGAAATCATGTCAATTTCAAGTTTTGCACGGCGCACAATATCCACAACCGTCAGTGCTTCTACTTCTTCACATCCGTCTGCAATAAAAATTCCAAGTCTGCTCATATTTATCATTCTCCTTTTCGGTAATTGCTATGATCTATTGTAGCAATTTCTTACAAAAACGACAAGCACACAATCGGAGGATTTCCATTTGACTCACCTGCCATTTTTGTATTATACTTTCGATAGTTTATGAGGAGGGAATATCATGACTTTAGATTATTACCGCATTTTCTATTATGTTGCCCGTTATAAAAGCTTTTCCAACGCGGCAGAAATGCTCGGAAGTAACCAGCCCAACATCACCCGCTGTATGAATATTCTGGAAAATGAACTTGACTGCAAACTGCTGATCCGTTCCCACAAAGGGATTCAGCTGACAACCGAGGGCGAACACCTGTTCCATCACGTTGCCATTGCAATTGAACAGCTCACCTATGGAGAAAAAGAAATTATCAAAAACAAGAGCCTTGAAAGCGGGCAGATCAATATCGGCATCAGTGAAACCGCCATGCGTCTGTACCTTTTAGACAAACTGCAGGAATTTCATAAAGATTATCCACATGTCCGTCTGAAAATTTCCAATCATTCCACCCCGCAGGCCATTGATGCCTTAGAAAAAGGACTTGTTGATATCGCCATGGTCACCTCTCCTTTGGAAATCCGAAAGCCTCTGCGAAAAACCGCACTTCGCAGCTATCACGACATTCTGATCGGAGGAAGTGCCTATAAAACAACTGCAAGCCGCAAACGCAGTTTAAAGGAACTTGCGGATTTTTCCTTTGTTTCCCTTTCTGCCGGCACCGGAACCAATGATCTGTATGTCCGGTTTTTCTACGAAAACCACCTTCGGTTTTCTCCGGATATGGAAGTTGCTACCACAGACCAGATTCTTCCGATGGTCCGCTGTAATCTTGGCATCGGATTCTGTCCGGAAGGCATTGCAAGACCGGCCATTGAGCGCAAAGAGGTTTTCGAGATCGAACTCGAAGAAGAAATTCCGGAGCGCCAGATCACCATTGTGGAAGACAGTGGAAAACCGCAGAGCATTGCCGTACAGAAACTGCTGACTTATTTTAAATAAAGGAAAATCATATGGAAATCGAACGAAAATATCTTGTAAAAACATTACCGGATTATCTGGATCAGTATGAAAGTAAAAAAATAGCACAGGGTTACCTGTGCACTGAACCGGTCGTACGCATCCGCCGCTCCAACGACGATTATTATCTCACCTACAAGGGCTATGGGCTTATGGTACGGGAAGAATACAATCTTCCTCTCACCAAAGAGTCCTACGGGCATCTGCTTCCGAAAATTGACGGGCTTTTAATTGCCAAAACCCGCTATCTGATTCCTTTAAACGAACATCTGACCGCAGAACTCGATATCTTTGAAAAAGACCTCGCTCCGCTGACTCTGGTGGAAGTGGAATTTGATTCGGTCGAAGAAGCTGAGCAATTCACCGCCCCGGACTGGTTTGGAGAAGACGTGACAAATTCCGGAAAATATCACAACAGCTATTTAAGCCGGCACGGACTGCGTTAATCAACGCAGCCGGTTGGCAAATTCATACTGTTGTCTGGTCCGGATCACATACCTTAAATCATCATATCTCTTATCCAGATCTCCCTCCGGAATCACCGTATCCATCACAACCGCCATCGTATCGATCATACTGTCTGTAATAACATCCCTCATGGACGTCAGAATATTATATTTTTCATCAAAACTGTCTGACTCCAGAAACTCCATGAGTTTCGGTTCCACCTCCGGTTGTGTCTGGTCCGGCGTCACGGCGTTTTCCGCTGTTGCTTTCTGCATAACAGGCTGCGCCGTCTCTGCCTTTGGTTCTGCGTTTTTCCCGGTTTCTTCCATCGACTCATCCACACGCTCAAACCGGTATTTCTGATGTACATCTGGATACCTGACATGATCCACTTCACTCACAAACATGGAAAGCGGTCTTGCATACACGCCAAAACTTCCATATAACGCCTGATAAATCACCAGTTCCTCTCCCGTTTCGGAATGTTTTGCAATGGTAATCACCTGATATAGTTTATTTTTAAAGTGCCGGTATTTTTCTCCCGGCAACGGTCTGCGTTCCATAGGAATCCTCCTGTCTTCTTATTCTTCCATCATTTGTTCTAAAATATGTTCGGGCTGCCCGTCCAAAAAGACCTGCAGCGTTTCATATTTTTTCCTGCTGCCACGGTCTGTTGCAGTTTCATATGTACGTTTCTGCTGCCTGGCACTGGAAATACCAGATTCCAAAAGCCGCAGGATAGGCTGCCGGAACTCACATTCATATAAATATGTAATTTTCGACAGCTTCTCCGCCGGCGGCAGCTGCGCGAGTTCCTGATCCGATCCAAACTGATAATAAAATGTAAGTGCCGCAATCTCCGGTTCCTCTTTTTCCAGATTTTCCTTAAGAAGCGCGAGCAGATTTTCAATTTCACTCTGCAGCAGAAGTTTCTGATTCGGGGCATTCAACGCTTTCGTTCCCAGCCGCAGAATCGTATCATACGTGGAATGAAACTCCTGATCTTCTTTGCTGACCAGAAATTCATGATCAAAACTGTTCTGCATCTGACGAAGATCTTTTAAAAGTCTGCCGAATTCCTTTCCGTCTACCGATTGCGCAGTGGTAAGCATATGTTCCATCAGCTGTGCATCTTCCTGCACACGCTTTGTCTGCTCTCTGCATCGCCGGTAGCGATCCTCCTGCTCACTTTTCTTCTTTTTCAGCTTGTCATACATTTTCTGCCAGCTGCGAAATGCCCCCATATCACAATCCACTGCTGCCAGTGCAGATTTTACATTTTCAACAAAATCATTTCTCCCAAACATATTTTTTCACCTTCGTTCAAACACTCTAACAGACATTATACCAAAATTAATGGAAATGTGTTACAATTATTACAAAATAATGAAACCGGGAGATACTATGTTAACTGCTGACGAAGTATTAAACTTAAATTATTACAAAAAAACAAGCTATACCGGCTGGATCAACGGCATGCGTTTTCTGATCAGACGGGAAGCCCCCGAGGAAGGGGACGCCTTTTTTCATGCATGGGTCTGGCCCGGTCCTCTTATCTTTTCCCTGACGGATGATTCCCTCAAAACGGATTTTACTGCGCCCTTTACAAACGAAGGCAAGCAGCAGGTCGTTGACTGGATTAACGCACAGTATGAGGATCATCCGGAAAAATGGTCACACGAGAAAAAAAATCTGTATTAACAAAACACAAAAACTCCGGGAGCCTTTCCCGGAGTTTTCATGTTTCTCATCGCGGTTGTATCCGGATGATTTTATTTGTCTTTTGTTGCATACATAAAGTACTTCATACCATAGATGGTAGAGTAAATGCCCTTGATATTTGACTTTAACATATAAATATCATTGTAGTAGTAAATCGGCATTACTGCACCGGTATCCATCAGCATATCCTCTGCCTGATGCATCAGATCCACACGCTTGGAGAAATCAGAGGTTGTACGGATCTCTTTGATCAGCTTGTTATAATCTGTCCAGTCCGGTGCAGAATCGGAAGGCTTGTCACCCTTTCCAAGCTGCATATCGTTGTTACCGGAATCCGTTGTAAAGAGTTCTAACATATTGATCGGGTCGTTGTAATCTGCCAGCCATCCCTCACGGGCGATGGTAAAGTTGCCGGACTTACGGTCTTCAAGAAATACATTCCAGTCTTCCGACTTAATCTCCATATTGATACCAAGTAATGCGAAATCCTGCTGCATGGATTCACCAACTGCAATATGACCGCTGTCATCGTTAGTCAGGAACGTCATGGAAATTGCCGGATCACACTTGTATGTGCCATCTCCGTTATCGGTAAATGTATAGCCGACACTTTCCAGCAGTTTCTTTGCTTCCTCTACCTGATCTGCACCTGTCTTGGTTGCATCGTAGTAGCTTGTATCATCTGTCTTGAATACTCCGCCGTTACCGTCTGACATACCTGCCGGTACGAAAGAATCTGCAGCAATCTGTCCGGTCTGTCCTACATTCTCCACAATAAACTCACGATCAATCAGCAGGTTCATTGCTTTACGCATAGATGCTGCCTGCTCTACAGTCTTTCCGTCAAAAATCGGGTCGTTTACGTTAAAACCAACATAATAAGTTCCAAGGTTTGGAATGATATGGAAATCAGAGTTCTTTCCATTTAATGTTGAAATCTCATCGTTTGGAACAGTATCTACAAAGTCAAGGTCTCCACTATTGTATGCTGCATAGGTTGCAGTATCATCTGCACTCAGCATGATGTGGATCTCATCCATAGTTACATTGTCTGCATCGTAATACTTCGGGTTTTTTACATAAACCATGCTCTCGTTGTGCTTCCATGATTTTAATGTATAAGCACCGTTTGATACAAAGCCAGCCTCCTGACACCACTTACCCGGATTCTTTCCATCAGGATCCGCTTTTTCCACATCCTTCTGGTATACCGGGAAATAAGTAGGAAATGCCATCAGGTCATTGAAATACGGGCATGGATTGGTCAGTGTAATTTTTAACGTATAATCATCAGTTGCCTCTACAGCAAGTGAGCCGTCATCATTTCTTGCAATAATATCAAACAGATACGCATAATCCGCTGCTGTTTTTTCATCTGCGGCACGGTTCCAGCTGTATACGAAGTCGTTTGCTGTTACCTCTTCCCCATTGCTCCACTGGGATTTTATCATCTTTACCGTATAAACAGTTTCATCATCGGATACTTCCGGCATATCAGATGCCAGCTGCGGAATCAGCTTGCCGTCCTTGTCGTAGGTATAAAGACCCGCAAAAGAATTCACGATCATGCATCCACCATCTACGGCAGAGTTCAGTGCCGGATCGATGGTTTGTGGCTCGGAAGCAAGGTTAATGCTTATCTGGTTGTCCGGTGTTTTACTTACACTGGAAGCCATTGCTTCGGTTCCGTCCGTCTTTGCAGAGTTTCCTTTTGATGAACCACATGCAGCTACGCTAAGAGCCATTGCAGCAACCAGCATGATTGATACAAGTTTCTTCTTCATAATTGTTCCTCCTGAAAATTATTTATATGTTTCACCCTTGCGGGAAAAAACCTTATTTATTCCAGCATGCAACCATATGACCATTCCCTCTGTCGGTCAGCTGCGGCATCTCCTGACCGCATTTTTCCGTTGCATACTTACATCTTGTACGGAATGGACATCCGGTTGGCATTTTCAGCGGACTCGGAACATCCCCCTCCAGCACGATCCTGTGGCTTTTTCTTGCTGTCTCCGGATCCGGAATCGGAACTGCGGACAGCAGACTCAGTGTATATGGATGTATCGGATTTGCATTTAACTCATCTGCATCCGCAATTTCCATCATCTTTCCCAGATACATAACTGCAATCCGGTCGGAAATATGATGTACAACCAGCAGATCATGTGCGATAAACAGATAGGCAACTCCAAGTTTTTCCTGTAATTCCTCAAACATATTGACAACCTGCGCCTGAATGGAAACATCCAGTGCAGATACCGCCTCATCACAGACAATAAATTTCGGATTTACCGCAAGTGCACGGGCAATTCCGATACGCTGGCGCTGTCCACCGGAAAACTCATGCGCATAACGCATGGCATGCTCTGCATTCAGACCGACCAGCTCCATCAGATCGAGAATCTTTTCACGACGCTCTTTTCTATTTCTGTAGAGTTTATGCACATCCAAAGGTTCCCCGATAATATCTTCCACCGTCATACGTGGATTTAATGATGAATACGGGTCTTGGAATACCATCTGCATTTCCTTGCGGTACGGCATCATATTGACATCTACTTTTTTGCCCATAACCGGCTTTCCGTTTGCATCAACGATCATTTTTCCGTTTTCATCATACTGTTCTCCACTGTCAAAGAGAACTTTTCCGTCAAACGTAATCTTACCTGCCGTCGGCTGATACAGGCGAAGCAGTGTACGGCCTACTGTTGTCTTTCCACAGCCGGACTCACCAACCAGACCAAGTGTTTCTCCCGGGCGGATGGCAAAGGAAATATCGTCCACTGCTTTCAGCGGAATGGTGCTAAAACCCTGATGCACCGGAAAATACTGCTTCAAATGTTCTACTTCCAGCAGATAATCATTGTTTTTCTTTTCACTGCTCATTGCTGCCGCCCTCCTGTGCTTCATAAATTTCTTTTACATTCATCCAGCAGCTCGCCAGATGGTCTTCGCCCACACGAAACTCCGCCGGCTGCTGTTTTAAGCAGATCTTCATTGCCGACTCACAACGTGGACAAAACGCACAGCCCTCCGGCATCTGGAGCAGGTTGATCGGGGTTCCGCCGATTGGGATGAGTTTTTCGTTCATATTGTCCGCCTTTGGGATAGAGCGGAGCAGTCCTTTGGTGTACTCATGCGCCGGATGATAGAAAATGGCATCCGCTGTGCCCCGCTCACAGACACGGCCACCGTACATGACAATAATCTCATCACACATACTTGCAATAACACCCAGATCATGGGTTACCATGATGATCGCCATACCGAGCTTCTTCTGCAGATCCTGCATCAGTTCAAGGATCTGTGCCTGAATGGTCACATCAAGTGCCGTAGTCGGCTCATCTGCGATCAGAATATCCGGTTCACAGACCAGTGCCATGGCAATCATCACACGCTGGCGCATACCACCGGATAACTCATGCGGATACTGTTTCAGACGGCTTTCCGGCTCATTGACACCAACCAGTGTCAACATTTCAATGGCGCGCTCACGTGCCTGTTTTTTATCCTTGTCTGTGTGGAGCAGAATTGCCTCCATCAACTGATTTCCAATCGTAAATACCGGATTCAGGCTTGTCATCGGATCCTGGAAAATGATCGAGCACTTTTCCCCTCGGAACTTCTGCATCTGCTTTTCGTTCCACTTGGAGATATCCTCGCCGCGATAAAGTACCTCTCCTCCGGTAATTTTTCCGGTTTCCGCAAGAATCTGCATGATCGAATAAGAAGTAACGGATTTACCGGAACCGGACTCTCCTACAATTCCCAGTGTCTTTCCCGGTTCCAGATTAAAGGAGACACCATTTACCGCACGAACTTCCCCAGCATCCGTAGCAAAGCTGGTATGAAGATCTTTTACCTGTAATATATATTTATTTTCTTCACTCATTTGCTTATCTCCTTAATTCAGTTTTGAATCAAATGCATCTCTTAATCCATCGCCCAGAAGGTTCAGCGCAAGTACGATCAGACAGATCAGCACTGCCGGAATTACCAGACGGTACGGATACGACTGCATTGCTGAACGCGCATCGTTTGCCAGACTTCCCAGGGAAGTCAGCGGTGCACTTACCCCAAGGCCAAGGAAACTTAAGTAGCTCTCGGTAAAGATGGCACTCGGCACCTGCAATGCGGTCGTGATAATGATAACAGATAAACAGTTTGGCAGAATATGACGGGTCAGGATGCGGCTGTTTCTGGTACCGATACAGCGTGCTGCCAGTACATATTCATTATTTTTAATTGTAAGAATCTGTCCACGGATCAGACGCGCCATACTTACCCAGTAAAGCAATCCAAACACAATAAACATGGAGATCATATTGGTTCCGAGTTTTTCAAACATGGTTCCCTCAATCAATGGCTTTAACCGTTCCTGAAACACAACCGAAAGCAGAATGATAATGAGCATATCCGGCAAGGAATACACAATATCCACGATACGCATCATGATCAGATCCACTTTTCCACCAAAATATCCCGCAACCGAACCATAAACCAGTCCAATGATAAGTACCATGATTGCAGCGATCACACCAACCGAAAGGCTGACTCTCGTACCGTAAATCACACGGATAAAGTAATCACGGCTTAAGTTATCGGTTCCGAAAATATGCGGAAACAGTTTCTCGCCGGTACGATCCATGTACTGCTGCTCTAATTTCGAGTACTCAAACGGTGCCATATTGGCTGCGGTCTTGTCACGCTTGCCGTCCACTGTAATGATATCCGAATAGCTGTATGGTACAAAAAACGGTGCAATAATGATCAGTGCCAGAATCAGAACCAGAATCACAATACTTCCCATTGCCAGCGGATTCTTTTTCAGACGTTTCATGCCATCTTTAAAAAATGTCGTTGACTCGCCCATAACATCCTGCTGCTTCTTCTCTTCATCCGTTGCCTTTACGAAATCACCCTTATTAAATTTACTTAAATCAATCTGTGCGGACAGCATCTGCCGCTTTTTTAATTTTTCATTTCCCTGCATTATTCTAAGTTCCTTCCTCCATCATTATTCAAATGTGATTCTTGGATCAATCAGTTTATATGCAATATCTGTAAGAAGATTTGCAACTACCATCAGAACCGCAAGGAAAATCGTGATTGCCATAATCATCGTGTAATCACGGTTGACAATGCTTGTTACGAATTCGGTTCCAAGACCACCAATGGTAAATATGTTCTCCACAACCATGGAACCTGTCAGAATATAGGCAACCATAGGACCAACATATGTTACAACCGGAATCAGGGCATTTTTCAACGCATGCTTAAAAATAACTTTGAGCCGGTGCACGCCCTTTGCCCTTGCAGTACGGATATAATCCTGATTTAGCGCATCCAGCATACTTGTCTTTGTCAGACGCGTAATATATGCCATCGGATATGCCGCCAGTGCAATGATCGGGAGCAAATAATTCGGATTGCTCGAAGACCATACCGGAATCCATCCGAGTTTTAAACAAAATACAAGTAAAAGCAGCGTTGCCAGTACAAAAGACGGCATTGCCGTACCCAGTGTCGTGAAAAATACGATCAGACGATCCGGCAGTTTATTTCTTGTAAGTGCTGCGATACTGCCCAATATCACACCGATGATAATGGCAACAATTGCCGCAATTCCACCTAATTTTGCAGATACTGCAAACTTTCTGGAAATCTCTGTTCCGATATTTCTTCCACTGTGAAGTGAAACTCCCCAGTCACCATGCAGCAGATTGTTCATATACAATACATACTGTTCCGGAACCGGCTTGTCCAGATTGTACCTTTCCTCCAATACCTGCTGTGCTTCCTTGCTGGTCGCTTTCTCCTTATTAAACGGTCCACCAGGAATCAGGTTCATTACGAAAAACGTAATGGCACTTACAATGAGTATTGATAATATCGCTAACAATACACGTTTTACTAGATATTTACTCATGTTCTTCTCTCCTACCTCTTATTGAGTATTTAGTAATTTCATCGTATTATCTCATTGCTTCATTAGCTCTGTAGCACGTTAAAGTGTTTCCAAAAAAAAAGCACGTAAACATGCCCCCTTTGACATTATTTGCGTACCAATTTACCTCAATGGATCATACAAATGATAATTTGTATTATACCTTCATAAAATATTTTGTCAATATACAAAAAATGGGTATTGTATGCTTTGTACCTTATTTGTTACGGTTTGCAGGGTAATCTGTGAACTGTAACCCCTATTTATAATATTTTCTTCTTGTCAATAAAACAAAAAAGATGTCCGGTCATCCCAGACATCCTGTAGGATATGGGCTTAAGTGGACTCGAACCACCGACCTCACGCTTATCAGGCGTGCGCTCTAACCGGCTGAGCTATAAGCCCTTGTGCAAAACACGTAATATACAATACAATATTTTTTTCTATTCGTCAAGTAGTTTTCCCATAATTTTGTCATTTTTTTAAGCAAAAAGTAATTGACATCTGCACACAATGTCGTTATAGTTAGTAAAGTATCTTCTATAATAAAAGATACAAAAACTACATAAACTTGCGGGCATGGCGGAATTGGCAGACGCGCTAGATTTAGGTTCTAGTGGGAGACCGTGCAGGTTCAAGTCCTGTTGCCCGCACGAAAAGAGACTATCCTTGCTGTTAGTCTCTTTCTTTGACTACAATTACAAATGAATAAGAGGTAAAGGAGATTTTACTATGAGAAAAGACATGACGATCGGAAATCCAATGAAGATCATTCTTCTTTTTTCCCTTCCGGTTCTGCTTGGAAATCTGTTCCAGCAGTTCTACAACATGGTAGACACCGTGATCGTAGGCCAGTATCTTGGGGAGGATGCACTGGCCGCCGTTGGTTCTACGGGCTGCCTGATGTTTCTGGTTCTCGGTTTCGCCAACGGAATTGCCCAGGGATTCGGTGTCATGGTATCCCATGCATTCGGTGCCAAAGACATGAAGCTTCTCCGTCATTGCGTAGCACTTTCACTGCTTTTAACGGTTGTAATTTCCATGATTCTGACCGTTCCTACGGTTGCGTTTTCCCGCCAGCTGCTTCTGTGGCTGAATACTCCGGAAAATATCCTCACACTGGCAAACCGGTACATCCGGGTCATCTTTGCCGGTATCTTTGCTACCATGGCATATAACGTAGCATCCGGTATTTTACGTGGGATCGGTGACAGCCGGACACCACTTTATTTTTTGATCCTGTCCAGCGGTCTCAATATTTTTCTGGACATCTTCCTTATTGTTGTGGTAAAACTCGGCACTGCCGGTGCCGCTTATGCCACCGTTATCTCGCAGGCGGTTTCCGCAGTTTTATGTTTCATTGTCATGTTCCGCAAATATGACATCCTGCGGACCACACGCGAAGATTATTACTGTGATTTTCATGAGATCCGCCGGATGCTGTCTGTGGGAATTCCGATGGCTTTAAACTATTCCATCACAGCAATCGGAACCATGATCCTGCAAAGTGCCGTCAACGTGTTTGGTTCCAGCGTGGTAGCTGCTTTTACTGCTGCTTCCAAAGTCAGCAACATCGCCACCCAGACCATGCCGACACTCGGTACAGCCATGGCCACCTACTGCGGACAGAATCTCGGTGCTGGAAAACATGACCGCATTTTCCGCGGTATGAAAGATGCATTTTATTTATGTTTCTTTGCAGCCGGAGCCGCCGCACTGCTCTGCTGCCTTGCCGGACCTACGATGGTCGGATGGTTCATCCACAACCCATCTGAACAGACACTGCACGCAGCAATGCAGTATCTGCACATTGCAAGTATTTTTATGCTGCCTCTGGCATGGATCTTTGTATACCGTAATGGTCTGCAGGGCTTAGACCGTGGTCTGGTTCCCATGCTCAGCGGTGTACTTGAACTGTTCAGCCGTTATGCGGTTATCCTGATCGCCACAAAGCCTTTTGGATACGTGGGTGTATGCAGTGCTGATGCTGCTGCCTGGCTGACAACCGGTATTCTGCTGCTTGTCACCTATCTGGTGTGGAAACACCGTACCAAAAAGGAACTCCAACAGAAGACCGATGTCTGTGTTGAATAATAAAAAAGACGTTTCGAAGCAGAATTTCGAAACGTCTTTTTTCTATGCTCTATATTCTATGTTACTTAATTTTCTGTCGTATAAACCACAACACAGATGCGAATACCGACTATTATTAACAATATTTTGAAAAATTTTCCCTGCTGCACATATAATAATTTCCCAAAATGTCCATTCTGTACTTTCTAATCATTTTCGTTTTACTAAGTCCCACCAGTTTTTGTTTTTCATATTTTGCTCTGTCTATCGGCTTTGTCTCAATATAATTTTTCACCTTAGGCATTGTCCTGGATAAAAATCTTTCCCTGACGATCTCTCCATCCTTCTCATACTCAATAATATCATTTTTATAAAATGATAATTGAAATTCAAATCCAAGCGCTTCCAAATCGCCTCTCTTTTGTCCTGGTTGAATCATTTTCTCCCGCACCAGATTTATTGCATATGCATCTTCGTCAATAACATACTCCCCATTGTCACATTTTACATCCGACTGTTTTATTCCGACCAAATAGTAAGTCTGTTCCTCTTTCTTATAATAAACATCCATGCGGTATGGAACCAGACTCTCAAGCACCACTTTCTGGCGGCCTTTCTCATACCCATATTTGTGTGAAATATCAATGCATGATCCAACTTCGCCATCTGTATATTTTAATTTGTCAATACGCGGTCCATTATGGTTTTTGGCATATTTTCGCACACAATCTCCAGTTTCTTTTTCATATTGCACAAATGGATTGTTCGAATCCGAATACTCCTGAGCGATTTGAATGAGATTCTCATATGTTTTTTTATCATTTTTATAAACCAATAGCTTTTCTCTATCGCTCTCTTTTTCACTAAATGCAAGCTTTTTAAAAAGTGCAGCCCCCTCTTTTGTCCGAATATCCAGCTTATTTATTTTATAGGTTTTTCCTTCATATGTTCTTGTTCCGCGAATGGTCTGGTTGCAAAGTCCACGGTTTGACTTATGATCTACATGATACCAATACTTTACCTGCTTTTCCGCCTTTGTAATCTGGGTTCGAATATTGCTCCATTTTTTTCCATAAAGATATTGTTCATATATTTCATCTGACATTTGAGCGTTCCATTTTTCCGCATTTAAAATTTCGCCTGTCTCAAAATCAATAAATTCGCCCTGTAATTTTCGATACGCTTCATATCCCAATTGTGAAAATGCAATCAGCATAGCATCCACGGCATGGTGTGCATAACTTTCTTCACGGTTCTTATCCAGTTTCATATTCACACGCATCTGATAAGTGTAGCTTCCCCGTATCACTTTTACCTTTGTATTAATTTCTTTTGCACGAAAATATCCTTGTACAGTGTTCAATACTACTCTTGCCGCATAACCTGTATCATTGATATTTCGATTGATAAATCCACGTAACACCTCTGCTTTTGTAATATCTTCACTATACAAAAGATTCTGTACTTTCTTTTTGGAAATACCATATTCTTTTTTCTTTGATAAATCCATAACAATAGCTTTATACCGATCAAAAGACCACTCGTTATTGGCATGTGTTAAATAATAATATGGCGTCTGATTTCCTTTCTTCTGATTTTCCTCACCATACACAAGCACTTTATTGTTTCTGGAATCATCAAAAGAAATTGATCTTGGAATAATATGATCAATTTGAAATAGCTCCGAATGTTTAATCAAATCCTCCGGCTCAATCGTTTTACCGGAATATAAGCATTTCCCGTCCTGTTCATTCCACAATTTTAACTTTAACCCCAATTGCTTCTGATTGGAAAAATCAGTCGGTGAAAGCAATATATTATATTCTGCAGCCAACTTCTTTTCAATATAAGCCAACTCTTTTTCGTTTTTCTTTTGCCTTTCTTTTTCCCATTTCTTTTGTTCCTCTGAATTCCGATCCCGAGGCATTTCAATTACTACTTCCTCTAATGTGCCATATTTTTTCATGAGCGCATTTAGTATTTTAAACGAAATTCTGACCGCTCTGCGGACAACCGGATTAAAAATATCTTCATCTGCTGCATCTACCGGTATATATTTATTTTTTTCGAATTTATCCGTCTGCCCTCTCATAACACCCATTTCTGTCAACAGAGTCATTTGTTCTTTGGGCTGCTGATACATTTCCGGAATCAGCTCCTTCATTATTTTCAATGAGAATGAATGCCATTTACTAAATAATGCTCCATTTGTTTTTCTAAGTGAAATCAGGCAATCTTTTATTTCTTCTGACAATTTCACGTTTGCATGTTCAAATGCCTCCATCATAGCCTCTTTGTCCGTGTTAATGGTCAGAATATATCCGATTTCATCTAAATTTTCTCTGGAAAATTCTTCTATATTTACATGAATTTCTGCAAGAGTTTTTCTCATTTTATTATAAACTTCCATTTTATGGAAAATTTCTTTTTCGCTTTTGTCAATTCGGGCACCATAAAATTCTTCTATTTTTTCTCCCATAACATCTGCGATAATTTTCCGCATATTTATAGTGTTGCTTGTTTTTACTTTATCGATAATTATGCGTTTCTCATGTTCTTCCAGTTTTCTTCCGTTTATAGTCAGATTATTCAAGTCATTTAACAGATTAAATTCCTGTGCAGTATAAGAGGCTGATGCCGCGCGTAATTCCTCTTTATATACACTGCATTTTCCAATCAGCTTCTCGAAAATATTTTTTTCAGTAATATAGTCCCCATTTTCATCTAATCTCGTTGTAAATCTTCCATAATCAGTTCTCGACTTTTCGTTTCCTGGTCCTTCATAATATTTTCTTTTTCTCGTAAAAATTTCCAGATAGTCTTCACAGAATTCATCAGATATTTCGGAATGATAGTTTTTCTGCGTACATAAGACCTGCTGAATCTCTTTCGTATATGCGCCAATGGTAAACACATTACTCAAATCCAATTTTTCCCCCTGCGCATCCTCTATCTGTATCTGGCCTCGATATTTTCCAACCTGTTCCAGTCTCTGCTTTTGAATTTCACATGGATAATTTGTTTCCAGTTCTTTTGCATTCAGCTTTAATCCATTTGCATATGCACTTGTTCCGCTAAGAGAAGTATCCTCCGCATCCTCTAAATAAGAGATCCCTCGATATTTCAGATAACTATACAAAATCAAATACAACTCATCCAAAGAAATGCTTTCGCGAAGTGCTTTCACTTTAAGTCCAACAATATCAGTTTCCTGAACCTGCGGAATTGCAAATGCATATTCCTCCCACAGCTTCGTAAAATCATCTAACCGTGTTCTCTTTCTTCTCTTTAATCTTCTTGCCTGACGCATCCCCCTTCTCATCTGATTATCTGTTGCAGATGCCTCGGGGAAAATATTTGACCCGGCTTCTATTACGGTTTCGGTCTTTTTATCAATAACAGCAAAACCGACTGAGGCAACCCCTATATCCAAAGCTACAATATACTGCATACTTTTCTCCTTGTTATAATATCTTTTTCTAAATTAAAAATTTATTGTTCCTATTTCAGAATACACTTTTTCTTTTTATTTTGCAACTATTTATTCTAATCTTCCTAAATGGTTTCAAATATATTTTTATAAAAAGTACCCCTGCATTCTTGTATTTGACAATTTATGCAGGGGTATTTTTTGCTCCATTACTTATAAAATTTTGAGAGTTCACAAATCTCATCTTCAAACTAATTTTAGTTTTAATCTACAGTCACGTAATTTATTAGGTACTAAAATTAATCTTCCACAACATATTTTACAGTCACGTAATTTGTTTAGGTACTAAAATCGATGTTGCTCTGTAGCTTTTCGGCAATTCATTTTACAGTCACGTAATTTGTTTAGGTACTAAAATGTGTGTGCATAACAATAGATCTCCAGCATGTTTTACAGTCACGTAATTTGTTTAGGTACTAAAATCGCGGATCTTCTCCCACTGCTGCCCGATCTGTTTTACAGTCACGTAATTTGTTTAGGTACTAAAATTAAAGATACTGATTAAGAGCACCGTAATAGTTTTACAGTCACGTAATTTGTTTAGGTACTAAAATCTTTCGTTCGTTGTAGGAATAACGCGGGATGTTTTACAGTCACGTAATTTGTTTAGGTACTAAAATGTATCTTGCAATGCTTTGTGAATCCTTCGGTTTTACAGTCACGTAATTTGTTTAGGTACTAAAATTTGTTTCGTTCCACAGCCGCCCGGCATTCGTTTTACAGTCACGTAATTTGTTTAGGTACTAAAATTCGTAAGTTAGCGCAGTGTGTAGGATTCGGTTTTACAGTCACGTAATTTGTTTAGGTACTAAAATCACAACTGGTTCACCTTTTTCTACTATTTTGTTTTACAGTCACGTAATTTGTTTAGGTACTAAAATGAATACCGGATAAATCCATTGTAGGCGCTGGTTTTACAGTCACGTAATTTGTTTAGGTACTAAAATATCGTGATTTTCTACAAAATCATCGTTTACGTTTTACAGTCACGTAATTTGTTTAGGTACTAAAATAATCCAACGATTGAAGATTTCCTCTATCGGTTTTACAGTCACGTAATTTGTTTAGGTACTAAAATAAGCAAGTATATCATTACGCTTCGAATTTGTTTTACAGTCACGTAATTTGTTTAGGTACTAAAATATCAATGATTCTCCGGATTTTACAACTTCAGTTTTACAGTCACGTAATTTGTTTAGGTACTAAAATAAAGATCTTTACAAGAGATTGAGTAATGAGTTTTACAGTCACGTAATTTGTTTAGGTACTAAAATTTATTACCGTATAGGTTCCCGCTATGCTTGTTTTACAGTCACGTAATTTGTTTAGGTACTAAAATATCAAATTTAGCACTCCCTACTTTTGTATACCATCATTTTCAGATTCATTATATCATTTTTCAAGCTTTTAAAAAAGCCATTTCAGGCATTTTTTCCTCATCTTTCCACCTATCATTCAGCATCAATGTTTGATTAATCAGCTTACATATAACGTTTTCTTCCACCGTATATAAATATCCACCCTGTCCTATCTTTTGAATGATCTTCTGCAAATCAGTCTGCAATTGTTCTTCCGATATTTTCTTATTGCATGGATAATTATTCTCCACGTATGTTTCTATATCCTCAAATTCCGGCATCTGAAAATCCACTTCTCCAAGTACCGTGATCCCCGAACACAATTTTCTGTCACAGCACACATATCCTTCCAGACTTGTTGACAAAACAAAATATATATCGTATTTTTCGCCAATTTGTATCATTCTCTCCAAAATCTCATCATACTCTTTTGGCAAAATTAAATGATCAATATTCTCTACTATGATCAACATTTTTCTTGGATTTAATCCCATTACACTTTCAACCAGATTCAAAAAAATTGTCAACAAATCAAAATTATTTTTATCCTCCAACGACGTTTGTTCATTTCCAACAACGCTCGATTTTTGAACCATCTCCCATACATCCGATTCCGCATAGGTTAATTCAATATCTCCTAAATGATTCAAATCTTTATTTATCATCTGAAACATTTCTTCCAATTCTCCATGAATGGTGCGCAAATGCAACTGCCAGTCAAATTCCTGCATGAGTCCCCTGACATATTCCACCACCAAACTTTGCTTCGACCATTTTATCCACATCAACAGATCTACTACCCCGCTTACTGATAAAACCGTAAAAAATTTTCTACCAACTAATTCATCATCTATTTTAACATTGTTTCTCCACTTATTCCGTTCTTCGGAATACTTATATGCACTAAAATATCTTCTTATGGATTCCAAAATATATGATTTCTTCGGAATGTTCTGACCGCATAACTGTGTGATAGGTTTCAGCTCAAACGTATATTTCTTTTCATATTCTGTTACATCAATTTTCATAATATAATCAGCCTCTCTGTTCCAAGCACTGTCTCAGCTATTGACGGGCTTCCAACCAGCAACTTCATATCTGAATATTGCTTTTCTGTAACACACAGCAATCTAACATTTCCTTCCCTTGGTATAAATTTCTTTATCCGATTCTCCAACCGATTGGCATATTCCCTGCTTGGACACACTCTCACATATACCGAATACTGCATCATAACAAATCCTTCTTGCATCAGATTTTTTCGAAATATACGGTATGCCCTTCTTTCTTCCTCTGTTTCAACCGGTAAATCAAACATACACAACATTCTCATAATTTTATAATCCATCCAGTTCTTCTCCAACAAATTCATCTATATCCGGGAACACAATATTCTCACATCGCTCCATGATGAAAGAAGCATATTGCTCCACATAATTTTCTATCATATTACATACAAACATCTTTTTATTTCTATACAATATTTTCATATTCAAAACATTTACCAACCGTCGTCTATGCTCTGCCGTAAAATACGGTTCATTTTTCATAACTTCATATGCAACAATATCTATAAGTGGACGCAGAGGTTCCATTAAATCATCCACAAGATTAAATCGGTTATATTCATTTTTATGATGAATACCAATCTGCGTGTTTAATCCATATCCCACACATACTCTTGCAATATATCCACGCAACACGGCATATCCGTAATCCAGCCCACTGTTCAATAAAATATCTTCATTGCCTCTTGAAAAAGAAGTTCCCATCAAAAGATTAAAATACACTTTTGCTGCATGTGCTTCTCTATTGCTTTTATCCCCATTCATGATTCCGGTTGAAAATTCTTCAATCATCCTGGTTCCTTCCAAATCATTTGTCAATCTGAAATATGCTTTGGATTGATTTTGAATTTTCACTGTTACAATATTTCTCCACAACTGTTCATAATATTCTTTGCTTTTTTCTATCTGATAGCCGATTACTTTTGACGCTCTGCTATGATTATCATAAGAACTATAATAGCCCGTTGGTAAATGCTTCTGATTGCATATCATTAACCCGATTCCCTGCTCCGACAACTGGCACAAAAGCCTTGCTGAAAGCATAGATGAAAGATTGTCCATAACGATCATGGAAATATCATCTAATGGTATCCATAGATCCTCCCCTTCTTTTGTAACAATCAGATTATTTAATTTCACTTTTATTGTTACTTCATTCTCAATCAATACCACCCTGAATGCCATATTTTCCCCCATAAGTAAAAAAAGAAGCACCCATCGGTGCTTCTGATTTCGGCATAAAGCCTTGTTTTAGTAGGTCTAAACAAATTACGTGACTGTAAAAAATTTGTTCTCTACGTATTTTATTATATTCCAACAAATATATTTTGTCAATCATATTATCACTTGTATTTCCATGATCTTCCATACGTAATTCTTCAAGGTCAACGAATTAACCTTGTTGCTTTAAATCCAGTAAAAATTCCGATGTAATAAATTTAGGGAGAAATAAACAAAAAACTTACTACGAAATCGTAGCAAGTTCTTCCTAGTGAGACACGGGGGATTCGAACCCCCGACAACTTGATTAAAAGTCAAGTGCTCTA